>Ga0100377_1000645_pt1 | contig 29770 bp, 31 predicted proteins | sample CryGeymeta201501_FD_83664 | JGI IMG/M metagenome (GOLD analysis project Ga0100377, IMG submission 83664) | Groundwater microbial communities from Crystal Geyser aquifers in Utah, USA - Crystal Geyser metaG 2015-01 | ecosystem: Environmental > Aquatic > Deep subsurface > Groundwater | place: USA...
AAAAGAAATGGTAAATGGCCATGGCAAAGAGTGCGTATCCGCGCCAGGCATCGATTTCGGAGAATCGAATTGATTTAGACATTTAATAAATTAGTGGCTAGTTCTATTTTAGAATATAGCCTGAATAGGGGATTGTGTGGAGGCGTTTTTCGGGAAATTCGGTGTCCATTTTTTTGCGCAGATTGCAGATGTGGGTTTCGACGGTTGTAGAGTTTGTGTCGGCGTTCATGTCCCAAATGGTTTCCATTAGAGTGCGCTTGGAGTGAATTTGGTTGGGATATTTTAAAAAATGTTCCATGAGTAAATATTCTTTGTTGGGTAAGCGGTAAAATTTTTTTTGGCGAGCAAGAGTGTGCATGTTGGGATCGAGTACCAAATCTTTGTAGGTGAGGTGTTTGAGGTGATTAAAGGCCGAAGTTTGTAACCAGTGAATGACCTCGTGGATTAGTTTGCTTTCGTTTGGATAGTTTAGGTAGTAGTCGGCGCCGGCTTTGATTAGTTGGCTTTTGTTGATGAGGGTAACATTTGGACCGGTGACGATGATTTTGATTTTATGTAGGCTCTTAATTGATTTTATCAGCCATTCTGCTTGTTCGATGTTTGTGACGGCGAGAATGATTAGTTCTAAGCCTTGGAGAACATGAGTGGGAATTGACGTGAGATTGATGTGGTAGGGGAAGATGACGTGATTTGCTTGTTTGAGTTCGTTAACCAGCAGGGTGGGCAGTGAGCCCGTATTTGTGATGATGCCAATTCGCATTTGTAGGATGATAAGGTGACAAGGGATGCTATCCCATATGTTGCGATAGGGTCAAACTGTTGGACTGGTCGAATTTCGATCTGCTTGGATAATTGTTTGACACTTGTTAATTTTCTCTTGCCAAAAGTTTGGTAGTTGAATAAAATTGCGAGGCTTTTACCACTCGGGGTGGTAGCTCAGTTGGTTAGAGCGCCTGCCTGTCACGCAGGAGGTCGCGGGTTCAAATCCCGTCCATCCCGCCAGAAACTTAAAAAGCATCCATCTTTCACCTTAGCTGCAAGATTTTTTTTGACGCGTACGTCTATGTACGCTTACAAAAAAAATCTTTTGCTGCGGCAAAATCTGAATACTTTTTAAGCTTCTGGGGTTTTGTGGGGCTTGACAATAAATACTTGGTTACGATCCAAGTATATCGTAACCACTGTAATCTTATTTATATATGCCTGCATTTCGTTCCACGATATCGTTTACAGAGCAAAATTGGGAAAAGCTTGAGGCTGGTGATAACAAAAGTCGAATGGTCAATATTGCGCTTAAATTCTTTTTCGATTCAAAGGAATTGCTTAAAAAAAAGGAGGAGGATTTTATTTTGAATGAGTTACAGCATTATGAGGATAATAACGAATCATATAGTTTTGAGGAGACGTTTAACTAGATCTTTTATCGAGATTTACAAAGTTGATCAGCTTGCTATAATGGCTGTAAATTTAATAGTAACTTGCGTATATGTCAGATAAAAAATTATTTTGTTTTAATGATAATGTGTGGATGCGGTTAGTGTTGGGGCTTACGGTGATTGTGGGGGTGGGGACTTTGATTTGGGGGAGTGGGATTAATAAGATGCAATTATTGGTTTTTTATGTGATGTTGTTTGCGTTGTGGTGGTTATTGGCAAAGCTAAATTGGAAGCAGGTTGTGGTGACGAGTGCAATTCCGGTGATGGTTTTGGCTGCAGGCCGATTTTTTGAGATTTGGCGGATAGTGGTTTCTGACTATTTGGGAATTTCTTACTGGCTGATTTTTGCGGCAATTGTTGCAATGTGGGCTGTTGCTTATAGTAGCTGTTTGTTGGCGAAGCTTTTGTTTATGAAGTTTCCTAAAATGCGTCCTCAAGAGGAAGTGGTGCGTGTGTCGGCTAAAAAAATGCCTAAATTTGTTTTGAGAGCCGTGTTTAATGAGTTTGTGGTAGTTGTTTTATTTTTAGGGGCGGCGACGGTATTGGCTGGTGTTAACTATTTTGTATTGGGAGCAACAATGACGATTTTGTTTATGCGTTGGTTTGTGTCAAATAATGCAGAGCGGATTTTGATGATTTTGGCAGTGTTGGTTGGCTTTGTTTCTGTGTATTTGGGGGTAAAGTTTGGGCTTTGGTCATTTTTGAGTCCGGTGGAAATTGTGGCTTTTCCTTTATGGGTGCCATTTAGTACTGGGATCTTTGTGGTTTCGGCTTATCATATGTTGAGCGTTTTATCTTCTTTACAGAAAAATTAAATGAAAAAGGAGTATGGCATGCCACAAATTGTTTTGAAAGAGTCTGCTAAAATTGTGATTATTCAAAGTCTGTGGCATGCGGATATTACGGACAATATGGTGAATAAATGTAAGGAAGTTTTAGTTGGTACTGGTGTACAGGCGGCCGATATTAAATTGGTGCAGGTGCCGGGAGCGTTAGAGATTAGTTTGATGGCTAAGGCATTGGCAAAGAGAGAGAAACCGGCGGTCATTGTGTGTATAGGCGCAATTATTAAAGGTGAGACGTATCATTTTGAAATGGTGGCGAATGCTGTAAATGAAGGGATGAACAAGGTGGCATATGAGTTTGAAATACCGGTGATTCAGCAGGTTTTGGCGGTAAATAATTTGGCTCAATTAAAAGCCAGATCGGGTGATGACCTGGCTAATAAAGGGATTGAAGCGGCAAATGCCGCCTTAATGATGATTGAGTTATTGCGCTAGATTGATGATTGGGGCGCTTTCGGGGGTGATGGGTTGCGTTGTTGTTGGAGTTATTACGGGGTCTTCGAAAGGTAGTGGTTCGGGGATTGGGGTTGGGTCTGGCACCGGTTCTGTAATTGGTGGTGTATTGGATGTGCCAATTTTGACGGTGATTGTGGCGGTGTTACTGTAGCCCTGTTTGTCGATAACCTTGGCGATGACATTATGAGTCGATCCTGGTTGTAAATTGCGTGTGACGCGGATATTACCGTCGTAGGTGCCTGAGGTGGCAGTGTATTGAATGGCGGTATCCATAGAGTATTCGATACGGTCGATGCCGTTGGGCGCTGAGTAGCTAACGGTAACAGGGCTTGTGCCGTAGTCTAAGGCGCTAAAGTTGACGGGGCTAGTGATTGAGATTTCGGGTCTGTTTTTAGCGGCATCTTTGGAGCAAAGGTCGCTTTCTTCACGCGGGGGTGTTCGGTAGAAGATGTTGCCTTCGACTAGTGCGTTTTTGTCGTCTTTTGGTCGGTTTAGCCAAGCATAGATTGCTTCTTCCCAATTAAGGAAACCGGGGATAACGGAATGGGGGGTGATAAAGGTTGCGGTTTGAACGAATTCGTTGGGGCAGTATTCGTTTGGTAGGAGGCCGTTACGAATGTCTACGGTGGCTGAGGTAAGGGAGTTGTCTACTTCTTTGGGAACGGCGTAACTGGCGAATAGGTCGGTACGGATCATGCTTTTTGGAGTGTTTTTACCAGGAAGAAGGCCGGAAATTTTGCTGATGGCTACGGATTTTATTTCCTCTGGTTTTGTAAATTCGGTTGGTTTGATTTCTAGAGTTTTGTTGGCGTATTCCATGTATTTTTTCCAGGTTGGGGCGGCGTTGCTGTAGCCGCTGGCGTTGGCGCGCATGGCATCACCGTTACTGTTACCGGACCAAACTGAGGTTGTTAGTTGTGGTGTATAGCCAATTGTCCAAGTGTTGCTTGGGAGAATTTTATTTGCGTCGATTTTTTTGTTGCTGGTACCGGTTTTAACGGCTGCGGGACGATCGCTAAGTTCGAGGTTTGAGCCTAAGTTAACTTCGTGGTCTGATAAAATGTTGCTAATGAGGTATGATGCTTGTTTATCTAAGACATCTTGGTATTTAATTTCTTTTGGTGCTTCGTAAAGAATATTACCTTTGCTGTCTTCAACTTTGAGGATTGGTGTTAGTGGGGCTTGTTTACCATTAAGTCCAAAGGCGCTGTAGGCATGAGTTAGTTCGAGTTGTTGAATTTCGCCACTACCTAGGGCTAGTGGGTAACCATAGTCGTAGTTTGATTTTAGGGTTGTGATTCCCATTTTTGTGGCTAGATCGATTACCCCTTTTTCTTCGCCGGCTAGGTAGAAGGCTTTAATTGCAGGGATATTGCGAGATTGACCAAGTGCGTAGCGAATACTGGTTGGTCCAATAAAATGGCCGTCGTAATTGTTGGGATAATTTGGGCCAAAGGCAGTTCTTACGTCCCAAATGACGGTGCCGGGGCCGTATCTATTTAAAAAAGCTTTGGCATAAACAAAAGGCTTGAATGATGAGCCTGGTTGTTTGAGGGAAGTGGTAATATTGACGTTGCCATCAATTTCTTCATTAAAATAATCGGAGGAGCCGACCATGGCTAGAATGTGACCGGTTGCGTTATCGATGCTAACTAGGCTCATGTTGGTGGCACCGCGTTGTTTGTTGGTTTCGGTGGCTTGGCTGATTAGTTCTTCGGCTTTTGTTTGTAGGTCTAGGTTTAATGATGTATATACTTTTAGACCACCGGACTCTACGAGTTCTTTGCCAAATTGTTGTTCTAGAATATCGCGCACGTAGAAAACAAAATGGGGGGCTTTAATGGAGGAGTGGTTGGCTTGGAATTGGACTTTATTGCTTTCTGTTACGGCTGTTTTGTATTCCGCTTCGGTAATGTAGTTGAGGTTTTCCATTCTTTTTAAAACGGTATCGACGCGGCCTGGTAGGTAAATTTTGGTGCCGTTTGGTAAGTCTATCCATTGTCCGATTAAGCCAAAGATATACTCTTCGTCATTAAGATCGCTAATGTCTTTGATTTTGCGTTTATTGGCTTCGGTTGCGGTAAACTCTTTGGTTAGGGTTGAATTGCGGTTGTTACCGTAGGGAGAATAGTAGCTGGGGGCGTTGGGGAGGCTGGCTAGGATGGCTGATTCGGCAAGCGTGAGGTCTTTGGCGTCTTTGTTAAAGAAAACGTCGCTGGCTTGTTCAACACCGTAGGCCGTTCCGCCGTATGGGATTTGGTTTAGGTACATTTCGAGGATTTCGTCTTTTTCGAAGGCTCTTTCGAGGCGGGTGGAGAGAATTACTTCTTTGATTTTTCGGGTGATTGTTCGCTCTGAGCTTAAGAAGGTGTTTTTAATTAGCTGTTGTGTAATTGTGGAACCACCGCGGGCTTTACCAATGCCGATTTGGCTGAAGACAGCTTTAATGATGCCGCCAACGTCGAAGCCGTGATGTTGGTAGAATTGGTCATCTTCAATGGCAATTGTGGCTTGTTGAACTGTTTTGGGGATTTGAGAGATGGGGATAATGTCTCTAATTTGATCGTCGGAGATTGTGTAGAGGCGTTTGCCGTTAACGTCTAGCATTTCTGTAGATGGGGGGCCGAGGTAGTTTTGAATGGAATTTACAGAGGGGAGAAATATGCTATAGACTAATAAGAGTGTTGTTAAAATTGCGAAGCCGCCAGTGATGATACTCAAGCCAAAGATAAACAGACGTTTTTGCGGATTGTTAGTACTGGCCTGCAAATGTTGGAGGTAGTTGTTGAATCTTCCTCTTAGTTTTTTAATGTGTGCATTTTGAGATTTTGAATACATAGGACATCTAATATGTTAACTAGTTATTTATACTACACTTTTGTGGTTGTGAGAAAGAGATTTTCTAGGCTTAGTTGTGCATTAAAGTTAGCGTTAATATTGTTGATGGTTGTTTGAATGATTTTAAGTTTGGGACTTCCCGGTTGGTTGCGGACTAAAATTTGGTAGATGATGAGGAATTCGATGATTTGGGAACGGTCTAAACCGGAAATTTCCTTTGTTAGGAGAAAGTGGTTTGGAGAAAGGGGGGTATTGTCTAGGTCGGAAAGTTTTTGATACCAAGTTTGTAGTTGGGCAAAATATTCGGGATTTTGGGCTAATTCTTGCAGGCGGCCCGGTTTGCCTAAACTTAGCGTTAACTGGAGATCGGTAATGTTGGTTTCGGGTAGATTTTTGGTCGCAAATGTTGTTAGTTCGGTTGTTGAAAGATTGTTTAATCTTAGCGTTTGGCAGCGTGAGCGAATGGTGGGCAGGAGGTCGATTTCGTTACTTGTGGTTAAGAGGAAGCGCACGGGGGCGGGTGGCTCTTCTAGTAGTTTTAGGAAGGCGTTGCTGGCGGGGATGTTCAGTCGTTCGATGTTTTTGATGATAAAGAGATGATGTTTTGAAGTACTGGTTAGGTGGGCTTGGACTTTTAGTTCTCGAATTGCGTCGATTCCAAATAAGCCTGGTTCTATAAAAAAATGGGTGTTGATTTGGGTTTGGGCGGCGACTTGTTGGCAGGTGGCACACGTTTGGCAGCCTTGATTTGTGCACTGGAGAATTTGTGCTAAACGGCTAATGATGGTGGTTTTGCCAATTTGGCCGGGACCGGCTAGCAATAGTGATTTGGGAAGTTGGTTGGTGTTTATTAAGTTGTCTAAGTGTTGCTTAGTTAGTTTGTGGCCGATAATTTGAGGGAAGTTTATGGAAGACATGTAATCTGGACTAGAATCTGTGAATAAGCTGTGGTATAGAATTGGGTGTCTTTATAATGTAATCTTTATTATGAAATTTATATTTAAGCGATTTACATTAGTTGCGGTTGCAATTCTTGCACTACTTTTAGTGGGATGCAATGCAGACACCACTACATTACCAAGTAACACAACTACAACTATGAATACTATTGATCAATTGGCTATGCCGGAAATTGGTGAAGAGATACTGGTTTTTAAGACTAATATGGGTGTGATTAAGGCACGTTTGTTTAAGGAAGGAATTCCGGAGACACATAAAAACTTTGTTTTTCATGTTGAGGAAGGGAATTATGATGGTACCATTTTTCACCGTGTAATGGATGGATTTATGGTTCAAGGTGGTGATATAGATGGTTTGGATGGCATGGGTGGATATAGTTATAAAGGGAAGGGCACGGCAATTGGTGAAGAGTTTACACCAGAGTTGAGGCATCATCGTGGGGCTTTATCTATGGCTAAAACACAGTTTCCAAATACAACCGGTAGTCAGTTTTTTATTGTACAGGCTGAAGAAGGAACACCGTTTTTAGATGATGTTCATTCTGTTTTTGGACAAGTGTTTGAAGGCATGGAAGTGGTTGATGATATTGCAGCTGTTGAAGTGGATGGTATGGACAAGCCTTTTGATGAGGTTGTGGTAGAATCGGTTTCTTTAGAAAAATATGAATAATCTGTTATGATTTATTTAGATCATGCGGCCGCAACACCTGTTGATAAACGGGTGTTTGCTGCAATGAAGCCTTATTTTATTGAGCAGTTTGGCAACCCATCGTCTTTGTATAAACCCGGGCGTGTTGCTAAGGCGGCAGTTGATGAGGCGCGTCAAAAATTGGCAAAATTAATGGGTGCGAGTAGTCGAAATGTGATTTTTACGGGTGGAGGTACCGAAAGTTGTAATTTAGCTTTGTTTGGCGTTGTTGAAGCTTCTACTTTGCCGGTTAAGCATATTATTATTAGTAAAACTGAGCATGATGCCGTGTTGGCAGCCGCTTATAAATTAGAGGCTCAAGGTGTGGAGGTAACTTATTTAGATGTTGATGCGGATGGTTTGATTGATCTGGTAAAATTGGAGGCATCAATTAAACCAAATACGGTTTTGGTGAGTATTGGGTTTGCGAATAATGAAATTGGGGTTGTTCAGGATTTGGTGGCGTTGGGAGGTGTTTGTAGGAGGCACGGCGTGCTGTTACATACGGATGCCTGTCAGGCTGCGCCTTATTATGAAATCAATTTGCGTGATTTGCCGGTGGATTTGGTATCAATTAATGCTAGTAAAATTTATGGGCCAAAAGGCATTGGGGCTTTGGTGATTGGGAATAGTGATGTTGATCTATTGCCACAAATTATGGGGGGTGCTCAGGAGTTTGGGTTGCGGTCGGGTACTGAAAATGTACCGGGAATTGTAGGTTTGGCGTCTGCCTATGAGTTGGCTTGTGCTGAGCGTGTAGGGAATGTGGCTAAATTGACAGGTTGGCGAGATTATTTAATTAGGGGCTTAGTGGACGATGGTTTAGGTATTAAGTTGACGGGTAGTCGTGAGCACCGTTTGCCGAATCATGTGAGCGTGATTATTGGTGATGTTGAGGGTGAGTCTTTGTTGATGCGATTGGAGCAGGAAGGAATTTGTGTTTCGACCGGGGCGGCTTGCAGCTCGGGATCTTTGGAGGTCTCGCATGTTTTGGAGGCAATTGGCGTTAGTGAGAATGATGGGTATTCGGCCTTGCGATTAACGTTGGGGGAACTGAATAATGAAAAGCAAGTTGAAGAGGCGTTGGGGAAAATTAAGGTGGTGATTGAGGCTTTGAGGGGAATGGTGGTTTAAGGCAACAAATGTTGTTGGGCTCATTAAACAAATCGGGTAGAATTTTAGTTAGACATTCCCAGCGTGCTGGAAAGTTTGAGTTGACCCAATTTGCGGTGTTTCGTTTTTGGCGTGTAAGGCTGGTGTAAGAAGAGATTTTGAAATTTATGAAGATGGAGTCGGAAATTGCATTTTTGTGGGGCTAGGTGAGAGTGTACTTACCACGTTGCCTTCTGTTTGGTAGGTGTATGCTTGGGCATGCGGAACATGTGGTACAATAGCATTAGTAAGCCATAAATGGCTGGTTTCAAGAAGCGGAATCAGCTACAATTTAGACATTCTTTGATTAGCAAACATGGATGATTCTACATTGTACAGATTGTGTCAGGAGTATGGAAATAACGCTAGGATGTGGAGCCGCAAATTTGCGGCCTTGCTGCCCGAGGTGGATAAACGTCAGCTTTATCGTAAGCGCGGTTTTTATTCTATCTATGAGTTTGCAGCTAAGTTAGCCGGCATGGGGCGTAAGAACGTTGAAGAGGTGTTGCGTACATATAAAGTGGACAAAAAGACAGCACTGGAATTTAGAAAATTCCAGCAACAGTTAGAGAAAGAGGCTAAAATAAAAATCCCGCTAGGCAAGGTTTTAAGCGAGCTGCTAACAAAAATTGAGCCTGCACCAAAAATTTCCAGCGTGCTGGGAAAATCAAAAAAAGTTACTAGGTATATTCCAGTACAAACAAAACGTGAGGCAGTTGCAAAACACAATGGGAAATGTGCTTATCCAAGCTGCAATAAGCCGTATCAAGAAATTCACCATCCGCAGCGGTTTGCTATTAAAAGGTCACATGAGGATATTGTGCCACTTTGTAAAAACCAACATCGCATAGGCCTGCTGGCCTGATCATCACATAGCCCATGCTGGGCTGGTTAAAAACGAGGAACAGGCGCCAGCCCACTGGAGTGTACAAACTGAGAGAAACTGGAATGACTACAAAAGCCGGGTGGATGTGATGGTGATGCGATACTGATTATTTCCCCGATTTGTAATAGCCTAATTACGCTTGACTAGTTCATTGATTAGTTTTATAGTTCGTGCGTAATTATTTTAATAATTTGTTTTATGTTGATTAAGCATTTAAAGCAGATTCTGGGAACGGCACTGGCAATGGTGCTTATTGCCGGTGTTTTGCCTATTAGTCAGTTGGCTGCGTTTGTGGCTACTGCAGACGTTACAATTGTGGATGGTAGTTCTACGATTAATTTTGGCCAAGTCCAAAAGAACGTTGTTGTGATTAAGGAAGTTAAGGTACGTAATAATACTAATCAAACTGTGTTCCCGGTTTTGGCTACCACGCCCGGTTACCCTTTTGCGCTTTATGACAATTATACGACAAATTCGATTGCGCCGGGTAATACCGGGTCGGTAGCTTTTACCGTTAATTCTGCTATTGCTGGTACTTTTACTGAGCAGGCAGAAGTTTTGTATAGAGATAGTGTGGGAAGCGTTTGGGAAAGAATTCCATTTAGTTTGAGTGCGGTTGTTTTGACATCGACACCGGTTCCGGCAGGTAGCGTGGCTTTAAGCCGATCTACTGTGGATTTTGGTACGATCGATGCCAATACGGATACTGGTTATACGCAATCGGTGATGCTTTATAATTATTATAATGTACCTGTTAATTTTAGTGTTATTGATGTGCCAAACAGTATTTTTGCATATCGAATTGTAAACTCTACTCAGCAAATTCCGGCTAATGGTAGCGTTAAATTTGAGTTTGCGTTTAGACCGACTCAGGTTAATCAAACTTATTCGGATTATTTTATGGTGAGGACAGATGCTACCGATAGTAGCCGTACTTATTCTGTTCGTTTAGATGGTAAGACAAGAAATGTTGTAACTAGTGGTGTTGATGAAAATTTGATTAGGGACTTTACGGTGATTGCTTCACCTAATTTGTACTTTAATCAGCCGGTTGCTTCTGTTGATGTTCGTTTTGCTTTGAGTCAAGCTGCTAATGTTGATTTGAAGGTTTACGATATGAACAATACTTTGATTACTCGTGTGTTTACGGATCGGTTTTTTAGCGCTCATACAACTGCACAAAATTATACTTTTGTTTTGCAAAACGCGTTAAATCCAAATACTCGTTATCGATTTGAATTGCGTGCGGATACAACCTCTTCACCTATTAAGTACGATACAGATAATTATGAAATTTTGATTAGCGGTTCAAATCCACAACCTCCGACTGGTTATGGATGTGCCGGTTTTGTAGATGTACAACCGGGAACAGAGTTTTGTGAGGCGGTTTCATATGCTTTTGAGCAAGGAATTTTTACCGGTGATACCGGTGGATACAATAAAACTTTACGTCCGAATGAATCTTTAATTAGAGCGGAAGCGGTTGCTGTTATGTTACGTGCTGTAGATGTTACTGCGACTTCTAATTATCCGGTGCCCTTTTATGATATTAATGAAGGAGAATGGTATATTCCCTATTTACGCCAAGCTGTAGCTATTGGTGCGATTAACGGTTATCCGGATGGAACTTTCCGTCCTTATCAGGTAATGAAGCGTGCTGAGTTTTATAAGGCGTTTCTGGAAATGGTTAGACGTGAGGGGCGTGCCAATTTTTTCTTGGAGTATAATGTAAGTCGACGTCCGTTTGCGGATGTGACTTTGCAAAGTGTGAATCGTTGGTATTTACCATATGCTGATTGGGCGGTTCGATATTTTGACCTTAGTGATTTTGCACAAAGACATTTTGGGACAAAGTATTTAACAGGTAGTGCGCCAAAAGGTTATTTTAAACCGGAAGAAGCGATTACACGTGGCGAGATTATTGAATTGATTTACGAAACACATTTACGAAATATTATTGAGTTCTAATTAAATAGTTAATTAGCATTTGGTCCGGTCATTTGTTAGAATGACTGGGCTTTTTTGATTAACAAGATATATATGAAAAATAAATGGGATTTATCCCCTATGTATAAAGATGTGTCTGCTTGGGAAGTTGATTTTAATAAGGTGGCTGCCGAGTTACCATCGTTAGTGGAATATAAAGAACAGTTGAAGACGGCCGATGTTATTTTGGCTTGTTTGACAAAGATTAGTGAAGTGGCAAGGTTGTTGGAAAAAGTTTATGTTTGGGCAAATTTAAAAGATAGTGAGGATATTAGTGATGAGGCGACAAGTATTTGTTTAAAACGTGTGCAAAAGTTGTGGAACGATTTTGGGCAAGCGGTTTCTTTTATTGATCCGGAATTGGTGAAGTTGGAAGATGAATTTTTGGATACTCTGATTGCCGATCAACAATTTAGTGACTTTGTGATGCAGTTAAAGCAGGTTAAGCGTGAAAAACCGCATGTATTGTCTAAAAAGGAAGAGGCGTTATTGGCTCGTGCCGGTATGTTGTGGGATGATCCTTATAATATTTTTAGTAACTTTGATAATGTGGATGCGCATTTTGGTAAGGTAAAAGATGAGACTGGAGCGGAAGTTGCGGTTACACACGGTAATTACTCAACTTTGTTGGAGAAGCAGGATCGTGGTGTGCGACAGGCGGCGTTTGAGGCTGTTTATAAGGAGTACGAAGGACATATTCATACGTTGACTGAGGTGCTTGGGGCTGTGGTTAAACAACATGATTTTTTGCGGGAGGTCCGCAACTATGAGTCGGCCGCTGCTGCGGCTTTACACGGCAAGAACGTTGATGTTGAGGTTTATCATAATTTGATTAAGCAGGTTCATAAGCGTTTGGATGTGGTTTATAAGTATGTGGAAAAACGGAAGTCGTTATTGGATTTGGATGAGATTAGGATGTGGGATTTGCGGGTGCCGGTAATGGGTGTGGAGTTAAAATTTAGTTTTGATGAGGCGATTGAGTTGTGTGTGGAGGCGGCGAAGCCGCTGGGTGACGACTACGTAAAAGTCTTGGAGGAAGGTTTACGTGGCGGTTGGGTAGACAAATATGAAACCAAGGGGAAGCGCAGCGGGGCTTTTTCGAGCGGGTGTTATGATTCGTGGCCGTATATTTTGATGAACTTTGATGGGACGTTAAATGATGTATTTACGCTGATGCATGAGGCTGGACATTCGATGCATAGTTATTTGGCTAACCAAAATCAGCCGTATAGTTTGGCAAATTATCCGATTTTTACGGCGGAAATTGCATCAACTGTTAATGAGCGTTTGTTGACTGATCATTTATTAAAAACTTGGGAAGGTGATCGACGTTTGGCGGTGTTGCATCATGAAATTGATACCATTAGGGCCACGTTTTTTAGACAAACAATGTTTGCGGAATTTGAGTTGATGTTGCATGAAACGGTTGCTAAAGGTGTGCCGATTACGAAGGATTTTTTGTGTGATCAATATGAGGCAATGAATAAATTATATTATGGCCCTACCATGAGTGCTGATGCTTATATTAAGTTTGAATGGGCGCGGATTCCGCATTTTTATTATGATTTTTATGTTTATCAATATGCGACCGGAATTGCGGCGGCTTACAATTTTGCCGAGCATATTTTGAGTGGTGATGCCGATCGTTATTTAAATTTATTAAAGAGCGGCGGTAGTGATTATCCACTTAATTTGTTGAAGAAAGCCGGATTGGATATGACTCAGGATTTTTATGGGCCGATTTTTAGTCGGTTTGAGGAGTTGGTGGAGCAGATTTAGTTACCAAGTGATTTCTGTGGCTTGTTCTTTGTTAACTAGGCGGGCCACAGCAAAAAAGTAGTCGGATAATCGATTAAGATATGGACCTATGGCGGGGTTTGGTGGTTGTTCTTCGATTTGAAAAAAGGTGCGTTCAACAGTGCGGACAATTGTGCGGGTGTAGTGGAGTTGAGCGCCTAGAGGTGAACCACCGGGTAGGATAAAGCTGGTTAGTGGGCCGGCTTTGGTCATGTAGGTGTCGATTTTGGTTTCGAGGTTGGTGATGTCGGTGGGGAGGACTTGATTGCGGACTTGTTGGGCTTTGGCAATTTTGGCGCTGATGGCGAAGAGTTTTTTTTGGATTTCTTGCCATTCGGTAATGAGGCTTGATTGAGTGCAAAGGCTGCAGCAGATGCCAATGGTGGCATTTAGTTCATCCATTTTGCCGAGGAGTTCGAATACCGGGTTGGTTTTGGGGAGTTTGTCGCCGTTGTAGAGGCTGCTTTGGCCTTGGTCGCCGATTTTGGTGTAGATGGGCATGAGGTCATTGGTTTATGAATGCTAAATGATTGTAGTGGTTTTTAGTGCTGATTTGTAGTAAATTTGAGTAAGTTTAAATCGGTTTTGATGATTAAGTTTCTGCAAAAAACGAGTTGGGTGCTGATGATTATTTTGTTGGCTTTAACACCGTTGCATGGCTTGTTGAGCACCTTTTTGTTGTATAAATTGGAATTGGTTAATTACGCCGGTGTGAGTTTGCTGATTGCGGCGTGGAAGGAGTTGTTGGTTGGGTTGCTGGCGGTTATTGCTGTTGTTAGTTGCTTGGTAAAGAGGCGTGAAATGACTGGCGTCCAGTGGTTTATTATTGGGTTTGTGGCGGTTGGTTTGATTGTTAGTTTAATAAATTGGCAACAGGTTAGTTTGACACAGTTTATTTGGGGAGCGCGCACCGAATGGTCGTTTTTGGTGTTGTTGTTTGCGTTGGTGTTTTTAATGAGAGAGTGGACAAAGCAGCAGGTGGCGACTTTAGTTAAAGTGGCGATTGGTACCGGTGTGGTTGTGTTGGTTTGGGGGCTTTTGGTGCAGTTGGTAGGATCGGAATTTTTGGTTAATTTGGGATATCGGAATGATTGGAGCACTTTTTATTTAGATCAGGCACCAGCGTTTTGTCAGAAAGAAGGTGGGGTCGATTTTTGTAGAATGCAAAGTACATTTGTGGGGCCGAATCGATATGCGGCTTATTTATTGGTGATGCTGCCATTGTTTTGGTTTGGAATTAAGCGAACATGGCAAAAATATTTGTTGGTATTGTTGGGGGTTATTAGTTTGGGGTTAACTTTGTCGAGTACGGCTTGGATGGCTTTGGGGTTGATGGTTGTTGTTTATTTGGCTTGGTTTTATCGACGGCTTTGGCTTAAGTATTGGAAGGTAATTGGTGGTGTTGGTGTAGTTGTGGTTTTGGTTGGTGGTGTGTTGGCGATAATATTTGGTAATAGGGTATTGGATGCTAGCGGATCGGAGCATTTTGTGCGGACTTTGGCGGCTTGGCATACGTTTGTGGAAAATCCGTTGGGGTTTGGTGTTGGCACTGCCGGGCCGGCTTCTTATAAGGTGGGAGATGGTTTTATTCCCGAGAATTGGTATTTGCAGGTGGCGGTTAATACGGGAATTTTTGGTTTGGTGATGTTTATGGCAATTTGGGTGGAGGTGTTTCGGAAAATTCATGCTGATTGCAAAAGGAAGGTCTCAAAGTGGCAACTAATTGCCGGTTTGGCTTTGATTGGTGTACTTGCGCAAAACTTTTTTTTACATACGTGGGAGGAGCCGGGGGTGTATGTGGTTTTACTGTTTTTGGTTGGGGTGGGAAGTAAAGAGTAGTGTTTTTGTGAGTTGCGTGTTATTTTTTTTGTAAATTTAATGTTGTGCAATGTTGATACAATTCGGTAAAAGAAAAATTGAATTCTCGTTTGTAGAGTTTGTTTTTTTTGGGATATTGATTCTTTTGCCTTTGGTTTTTGATTATTGGGGATTTGATATTTATGAGGTTACAAAAAATGTTGTTTTGAGGTTTGGTATAGGGTTATTACTGGTTGGTTATGGCATTAAGATTCTTTTTGATAAGAAATTTAAATGGTATGGAAGTAAAAAAATATATTATTGGTTAGTGGCTTTCTTGGTAGTTATTGGTTTGTCTTTGCTGACATCTGTACATCCATTAACGAGTTTTGTTGGTAGTTATTATCGGCAGGCTGGGGTGGTTAATTTTTTACTTTTTGTATTATTATTTTTGTTTGGTTTGCAGATTTTGGCAGTTAAGAAGAACAAAAGTCGTTTGATTGCAGTTATTAGTTATACTGGTGTGATTGTGGCGATTTATGCGATTTTGCAAAAATTTGGGATTGATGTTTTTGTTAAAGAATCTGTTGAAATCTTTGGAGGGCGTAGTTTTTCTTTTATGGGAAATCCGACTAGTCTTGGTGCATATTTGATTTTTCCTTTTTGGACTTTAATTTTACAGATTAAAGATAATTGGAAGAGTAAGGTTTGGGTTGGGGGATATGCTGTTGCTTTTGGGTTAGTATCTTTGGCGCTTTATTATACTCAAAATCGATCTACCGTTTTGGCGATTTTAATTGTTGGACTGCTGGTTATTGCTTATTATTTGCGGAAATATTGGAAATTGTTACTAGGATTGTTTGTGGCTGCTTGTGTCTTATTGGCTGGTTTTGTCAGTTATTATGATAGTGATTTGCGTTCGTTAAATTCGAGATTGGTTATTTGGGAGAGTAGTTTAAATATTGTGAAGCATCAGCCGATTCTTGGTACTGGTGCCGAGTCTTTTGCAGTTCGTTTTGAGAATTATGTTCTGCCTAATTTCTTTAAATATGAAGATTATTATAATTTGGTTGATCGACCTCATAATGAACCTTTAGAATGGTGGATTAATTTTGGTATTTTGGGGTTAGGGTTTTATTTGGCTTTGTTTGCTTTATTGGTGACTTGTTTTTGGCAAAGTCGTGACCAAAAGGTGAAATTTATGATTGCAGTAGTTATAACTTTGTTTGTGAGTAATTGGTTTAGTTTTTCTTGGACAGTTCATTATGTGATGTTGGCTGTAACTTTGGCTTATGTATTTGTTGGTTTGACTAAGGGAGTTAAATTGAAGAGATTAAAATATGGAGCAATTGTTGCTGTTTTATTGGGGATTGGAATGTTAATTTGGGGTGGCACATTAATTGTAGTGAATCATAAACTGAGTTCAGCAGTTATGGCCTTGTCGGTAAATGATATTGAGGGTGTGGTTGCTGATACGGAGGACGCAGTAAAATTAGCTCCATATTATTTAGGTGTTAGTATTGCTGCGTTTAATAATTATTATGTTTTAGCTCCTGTGCTTGGTTCTTCCGATTATTTTGCTCGTGCAATTGAGCTTAATGAAAAGGCTAAACTGCAGAGTGGGTATGATTTGAGAAGTTTATTAAATGAAGTTAGATTGGCTTTAGAATTAAAGGAATATAGTGTTGCGGAAAATTTATTGGCTGAAATTTATGAGCTTAAGGCTCCAAATCCGGTTGTGTATCAGGTTTGGGGTGATATGTATTTTGAGCAGCAAGATTTTGCAAAGGCGGCTGAGGTTTATCAGGAGTTGTTGGGCTTGTTGCCGGATGTATGGCAGGCACCTGTTTTGGGCAATGAGGCATTAACAGATGAGCAAAGAATCTTTTGGAAGAATCATAGTGATTTTGCTGACTTGTTAGATAGAATTGTTTTTAGTTATGTGGCTGTTGGTAAAGAACAAGAGGCAAAGGAAATTTTGGAGAAATTAAAATAGCCTCAAAGGAAATCCTTGAGGCTATTTTCTGTGGTTTCTTTTTATTTAATTATGGACGGCAAACATTAGCTATTTGTTGGGCTAGAGTCTGTAGTGTCCATGATGAGTATCCTACTTCATCGTGTAAGTCTTGAATTTGTCGAGATAGACTATTACTGCCGTATTGGAACTGTTGGTATAAAGCGTTAACATTATGATTGATGTTGACCAACATACTAGAGACAGACCAAGTTGAAACGCCAATTTGGTTATGGACTTCATTTAAACGCGCCATTAAGTCACAAGTATTGTAGGTACACATATTATTGTCGGGAACCGCTTTGACACCTTTGACTAGTTTGTCAGGCGTGTATTGTTTTAATTCCTGAGTTGGTTTGATGTTTGGTCCACGTTTTTCCCCACGATCTATGGCGAGTTGATCTCGTTCAGCGGACGTGGGAGTAGGTTTTCTTAATTCCAGTGATCCTTGTCCATTGTCGTTGGTGAGTGATCCACCGTTAAATGCGACGAGAGTAAGGGCTCCACCCAATAGGAAAACTCCTACGTAAGAAAGTATTTGTTTTACGGACATGTACAATAAATTAAATGATCTAATTATTGTAACATTTTATTACCTTTAAGTAAAGAGTAGGTGCTGGAGCTTTGCCTGTTCCAGTAGCATTTGCTCACCGTTAATATAGTGGGCTCCTTTTTGTTTGGTTAGTGCTTTAAGTTGGTTGGGGGTGTAATTTAGATCGTAGACAATTGTGTTTGGGGTGATTAATTCGGCGGGAATGGGGGATGGGTCGGTTGCAGTGAGGCCAAGGGAGGTTGTGTTAATGAGGATTTTCCACGTTTGGGTGGTGAGTTTTGTGGTGGGGAGGAATGTGTAGCCGAAGTTTTTGGCCACTGTTTCCCCTTTGGTGGTTGTGCGATTAGTCACGTAGATGTTTGTGGCTTTGATTTGGTTTAGGGCGTACAGAACGGCTTTAGCGGCACCACCGGCACCAAAAATTAAAATTTTTGGTTGGGTGATTTTAAAATCGATTTTGGTTTGATTGATAAAAGCGGTTAGCCAGCCTTGCCAGTCGGTGTTGTGGCCACTGAGGCCGGAGGGGGTGATGATGATGGTGTTGCAGGCACCAATTTGGGTGACGGCATCGGTTTCGGTTGCCAGAAATTGACGGCAGGTTTCTTTGTGAGGGACTGTTACAGATAAACCTTTATATTTGGTTTTGGCGACTTGTAAAAAGTCGGCTAGTTTTTCGGGAGGAATATCGATTGCTGAGTATTGATAATCGAGGTTGGCTTCTTTGTACCATTGATTGTGAATGGTGGGGGATAAAGAGTGGGCGATGGGATGGCCGATAATGCCGGTTAGGTAGGTCATTGTTGGGGAAATTGTGAAAATTAGGTTTTGATCGTGGTAGATTCTGGTAGAATTTTAGCAATAATTTTAGTTAAAAAGATAGACTATGCTGGTGAATGGTTATGAGGGGTGCTTGGAGGTTCAGGCACTAAATAAATGGCATGAAGGTGTTAATGTTAAATTTTGCCGTGATCCGGAAGAGCTAGTGAAGCAAATTGCCTATGGGGCGCAGGCGATTTTGCCGCTTTATAATTCGATTTATGGGCATAATTGGTCTTTGTATCGGATGCTGGACACTTTTGATTATAAGATTGTTGATGAAGTGGAAATTGCACCGGAATTTTATTTGGCAGCTAATAACGATAACTTTGAAATTGTTACAGCTACGGAGCCGATATTGTCTCTTACAGATGAGCATTGGCGTAAGCACAGGAGTTATTTGCTTCAACCTAGCGAAACGGTGGAGACGGCTTTAAAAAGAACGCAGCAGTATAATCAATATGCGACAATTTGTACTTTGGAGGAGGCGAAGCAATATAAGTTTTCGTTTTTTCAGAAGGTGCAGCATCAACAACTTAATCAGCAGTTTGCTATTGTTGCTAAGGATTTAAGCAAAGAGGAATATGAAAGCTTTTCTGTGTTGATCCAAATGACTAAGTATAAGACGGATAGTCTCAATTTATTAACTTATGCTTTTGCAAATCATGAAGTTTTGATTGAAGATTTATTTATGTTAAATCAACAAAATTTGATTGTTCGGATTAAGGATGATTATAGAAGAGCGCGAGTAAGAACAATCTTTAATCAGTTAAAGGATTTGGGAATGTCGTCTGTTAAGGTTTTGGGTGGTAAACTACTCGTTGATTAATTTAAATGGCAGCCAACGTTGGAAACTTAAAATGGTACGTTTTAGACCTGTGTATTTGACTAGTCCGGTTGGGATGAGCCAGATGGCATAAGTAAGACCACCGGCAAAAATGGTGACGCCAAAGCGTAGGTAAAGTGGTGTAATTTGTTGATCTAAAAAATAAACTACGATGGCCATTAAAGCGCCACCTGCTGATATTTTGAGAAAGTTACTAAATAAGTAACCAAGTCTAAATTTGATATATTTACGGTGAAAAATAATGAGGAGGATGATAATTTGGACTAATGTGGCGACTACAAAAAAGAAGGAGAATGTTTTTGGTCCGTAGGTGATGGCAAAATAAAAGCTGCCGGCCATATTAATAAACATAAAAATTATGCTGGCAATTACGGGTGTGATCACGTTATTAAAAGTATAAAAGGCACGTGCCATTACGTGTGTGAGACTTTCAAAGGGGATCGAAAAGGCAAAGAAGAAGAGTACGGATGCTGTGAGTAAGGTAGCTTCGGGGCCAAAGGCGCCACGGCCAAGGAGAACTTCGACTGTTTCGGGGGCGATTAGGGCTAGGCCCACGGCTGCGGGTAAAGTATAGAGCCAAACTTGAATTAAAGTGCTTTCTAGCTTGTTGCGTAGTTGTTTGGTGTCATTGTTGGAGTGGTAGTCAACTAAAAAGGGAAAGATGGCGGTGGCAATGGAAATGCCAAAGAGGCTGACGGCAAAACTTTGGATGTTGCGGGCGTAGTTAAAGGCGGCAACACTACCATCGACTAATTTTTCTTGGCCTAAAATGTTGTAGACCCATAAACATATTTGCCAAGCTAAAAGGCCGATTGTTTTTGGCCAAGCGATTAAGTAAACTTTTTTGACGAGTGGATGCCAAATTTTCCAGCGAATTTGACTTTCTAAATGGTAGCCGTCGATTATGCGAATAATTAGATGTAGTAAGAGGCCGATGGTAACACCAATGGCGGCGCTGTAAATCCCATATTGTTTGTGCCAAACTACTAATCCTAAAATGATTCCCCCATTGTATAGGCCGGCAGAAAGGGCATAGGCAAGGTAATGTTTGAATGACATTAACATGGAGCCAATGGCGTTACTGGCAGTAAAAATAATGGGGCTAAGGAGGAGAATGCGGGAGAGGTTGATGATGAGTTTTGTTTCTGCCGCTTCAATGTTAAAAAAGGTGTTAATAAGCCAAGGCATGGCAATAAAGGCGATAATGCTGAGGGCGACAACGGCAATTTGGCTAGTGATTAAGAAGGCACCGGCAAGTTCCCAGCCGGAATTGTTGTTTTTGTTGTATTCTTTGCGGAAAATTGGGAGGAAAATGCCGGATAGGGCGCCGGCGATGGAGATGGTGTAGATAAAGTCGGGAATAAGGAAGGCGGTATTGTAGGCATCTGTGATGTGGGTGGCGCCAAAATAGTTGGAGATGATGATGTCGCGGCCAAGACCAAGGGTATAGCTTAACAGTGAGGCTAATGCCAAAATTACGGAGGCGACGCCGCTTGAGGATGGTTTAAAGATTTTTTCGGTGAATTTTTTCATGAATTGAGGTTGATGGAGATTTTTTGCTGCTTGATTTGTTCTTCTAAAAAACTCATGCCGCCAGGAAAATTAACAACATCGTACCCTTTACTTTGAAGAAAATCGCAGGCTAGTAGCCCTCTAACACCGTGCTCACAAATTATGCAATAACCGATTTCGTAATTGAGTTCGTTATGGCGGTGGAGTAGTTGCTCTAGCGGAATGTGAATGGCACCCGGGAGATGGCCACGGAGAAATTCGTTGTAGCTACGAACATCAAGTACCGGACGTGATAAATACTGTGTATACGACATTGTTATTTAGTTTCATTTTTTTCGAGGTACGAAATGACGAGCGTGGTTATGTCTTTAAGGGGGACGTTGGATTTGATGAGATAATCAACTGCGCCTAGCTCTTTGCAATGTGCACGGTCGGTGTCTTGTTCAAGATTGGACAAAATGATGATTGGGATGTTTTTAAGTTTTTCGTCGGCTTTGGTGATTTTGAGAACGTCAAATCCATTTTGGATTGGCATCATTAAGTCGAGAAGGACTAGGTCAGGAGTTTCTTTGCGAATAATTTCTACGGCTTCTTGACCATTACTGGCTGTTAAAACCTTTGCCCCAAGCGCTGTAAGCTTTTGAGCCATGATTTTTTGGAGAAATTGTTCATCTTCGGCAATTAGGATGATTTTGTTTTTTAAAGTCATAATAATGGTTATTATAAATCGATTTTATTGCATAAATTGATTTTAGTAAATGATTGATGGTAATCGTGGTGGAATATGGTTGTGACTTGAGGCTGATTATGTTATAATTATTGGATGTTTTAAACCTTTTAGGTGATATGGCAGATTCTGTATATTTGGATTCTTTAAAGGATTTATTGGTTAGTGGTGATTTTTTGAAAAAAGAAGAGCTTTCGATTGTTGAAGCTATGGTAAAATCTAAGGGGGGTACATTTGAGGAAGCTGTGATTAGCAAGGGGTATTTGAGCGATAAAGAGCTTAGTGTGTTAATTGCAGAAATTTCTGATTGGAACTTTGTGGCACTTGGAGAGATGTTTATTGATGGTGAGATTTTGCGTTTAGTACCTTTGGAAATGGCGAAAAAGTTGAAGGTGATTGCTTTTGGTAAAGGTGATGATGGTATAAAAATTGCGATGAATAATCCTAATGACATTATTACGATTCATTTATTGAGAAAAAAATTGGATAAGGTGGACATTTATTATGCTTCCGTTGGTGACATTGATAATCAGTTGAGTTCTTACAAAGACAGTATTGCAGAAGAGTTTGCTAGTATTATTGCCGCAGCTAATGATGAAATGAAAAAAGATGAAGGACGTGAGAGTGATGCTGTGCAAATTGTTGATTTATTGATTATGCGTGGTTATGAAGAAAAAGCATCGGATATTCATATTGAGCCACAAGAAGCACAAACTTCGATTCGATTTAGGATTGATGGTGTTATGCGCGAAATTTTGGTGTTGCCTAAAAAATTTCATGATTCGTTGATTTCGAGAATAAAAGTCATGGCGCATTTACGTACGGATGAACATCAAATTCCGCAAGATGGTAAACTTAGGTACCTAATTGATGATGAAACAATTGATATTCGTGTTTCGTCTGTGCCTACAACAAAAGGGGAAAATGTTGTGATGCGTATTCTTGGTGAAAAAGCGCATCAGTATACATTAATTGACTTAGGTTTAGAGCAAGTTGATTTAGAAAAAGTGAAAAGAGCAATTAAAAAACCTTGGGGGATGATTTTGAGTGCAGGGCCTACAGGATCCGGTAAAACGACATCGCTTTATGCTGTTTTGAAAATTTTAAATCAAAAGAATGTTAGTATTGCGACAATTGAAGACCCCGTTGAGTACAATGTTGATGGAATTACACAAATTCAAGTGAATAATATGGCGGATTTGACTTTTGCTTCCGGTTTGCGATCGATTGTGCGACAAGATCCAAATATTATTATGGTTGGCGAAATTCGAGATGCGGAGACGGCGGATATTGCTGTTAATTCTGCCTTAACCGGACATTTGGTGTTATCGACTTTGCATACAAACGATGCTCCAACGAGTATTCCACGGTTATTGGATATGGGTGTTGATCCGTTTTTAATTGTTTCGACTATAAATATAGTGATTGCTCAACGTTTATTACGCAAAATTTGCTTAAAATGTATACAAAGTGTGGAATCGCCTATTGAAAAAATGAAAGAAAATTATCCTGCTAATATTGTAGATAAATTGGCAGATGGAAAGGATCAAGTCATTATTTACCAGGGGGTTGGCTGTAAGTTCTGTGGCCATTCCGGCTTTCATGGACGTACCGGAGTTTTTGAAGTTATGGAAGTTGATGATGAAATGAAGAAATTGATTATGAAAAATGTTGATGCTGGTGAGCTAAAGCGTTACGCAGTGGAACATGGTATGCGAACGATGTTTGATGATGCCAGTCAAAAGGTTTTGTCCGGATTGACAACAATTGAGGAGATGATGAGGGTTGTGAAAGTATAATTTAATCTTGTTGCTGTGGTACGCGTTGGTAAAAAAAATTCAATTTTGAATATTGAGATCGGGCGAGTTAAAGTTGTTGATATTTTGCTTTTTACTAAACACTTAAGTGTGACCTTAAAAAGCGGATTACCATTGATGGATGGCTTGGAAATTTTAAAGGATCAGGCAAAAGGAAAGATGCGACGGGTGATAGGTTTATTATTGGAGACAGTTAAAGATGGGGAGCCATTTAATGTAGCTTTGAGTGAATTTCCTAAATATTTTTCGCAAGTTTATCTAAATTTGGTTAAAGCGGGTGAATTTTCAGGGACGTTGGTTGAAAGTTTAGAAAGACTAAGTATCGATTTGAAAAAAAGGCATGATTTTAAAAATAAAGTGCGTTCGGCCATGATTTATCCTGTAATGGTATTAATCGCTGTTACTGGCTTGGGTATGTCGATTGCAATTTTTGTTTTGCCTAAAATTTTGCCTTTGTTTACATCGTTGAATGTTGATTTACCTTTTTCGACGAGGATTTTGATTTTTGTCGCTGAAGTTTTTGAGCAACATGGAATTGCAATATTTATTGGATCGATTGTTGCCGTTATTTTGTTAACATTCTTCTTAAAAAGAAAGTTTATGAAGCCGATAATTCATTGGTTTTTGCTAAAGTTGCCGGTAGTGGGACCAATTATTAAGAATTTAAACTTAGAAAATTTTACGCGCACTTTGGGATTAATGTTAGAGTCTGGTTTGACTATTGATGAATCTTTGAAAATTGTTGGGGAGTCGATGGGTAATTTTATTTATAAACGGTCTGTATTAGGGCTGATTGCTGTTGTTAGGTCTGGAGATTCGCTGATGGTGGGAATGGAGAGACATGCAAGTATTTTTCCTACAATTGTGTCGAAGATGATTTCTGTAGGTGAGAAAACCGGGACATTGGAGGGAAATTTGAAGTATTTGGGTATTTTTTATGAAGAAGAGGTGGATGAGACTGTTAAAAATTTATCAATTATTATTGAGCCAGCGTTGTTAATCTTTATTGGTATGTTAGTGGGATTTGTTGCTTTATCCATTTTAGGTCCGATTTATCAAATTACAGGTAATTTAAAATAATAAAATGAATATTAGAAAAGGATTTACCATGTTGGAGTTGATAATTGTAATTGCGATTGTGGCCCTTTTAACTAGCGGCATGACGGCAACTTATTCAGCATTTTTAGTGCGAAATGAGGTTTCGACAACCGGTTGGAAGATGGTGGATGCATTTAATCGAGCGCGGTTATATGCTATGATGGGGCGATTGGATAAGGAATGGGGTGTTCATTTTGAGACAAGTAAGTTCGTTTTGTTTGAAGGCAGCAGTTATAATGCTGCAGATCCGACTAATCAATTATTTCCGATTTTATCCGGTTATCAGTTTACTAATATTAATTTGAATGGAGGAGGTAGTAATGTGATTTTTAATAAAATCAGTGGTGAAACGGATGAGTATGGATCGGTAGATATTGTGAGTTTGGATGGCAGTTCTTCGGAAACAATTGACGTTAATAAGGTCGGTAGAATTAACACATTATAATATGTTTTTAGATAACAAAAGAAACGGAGGCAGTTTAGTTGAATTTATTGTGGCACTTGGAATTTTTATGATTGTTGGCACCGGAATTATTCTTTTGGTTTTGGGTGCTTTGCAGGGGAATACAAATAATACGAAAAGAATTGAAGCTTTATTTATTGTGGAAGAGGGGGTAGATGCGGTTAAAAGTGTGAGAGATCATAATTGGGGTGATTTGGTAAATGGTGAGCATGGGTTAACGGTGACAAATGGATATTGGGAGTTTAGTGGTACGAGTGAAGCGGTGGGTAGTTACACACGAATTATCACAATTAGTGATGTGGAAAGAGATTTGGCGGGTGATATAATTGATGTGGGGGGTGTGGTTGATCCGAGAACCAAAAAAGCAACTGTGCTTGTGACTTGGTTGGACTCTTTGTTGACTTTGCGTAGCCAAATGGTGAGTTTTTATTTACATGATTGGAATGTTTATGATTGGACGGAAACTACAAGTACTGACTTTGCCGGCGGCGTGTTGAGTAATGTGTTGGTTAGTGGTTTGGGGGAGGCTGGTAAATTAAATTTAGCTTTGGGACAGGGGCTGTTGGCGCGTGGTGGTAGTTTCGCCGTGGAAGATACTGATGCGGATTTTAGTGTGGGTACTTTTACAAATACGGTTGTAGAGGGTTCCGGTTTGGCTACTACTATTAGACTGGGAACCAGTGCGGGCTGGGGTGTAGCAACGTGGCCGGATACAAAAGATATCTATGATATAGAGATGTTAAGCCCAACCAGCGGTTGGGCGGTGGGCGAAAGTGGTAAAATTTTTAATTATGATGGCGTGAATTGGACGCAATTTGTTGATTTGGGTGGTAGTGATATTCAATCTATCGATATGGTGAGTGCGAGTGATGGTTGGGCGGTTGGTAATAGTGGTAAAATTTACCGTTATAATGGGACAACTTGGAGTCAGTTTGTGGACGTTGGTAGTACGGTGTTTTATGCGTTAGATATGGTAAGTGCGAGTGATGGCTGGGCGGTTGGTAATAGTGGTAAAATTTACCGTTATAATGGGACAACCTGGAGTCAATTTGTGGATACCGGTAGTCATACTTTTTATGCGTTGGACATGGTAAGTGCGAGTGATGGCTGGGCCTTGGGCTCCAGTAGTTTAATTTATCATTATAATGGAGTGAGTTGGAGTGAGTTTGATGACTTGGGAGGTAATACTTTTTATGGTGTGGATATGGTAAGCGCGAATGATGGATGGGCGGTTGGGTCTAGCGGTAAATTTTATCATTATGACGGTGCAAGTTGGACGGAGGTGATTGATTTGAGTAGCAATAATATTGCGGCAGTTGATATGGTAAGTGCGAGTGAGGGTTGGGCAGTGGGTGGTAATGGACGAATTTTTGTTTACGATGGGGTGGCATGGGTTGAGCAAGCAGATGTTGGACAGGGGAATGAGAAGTTGAATACAGTGTATATGCTGGATAGTGCGGATGGCTGGATTGGTGGTAACGGCGGTACGGCTTTACATTTTGGTGATAACTATGTGGCGGCTGGTACATTTGAGTCGGGTGTGATTGATAGTGGTTTGGTTGGCTCGGTGTGGAATGCAATTACTTGGGTGGAAGTGTTGCCGCCCAATACAGATATCACTGTGAATGTGCGTTCGGGTGCAACTGCAGTTCCGGATGGTAGCTGGTCGGCTTGGAGTGGTAATTTGATAACGGCGGCCGGTGAGTTGCTGACGGTGGCAAATAATCAATATTTGCAGTATCGTGTGAATTTATCGACTACAGATACACAGATGACCCCTGAGTTTGATTCTGTTTCTATTTTGTATAATGCTGTGACATCGGGAGATCTATTTGGAGTGAGTATGATAAGTGCGAGTGATGGCTGGGCGGTGGGAGAAAGTGGTAAAATTTACTATTACGACGGAAGCAGCTGGAGTGAGTTTGACGACATGGGAAATAACGATTTGTTTAGTATTAACATGATAAGTGCGAGTGATGGCTGGGCGGTGGGAGAAAGTGGTAAAATTTACCATTACGACGGAAGCAGCTGGAGTGAGTTTGACGACATGGGAAATAACGATTTGTTTAGTATTAACATGATAAGTGCGAGTGATGGCTGGGCCGTGGGAGAAAGTGGTGGAGTGTATTATTATGATGGCGTAAATTGGAGTGAGTTTGCGGATTTGGGTGTTTTTAATTTGAATACGATTAATATGCTGACTGGTTCTGGTGGCTGGATAGTGGGCGATAATGGGAATTTGTATGAATTTGCTGGTGGGTATGCGAGTCCCGGTGTGTATACATCGATTGTTTTAGATACGGATAGTGCGGTTAATCGAGACTGGCAACAAGTGTATTGGACAGAAACAACACCGGTGGGGACAGCGGTTTCGGTGGCTTTACGGTCTGGCAATGTTGCCGTGCCGGATGGAAGCTGGTCGGCTTGGAGTAGTGAGCTGACTAATGCTGCTGGCAATGTGATTACCGTGGTTGATGCACGTTACTTGCAGTATCGTGTTACTTTGACAACAACAGATGGGGCGGTTACGCCGACTTTGGAAGCTATTACAATAACTTATAAATGATGAAATTGTTAAAATTACGTAAAAAATCGGGTTTTACATTGGTTGAGTTAGTGGTGTATGTGGCTTTGGTAAGTATTTTTTTGGTTAGTTTGATTTCATTTTCGATGAATGTCATTACTACCGGTGAAGAGGCGGAAATTAATCAAACGGTAATGCGAGATGCGCAGTTTGCAATGAGTAAAATGGTGGAGCAAATTCGGGAGGCTAGCGATGTTGATGTAGGTAATTCAATTTTTGGTGCGCATCCTGGCGTTTTAACTTTGACTACTATTAATAGTCCGGCGAATGATCCAACCGTGTTTGATTTAGCTGGTGTAATTTTGCAAATAAAGCAAGGGGGAGGGGCGGCTATGCCGCTGTTGGATAGTAGTTTAGAAGTGACTAATTTAGTGTTTACAGATTTGAGTAGGACGAATTATACGAAAAATATTAAAATTGACTTAACGGTGCGTCACAAAAATTTTGGACAGTCTTCAATTGCAAATGCGGAAGTGGTTTTAAGCGGTTCGGCAACTGTGCGAGTTCAATCTGATTAATCTAATATTATGAATAATTTTGCTAAAAAAAGATCAGGATTAGTGTCGTTAATTGCCGTTATTGTGATTACCGCTGCTACATTGGCAATTGCCTTAACATTGGGAATGAGTAGTATCACGCAAACGCAGTCGGGATTATTTATTGATAATGGGTATACGGCTTTGGGATTGGCTGATTCTTGTGCGGAAGAGGCCTATTACCGCTTAAAGTTGGATAATGCGTATGTTGGTGGTACATTGGTTTTAGATACAAATAGTTGTATTGTGGTGGTTACGGGAACAGGTTTGAGTCGTACTGTAACCACAACGGCAACGTTTGATGGTTTTACGCGTACGTTGGTTAACGAAGTCACCTTTGTACAAAATACCGGTTCAACTAGTTTAGGTATGGATTTAACACAATGGCAATAATGTTTGATTTTGTAAAAAATATTTGGTCTTCACGGGGATTTGCTTTATATATGGCTGATGATTTTGTTCAAGTTATGGAATTGTCTAACGATAGTAAAACAGGCATTAAAATTGCAGCATATAACCATGTCGTGTTAGAAGAGGGAATTATAGTGAATGGGGAGATTATTAAGGGGCAAGCTTTAGCAAAGGTAATTAAATTAGCGCTTTCTCAGGCTAAACCGCGACCAATTAAGGAAACAAAATGTTTTGTAGTGATTCCTGAAAATCAATTATATGAAAGAGTTTTTGTTTTGCCACCGGTAGTGCCCGGGCAACAAGACAATAAGGTGATTGAAGCGTTAATTAAGGGAAGTTTTCCTTTTGGTGATTTTGAATATAAATATGATTACAAAATTTTAACTTTTGAGAATAATGTGCGTTATGCTTTTGTAGTTGCGGTTAAGCGGTTAGTAGTTGCGCAATATTATGAAACTGTTAAACAGTTTTGTACTTTAAAACCTGCTCTACTTGAGCCGGAGCATAGTAGTTTGTTGCGTAATATGGCATCGTTAAGGGCACTTAAGTCGGATGTTGGCACTATTGTAATAGACTGTTGCAAAAATGAATTTTCGTGGTTTGTTGTGTATAAAAAGATGGTGTTTGATGTGACAACATTTTCGATTGCAGATTTAAAGAATAATGAATCGTTGATTTCGGCAGAGTTACAAAAAGTGGCTGATCTACTGACGCAAATGACATCAAAACCGGTGCAGGCTATTGTTTTGTCTGGGGATGCAACAAATACGGAGCTGGTAAAGGCTTTTTTGACCAATATCAACAATCAATTGCCGGTAATTGTAAATAATAAATTTGCTGTAGGTAATGAATCGTTTAGAGTTATTGGTGGTTTAGGGTTGTTGTCAATAGGGTTTGATGGTTACGGAGGCTTTGATCTTTTTAAAAAATAGATAAATTGTTATTTTGTCATTACTAAAAAAATTTATTAATTTTTAATGTTTTATTTATGTTTAATTCTAATTTGGTAAAAAAGGGGTTTACTCTTATTGAGTTGATTATTGTCATTGCCATTATTGCGATTTTGGCATCAGCAATATTTGTGGCGCTTGATCCGGCTCGTCGTTTACATGAAGCGCGAAATGCGCGACGTAGTAGTGATGTGGTAAATATTTTGGATGCGTTGGTTAAGTATAAGGTGGATAATGAAGGGACGAATTTGACGGCGATCGCTAATATGGCAGATGGTCGATATTCCGTCATGGGTACCGGTGCTACTTGTGCTGCCGCTACAACTGTTGCTGCGTCAACAGCGTGTGTAAACGCCACAACTCAATGTATTGATATTACCGGTTTGCCAACTAATTATTTGGGTCGAGTTCCATATGATCCTTCTACTGGTGCAGCTACTAATACACGTTATTATGTTGCAAAATTGGCAACAGGCGCTCTGGTTGTTGGGGCTTGTGATGAAGAAGGTGCCGGTGCGGGCGGTACTGGAACCGCTCCTGATATTGAGTTAATTAGATAGTGTTTGAGAGCATTTTTTACATGTTCCAAAAATGTTCATGTT
>Ga0100377_1000653_pt1 | contig 29645 bp, 11 predicted proteins | sample CryGeymeta201501_FD_83664 | JGI IMG/M metagenome (GOLD analysis project Ga0100377, IMG submission 83664) | Groundwater microbial communities from Crystal Geyser aquifers in Utah, USA - Crystal Geyser metaG 2015-01 | ecosystem: Environmental > Aquatic > Deep subsurface > Groundwater | place: USA...
ATTCACGAACAACTCGAACACGTTGCACATCGCCATCCGTTCTCGCCATCCGTCCATCCTGGCGCCGGCCGGCAGAGTCTCCGCTGTCAGCGAGCCGTGAACCCCGCACATCGATCGAGAGAGGGCTCGATCACCCCTCGTTCACGAGGGGTCTCCGCTGCCCGCGAGGGCGCAGCCCGAGCGGTTGCAGCGGAGGGGGAGCTCCCCCGCCACACCACAACCCACCGTTCGAGACGTGAACGACAGTCCAGACTGGCGGGTGAGCCCCGGACTGGCGACAAACCCCGCACCTTGCTACCCTCTCCATCTCTCTTGCGCCCTGGAGGCCCCATGCACCCACTCCCCATCCCGTCGCGGCTCGGTCCGCTCCTGCTCTCTCTCCTGCTCGCCCTCACCGCGGCGCTCGCTGGCTGCGGTGAGGCTGTCGAGGTCGGCTCGCGCGCGCCCCGCGCCTGCACCTCGGACGCTGCGTGCGACGACGGCGTCTTCTGCAACGGCGCCGAGCGCTGCGCCCCCAACGCCGCCGACGCCGACGAGCTCGGGTGCGCCCCGTCGGCGCCGCTGGCGCTCGACGACGGCGACCCGTGCACGGACGACCGATGCGTCGAGGCTGACGGACGCGTCGCGCACGACCGGCGGGAGGGCTGCCAGGCCCCGGCGTGCACGCGGGACGGTGACTGCCCCGCGCCCGCCGAGGCGTGTCGGGGCGCCGTGTGTGACGCGGGCGCGTGCGTCACCCACGACGCGCCGGTGGGGGCGGCGTGCGACGACGGCATCGGCTGCACCGACGACGCCTGCGACGCCGCGGGGGGCTGCGTGGGCACCCCCATCGACAGCGTCTGCTTCGACGCCGACTACTGCAACGGGCTCGAGGAGTGCAGACCCGAGCGCGCCGACGCCGACGAGGACGGCTGTGTGCCGGGTGTTGCCCCCGTTCCCGAGGACGACGGCATCGCCTGCACACGCGTGGTCTGTGACGAGGCGGACGACACCGTGGGCTGGGCGCCCGGTCCAGACTGCGCGTGCGACGTCCCCGGTCAGCCGTGCGACGACCCGGACCCGGGCGACTGCACCGTGTTCCGCTGCACCGACGCCCTCACCTGCGAGGCCGAACCGCTCCCGACGGGCGCGGGCTGCGACGACGGCGTCGCGTGCACCACGGGCGACACCTGCGACGCCGACGGCGCCTGCGGCGGCGCCCCGGACGACGCCGCGTGCGACGACAGCCTCTATTGCAACGGCGCCGAGTCGTGCGCCCCGGACATGGACGGCAGCGACGCCCGAGGCTGCGCCGTCGGACGGCCCCCGGTCAACCCCGACGGCCTCGACTGCACCACCGACCTGTGCGACGAGGACACCGACCGGTTCACCTACGTCCCCACCGACGCCTGCGTCTGCGTCACCGACGCCGACTGCGCCCCGGCCACACCCAACGCCTGCCTCGCCTACGCCTGCGTCGCCACGCGCTGCGAGGTCACCCCCGCCCCGGTCAACACGCCCTGCAACGACGGGCTCGACTGCACCACCGACGACGTCTGCGACGCCCTCGGCGTCTGCGGCGGCGCCCTCGACGACCTCGCCTGCAACGACGGCCTGTGGTGCAACGGCGTCGAGGCCTGCCGGCCGGCCATGGCCGCGGCCGACGCCCGAGGCTGCGCCCATCGCACCGCGCCCCCCTTGACAGACGGCGTCGCCTGCACCAACGACCGGTGCGCCGAGTGCGACCCCACGGTCGGCTGCACCGCCGGCCTCGCCGGTCAGATCGTGCACGACCCGGCGGCCTGCGCCTGCCAGACCGACGACGACTGCGTCGGCCAGGAGGTCGGGCCCTGCGAGGCGTTCACCTGCGCGCCTCGCACCTTCGAGTGCGTGCTTGGCGCCCTCGCGCCGGGATCCGCCTGCGACGACGGCCTCGACTGCACCGACAACACCACCTGCGGCCTCGACGGTCTGTGCCTCGGCACCCCGCACGACGACGCGTGCGATGACGGCCTGTTCTGCAACGGCGCCGAGACCTGCGCCCCCGATGGATGGTCCGCCGACTCCGGCCTCGAGCCCGGCTGCGCCGCTGGCGACGACCCGACCGACACCTGGCCCGACACCCGCCTCTGCCTCGACCTCAGCTGCGACGAGGCCGCCGATCAAGTGCTCGCCGACACCACCCGCTGCGACAGCTGCATGGACGTGCCCCTGTACACCGACGCCGACGCCGACGGCTTCGGTGCTGACGACGCCCCCACCATGGCCTGCCTGCTGCCCGACGAGGCCGCCCCAGGCGGCCTGTCCCGCGACGGCGGCGACTGCGGCCCCACCGACCCCTGGCGCAACCCCGACGCCGAGGAGATCTGCGGCGACTGGCTCGACGACGACTGCGACGACGCCGACGCCCCCTGCCCCACCACCTCCGCCGCCCTCGTCATCCCCACCTGGAGCTGCGGCGCTGGCGCGCCGCCCTCCAACGTCTACGCCTGGGCGCGACTGCCCGACAACAACGGCCACTACGCCAACGGCAGCTGCCTCGTCTTCTTCGCCGCCCCCTCCGGCGCCTTCTTCGTCGCCCCGAAGCTCACCGCCACCACCACCCGACACTGCACGAGCTTCGATGAGCGCCTCTACGCCTTCACGCTCGCCGGCCCCACCGCCGCCTGCGCCCCCATCACCATCGAGGCCGACTTCAGCGGCCGCCCCGAGCTGGCGATGCAGCCCGTCTCCAACGACTGCCGCAAGTTCCTGCACGCTCTGGTGCGCGGCGGCGACGTCAGCTACGTGGCCTCGACCGAGGCGAGCATGGAGCGCCGGATCGACCTGTTCGGCACGCTCGAGGTCGCCTGCAGCGGCTACCGGGGCTGGCCCTACGGGTGGCAGTCCCTGATGACCGCGCCGATTGAGCGCAACCCTGGTTTCGTCGCGCCGTGATCGTGGCCGGCATGAAAGTGTGAGCGTCGGCGTTGTCACTCTCGCTTCGGCGCACACCCTCAGGCGCCGAGCCCGACCGTTGACCGAGCGCGCCCCCGAGGGCAGGTCGACGCCCCGTGCCCATCGAGGTTCCTCGTCATCGACCCGCCGTCCGGGCGGGAGCGCCCTCGATCCGCACGCCAAGCGACCTCGTCCGGTGCCGTCGGTCGGCCCTGATCGACCACCCTTGCAGAGGAGCCCTCGATGCGCGCGCTCTCCAACGCCCCCCGTCGCCCCATGGTCGTCTCCGCCCTGGCCTTCGCCGCGCTCACCGCGATGACGGCGACCGCGCTGGCCCAGCCCGTCTCGCCGCCGTCCGCGCACGCCCGCCTCGAGGACGAGCGCAACACCATCGACATCTTTCGGACCGTCGCGCCCGCCACCGTCTTCATCACCCAGAAGCGCCTCATGCGCGACGCCTGGCGGGCCAGCGCCCGCGAGGTCACCGCAGGCTCGGGCAGCGGGTTCATCTGGGACAAGCGCGGCCACGTCGTGACCAACTATCACGTCATCGCCGACGGCACCTCGTTCACCGTCACCCTCCAGAGCGGCAAGGAGTACGCGGCGAAGCTCATCGGCGGCGACCCGAACAAGGACATCGCCGTCCTGCAGATCAAAGCGCCCGCCTCGGAGCTGACAGCCATCGAGCTGCCTGAGAAGGCCTACACGCTGGAGGTGGGGCAGAAGGCCCTCGCCATCGGCAACCCGTTCGGGCTTGACCACACCCTGACCGTCGGCGTCATCAGCGCGCTCGAGCGCGAGATGAAGGGCTACGGCGGGCTCACCATCCAGGGCATCATCCAGACCGACGCCTCCATCAACCCGGGCAACTCGGGCGGGCCGCTGCTCAACTCGTCCGGGCAGCTCATCGGCATGAACACGATGATCTACAGCCAGACCGGCTCCTCGGTCGGCATCGGCTTTGCCGTGCCGGTGCACATCATCCGCCAGATCGTGCCCGAGCTGCTCGAGTTCGGCAAGCCCGTCCGCGCCGGCCTCGGCATCCAGATCGTCGCCGACGACGTCGCGCGGCGCAACGGCATCAAGGGCGTCGTCATCGCCTCGGTCTCGCCGGGCAGCCCGGCGGCGAAGGCTGGCCTGGAGGGGCTCAAGGAGACCCGGCGCGGCACCATGCCCGGCGACATCATCGTCGGCATCGCCAAGAAGCCCGTCGTCACCTACGACGACCTCTACAGCGCCCTCGACGCCTACAAGCCCGGCGACACCGTGTCGGTCGAGGTGCTTCGCGACGGCAAGCGCAAGACCGTCGCCCTCAAGCTGACCTCGATCTGAGCGGCGCAGGGCACGGCGCGCAGGTGAGGGGCAGGGAGCACAGGTGCGGCATCACCGCCACACCGCGCCCTGTGACCTGGAAACCACGAAGCGCGTTCACTCGATGTCGGCCTGCGTAGGTCCGTGTCGGCCCTCTCCCTACCCCGCACCACCTCTCCACGAGCACCCCGGCCAGAGAACACGCGCCGCGACAATCCTCATGGCCCCCGTCACCGACGGGCTCCGTGCGAGTTCACCCCGAGACCTGCGCGCCCCTGCCCCCGCGCAGCCTCCACGCTGGCACAGCGGCTGCACAAGGCCCCTTCGGCTGAAATCGTTGAGGTCGCGTCGCACCACCCGGCTCGCCGCGCCCCCGGATACCTCACGCCACACCCGAAGGAGTGTCCATGCGCCCCGTCACCACGCCTCGCCGCCCGCTCGCCTCGCTCGCCCTCGGCCTGCTCGTCAGCGCCCCGCTCGTCGCCGTCATCGGCTGCGGGGACGGCGTCATCGGCGAGCCCGCCCCGGCGCCGGACGCCACCGCGGACGCCCCGATCCTCTACGACTACCTCAACGAGGGCGTCGAGAAGTTCAACGCCAGCGGCTCCAGCTGGCAGACCACCGACCTCACCTGGTGCATCAGCACGTACACCCCCGACCTGGCGCCCCAGACCGTCCGCGACACCCTCACGGCCGCCTGGAATGAGTGGAGCCGCGTCTCCCCCCTGACCTTCCGCTTCATCGACGACTGCCGGCTCGCCGACCTCGAGGTCGTCTTCGCAGCCCGCGCCCATGGAGACGGCGAGGACTTCGATGGACCCGATGGGGTGCTGGCGCACGCGTACTTCCCGCGGGATGGGCGCATCCACTTCGACGAGGACGAGCTCTGGACCCAGGCCACGCGCAGCAGCGGCGGCGGCGCCAAGGACCTCCAGACCGTCGCCCTCCACGAGTTCGGCCACGCCCTCGGTCTGCGCCACTCCGATGTCCGCGACGCGGTCATGTACGCCTACTACGGCGGCAGCCTCCGCGACCTGCGCGAGGACGATCTGCGCGGCGTCCAGTCCATCTACGGCCAGACCGATGCCCAGCCCACCGGCGACGACCACCCCAACGGCTTCGCCAACGCCTCCCCCATGCCCGTCGGCTCCACCCTCGACGGCGTGATCGACCTCGGCGGCGACGTCGACTTCTTCGCCTTCGACGCCAACTTCGACGGCAGCACCACCATCAGCACCACCGGCAGCACCGACACCGTCTGCACCCTCTACGACGCCAGCCAGAACCCCATCGCCGAGAACGACGACGCCGACAACTCCCGCAACTGCCGCATCGACATGGACCTCCAGGGGCCCGCGCGCTACTTCGTCCGCGTCAAGCACTACGACCCGGCCCGCGGCGGCGCCTACACCATCTCGGTCGAGGGCAGCTTCCCCGAGGCCCTGCCTCAGCCCGACCCCCAGCCCCAGCCCCAGCCCCCGGCGAACCCAGACCAGGGCAACACCTTCGAGACCGCGACGCCCATCGCCGACGACGCCACCCTCGACGCCGCCTTCAACCCGGCCGGCGACAACGACTTCGTCCGCTTCACCGCCTCCGTCTCCGGCGCCTGGACGATCCAGACCGCCGGCGCCATGGACACCGTCTGCGAGCTCTACGACGCCCGCCGCGCCGTCGTGGCCGCCAACGACGACACCAGCCGCACCAACCTCAACTGCACCATTCAACACACCCTGACCGCCGGCCAGACCTACGTCCTGCGCGTCCGCCACTACGACGCCCGCGCCACCGGCGCCTACACCCTCACCCTGAGCCGCCCCGCCACGATCCCCGCCGCAGCCGCCGACGCCGACGGCGACGGCATCCCCAACGCGCAGGACCGCTGCAGCAACACCCCGGCAGGTGCCCCGGTGTGGCCGTCGGGTGATTGGATGGGGTGCGCGGGTGGGCAGTTCGTGGATCGGTAGGGGTCATCACCCGGCGCCCTCACCCCCCAGCCCCCTCTCCCGTAGGACGGGAGAGGGGGAGGCCCTCACCCCCCAACCCCCTCTCCCCTCGACGGGGAGAGGGGGGGCAGAACAGGGTTTTTACTTGTACAGCAACAGGTTACTGTCCGGCTCCCCCTCTCCCCGAATGTAGGCCGGCGGAACGAGCGTAGCGAGTTGCGCAGTACGGGCGAGCGTAGCGAGAACGGACGTAGGCCGGGGCTGATGTAATCGGGGAGAGGGGGCTGGGGGGTGAGGGCCTCCCCCTCTCCCCGTCGAGGGGAGAGGGGGTCGGGGGGTGAGGGCCTCCCCCTCTCCCCTCATAGGGGAGAGGGGGTCGGGGGGTGAGGGCCTCACGCACCCTGCTCGGCGATCATCGCGTCGTACTGCTTGCGCACGTCTTCCATGTCGAGGCCGCGGACCTGCTCGATGAGGTTCTCGAGGACGTTGGCGGGGAGCATGCCGGGCTGGGAGAAGACGGGGATCTGACCGCGGAAGATCATGAGGGTGGGGATGGAGCGGATCTGGAAGGCCGCCGCCAGCTCGCGCTCGTTCTGGGTGTCGATCTTGCCGAAGACGATGTCGCTGTGCTTGTTCGAGGAGGCCTCAAAGGTCGGCGCGAACATCTTGCAGGGGCCGCACCAGTCGGCCCAGAAGTCGAGGATGACGATGTCGTTGTTCTCGATGGTGGGCTCGAAGGAATCTTTGGTCAGGTTGATGGTGGCCATGGTCGCTCCTATGGGTGTTGAGCCGCCAGCGTGCGATGTTGAATCATTGTTGCAACATCCTGGGGCAATCCTGATCCATCTCTGTTTGAGTCCCGCCGGGGCTGCCGATGTCGAGGTCGTCTTCATCGGAGTTCGTGCGGTCCGCGTCGCGTCACCGTTGGCGCGACAGCGGGCAGACTGTGCACAGGGTGGGCCAGGCTGGGCAGCGGCGGATTGTTTCAACAGTGGTGCGACATGTTCGACCGGGGCAGAGCGGCGCGAGCCCTGGGGGGGCGACGCGCGGCGCAACACGCTACGGGCCGCGGCGCGCCCGCGTCCACACCGCGGCGACCAGGGCGAGCAGCGCCCAGGCCGCGCCGGAGGGGGCGACGCGCCGGGGTGTGACACCGCAGGCGCAGCCGCCGTCGTCCGAGGCGTCGGCGGTCGGAGGAATGTGGCCGTTCGAGGCTCCGTCGGCGGCCACGTCCACGGCGAGCCCGGTGTCAAGGGGGGGAGCGTCGGGTTCTGCGTCGAGCGCGGCGTCGGGGGTGGGATCGGCGTCGGGGGTTGAGGCGTCGGGTTCGGCGTCGAGGCCCGCGTCCATCTCGGGCTCGGGCGCGGGCTCGCCGAGGTCGGGGGTCGGCAGGGCGCCAAGGTCGGCGCAGTCGGAGGCGGTGGCGTCGTCGCAGGGGACCTGGAAGCGGAGGGAGAAGGGGGTGGTGGTGAGCTGGCCGTCGATGCGCTCGGCGCCCGCGGGCAGGGAGACGGTGGTCCAGGCGCCGGGGACGAGCGGAGCGGTGGGCTGGAGGCGAATGAGGCGCGGCCAGGTGGCGCCCCAGCGGGTGTTCGCGCGGTCAAAAGGGACCGGCTCACCCTGGTCGTCCTGCCAGGTCGGCGCCGTGGTGGAGTAGCGGACGCCCTCGGCGAAGATCAGCGTCGCCCAGCTGTCCGGGGCGGTGGAATCGGCGCCGTGGAGACGACGAGGCGCGTCGGGGAAGGCCGAGACGACGACCGGGGCGTCAACGGGCAGCTGACCGTGCAGGCGGCGCCAGATCGCCTGCTGGTAGCGCATCGTGGGGAACACCTCGGAGGCGATGCTGCCGGGGATGGCCGGGTCGAGGTAGTGTTCGCGGGTCCAGGGGATGATGCTCTCGTAGCGCGTCCCGAGCGCGGCGGCCGCCTCGGGGTTGCCGAGGTAGATGAAGTTGAGCAGGTCCACGCTCTGCCGGATGGTCGCCTCGTCCACGCCCTGCCCGAGGCCAGCGTAGAGCTCCAACACCGTGTCCATCGGGATGTACTCGGTGGGGATGCGGGTGATCCAGCGGTCTTTGGCGAAGAAGCCGTCAGTGCCCGGGTCGGCCTCCTCCTGGTCTTTGCCGTCGTGGGTGCGGACCTGGTAGAGGAAGACGGAGTCGAAGAGCTCGTCCTGGAGGCCGTGAGAGGCACACCCGAGCAGGAACGCCACCCGCTTCTTCGACTCCACGGACGTCCATGGAGGCGGATCATGCGCGATGATCCACGCCACGAAGTCCTGCACGAACGGCTCCCAGTGGGTGTGCTCGCTGTAGGCCCGGGAGCGACGGGACAGCTCACCGGCCTGCGGCCAGTAACCCGAGTCGGTGAACGCCGCGCCGTACAGCGCCGCGTTCAACACCTCGGGGTCGCTGAAGAAGTCGCGCAGCTCCTCGTCGGGCTGGTTGTCGATCGCCCAGCCCGTCACGTGGATGTGCGCCCAGACGCCGTGCGCCTCGGCCACGCTGACGCTGGCCAGCGCGGCGCACCCGAGGCCGATCCCGCACAACGACGCCGTGACCGCGCTTCGGCGACCACGGCACACCCTGGCTCCTGGCACCACCATCTCGACCTCCCGACTGCGGCGCGCCGTGACGGGCGCCGTGGGTTGTGAGGCCAAGCATAGGGGGACGGGCGCCAGAAGGGAACCGAAGACGCACCGTCACCCGCGTCATGGCCCTCCTCGCCGCGGAGGAGACAGCCGCGGCGCAAGCTCCGATGACTCCGCAGAGCGCAGGGAGGGCAACGCGACGGTCTTCGGCGTCAAGCGCCCCGGAGCTGGAACCGGCCGAGGCGCAGGCGACTGGAAGAAGTGCCACGGCACCATATGGGCGTGGAGGACACGCCAGAGCGTCGCGCGGTCAAACGGACGCTTTATCAACTCGCAGCAGCCCGCCTCGATCGAGCGGTGGACCAGTTCCTCAGACTCGTCCCCAGACAGCGCCACCACGGGCACGTCCACCGCGCTGAGCTGACGCGACACCAGCTCCCAGCCGCCGTGACACACTTCCGTGCTCACCAGGACGACGTCCGGGTGCCAACGCCGCGCCAACTCGAAGACCCCTTCGAGGCGGTCACAGCTCACCACGTGCGCCTCCCCAAACTGGTGCAGGGTGTCCACCAGCCGTCCGCGCTCGGCGTGATCGTCGTCGGCGATGAGGATCATCGGGCGACGGTCGAGGTGCCGCTCGAGCACCACCGCCAGGCTCTCCGCGTCCAGGGGCCGCACGTAGTGGCTCGTGAACCCCGACGAGCGCATGAACGGCAAGGTCATGTCCGGGTCGAGCATCGCGACGACCGGGACCGGGGGCTCGCGACGGTTGCTCTCATCAACCCTGAGCGCGAACAGCTCGTCCCGCGCCTCCCCCTTGAGCAGCGCCATGTCGAGCAACATCAGCCGCACGCGCTCGGTCGTCAGCTGCTGCCGGGCCTGCTGCACGGTGGCCGCGGTCCGCACCGAGAACCCGAGGTGACGCAGGAGCTGCTCGGCGATGATGCGCCGGCGCAGGTCCGACTCGACCACCATCACCAGCTCCTGGCGCCCCACCGGAGGTGAAAGCACAACGCCGGCCGGTGGGCCGCTCAGGCTCCCCAACGCCCGTTCCATCGCCACGCGGAGCGGCTCAGGGCCTACGTCCGCGGCCACCCTGATGACGCGTGGGTCTGGCGGCAGCGCCAGCGACGGCCCACCCACCCCGACGAAGCACAGCGCAGGCTCGCCCGGCTGCCTCGCCCGCTGGGCCCACACGGGGGCCTCGGGATCGACCACGGGGTCGTACACGATCACGACCTGCCCCGACGCGGACGAGGCCCCCTCCCGATCCCCGAAGGTCACCCGCGTGCCCCACTCCTCCAACTTCGGCGCCCACCACGGCGGCGCATCGGCGGTGTCGAGCAGCACCCAGACATGACAACCGCTGAGCTTCACGCGCGGTCGAAGGCGCTGAACACCGTCCAGCCCACGCAGCGCGTACAGCACCCCGCCGTCGGCCCGCTTCAAGAGCGCGATCTGCTCGGCGTCGAGCCCGGTCCGAGACAGCTCCAGGATCGCCTGCCGCGCCACGCGCAGCGCGACGAGGAGCGCGTCGTGCTCAGAGGATGTCTCCTCAGAATCAGCCAGGACTTGTCCAGTGCTCATGGTCGCTGCTCCTCTCTTCCAACCCGGACACACGGGCTGTCGCCGATCACCGCAAGCACCGGACCAGCTAGCGCAGCCCGTCAACACGGTGTCCGTGGCGCTAGCGCGTGCAATCTGCCCCACGGGAGGGTGGCAGAATGCCCCATCCCGCCGCGCCGGACTTCCGATTGGCGCCCGTGCCTCCACTGTGGAATGATACCCGGCCAGCACGCGCGACCTCGCCGCCCCGGAGGACTCCCATGCGCTCGATCGACGCTCCAGGCCGCCCCCACCCTCGGCGCACAATGGCCGTGGACCCCGGCACGACCGGTCTCCTGGCCGCCCTCCTACTGATCGCCGCGCTCGCGGCGTGCGGTGACAACGACGTCCCCGCCACGCCCGTCGACGCCGGCCAGGACGCCGTCTCCGACTCCGACCTCGAGCCCCTCGAAGACGCCACGGATGCCTCGGACGCGGATACCGGCGCTGACTCGGGCGCGGACGCCGACGCCACCGAGGACGTCGAGCCCGACCTGCCTCCCGAGCCCCCCCTGACCGCGGCGGCCGCCACCACTCGGTTCGCCAACGACTTCCGGGTCGACATCGAGGGCAGCGGCGACGCGCCGCTCGGCGCGGTCACGGTGAGCCGCAACACGGCGACGATGGAGTTCGACGGGCAGACGTACGTGGGCTACGTCACCCAGCGCCAGCCGTGGGCGGAGTTCGAGCTGACCCTGTACCAGTCCATCTTCGTGGCCTCCGACCGCCTCTTCGTGACGTGGTTCTACTGCGAGGCCGGTGCGCTGACGTGGGTCTGGTACGAAGGCACCGACGGCACCCGGCTGGACAGCCGCCGCGGGAGCGGCACCTGCCAGGAGGCGATCACGCGGACCACCGTGGACGTCTCCACCCCCGAGGTCAGCTTCGAGGTGCCGACGCTGCTCGGTGGCTTCCGGGTGGAGGGCGCGGACGTGCAGCTCACGCCGCGGCGGCGAGGCAGCGCGACGCTGGGAGGCAAGCCGTTCGACGTCTACGTCTTCGACATCGTCGACTGCAGCCTCGACTGCGGCTTTCGGGGCTGGTACGAGCTGCACGCGCTGCTGCGGGGGCAGGAGGCCGACGCCACGCTCGGCCACGCCATCTTCTACCTCCTGGATGAGCCCCGCGAGGTGCAGGTCTCCTATGGGCTCACCCTGCCGGGCTTCGAGCGCATCCCGGACCGCAGCTTCGATGCGACGTGGGAGCTGACGGCGCCGTGACCCTCCAGCGGTCCTCGACAAACGCCTGCACCACCTCACCTTTCTTGCGTCTGCGGCCACTCCGGCTAGACTCTATCGGCCCCGTCCACGTCGAGGTCCGCCGCGCCCGACCTCGCCCACCCTGTGTGAGCCATGTGCGGTCGAGTGACCCTCCTGTCCGACTATGACGCGCTCGTCGACGACCTCGAGCTGAGCTACGACGCGTCCATCGCCAGCGTCTTGCAACCGCGGTACAACATCGCGCCGACGCAGGACCACTGGATCGTGCAGTGGTTGCCGCGCCCCGGGCAGCGGGTCATGGCGCCGGCCCGGTGGGGGCTCATCAACGCGTGGTCGAAGGACCGCAAGTGGGCGGCGCGGCAGATCAACGCCCGCGCCGAGGGCATTGAGGACAAGCCGGCGTACCGCGAGGCGTTCGCCCTGCGCCGGTGCGTCGTCCCGGTCAGCGGCTTCTACGAGTGGATGGGCGAGGGCGACCGCAAGATCCCCCACTACATCCACCCCGCCGAGGAGCGCGTCCTGCGGCTGGCCGGGCTCTGGGCGACGTGGACGGCGCCGGAGACGGGGCAGGCCGAACAGACCTTCACCATCCTCACGACCACGGCCAACGACGTCGTGGCCCCGCTGCACGAGCGCATGCCGGTCATCCTCGACCGCGACGGCGCGACGGCGTGGCTGGACCCGGACTCGGCACTGGCCGACCTCCGCGGGCTGCTGCGCCCCGCCGGGCTCGAGCTGCTGACCCACCACCCGGTCAGCCCGCGCGTGAACTCGGTCGAGGCCGACGACGCCTCCTGTCTGGAGCGCGTCACGCTGGAGCCTCCTCGGCAACAGTCCTTGTTCTGAGAAGCCGAACCCGACCCCGGGCCATGCCTGCGAGCCCGAGGCTTGCCTCCGGCGCCGCCCTCGTGTTGGAGGGCATCGGCATCGGCGACCCTGCGCGCTTGCGAAGCCGGTTCATTCCTGATATCGCCCCCCAGCCTATAGAGTTCGGACGTCGACATCAGGAGGCCAGCTGATGCTATCCCGCCACCGCCCTATCCTATTCTCACTCACCACCCTGCTCGCGCTCAGCCTGCTCGGCCCATCCGGTCGCGCCGAGGCGGCCCCCGTGTTCGACGAGAACGCCGGGGTGTGGCTCGACACCTTCGACACCGCCGACGGCGTCCCGCTGCCGGAGCGGAACAACGTGGAGTGGAGGGGCGTCGGACAGCTCTTCACGCTCATCGACGGGACGGCCAGCGGGAGCTTCGTGACGGTGCCCATCGCGCCGGTGTCGTTCTCGGCATGGCAGGCGGTGTTCCTCACCGCCACGGCGTCCTCGCTGGGCGACGTGCAGGTGGCTGTCCGGGACGGCAACGGTGTCGAGACGCCCCTGACGCTCACGCCGGCGCCGGCGAACTCGGGCTACACCGCGATGGCGGACATCTCGGGCATCCCGAACACGGTGGGGAGCCTGGAGCTGGTGGTGCGGTTGACCCGGGGGGTCATCGCGCCCACCGTGGAGGCCCTGTCGCTGACGTGGACGCCGGAGTCGGTGGTGGAGGTCGGCTTCCAGCCGCCGGCCAGCGGATGCTCGGGCGGCTCGCTGCTCTACCGGGTGACGACCTCGGTGTCGTATGTGGACGCGGACGAGCTCGTCGTCTGGGCGCCGATGCCAACCGCCGCCACCAACCCGCAGGGGCAGGCGACGGACCTGACGTTCGTCAGCGCGAGCAACGGCGGGCAGTTCAACGCCGGCGGCGGGCCGATCACGGTCGACGGCGTCATGGTGCCGGGCCATTCGGTCTACTGGCAGCTCGGGACGCGCCGGGCGGGTGAGGCGTTCGGGCTGAGCTTCCGGGCGCGGTCGCCGGTGGGGCTGGTCAACGGGATCACCTACCAGGGCCAGGCCTTCGTGGAGGCCAGCAACGCCGACGGGCAGATGAGCGCGCAGGTGCCGTTCGCGATGACCTCGAGCGTGGACCTGGAGCTCTTCAAGACGATCAGCGGGGCCTACGTGATCGGCGGCGTCTGGTACGTGGAGCCGAACACCGACCTGACGGTGACGCTGACCGCGCGCAACCGGAGCCCGGCGGTCTGTGGGGAGACCCTGTTCGCGCCGGTGTTTCACGACGACCTGACGGAGCTCGTGGGCGAGCTCGTGGCGCCGGGCGCCGTCGCCATCTCCAACGGCGGGAGCTTCACTGCGACGCCGGTCACGCTGGACGCCATCACGGTGCCGGGCAACAGCGTCTACTGGGAGCTGCCGAACCTGCCGGTGGGCGCCACGACGACGGTCTCCTACCGGGTCCACCTCGGCGCTGCCGCGCCGGCCGGGCCGCTGATGGACGGCGAGGTGTACGACACCTGCGGAACGCTGCGCTCGGACGTAGCCTCGCAGTCGGCGGTGAACCTGACGACCTGCCGGGAGCTGGTGGTGGGCGTGCCGAATGCGCCTGCGGGCATCTTCGCCAAGGGCGACGAGATCCGCGGCAGCGCCCAGATCAGCGCAGCCTCGAACGATAACCGTTTTGCGACCGTGGGTTACGGTGACCCGATCACCTTCCTCCTGCTCACCGCCAACGACGGCGCCTCCACGCTCAACGACGTCATCGTCTACGACAAGCTCCCCGCCGGCACGACGATGACCGACGCCTACCTGCCGCCGGAGGCCAACGGGCTGGTGCTGGTCAACACGGGCGGCGGCGCCAACGCCGTGGACGACCCGCCCGACCTCCTGCCCGACGGCAGCTTCGGTCCGACGTGGACGGCGCTGGCGGGCAACCCCGGCGCCGTGCGCTGGGTCGCCTTCGCCGTGCCGACGCTGGCCTCGCGGTTCTTCCCGCAGGCGGGCGTGCCGCAGGACTTCCGCGGCGAGGTGACCGTGAGGGTGGATGAGCCGGCGAACGGGTGTCCGGAGTCGACGGTGACGAACACGGCCTCGTTCAACGTGCTGCGGTACACGCCCTTCGGCGAGACTGTGGCGCTCGACGCCGGGCCGCTCACCGCGCTCGACACCGAGGTCGTCGAGGTCATCCCCGACGTGCCCGACTTCAGCCAGATGCGCGTCCTGTCCGCGCAGACCGACGTGGAGGCCGGCCAGCCCATCACCTACACCATCGACGTGCTGAACGAGGCGGCTGCGGGCAACCCCACGGACAACGCCCTGCAGCCGACGCTGACCCTCCAGGTGCCCGCCGTCCTGTCCGACGGCGTCAACACCTTCCTGGCCGTGACCGCCATCAACCCGGCGGGCGGGCAGGTGGACCTGTCGCTGCTGGCGGCGACGGGCGAGATCGTGATCACGTGGCCGACCATCCAGGCGTACACGCGCCGTCAGGTGCAGCTGACCCTCCAGGTCCCCACTGGCGTGCTGGCCGGCACGACGTACAACCTGAACGCGTCGGTGACGGCGAGCGACGACATCTGCGGAGCGGTGGACGCGAGCGCGAGCACGGCGACCACGGTGCTCGGCTTCCCGTACCTGCAGGTCAGCAAGACGGGCAACCTGTCGGTGGCGCAGCCGGGGGCGCAGGTGGAGTTCACGCTCACCTACGTCAACGCCGGCGTGACGCCAGCGACGAAGACGTGGATCGTGGACCGCATCCCGCCGGGCCTCGTGTTCGCCGCCGCGCAGGCGCCGACCCACGGCACGGCCGTCTGGTTCTCGGACGACCTGCCGCCGGGCGACCCTGCCAACCCGACCGCGGGCGGCCTGCCCGCGTACCTCTCCCAGACGTTCCCCTTCAACGACGCCATCGTCCGCGCCCACTTCTCGCCGGGGCCTGCGCCCGTGGCCGGGTGGGTCAGCTCCCCCTTCGGGGCTGCGACGACCTATGTCGCATGGCTGGTCGACGATCCGACGCTCAACCCGCCGCAGCTCGTCACCGACGACGTGCGCAGCGTCCAGCTCCGCGTCTCGGTCGATCCGGGGCTGACCGGGGAGAACGTCGGGAACAACGCGGCGATGGTGAGCGATGAGCTGCTGCAGACCATCAGCAACCGCGCCAACATCACCATCTCCGAGCTGCCGAGCGTCCGAATCGCCAGCACCTGCGCGGACGTCGTGGCGGCCAACGAGACCTTCGAGGTGGTCATCGACTACTTCAACGACTCGACCAACCTCGCCACCGACGTCACGCTCGGGCTCACCCTTCCTGCGGGCTTCACGCTCGAGGCCTGCAGCCACACCTACAACGCGCCCTACCAGGCCAATCACCCGGTCGACCCGAACCCGACGGTCAACTGCGACGCGATCGACACGACGCCCGTGTTCGTCGGCGCGGGCGCCTCGCACACGCTCGGCTCGCTCGAGGGAGGCGGCTTCACGCTCACGCTGCGCGGCAGCGGCGGGGTGCCGTCCGGCACGTTCATCCGGCCCGTGTTCACGAGCGCGGCGTCGAGCAACGTCGGCGACGTGTCCTCGGGCGGGAGCTGCTCCATCCTGGTCGAGAACGCCGACCTGTTCCTGCGCAAGCTGGCCTCCAACCCCGAGCCACGGGCCGGCGAGGAGGTCACGTACACCCTGACGCTGTCCAACGCCGGGGCGCACCGGGCGGAGGACGTCACGCTGGTCGACCTGCTGCCTGCGGGTATGGGCTACGTGCCCGCCACCGCCTCGATCTCGAGCCCGGCCTGGGGCACCAGCTACGCCATCGAGCCCGTGGTCATGGGGCAGGAGCTGACCTGGAGCCTCGCCACCGGCAACGCGCTGCCCGCGCCGACCGGGCTGCCCGGTGAGATCCCCGGTAGCTCCGCGGACATCATCGTGCGGTTCCGGGCGCGCGTCGCCAGCGCGGTCCTGCCGGGCACGACCCTGGAGAACTGCAGCCAGACCACCACCGCCACCGCCGAGGAGGCCCTGTTCACCAACGAGGCCTGCGTGACCGTGCAGACGCCGCTGCCCGACCTGACCGTCGTCAAGCGCGGCACGCCGGTGGTCCGCCCCGGCCAGCGCACGAGCTTCTCGCTGACCTGGAGCAACCTCAACAACGAGGGCGGCGCCTGCGCCGTGGTCTTCGACACCCTGCCCGACGGCCCCGCCCCGGCGGCCGACGGCGTGGTCGACCTCACCTACCTCTCCCACACCGCCGACCGCGGCGAGGTCGCCTGGTTCATCAGCGCGACGCCCGGCGGAGCTGTGCCGGCCTTCGGGTGTGACGCGACCGCGGATGCCCAGACCGGCTGGAGCCGCTCGGCCGCAGCCTTCGGCCCGGCCAACCCCATCACGCACATCGCCTTCGTCATCGGCGACGTGCAGCCCTACGAGGGGCCGCACACCATCCGCGTCGACGTGCTGACCACCAACAGCGACGGCGTCCCGCTCGAGCCGGGCGGCGCCTTCGAGAACTGCGCCACCGTCGCCCTCGTCGGCGACGCCGCCCTCGACGACGACGACCTCACCAACGACGAGAGCTGCTTCACCCTCCAGACCCCCGGCATCGACCTCGCCGTGACGGCGCTCTGCGAGCCCGACGGCGCCTATCCGGGCCTCCTGCCCGGCGACTCGATGACGGTGACGCTGCAAATCCAGAACACGGGCACGGTGGCCGCCCACGGCATCCGCCTGCGCGACATCTTGCCTGCGGAGGTCTTGTTCATCGGGGACGACGCCGGCCTCGTCGCGGTGACCGATGCCAACGGCAACCCCGCCCAGCCCATCGACCTGTTCGGCCAGCCCGTCAATGGCGCGGTGCCGTGGTCGCAGAGCGGCGGCGATCAGGTCCTCGGCAGCCTGGACGCCACGAGCCCGGTGTTCTACCGGCGCGTCGGCCTGGCGCCGGGGCAGCGGACCTCCATCACGGTGACGGTCCAGGTGCGCGACGACGTCGCCAACGGCACGGTCATCAGCCACGGCGGCGTCGTCGAGACCGACTACCGCGCCGGCTGGATGGCCGGCGACCCGGTCGAGGAGATCCTGGGCAACAACGTGGACGCCTGCACGGTCACGGCCTTCCTGCCCGACCCGTTCACGCACAAGACGGTGGAGAACCTCAGCGCCGGCACGACGATGAGCGCAGACGGTCGCGACATTCTGGAATACACCATCGCCTACGGCAACAGCGGCGACTACGAGGCGCAGGACTTTCTGATCGAGGACATCCTCCCGGATGGCGCCATCTTTGTCATCGGCAGCGTCGGCAACGTCGACCCGGCCGCGGCCACGATCCTGTACGATGACGGCTCCGGCACGTTCACCTACGTCCCGACCGGCCTGTCCGGCACCCTCGACCCGAACGTGCGTGGCGTGCGCGTCGTCTGGAACGCGCCGCTGCCAGCGCCGGCCAACAACATCTTCACCCAGACCACCAAGGTCCACTTCGACCACGGCGTCTACGACGGCACCCTCGGCGACGCCAACCTCGAGGCCGTCCGCCTCGGCAAGGGCGACGCCAGCTGCGACGTCGAGTGCGCCGCGACCCGCTACCCGAACATGAGCTACGATGTGGGCACGAAGTTCCTCTGCCCCCTCGGCCGCGACAACGTCGGCCTCACCTGCTGCTCCGAGTGCCGCGTCGAGCCGGACCTCGCCGCATGCGACGTCATCCACTTCGGCGGCACCCGCCACGAGCAGCCCTCGCCCGTGCGCGAATGCGTCGATGACAGCGCCTGCCTCACCGATCAGTACTGCAACATCAGCCGCCGGCAGTGCCAGCCCCTCATCGGCCCCAACGACGAGGGCATCCTGCCGTCGACCTGCTTCGACGCCGACCGCTGCGCCGTCGGCCCCTCCATCGCGCCGGGGGCCGACCCGCGCGTGCTGGAGCAGCCCTGGAGCGACATCGGCCGGACCTGCGCCAATGGCATCGCCATCGTCACCGAGCAGTACCTCGGCTGCATCAGCCGCGGCACCATCGAGGCCTGCAAGGCGGCCCACATGACGCCCCAGCACGTGCTCGAGACCTGTCTGCCGGCCGACCTCGGCGACCCGAACCCCTACAGCTGCGACTTCGCCAACGCCAGCGCCGCCTGCGAGGCCGGCGAGCTCGCCGCCGTCCAGAGCTACATCCAGTGCCTGTCCGCCGTCGACGCGATGGGCAGCCTCGTCGACGCCGAAGACGCCTGTGGCTGGCTCCGGCCGCCGGACGTCTGCGGCCAGCGCTGGTCCCGGGCCTGCCAGGACGACCCGTCCCTGCAGAACCCCGGCGTCAGCGGCCGCTGCTACGAGCGCCAGTACTCCGCGCCGCTGCTGCGCCTGTACGAATCCGCCGTCCAGCGTGGCCTCAGCCCCGACCTGACCCCCATGCGCTCCCCCGACGCCTGCGAGGCCTGCATGCCTTCGACGCCGCCGGTCGGCGCCAACGACCTCACGTGGTCGTTCCAGCGCGCCGAGCTGCGCGCCCAGCAGGGCCGCATCCTACAGGCCTGCGACAACATTCTGTCCCCGATCCCGTGCCCGTTCAGCTTCCAGACGGGCGAGGCGACCTACACCTCGCCGGTCTTCCCCGGCCCCAACGAGGGCAACGTGACGAGCTGGGGCCGCGCCATCGTGACCCGCGGCGTCAACCCGACGCTGAACGGCCTGACCGTCACGGTGATCGACGCCGACCACGGCACCGCCATCCCCGGCTACGACGAGCTCGATCCCGGCCCTGACGGCGTCATCGACCTCGGCGGCCTCGACCCGGCGCAGCTCCCGCACCTGCGGCTGCGCGGCAACTTCACGGGCGAGATCGAGAGCTGCCTGCGTCCGGTCGACCCCTTCGACACGGGCTTCACCTACAACTTCGCGATGAATGAGCGCGGGCATGTCTTCGGCATCGCCTTCCCCGACGGCGCCCTCAGCTACCCCTACCGCAGCTACCACTGGCGCCCGGACGGCTCCAGCGTGGAGATCATGGCCGACCCGACCTCCTTCCCGAGCGCGGCCAACGACAACAACGTCGCCGTGCTCACCGGCGACAGCACGGCCTGGCTCGCTGTGGCGGTCCCGGACAACGCCAGCGCGCCATCGTCGTTCAACGTCATCGACCTCACCAGCGCCCTGCCCGCGCCGCTCAGCAGGGTCGACGCCGTGGCGATCAACAACAACGACGTGATCATCGTCTCCTACACCGACACCATGGGCACCTACGGCCGCGCGGCCGTGTTGACGCCGAACCTGACCCGCACGGCGTGGACGGCGGCCGAGCTGAGCCCCGACGGCGCCACACAGATCACCATCCTCGACATCAACGACGCCGGTGTGATCCTCGCCAGCCTCGAGCCGCAGGCGATCGACACCGTGCTGGCGGTCTACACGCCGACCGGCCCGGGCACGTGGGGCCTCCCGCGCCACCTCGGCTTCTTCGCGGACAGCCGCGGGGTCTCGCTCGCCGAGGACGGGCGGATCGCCTTCACGGGCGCCGAGTCCCCGCTGACCGGCACGCCGATTCGGGCCCTCCAGCTCGTCCCGGACACCAACCCGGTGCCCAACTACACCGTCGTTGAGCTCAACGACGTGCTGGGCGCGATCAACGCCTCGGTGTTCGCTCAGAGCGACAATGGCATCGTCACCGGCATCGCGGACCTCGCCGCTGGCAGCCAGGCCTTCGTCACCTTCCCGGCCGACGGCCACACCGAGCTGATCGACCTCCCTGGCTTCGGCGCCCTGCCGGTGAGCGTGAACGACAACGGCGAGGTGCTGTTCAGCGGCAATAACGCCCGGTTCACCTCGAACGCGTGGCTCTGGTCACCGATCGACGGGCTCCGTCAGATCTCCGACCGGCCGGACTTCGCCAGCCCCACCGGGCTGAACAACGCCACGCAGGTCGCCAGCACCGTGTTTGACCTGTCCGACCGCACCAACCCCCAGCTGCTCGGCTACTTCTGGGAGGACTGCAACGCCGACCCCACGCCGCTGCTCTTCGATTGGACCGTGCTCTATGAGACCGACCAGAACCCGACCATCACGCTGATCGCCGTGGTGGACCCGAACACCTGCCAGGACAGCCTGAGCAACACGGCCACCGTCCAGACCAGCAGCCCCGAGTCGGGCAGCCTGGACAACAGCTCCACCGCCACCGTCGCCGTCAACCAGGCCGACCTCCGCGTCGAGTTGTCGGTCAGCCCGGTCGCCATCAGCGCTGGCGACTTCGCCCTCTACACCATCCACTACGAGAACCTCGGCCCGGCCGAGGCCCACAACGTCGTGGTCACCCTGACCCTGCCGGCCGAGATGGGCGGCGGCAGCCTGGACTACACGATCGGCACGCTGGCGCCAGGCGCGAGCGGCACGCAGACCTACAACGCGCGCAACTTCACCGTTCCGGCCGACCCGAGCGCCTTGATCACCGCCAACGCGACCATCACGACCCGCACCATCGACTGCGGCGCGGGCAACGACGCCGACTCGGCCTCGCTGGTCGTCGGCGACCTCCCCAACGCCTTCCTGACCAAGACCGGCCCCGCCGTCATCGAGGCCGGTGCGCTGATCACCTGGACCCTGAGCTGGGGCAACAACGGCCAGGGCGCCATCATGGCGGCGACGCTGGAGGACACCCTGCCGGACGGCTTCACCTTCGTCGACGCCGACCTGATGACCGGCCAGATGGGCCAGCAGCTGTACTGGGACATCGGCACGATCGACGTTGACACCGACGGCGTCGTGCACGTGACCGCCCAGGCGCCGGGCTGTGAGGCCGTGGGGCAGACCGTCACCAACATCGGCGAGCTGCTCTTCAACCCGCCCGACCTGTTCGCCAACGACAACACCGCGGCGGCCACGACGCTCATCGTCGCGCCCTCGGCCGAGCTGGGACTGACCCTGATCGCCGACCGCGCCACCGCCGAGCCCGGCGACGCGGTGACGTGGACGCTGTTCTACCGCAACGACGCCCTCTCGGACGTCCGCAGCGCGGTCCTGTCGGCGGCCATCCCCGCCGGCTCCAGCTTCGTCGCCGGCTCCGCCTCCGCGGGCGGTGCGCTCAACGGCTCCACCCTGAGCTGGGCCCTCGGCGACGTGCCGGCCGGCGCCCAGGGCGCGGTCACCTGGACGACGACCGTCACCGGCGCCATCGGCGACACCCTGCTGGCCACCGCCAGCGCGACCGGCGCCAACACCTGCCCCGTGCCCACCGACGCCGCCCCGGTCGCCATCACCGGCCCCGGCCTGCACCTCGTCAAGGCGGCCGATCGCGGCCACGCCTGCGGCGACGACGGCGACCTGATCACCTGGACGCTGACCGTCATCAACACCGGCGCGACCGCCGTCCCCGGCGTCGTGCTGAGCGACGCGGTGCCTGGCGGGACCGTGTACGTCGGCGGGAGCATCTTCGGCCCCGGCGCCAACGCGGCGGGCGCCCCGACCCTGAGCTGGACCGTGGGCACCGTGCCTGCGGGCGCCGGCCTGACCGTGGGCTACACCGTGCGCGCGCCGGCCGGCGAGGCGCTGGTGACGAACACGGCGCTGCTTGTGGACGGCACGGGGGCGGTGACGCCCTCCTCCCCGGCGGCGGTCGTCACGACCTGCGACGACGCGCCCGGCCAGGGGCATGTCAGCCTCGACAAGGCGTGGGACCTGACCTGCCTCGGCAGCGGCGACACCGCCACGCTGACCCTGAGCGCCACCAACACCGGCACGCGCCCGCTCACCGGCGTCACCCTCACCGACCGCATCCCGGACGGCCTCACCTTCGCCGCCGCCGGGACCGGCACCTTCGACGCCGCCTCCCACGTCATCACCTGGGCCCTCGGCGCCATCGAGCCCGGCGCCACGACCACCGTGACCGCCACGGCCACCGTCTCCGGCGCCGGTCCGCTCCTGCTGACCAACAACGCCGCCCTGACCGCCGACGGCCTCCAGCCCGCGGTCAGCAACCGCGCCGCCGGCCTCGTGGTCACCTGCGCCGACGGCAACACCTGCACCACGGACGCCTGCGTGCCCGCCCTCGGCTGCGTCTTCGCGCCCGCCGACACCGGCACCGCCTGCGACGACGGCGACCTGTGCACCCAGACCGACGTCTGCCGCGCCGGCGCCTGCGTCGGCACGGCCCCGGTCATCTGTGACCTCGGCCCCTGCGTCACCGGCGCCACCTGCGACCCCACCTCCGGCGCCTGCACCGGCACCGACCTCACCGACGGCACCACCTGCGACGACGACGATGTCTGCACCACCCTCTCCACCTGCCTCGCAGGAACCTGCGTCGTCACCCCCGACTCGGGCATCGACTGCGCCGACGACGACCCCTGCACCGCCGACACCTGCGACCCCATCCAGGGCTGCCTGACCGCCCCGGCGCCGGACGGCACCGTCTGCGAGGACGGCGACCTCTGCTCGACGGGCTCGGTCTGCGATGGCGGCGCGTGCGTCGGCGGCGAGGACGTGTTCTGCCTCCGCTTCGACCCCTGCCTCGTCCCGGTCGGCTGCGACGCCTCCACAGGCTGCGTCTTCGAGCCCGTCGCCGACGGCACCGCCTGCGACGACGGCGACCTCTGCACCACCGGCGGCTCCTGCCAGTCCGGCGCCTGCGTCGGCACCACCGAGGTCACCTGCGACGACCCCGGCCGCTGCCTCGCCCTGCCCGCCGCCTGTAATCCGGCCACCGGCCTCTGCGAGTACACACTCGTGGACAACTCAACCATCGGCTGGACGATGCTCATGGCGTTTGGCACGCTCGGCGGTGACACAAGCCGGGCGCTTTCAGTAAACGACTCAGGCGAGGTGGTCGGCTGGGCTGACTCCTTCGACGGCCGCGTCCACGCCTTCCGCGTGGTGGCGGGCGGACGCCTGATCGACCTGTCGCCGGACGCGACGCGCGGCGAGGCCTTCCGCATCGACCGGACGGGCCTGGTCGTGGCGGCCGAGACCGATCGTCAGGGCCGCGTCCAGCTCTTCGTCTCCGAGATCGGCGACGGCCGCACGGACCTGTGGGATCTGGCCGACCTCGCCGGCGCGGCCGACCAGACCTTCGGGCCGAACGCGCTGCGGCATGTGGCCGGCAACGGCCTCGACCAGCAGGACCAGCCCGGCGCCTTCTTCTACCAGGCGGGCGACGAGGACTACCTCCGCATCACCCCGCCCATGGGCGGCTCCGACGTCGTGCTCACCGGCCTCGGTGACGCGAGCCACGCCGTCGGTCACTTCCTGACCTCCGGCGGCGACCGCCACGCGATGGTCTGGACCGCCGGAAGCGGCGCCATCGACCTCGGCACCCTCGGCGGGCCGAACAGCCACGCCACGGCAGTCAACGGCAGCGGCCTCGTGGTCGGCACCTCCGACGACGGCACCGGCGTCCTGCGCGCCTTCCGCCGCGACGTGACCGCCAGCGGCCCCATGATCGCCCTCGGCGACCTCGGCGGCCCGACGGAGGCCATCGCGGTCAACCGTCGCGGCGACGTGTTGGGCTTTGGCGAGGACGGCAGCGGGGACCGGCACGCGATCGTGTGGCTGAGCGGGCAGACCGTCGCGACCGACCTCGGCACCCTCGGCGGCGCGACCAGCGCGCCCACGGCGATCAACGCCAACGGCGAGGTCATCGGGCAGAGCCTGACGGCCACGGGCGAGGCGCAGGCGTTCTACTGGTCGGCCAACGACGGCCTCACCGCCGTCGTGCCCATGGGCCGCACCACCTCGGAGGCCATCGACCTCACCGACAGCGGCTTCGTGCTGATCCAGAGCGTCGACACCGGCGGGGACGCTCACGCCTTCATGTGGCACCCCGGCGCCGGGATGCGCGACCTCGGCACCCTCGGCGGCGCCTTCGCCGAGGGCACCGACATGAACAACCTCGGCCAGGTGGCCGGCGGCTCGGCCAACCTCGACGCCCTCCAGCGCGCCTTCGTCTCCGACCCCATCCAGCTCGCCTGCGCCTGCGAGGTCGACACCCTCGGCCCCGAGGTCTGCGACGGCCTCGACAACGACTGCGACGGCCTCACCGACGAGGACGGCCCCGACCTCCTCCTGGCCTGCGAGCCCGGCGATCACGCCGCGCCCCTGGCCTGCGCCGACGGCGGCACCTGCACCTTCGCCTGCGACCCCGGCTACGTGGACGTCGACGGCGACCTCGCCACCGGCGTCGACGGCACCGGCTGCGAGTGCATGCAGACCAGCACCGTCGAGGGCGGCCCCCTCTGCACCGACGGCCTCGACAACGACTGCGACGGACTCGCCGACTCCGACGACCCCGACTGCTCCGGCGGCGCCGGCGACGACGACACCGACGACGACGGCATCCTCGACGACGGCAACTCCGACGGCGAGTTCAACGACCCCTGCGACGACGGCCAGACCGACGGCTGCGACGACAACTGCCGCTTCGTCCCCAACCCCGACCAGGCCGACACCGACCACGACGGCGTCGGTGACGCCTGCGAGGGTGACGCCGACGGCGACGGCCTCCCCGACGACGCCTTCGGCGCCGTCTGCACCGGCGGCCAGACGACCGGCTGCGACGACAACTGCCCCACCACCCCCAACCCCGACCAGGCCGACGCCGACGGCGACGGCATCGGTGACGCCTGCGAGGTCGACTCCGACAACGACGGCCTCCCCGACGACGGCTTCGGCGGCGCCTGCACCGGCGGCGAGTCGACCGGCTGCGACGACAACTGCCCCTACGTCCTCAACCCCGCTCAGGCCGACGCCAACGGCGACGGCATCGGGGACGCCTGCGACCGCGACAACGACGGCATCTACGACTGGGACGACAACTGCCCCTGGACCCCCAACACCGACCAGGCCGACGTCAACGGTGACGGCCTCGGCGACGCCTGCGACGCCGACGGCGACGGCATCGAAGACGACGGCGATCACTCCGGTGACCCCAACGATCACCCCTGCACCACCGGCCAGCGCACCGACTGCGACGACAACTGCATCAGAACCCAGAACACCGACCAGAAGGACACCAACAAGGACGGCCGCGGCGATGTCTGCGAGCCCGAGGGCACCAAGGCCCTCGGCTCCGGCCTGAGCTGCGCGACGACCCCTCAGGCGCCGTCTCGCACCTCGCCTGCGGCGCTCCTCCTCCTGTTCGGCCTCGGCCTCTGGGCCGTTGTGCGTCGTCGCTGACCGTGGGACCGACCGGGGCCGCAGACGGCCCCGGCGTCCTCCGCGCCCCCGAAAACATGACCGGGCCACCGAGCCCGAACGAAATATCCCTTACATATCAAGACCCTGGAGATTCGTCGTGAACACGCGAAGCCGAACCGCAACCTTTCTCGCCACCAGCGCCGCCGTCCTCGCGCTGGCTGGCGTCGCCTCCGCCCAGGACCAGGGGCTGCCCGTCCAGCAGTTCGTGCCGGCCCCGGGCGGCGACAACAACTTCATGACCGTGGCCGGCTCCAACAGCCTCGGCCACACCCACCAGTCCTTCGGGCTCTACCTGAACTACGCCCGCCACCCCCTCGTCCTGCGCTCCACCGTCACCGACGACAGCGTGGCCGTCATCGCCAACCAGCTCCAGGCCGACGTGCTGGTCGCCGTGGGCCTGCTCGACCTCTTCGAGCTCGGCGTCGGCGTGCCGGTCACCCTGTTCCAGAACAGCGGTGACTCGGGCACCCTGCCTACCCCGGACGTGGCCGCCGTGGCCGCTGGCGACATCCGCCTCTACCCCCGCTGGACCATCCTGCCCGCCGGGGACACCGGCTTCGGCCTCGCCCTGCTCGCCGAGGTCACCCTCCCGAGCGGCGACCCCAACAGCCTCCAGGGCAACGCCTCGGTCACCGTCGAGCCGGCCCTGGCCGCCGAGCTCCGGTTCGCGCCGGGGATGCGCCTGTCGGCCAACCTCGGCTACCTCGTCCGCCAGCAGCAGACCTTCCGCAACATCGACGTGGGCAACGAGTTCACCTGGGGCGCCGCCTACCAGCACCCCCTCGTCCCCAACCGCTGGCACCTCATCGCCGAGGTCTACGGCAAGACCTCGGCCGACCCCGACATCCAGACCATCAACATCGAGGAGGTCCCCCTCGAGGCGGCCCTCGGCCTGCGCTGGAACGTCAACGCCAACAACACCGTCACCTTCGGCGTCGGCCCCGGCCTCACCGAGGGCTACGGCTCGCCCCAGATCCGCGCCATCGCCGGCTACGCCTACACCGAGCACCTCATCCCCGACAGCGACGGCGACGGCCTCCTCGACAACGTCGACGCCTGCCCCTTCGACCCCGAGGACTTCGACGAGTACGCCGATCAAGACGGCTGCCCCGACCCCGACGACGACGGCGACGGCATCTGCGACCCCTGGGTCACCGAGCGCAACGTCCTCCCCCAGGTCCAGGACGTCTGCGTCGGCACCGACCAGTGCCGCACCGACCCCGAGGACAAGGACGACTTCGAGGACGACAACGGCTGCCCCGACCCCGACAACGACCAGGACGGCGTCCTCGACGTCGCCGACGCCTGTATCCTCATCCCCGAGGACCGCGACGGCCACGAAGACGCCGACGGCTGCCCCGACCCCGACAACGACCACGACGCCGTCTGCGACCCCTGGGTCACCGAGCTCGGCCAGCAGGAGACCTACCGCAACCTCTGCGCCGGCTCCGACGCCTGCGTCGACAACCCCGAGGACCCCGACGGCGTCGACGACCTCGACGGCTGCCCCGAGCCCGACAACGACCACGACGAGATCTGCGACCCCTGGGCGGCCATGTGGATCAAGCAGCACGGCGAGGTCCCCCATTTCAAGGGCGCCTGCATCGGCAGCGACCAGTGCCCCAACGAACCCGAGACCCTCAACGACGTCGAGGACGAGGACGGCTGCCCCGACAAGAGCAAGCGCAAGGTCGAGATCGCTGGCGAGAAGCTCCTCATCAAGGACACGATCTACTTTGACTTCAACAAAGCCACGATCAAGTCCCGCAGCTTCCCCATCCTGAACGACGTCGCCAAGGTCCTCTACGAAAACCCCCAGATCCAGCTCGTCGAGATCCAGGGCCACACCGACGACGTCGGCAACGACGCCTACAACCTCAAGCTCTCCCAGCAGCGCGCCGACTCCGTCATGACCTGGCTGAGCACCACCGCGAAATACAAGATCTCCCCCGAGCGGTTGCGTGCCAAAGGCTTCGGCGAGGAGGTGCCCCTGGTGCCTGTCCTCGACGCCGACGGCAAGAAGGTCATCTTGTCCGGCAAGGCCCTCACCACCGCCCGCGACAGCAACCGCCGCGTCGAGTTTCTCATCGTGAACCGCGGTCAGACCGCCCTCGGCAAGGAGCAGTGATGAACGCCCTTCAAACCCGCAAGACCACCCTCCTCGCGGCCGCCTCGGTCCTCCTCACCGCACTCGCCGCCTCCGCCATCGTCGCCTGCGGCGGCAGCGGCGAGGCCACCATCCCCGACCCGACACCCGGTCCCGGCGACACCGCCGTCAAGCCCGACGGCACCGCCACCAAGACCACCGACACCGCCACCACCGACGTCGCCGCCAACACCGACGACCGCGCCCCCAAGGGTGACCTCGCCGCCAGCAGCGACAAGGCCGACTCCGGCGGCAGCGGCATGGGCAGCGGCATCAGCGGCGGCAAGCAGGGCAGCAAAGCCGCCGCCTCCGCCGCCTGGACCGCCCCCACCACCGACAAGCCCGGCCAGCACGCCCCCACCGCCCTCACCCCCGTAGCCCCCCCACCCCGCCCCGCCCACCTCACCTACCTCGACTGGAACAACCAGGGCCAAATCCTCGCCGGATACGCCACCGGCCACATCGTCGTCTACGACGCCCTCAAGAACACCGCTACCTCCACCCCCGCCAGCCCCGACGCCCTCCCCATCATCGCCATCGACCCCACCGCCCAACTGGCCATGACCCGCTCCAAGCCCGGCCAGCTCCTCCGCTCCCGCGACCAGAAGGTCGTCCTGCGCATGAACAAGGTCGAGGCCGTCGAGTCCGCCACCTTCAGCGCCGACGGCTACTCCTTCCTCGTCGCCGAACCCACCGGCGCCCTCCACGTCTGGAACCGCGGCCAGGAGCTCCCCTCCCTCCCCGACGAGTCCGTCCCCCGCTTCCTCGAGCGCCAGACCGCCGACTTCACCGCCCAGTTCCCCTCCATCCGCGGCCCCATCCTCACCACCCCCAACAACCGCCTCATCTTCGGCTCCGCCGAAGGCGAGATCTTCTGGTGGAACACCGAAAACTTCAAAGAGATCGAGCAGATCTTCGCCGTCAAGGCCCCCGTCCGCTCACTCGCCGTCGTCCCCCCCTTCGTCGCCGCCACCTCCACCGCCGGCGACCTCAAGGTCGGCAACCAACAGACCGGCTCCTACCTCCGCTGGAGCAAGGACGCCCGCGCCGACTACGTCACCGGCACCCCCAACCTCCCCGACCGACTCCTCACCCTCACCGGCCACACCCTGTCGCTGATCACCATCGACAAGGGCACGGCGCTGTGGACCGCGACGCTGCCCCAGGGCGAGCCCTGCGGCCTCTCCCTGTCCCCCGGCGGCAAGGTCGTCGCCGTCTGCGTCAACGAGGTCGTGTCGCTCGTGAGCCTGGATGGGCCGAAATTGGCTGGGTCGTTCGGGGTGGGGGTGGATGGGGGGGTGGTGAAGTAGGGGTGAGCCCCTCCACAACGCCCTCCCTCACCTCAACGTAAGAATCTACGCAACATCTCGCTCCTCCTGCCGATAACCCTCCTCGACCACCGTCACGTGTCCCTCCTACGACCCGCGACGCGCGACCCCGAGGAGCCATCGATGGGAGAGCTCGATCAGACTGCCAAGCAGATCCTCGCCCAGGAGACGCCCGCGGCGACGAACCGCGCGTGTCGCTGGGAGCCACCTCGCGAGCTTCCGCTGGGCGCCGAGGTCCACCCTGACGGCGCCATCCGCGTCCTGCACCCCGACAAGCTCCGCACCTTGCCCGCGCCGTGGTCCGCCCTGCTCGGCCTGGCGGCGGTGGTCGAGCTCAAGATGCCCGGTGACCACACCGACCACGAGGCCTGGGTGCGAGCGCGGTCCCGCCAGGTGATCTGGGATCAGGTCGAGCTGCTGGCCCTCAAGCGCGACGCCCGCGAGGCCGCCCAACGCGAGGGCCGCCCGACACAGCCGGTCACCCTGCCACCGCACGCCGACCTCGTGTTCGTGGCGCCGCATCTGCCCGACTGGATCGGTGCGCACAGCGAGCTTATCTTGTGTGGTGATGGTGTCTGGAGGGTGGGCGGC
>Ga0100377_1000654_pt1 | contig 29642 bp, 30 predicted proteins | sample CryGeymeta201501_FD_83664 | JGI IMG/M metagenome (GOLD analysis project Ga0100377, IMG submission 83664) | Groundwater microbial communities from Crystal Geyser aquifers in Utah, USA - Crystal Geyser metaG 2015-01 | ecosystem: Environmental > Aquatic > Deep subsurface > Groundwater | place: USA...
GGCAGCGGCGCGCGGCGCGAAGCCCAGCGCTTTGCACCGTGAGCAGGTCCGCTTTGTCGACGGCGGGGCTCCAGCGCGCGACCGCTGTGACATCGGCGAGCAGCGGCCAAACCTGGGCGATGGGGGCGTGGATGGTGCGGGTGAACTCGGCGTGCTGCATCGTTGGCTCCTGGACCGAGGGGATATCAAATCGGTCGCTTGGATTAGATATCAGAACGTGCGATTGGTTACAAGGCAGATAGATGGGATCGCCGAGGGATCGCATGGGCAGGCGAAAGACATACGACCGCGACGAGATCACCGACCGCGCCATGCGGCTGTTCTGGGAGCGGGGCTACCACAACACGTCCACCCGCGACCTCACCGACGCGATGGACGTGAACCCGTACAGCCTCTACGCCGAGTTTGGCAGCAAAGAAGCGCTCTTTGATGCGGCGCTTGAGCTCTACGACGAGCGCGTCGTCGGCCGCAACTTTGGGCCCCTGGAGACGGAAGCGGCGGGCCTCGCGCAGGTCGTGGCCGTGCTCAGCTTCTTCGCTGAGGTCAGCCACAGCGACACGGCGCACCTGGGCTGCCTTCGGTGCAATACGAGCACCGAGCTCGCGCCGAGCCCCGAGTCCAGCCGCGCCTCCACCGCGCGCTTTGTGGCCCGCCTCACCGCCGCCTTCGCGAACGCGCTCGGGAACGCGCGCGCGCGCGGCGAGCTCGCGCAGGACGCGCCCATCGACGCGCTCGCGGCCTCGCTCACAGCGCACCAGCTCGGCGCGTCGGTGTTGATGCGCGCTGGCGTCGACAGCGCCCTCACTCGAGCCGCCACCGACCAAGTGCTCGCCCGGCTGCGGGCGTTCGCGGTGTGAGCGCCCAGCCATGGCCCGCGCACGCGCTCAAGTAACGCCCGCTCCGAAGCGCGGTGTTTCGACGCCATGCTCTTCGTATCTCCGCTGGTCCTAAGCCTCGCACAAGCCGCGACCTCGGTCGTCGGCTGCGTGCGCGTCGACGAGGAGCTCGTGCGCGCCCTCATCGACGATCCCACCGTCACCGCAGCGAGGGTCGAGGGAGGGCCGAAGGCGCTCGCGCAGGCGCTCGATGACGCGCTGGCCGTGCCCCTGCAACGACGCGTCGACCGCGGCGCGCTGGGCGAACAAGCGCGCGCGCTGGAGACGCTGCTCGCTGCGAACGGATACGCGGACGCCAGCGTCTCGTTCCGCGAAGAGCCGCTCAGTGACTGCGTGATCGAGGTCGTGTTCGCGATCGACGCGGGCAGCCGTGTGCCTGTGCGCTCGGTGCGCGTGGACGGCGCGCCAGCGGAGCTCGCGGGCAGCCTTCGCCGCGCCCTCGCGACCAAGCGACGGACCTCGCTCGCCGCGCTCGGCGGCACCGGATGGCTGGTCCCTAGCGAGGTGCAGGCGGACCGCGACCGGCTTGAGTGGCTGCTCGCCGCCAACGGCTACCTAGAAGCCGCGGTGGAGCCTGCACACGTGGAGCGCACAGCCGACGGCGCGACCGTGCGTTGGGCCGTGCGCCCGGCCTCCAAAGCCCATGTGGGCGTGGTGCGCTTCGCCGGCGAGCTGCGCCCCGAGGAGGGGCTGGGCGAGGAGGCGCTCGACGAGCTCGTGAGGGGGTGTTCGGCGCGCGAGGTGCAGGAGCGGCAGTGGCGCGAGGCCTCCGGCAAGCGACCGCTCGTCTGCGAAGCCCCGGGGCTGCGAGCCGGCGACGTCGCCTCAGCACCCGCGCTGTGGGAGCTCGCGAGGAGCGCCGAGCTGCTGGCGGGGAGTCGCGGCTACGCTGCGCAGGTGGTCCCCGAGCGCGTCGTCCACGACGGCCTCGCCGACATCACCCTGCGCGTGCAGCTCGGAGAGCGGCTCCGGGTGCGGCGCGTGCGCTTCGTCGGCAACAGCGTCGCGCTCGACCACACGCTGCGCCGCGAGCTGCACGTCGCAGAGGGCGCGACCTACAACGCGGATGAGGTCGACGCGATGCGCCGCTCCCTCTTGCGTTCCGGCTGGTTTGCGAGCGTCGAGGTGACGCTCGTGCCGACCGGCGAGCCTGGCGAGGTCGACTTGGAGGTGCAGGTCGAGGAGGCGAAGCACCAGAACGCGAACGCGGGGGTCAGCACGGACCCACGCGGGCGCGTCGGGGCACAAGGCACCTACCAGAGCGCAAACATCGTTGGAACCGGACTAAGCGGGAGCGCCCGCCTCAACCTCGCCCGCCAGGCCAGCGAGGCGCAGCTCGCGATCAGCGAGCCCTCGGTGCTGGACTCGCCGTGGAGCGCGAGCGCGTCGGCGTACCGCACCCATAGTCAGGTCGATCGGTTGGAGCAGCGCGCCGGCCAGAGCCTCGCGATCGGGCGCGCCCTCGATCGCCGTGGGGACGTGCGCCTCGCCGGCAGCCTCGGCTGGAGCGAAGCCTCGATCAAGGGGCTCGACGCGTCTCAGCGACGTCTCCTCGGCGGCGAGCTGTTCCGCGACACCTCCGCGACCCGGCTAGGCCTCACGCTCACGGTCGACGAGCGCGACGACCACGTCGATCCGACAGCGGGATGGCGGATGAGCGTGGGCGCGGGGCTCACCGGTGGCTTCGGCCTAGCCAACGGACGCGTGCTCGAGCTGCTCCCAGGCGACACGCACCTCGCCGATCTTCGAGCGGCGGGCGCAGCGCTGCACCCCATCACGCCGGCGCTCATCGCGCGCGTGCGCGGCGAGGCGCGCGTCGTTCAAGCCACGGACGGCCGCGTGACGCCCGCCACGCAGCTGTTGCGCTTGGGCGGGGCCGATGGGCCGCGGGGCTACCTGCCCCTCAGCCTCGGCCCGTCAGCGCGTACGCTCGCCTCCACAGACCCTGCGAGCGCCGACCGCACGCAGGTCATCGGTGGCGCAACCAGCGTGTCCGCGAGCGCCGAGCTCCAGCTTCGACTCGCGCCGCGCGCCGGGCTCAGCGCCATCGGCTTTGTGGACGCCGCCGCGGTGAGCGGCGCTCCGAAGGGCCTCGACGCGCCCGCAGCCTTCGGCGCCTCCGTGGGCGTCGGCTTGGAGTGGAGCCGCTCTCCGTTTGGGCCGTTGCGCCTCTCGGTAGGGGTGCCACTCGAAGGAGAAGACCACCGCCCGCGCGTCCAGGTGGGCTTCGGTGGGTCGTTTTAGTGCCATAGCGCCGCGCACGAACATGGAGACGGCAGAGCCCCCAGCGGCGCGCCTCGCGCTCTGGCAGCGCTTGGCGGCGCTTCAGCCCTTCGCCCCCCAGCCCCTCACCGGGCACGCGGCCGCCTATCGCGCGGCCGGGGATGAGCGCTCACCGACACCGGCCGCGCGAGCTGGCCGCCGTGCAGGAGCGGGTGGTGCAGCGGGGCTTCGCCCGCTAGACCGACAGGCCGCCGTCCACGGCGATGACCTGGCCGGTCAGGTAGGCAGCGCCGGGGCCACACAAGAAGCGCACGATGGGCGCGATCTCCTCGGGCTGGCCGAGGCGACGCATCGGGATGAACTCCTTGGCGCCGTCCAGCACTTGGTCGGGGAGGACCGAGGTCATGTCGGTCACGATGAAGCCGGGAGCGACGGCGTTCACCCGCACCTTTCGGCGGGCGACCTCCTTGGCCAGGCTGCGCGTGAGCGCGACGATGGCGGCCTTGGAGGCGGCGTAGTTCACCTGACCCGCGTTGCCACGCAGGGCGGAGACGCTGGCGAGGTTCACGATGCTGCCGCTGCGGCGGCGCACCATGCTGGGCAGCACCGCGCGCGACATGCGGAAGCAGCCGCCGGCGTTCACGTTGAGCACGCTGTCCCACTGCTCGTCCGTCATGCGCAGCATCAGGCCGTCCGACGTGATGCCGGCGTTGTTCACCAGGATGTCGACGGGGCCGAGGGCCTCGGCCGCAGCGAGCAGCGCCTCGCAGCCCTCGGTGGTCGAGACGTCCGCTTGGAACGCGATCCCGCCGATCTCCGCCGCGAGCGCCTCGGCCTCTTCGGAGCGGGTGCGGTAGTTCACGACGACCTTGGCGCCCGCGGCCGCCAGCTCCTTGGCGATGGCCGCGCCGATGCCGCGCGAGCCCCCGGTGACGATGGCGACCTGGTCCTTGAGCTCCATGAGATCCTCCGAGCGGCAGCGCCGCGACGCGCGGAGAGTAGCCCATCGCCGCCGTTCAGCGCCACCGCGCTGCTCACTCGAGCCTAGCCCACAACGACGGCAGGTCCGGACCTTCGCCGTCGGACTGGTAGTGCGCCAAGAAGGGCGTGACGGCGGCGCGCAGGGCGGCCGTGGCCATGAGCGCCTCGCGCACGATGTCACCCCACGGCTCGAAGTCGGCCGCGCGCAGCGCCAGGCGAGCGCGCTCGACGGTGCGGGCCTCCTCGGGGGAGTCGTCGATGGGCTCCAGCACGTCCGCCGGGATCTGGTCGTAGTACCTGCGAAAGCCGCTGGTAGGAGCGAGGAAGTCGCGCAGCCCGTAGCGCTCGGCCAACGCCGCTTGCACGCGGATGCCGGGGAACTCGCGCCAGTCCACCGTGTCGACGACCTCGAAGCCCCAGTCGCGGTCGGTGAAGGTCTCGACCCCGTTGGTGATCCAGTGGCAGATCTCGTGCACGATCATCTGCGCGGCGTTGTCGTCGGCGTCGAGCGTGTCACGGGTGGCGAGCTCGAGCAGCCCCGTGCCGTCGGTCATGGCGAACACCGACGGGTTGCGCTTGATGGTGAGCCCCAAGCGCTTGGCGGTGGCGTACCAGATCAGCTCGAGCGGATCGTCGTAGCGACGCGTCAGCACGCGCGCGTCGTAGTCAAAGAGCGAGTATCCCTTCATTCCAAGTCCACCGTTTTGAGGAGGTCCACCTTACCGGATCCATCCGGTTGATCCCACACATAACGCGGGAGCGCCACGCCGCTCACGCGCTCACCGAGCGCGCGATGCAGCTCCAGCCCGCGCTCCACGGACACCCGCAGGTGCGCGTTGCCCGCGGCCTTGTCCGGGTGGTGCAGGTAGTACGGGAAGACGCGGCGTCGCACCAGCGCGCGCGACAGGGCGACGAGCGCCTCGACGTCGTCGTTCACGCCCTTGAGCAGCACCGCCTGGTTGAGCACCGGCAGACCGGCGTTCACGAAGCGCGCGAGGGCCTGGTCCACCTCGGGGGAGAGCTCGCGCGGGTGGTTGACGTGCACGAGCACCCAGACGGGGCCACGCGCGGCGAGCCCAGCGACCAGCTCGGAGGTGACGCGCCAGGGCGCGGTGATGGGCGCGCGCGTGTGCACGCGAAGAACGGGGATCGACGCCCGACAGCGGTCGATGACCTCGAAGAGCCGCTCGTCGCGCAGCATGAGCGGGTCGCCGCCCGAGAGGATCAGCTCCTGAGCGCCGCTCGCTTCGATGTAGCGCAGCGCTGCTTCCCACTCAGCGGCTGACGGATCAAGCGCATCGCTCGGGTGGTGGTCGCGGCGGAAGCAGTAGCGACAGTGCAGGTGGCAGCGCTTGGTCGTCAGGAAGAGCACGCGATCGGGGTGCTTGCGCACGATCCACGGCAGCGGGCTGCGCGCGGCGTCCCCCACGGGATCGACGAGGTCGTCGGGGTCCGCGAGGAGCTCGCTCGGGTGCGGCAGCGCTTGAAGCGCGAGCGGATCGTTCGGGTCGTCGGCGCGCATGCGCTCCCAAAAGGAGCGGGTCACGCGCACGGGAAAGGCCGCGTCCGCGCGCGCCCACGTTGATGCCAAATCGGGGCGCCTCGCGAGAAGCTCGTCGCGACGAACCATACGGGCCGCTACTGGCAAAGCGCCGTCCTCGTGATACGGGTGCGGCCAATCCTGCAACCCAAACGCGCGAGATTCTTCCATGTACGACACCTCCGAAATCCGCAAGGGCCTTAAGGTCGAGATGGACGGCCAGCCCTGGACCGTGACCTACTTCCAGTTCGTCAAGCCGGGCAAGGGCACCGCGTTCACGCGCACCAAGCTCAAGAGCCTCCTGACCGGCAACGTCGTCGATCGCACGTTCCGCACCGGTGAGAAGCTCGAGCCCGCCCAAGTCGAGACCGTGTCCATGCAGTACATGTACAACGACGCCGACGGCTGGAACTTCATGAACACGGAGACCTTCGACCAGATCTCCATCAGCGCCGACGCGCTCGGGACCTCCGCCAACTACCTCATCGAAGACATGGTCATCGACGTGCTGCTCTACAAGGGCAAGCCCGTGAACGTCGAGCTCCCGAACTTCGTCGAGATGGTCATCGAGTGCGATCCGGGCGTGAAGGGCAACACCGCGCAGGGCGGCACCAAGCCCGCCACGCTGCCCAACGGCGCCACCATCCAGGTCCCCCTCTTCATCGAGACCGGCACCAAGATCCGCATCGACACCCGCACCGACGAGTACATGGAGCGCGTCAAGGAATAGCCTTGAACGCCGAGGGGCTCCGACAGCGCGGCGCGGTGCTCGCCGCGCTCCGAGGGTGGTTCGCCGACCACGGCTATGTGGAGGTGCCCACCCCCGCGCTCGTCCCCTCACCCGCGCTGGAAGAGTCCCTCTTCGCGGTGCCCGCCGGCGATGGCTGGCTTCGGACCTCGCCAGAGTTCGCGCTCAAGCGCGTGCTCGCGGCGGGGTTGCCCCGCATTTACGAGCTCGGTCCCTGCTTTCGCGACCGAGAGCGCGGCGATTGGCACGGACGCGAGTTCTTGATGCTCGAGTGGTACCGCGTCGGCGCCAGCCTACCGGACCTCATGGACGAGGTCGAAGCGCTCGTCGCCGCCGCCGCCCGAGCGGTGAACCGCCCCGCTCCGCCGCTCTGGGAGCGGATCTCCGTGCGGGACCTCTTCATGCGCACCGTCGGCGTCGACCTCGCCCACCAGCGCGCCGACGCCGCAGCCCCCCGCGCCGACGAGGACTGGGACACGGCCTTCTTTCGCGCCTGGGTCGATCAGGTGGAGCCGAGCCTGCAGGCCCCCACCTTCGTCTTCGACTGGCCCGCGTCGCAGGCGGCCCTCGCCCGCGTGTTCCACGACCCGGTGTGGCCCACCACCCAGCGCTTCGAGGCCTACCTCGGCGGGGTGGAGCTCGCGAACGCCTTCCTGGAGCTCATCGACAGCGCTGAGCAGCGCCGCCGCTTTCACGCCGCCAACGCCAAGCGCGCAGCGGCGGGCGAGGCCCCTCACCCGCTGGATGAGCGGCTCATCGAGGCGGTAGGCCGCATGCCGCCCACCTCAGGCATCGCGATGGGCGTGGACCGCCTGGTGGCGGCCGTGTGCGGCTGGGACAGCATCGCGCCAGGGCGCGTCGACTAGGCCTAGTAGACGTCGGCGTCTTGGCCGGAGGTGACGGTGACGTAGACGATGGTGTCGGCCTTGACCGACGCGTCGAGGGTGGCCCACGCTTGCTCGACGCTGTCAGCGGCGGTGTCGTCGTAGGCGACGACGGAGAGGATCTGCTTGACCCAGGCGTCACCAGCGGAGACCTTGGCCGAAGAGTCTAGGATGTCCGAGAGCTTTCCGTTCAGGAGATCGGTGGCGTCCACGATCTCCAAGGGGGTGCCGGGCGGGTACTTGAACGCGCGCACGACGCTGACGCCGACCTTGGAGCCGTCGATGGTGACGAGCTCATCGGTGCGCTTGCCCGCTGCGTCGTAGACGATCTCGGCCTCGGTCTTGAGCAGCCCAGCGCCCTCGCAGCGCGCGAGCACGTCGACGGCGAGCGCCTCGGACAAGATGGAGCTCCCACCGAGGTTAGCGGCGTCGTGAACGGCCTTGGCGGCGTCGGTGAGGTCGTCGTAGACGAAGCCGGCGGCGCCGAGGTCCACGTCATTGCGGAAGATCGACGGCGCGGCGTCGGCGAGCTCGGTGTCGAGCTGCCAGCAGTCGCCGGTGAGCGTGCCGAGCCCAGCGAGCGGGGCTTGGTCGGTGCCGGTGCCCGTGCCGGTGTCGATCGGCGCGGAGGTGTCGTCCGGGACGGCGTTGTTGCAGGCGAACACGAAGGACAGACAGATGAGGAAGCGCATGGCGCCGCTTATCCCTCCGCTCGCGGGCGCTCCACCCACAGCAGAGATCGCGGGCGTGATGAAAATAGTTTTCAATTACGCGTCGCTGCGATACGAAGAGGGTGTAGGAGGGTTGCTCATGACCCTAGATCAGCTTGAGCTCGGCGCCACAGCGCCCATCGAAGAGGTTGGTGGCGAAGGATCCTTCCGACGCCGGCTGCTGGAGCTCGGCATGCTCCCAGGCACGCCGGTCACGCGCACGGGCCAAGCCCCCCTCGGGGATCCGCTCTCGTTCCGCGTCCGCGGCGCCGTCTTGGCGCTGCGCCGCGCCGACGCCATGACCATCCACGTCTCGGACAGCGAAGCGCGTTGATGAACACAGCGCCGCCGACGCCCGTCGCGCCAAAGGCGCCCGTCGTCGTCTTCATCGGAAACCCAAACACGGGCAAGTCAACGCTCTTCAACATGTTGACGAGCTCGACGGTGCCGGTCAGCAACTACACGGGCACCACCGTCGGCTGCCACACCGCCGCCATGCCGCTGTCGGAACGGACCCCGGTGCACGCTGTCGACGTGCCCGGCACTTACTCGCTCGCCGCCCGCTCCGAGGACGAGCGCCTCGCGATCGACGCGGTGCTCGGCATCGGCGCTCGGCCCCGGCCGGACCTGCTCGTGGTCTTGGTGGACCCGGCGCGGCTCGCGCGCAGCTTGTACCTGGTCCTTCAGCTGATCGAGCTCAAGCAGCCCATGGTCGTCTGCGCCAACATGATGGACGAAGCCGCCGCGCGCGGTGAGCTGCCGGATCTGGTCGAGCTCGAGCGACTGCTCGGCGTGCCGGTCGTCGGGATCTCCGCGCGCGATGGGCAAGGCGTCGACGAGCTGCGGCGCGTCATCGAGCGCGAGCTGCGGAGCCCCTCCCCTGCCCGGCGGTCCCCGGTGGAGTGGCCCCAGCCGCTCGCGGCCTACGCCGACGAAGCCGAGGCCCTGCTGGGACCCGCGATGCGCCTGATCGCAGGGAAAAACCCCGAGAGAAAGCGCGCGCTCGGCGCCTGGCTCCTGCTGTCGATCGACGGTGATGACGCGCTCCGCGACGCCAAGGACCTGCCCCACGACGCCGCGCTCGCGCTGCACCGCCGCGCCAAGTCCGAGGGGCTGGACCTCGTCGCTGGCCTCGTCGCCATGCGCTACCGCTGGATCGACGCGAACCTCCCCTCGGTCATGCCCCCCGCCTCGACCGCGACCACCGTCACGGACCGCATCGACGCCTGGCTCACCCACCCGGTCAGCGGCCTCGCGATCTTCCTGGCCACCATGGCCACCCTGTTCACGGCGCTCTTTGCCGGCAGCGACCCCGCGATCGCCCTGGTAGACTCGGTCGTCTCGTCGCTCGCGTCGCTGGTTCGCCAAGGCGTAGGCGACCTCGCGCTCGCGCACCCGGCGATCGCTCCGACCCTCAACCTGGTTGGGGAGCTGGTCGCCGAAGGCGTGCTGGGGGGCGTCGGCACGCTCATCGCCTTCGTGCCGCAGCTCGCGCTCCTGTTCTTGTTCATCAGCGTGCTGGAGGACTGTGGCTACCTCGCTCGCGCCGCCCAGATGGCCGACCGCCTGCTGCGCGCCGCCGGGCTACCCGGGCAGGCCTTCGTGCCGCTCTTGTCCGGCTACGCCTGCGCCGTCCCCGCGATCCTCGCCACGCGCACCATGCCCCGCGAGCGCGATCGCCTGCTCACCATGATGGTGATCCCCTTCACGTCGTGCTCCGCGCGGCTGCCCGTGTACACCTTGCTCATCGCGACGGTCTTCCCCGTGGGGACCTGCATGGGCATGCCGATCCGCCCCGTCGTCTTGTTCGCCATGTACGTCTTCTCGGCGCTCGCGACCCTCACCGCAGCGGTGGTGCTCGGGCGCACCGCCTTCGCCGAGCCACCGCAAGCCACCGTGCTCGAGCTCCCGCCCTTTCGCGCGCCGCACTGGCCGGTCATCTTCGCGCAGGTCTTCCGCAAGATCCGCAGCTTCCTCTCCGAGACGGGTGGCCCGATCCTCTTCGCGACGCTCGTGCTCTGGGGGCTGCTCACCTTCCCGCGGCAGGATCCCGTCGACCTCCTCCCCCCCCAGGTCGTCGCGGCAGCGCAAGGCCGCGCGGACGTGCTCGCCGCCAAGGCGCGGCCGCTCCAGCTTGAGCGCAGCTACGCCGGTCAACTCGGGCACGCGATGGAGCCCGTGATCGCCCCGCTCGGCTTCGATTGGCGCGTGGGCGTCGGCCTCGTCGGCGCGTTCGCCGCGCGCGAGGTCTTCGTCACCACGATGGGCGTCGTGTACGACGTGGACCCCGCCGAAGACGTCGACAGCTCGCTACGTGCTCGCATGGCGGCCGCTCGCTGGCCGAACGGCTCGCTCATTCACACGCCGCTTATGGGCGCGAGCCTCATGGTCTTCTTCGCGCTCGCGCTCCAGTGCACGTCCACGCTCACGGTCTTGTACCGGGAGACCCGCTCTTGGCGCTGGCCGCTCTTGATCTTTGTTTACAGCGGACTGATCGCGTGGACCGCATCGTTTATTGTCTTTCAGGGCGGCCAACTCTTGGGCTACCGCTGATTGAAACAATACGGGTGCGCGCGAGCGGACCACCTACGGTATAGTCACGGCCTGTGAGCGGTCCGCGCCGCCCCCTGGAGTCTTCATGCGGTTTGTAGTCCTCTCTGCCCTCCTGTGCGTCACCGTCGTCGGCTGCGGCAAGAAGACCCCTACATCGACTGGCGCAGGAACGGACACCGCGCCCGCCGCCACGGGCTTCGTCGACATCACGTTCGACTCCGAGGACGATGATCTCGACGAGATGATGAAGTCGGACTTCATCCGCGACTACGCCGAGTGCAGCAACCTCATGCGCCTCGAGCCCGCCGCGATGATGGGAAAGCTCTCCGACGGCGAGATCAACTGCCTGGAGGACATGCTCCGCGACACGGATCGCCAGACCTTCAAGCGCAAGCTCTCGCTGCTCCTCATGTCGGACAGCTGGGCCAAGGGCGAGAAGCTCCGCTGGGAAGCCGTCGTAGCGCGTCACCTGGAGCAGATCGATCGCTCCGACCCTGACCTCTGCTACAAATACGCGCTCTTCTTGTCCAAGAAGGGCCCCGACAGCTCCCAAGAGGCGATCCGCTGGGCGGATGTCGCGCTTGAGAACCGCACAATTTGGACCGGCGACACGCACGTCGCCCGCGTCTACGCGCTCTACCGCCTGCAGGCCCGCGCCGCGATGGCCGAGTGGGTGGACGTCGAGCAGCGCCTCGCCGCCACCCAGGACGAAGCCCTGCGCCCCAAGGCCGACGAAGCCCGCAACCAGACCAAGACGCTCTCCCGTCAGTGGCTCGAGTACGCGCGCTCCTCGGGCAAGGACGCCACCTCCGCCTTGGAGATGTGCAAGCAGGCCGCTGGCACCGACTCCTTCTGCGCGGACGGCTAGCCGCCGAGCACGCTCATGCACGTGAGCGAGCCGTCGGCCCGCGCGATCTCGGACACGTCCACCTCGATGGCGCTCCAGCCGGCGCCACGCAGCGTAGCGAGCACGCCGGGGAAGCCAGCCGCCACGAGCGCGGATCGGCCGATCGCCACGATGTTCGCGGCGTAGCTCTCGGCCTCGTCGACGTGGAGCACGCGCGCGTGGGCGGTCAGCGCGGCCACCGGCGCGCGCGGGCTCGCGAGCACGACCCCCTCGCCCAAAGGCGAGCACGAGCACTTGAGGTGCAGATCACCGGGGACCTCCACCTCGTGCAGCCGAAGGCCGAGGGGGCGGGCTGCGTCCGCGAGCTGCGCCACACCAGCGTCGTTGGTGCGCGAGGACCGCCCCACGAACAGGTGCTCGCCGGTGAGGAGCACGTCGCCGCCGTCGAGGGAGGCGGCCCCGTCCATGCGCACCACGCGCAGGCCCGCGGGCAGCGCCGCTTCGATGCCAGGGCGCTCGGCGCGGCGCGGGAGGTGGCCGCTCTGGGTGAGCAAGACGACGTCGCCGAGCACGACCGCTTGGTCCTCGACGAAGACGCTGTCCGCGAGGTGGTCCGCGGCCGTCGCCCAGCGGAGCCGCACGCCGAGCGACGCGAGCGCCTCCACATAGCGCTGATGCTGGGTTTGACAGCGGCTCAGCGAGATTGGCGCCACGCGCGGAGCCTGGGTGGTCGCGTCAACCATAGCGCGCGGGATGGGGCGCACGAGCGCCCACCGTGGGGTGGTCATGACGAGGTCTCCTTTCGGGCGGCGATCCGCGCGCGCAGCGCCAGCAGATCGTCGCGGGGCACAGCGTCGATGAGCTGACGGGTGTAGGCGTGCTGCGGGTTCGCGTACAGCGCCTCGGAGGGCCCCGCCTCGACGATCAGACCGTCGTGCATGACGGCCATCGTGTCGCTCATGAACTTCACCACCGAGAGGTCGTGGCTGATGAAGATGTAGGCGAGGCCGCGCCGAACCTGGAGCTCCTTGAGCAGGTTGAGCACCTGCGCCTGCACGGAGACGTCCAGCGAGCTGACCGACTCGTCGCAGATGAGCAGCGAGGGCTCGACTGAGAGGGCGCGCGCGATGCACACGCGCTGGCGCTGTCCCCCCGACAGCTCGTGCGGGTAGCGGGTCAGGTGCTCGCGCTCCAAGCCGACCTCTTGGAGCAGCGAGGCGGCCCGCTCACGACGCTGTGCCGTTGTTCCAGCGAGCCCGTGCACATACATCGGCTCGGTGAGCGCCTGCTCGACGGTGCGGCGCGGGTTGAGCGAGGCGTAGGGGTCCTGAAAGACCATCTGCATCTGGCGACGCAGCCCGCGCAGCTCGGCGGGCGTGCACGTCGCGAGCAAGCGCCCGTCGAAGCGCACCTCGCCGCCGCTCGGCTCGATCAGCCGGAGCACGGCGCGCCCGGTGGTGGTCTTGCCGCAGCCCGACTCGCCCACGAGCCCGAGGGTCTGCCCCGGCCACAGGTCGAAGGAGAGGCCGCGCACGACGTGTCGCCAGCGCGCCACCCTCCCCGTCCACGAGCGCTCCGCGGGGAAGGACACGGTCAGGTCGCGCACGGAGAGCAGCGGCTCGCCGTCGACGTGGATGAGCTTGTCGCGCAGCCCGCGGCGAAGCGCTGCGTCGCGCTCGGGGCTCAGCGCGCGCTCGCCACCGTCCGCGTCGACGAAGTCCGCCACGGTGGGCAGCAGGCGGTAGGGGGTCGCGAGCCGCGGCTTGCACGCGAGCAGCCCGCGCGTGTACGGGTGCTGCGGGTGTTCAAAGACCGTCAGAACCTCGCCTTCTTCGACGATGGCGCCGTGCATCATCACCGCGACGCGGTCCGCGAGCTCCGCCACGACGCCGAGATCGTGGGTGATGAACAGGATGGCCATGCCGCGCTCGTCGCGCAGGCGGGCGAGCAGCTCCAGGATCTGCCGCTGCACCGTCACGTCGAGGGCGGTGGTCGGCTCGTCGGCGATGAGCAGCTTGGGGTCGCACGCGAGCGCCATCGCGATCATGACGCGCTGCTTTTGGCCGCCGCTGAGCTCGTGCGGCCACGCGTCGACGCGCTGCGCTGCGTCCGCGACCCCGACCTCGACGAGCAGCTCGATGGCGCGCGCGCGCGCTTGAGGCCGGTCGAGTCCGGCGTGAAGCCGAAGCGCCTCGGCGATCTGCTCGCCCACCCGCATGACCGGGTTGAGCGAGGTCATCGGCTCCTGAAAGATCATCGCGAGCTCGCGACCGCGAAGCGCGCGAAGCTCGGCGCTGCCCATCGCGAGCAGGTTCCTGCCGAGGAAGACGGCCTGCGAAGCCTGCACCTCAGCCGTCTCTGGGAGCAACCGCAGCAGCGCGAGCGCCACGGTGCTCTTACCGCTCCCCGACTCGCCGACCACGCCCAAGATCGTGCCGGGCGCGAGATCGAGGCTGAGGGAGTCCACCGCCGTGACCGGCCCCGCTGTGGTGCGGAACCGGGTGCTCAGCTCGTGGAGGTGAAGGAGCGGCTCCACCTGGGGCTAGGCGTGCGCCTTGGCCTTGGCGAGGCGCTCCTTGCAGGCGTCCACGTCCTTCTCGCCGACCTTCACGTCGCGCTCGGCGGCGTGGAGCAGCTCCTTGAGGAGCTTGCTCTTCTGTTCGTGGGCGGGGGGGCCCGCCTTGTGAGGCGTGAACTTCTCGGTTTGGAGCGTGCGAAGCTCGACCGCGAGGTTGCGCACGCGCTCGATGCGGAGCTTCTCCGTCTCGAGCTCTTGCTCCTTGCGCTCCGCCATACGCGGGCCCTCGGTGCTCTCGATGTCCGCGCGACCGGCGCGGCGCTGCTCCTTGTTCTCGGCGAGCTCGGCGTCGATCCAGTCCATGAGCTTGGCGTCCCACTTCGCCTCGGCTTCGTGCTTCTGCGCCTGCCAGGCCTTGTGCCAGCCGTCCACGATCTTCTGGAGGCTCTTGGCGTCCTTGCTGTCGTTCTTAAGCGTCGACTTCGCGTCCTTTAGCTCGGTCTTGAGGCTGTCGACCATGGGCGTGGCCGCGAGCGCGGAGCCCGACAACGAGAGGGTGAAGAGAGACACTGCGATGAGACGTCGGTACATTGGATCTCCTTGGAGAGGCGCACAGACGATAGCCGAGCGGACCCAACGCGCCAACAATCCTCCTAAACAGCCGTTCGTAAACCCCATGAGGAGCGCCCATGCTGGCGGCTTGGCTGGCGATGCTGCTCGCCTGCTCAACACCTGAAGTCCCACCGCCCGCGACCTACACGGTGGTCCGCGGCGACACGCTCTTCGTGATCGCGCGCGACCACGGCGTGACCGTCGACGAGCTGCGCGCGTGGAACGCCCTCGACGGCGACCGCATCGAGGTCGGCCAGGCGCTCACCCTGCGCGAGCACGACCCGGCCGCCGGACCGCCCGCGAGCGCCCCGAAGCGCAAGCGCGCAAGGTCCACGGCCACCGCGTCACAGCCCGCCGCCAAGCGCTGTCTGCCGCCGCCCTCCGAGGAGCTGCTCGGCGAAGAGGGCGCGGTCGCCAGCGTCGGCCTCGACCGCGCGCAGGTTCGCCGCGGCCTCGACCCCGTGCTCCCGGCCACGCTGCCCTGCGCCGACGGCGTGACGGGCGTCGCGCTCTTCGACCTCACCATCGGTTGTAACGGGCTGATTACGGGCATCCGCGTCGACGACGCCGGCCCCTTCTCGGCCGAGGCCACCGCCTGCATGGCGCGCGCGCTGCGGGGCGCCTCCTTCGACGCGCATCAGCTCCCCGACGGCATGAAGGTCGGCTACCCGCTCACCTTTCAGTGAGCGTCCTTTCAGTGAGCGTCAGCGAACGTGCCGCACGAGCATCTGCGCCAAGCCCGGCAGCGCCTCTTCGACGTGGTCCTTGGCGCTGCCGCGAAGCGCCTGGTAGGTCTTGAGGATGACGCGGTTCTGCGCGTGCAGCGCGCGCTCGTCCGTGACGCTGAGCAGCGCGTCGGCGATGGCGCCGCGATGCGCGCCAAAGTAGGCCGGCACGTCGCCCGACTCGCGCGCCAAGGCGTAGTGGGGATCGACCGCGGGCGCGAACCGGGGCAGCAGCTTGGCGAGCACCTCGTGCAGTACCCGAGGGTGAATCGCCTTGAGGGTCCGAAAGCCCGCTTTGAGCGCCATCGCTCGGAGGCCCGTCTTGCGGGCGACCTCGGACTCAATGAGCGCGACACCGTCCTGAACGACGTCTTCAAACACGGCGGGATCTTGGAGGGTGCTGACGAGGGTAGGCGCTGAGGTGCTCACGAGGTGACTCCGAATGGCTGCAGCGTTCATACCACCCGCGTCCGCGCCTGCGTAGGGCGCTGCGCACGTCTCGCACGCGCACTGCGGAACAGTGGACGCGCAGGGTGCTATAACTATGACTCTTGTTCGCCCATAATTTCTGGCGCCCTGTCTGACCGCTGGCCACATCGGTATGCTGCGTGCATGTCCGACTTCACGCTACTGGTTCGGAGAGACCCTGGGTACGAGCTCAGGGTCTCCGTGCGCCTCACAGTTCAAAACGGCTCTGGCATCCTGTCGCTCTCGCAGCGAGGACGGCCGGACGCGCCGCCGTCGCAGTCCTTGGAAGAGCTCGACATCGCGCCGGACACGCTGCGCGGCGGTCGGTTCATCCACCTGCTGGCCGACACCGCAAAGCGCCAGAGCTACGCGCTCTCGCGCCTGACCGCCGACAAGCTCGCGTACCTCCCCGAGGGCGAGTGGGTCGCGCTTGAGGCCACCACCGAGTTCGGGTTCCGCTACGCCATCCTGCCCGAAAACTCCGGTTCTTCCGAGAGCAAGGTCGGCGCAGCCGCGATTAGCATTCCCCCGACCAACGGCCGAGGGGCGGCCGTCTCAATCCCGCCGACGGGCCGCGGACCGCGCCCCTCCCCAGTCGCCTCCGCCTCCGCCTCCGGCGAAGACATGGACGCGTCTCCCGTGCACGTCCATAGCCCCGCCGAGCCGCTCCCGGACGTGCCTCGCATCGCCTTCGCGCCGCCTCCGCCGCCGCCGCCGAGCGCGCACGAGGCCAAGTCGTCCACCTTGCCGCCGCGGCCGGTCCCCATGGAGCCCGAGCTCGCTCGCGCCGCGCTCCGAGCGGTGCCCCGCGAGTTCCTCGAAGCGGCGCTCACGGCCGAGTCCGGTCGCGTGGCCGAGCTCCACCAGCGCGTCGAGCAGCTTGAGATACTGCTCCAGCAGCACAGCGACCGCGAGCGCGACCTGCTCGCGCTCTTGTCGCGGTGGCAGAGCGCGCCGTCGTAGGCGCACAGCGCTCGTTCCGGGCCCTCGTTCCCGTTAGCCATGCTGCACGCGCCGCCAAAGCGGCCGTGCACCGCAGGAGGGCCCCATGAGCCTGAACACCCAAATCTCCGAGCACCTCACCGCCGCCATGCGCGCGCGCGACAAGGAGCGCACCACGGCGCTTCGCAACATCCGCGCCGCGTTCATCGCCGCCCTCAAAGAAGACGGCGCGACCGATCTGCCCGACGACAAGGCCTTCGCGGTCCTGCGCCGCCTCGCAAAGCAACGCCAAGAGTCGATCGAGGCGTACGCGGCTGGCGGCCGCGAGGAAGCGGCGCAAGCCGAGCGCGACGAGCTCGCGGTCATCAACGCCTACCTGCCGAGCCTCGCCGACGAGGCCACCACCCGCGGCTGGGTGGAGCAGGCGGTCGCTGCTGCAGGAACGACCTCCCGCAAGGACCAGGGTCGCGTGATGGGCGCCATCATGAAGGCGCACAAGGACGAGGTCGACACCAAGCTCGTGAGCGCGATCCTCGCGCAGCTCCTGAGCTGAGCGTGGCTGCGCGCGTCGCCGCCACCCACAACGGCCCCTTTCACGCCGACGATGTGCTCGCGTGGTCGCTGCTGTGCGTCTTCTACCCAGAGCCGCTCGAGCTCAAGCGCACGCGCTCAGCGGAGCTCATCGCCGCCGCGGACATCGCCTTCGACGTCGGCGGGCTGTACGACCCAGCGACGGGGCGCTTCGACCACCACCAAGCCGACTACCGCGGACCGCGGTCCTCAGCGGGCCTCATCCTGGACTGGCTCGAGGGCACCGGGCACGTGCCCGCGGGCCTCGCCACCGCCCTGCGCGACGCGCTCGTGAACTACGTCGACGCGGTCGACACCGGCGCGCGCTCCCCGACCGCTGGCGTGCCCTGCTTCGCCACGCTGGTCGATGTGCTCAACGCGCCCGCGTCCGCCCTGGGTGACTTCGACGTCGCCTTTGTGCAGGCGGCGTTGATGGGCCAGGCCCTGCTGCGGGGCCTCGCCGCCTCCCAGCAAGCTACGGCGCTCGCCGAAGCGGCGGTGCTCGACGCGATGGCGTTGGCGGTCGCTACCGGATCGCGCGTCATCTACCTCGACGACTACTACGCTTGGAAGCCGATCTACTTCGCGCACGACGGCGTCACGCACCCGACCGACTTTGTGCTCTTCCCCGGGCACGACAGCAGCTGGCGCTTGGTCGCGATCCCCCCCGAGCTCGGCGACTTCGGCCAAAAGCAGCCGCTGCCCCGCGCGTGGGCCGGCTTGTCCGACGCCGAGCTGGAGCGCGTGACGGGCATCCCAGGCGCCGTCTTCTGCCATAAGAACCGGTTCATCGCTGTCTTTGCAACGCGCGAAGCGGCGGACCAAGCCATCGAACTGCTGAAGTACGCCTAAGCGACCGCCGTCCCCAGCGGCGCCTCGGCCCTCGAACTGGAGCGCCCCGTGTCCTACTCTCGCAAGCCTGTCGTCGCCCCCACCGTGAGCGGGCTCACCCTGCGCGCGCTCACCTGGCTGTTGGAGCGCCCCGTCCTCGGCGCGCCCGTCCGCACCAAGCTCGTCGCCGACGCCGGCATCCTCGATCTGCGCTCGTTCGCGGTGGACACGTCGAACCTCATGCCACCGCTGGACCAAGCGGCGCGTGTCAGCGATTCGCCCGTTCAAACCGCACAAGAGCTCGCCGAGCGCGCGGCGCGCTTGCCCGACCGCCCCACCCCGACCGCGCCCTCCGCGAACGACTACACGCGCGCCTACCTCGCCGGCAGCTTGAGCCCGATTCAAGTCGCCGAGCGTGTCTCCGCCGCCATCACGCAGAGCAACGCCGCCGACAAGCCGCTGCGCGCCATCATCGCGCACCAGGTCGACGACCTCATGACCCAAGCGCGGGCCTCCGCCCAGCGCTACGCCGACGGCGTGCCCCTCGGGCCGCTCGACGGCGTGCCCGTCGCCGTGAAGGACGAGGTCGACCAGGTCCCCTACCCCACCACGGTCGGCACCTCCTTCTTGGGCACCACCCCAGCGACCACCGACGCGACAGTGGTCGCCCGCCTGCGCGCGGCCGGCGCGCTGCTCATCGGCAAGGCGAACATGCACGAGCTGGGCATCGGCGTCACCGGCCTCAACCCGCACCACGGCGTCGTTCGCAACCCGTGGGACGCGTCGCGCCACACTGGCGGCTCCAGCTCGGGGTCGGCCGCGTCGGTCGCCGCGGGCCTGTGTCCCCTCGCCCTCGCCGCCGACGGCGGCGGCTCCATCCGCATCCCCGCAGCGCTCTGCGGCGTTGTCGGCCTTAAGCCAACCTTTTCACGCGTAAGTGAGCATGGCGCAGCCCCGCTCTGCTGGACCGTCGGGCACCTCGGGCCGATCGGCGTCACCGTGCGCGACGCCGCGCTCGGCTACGCGATCCTCGCCGGCCCGGACCCCCTCGACCCCGCCACCGCAGGCCAGCCGGCCCCGGACCTCAACGCTATCGAGCGCCTTGACCTGACCGGCGTCCGCCTCGGCGTCTGCACGCCGTGGTTCGAGGACGCGACCCCCGACGTCGTCGCCCGCTGCAAGGACGTGCTCACCGTGCTGAAAGAGGCGGGCGCTACGGTGCACGAGGTGTCCATGGACACCATCGACGCCGTGCGCCTCGCGCACTTGGTGACCATCGCCTCGGAGATGTGCGCCAGCCAGCTCCCGCACGACGGCGAGCACCGGCGCGACTACGGGCTCGACGTGCGCATCAACTTCGCCGTCGCGCGCTCCTTTGGCGCGGCCGACTACGCGCACGCGCAGCGCATTCGCCGCGCCGGGTACGAGGAGTTCATGCGCGTGCTCTCCGACGTCGACGCGATCATCACGCCCACCACTGGCTGCACCGCGCCCCCGATCAACGAGGCCGCGCTGCCCAACGGCGAGTCGAACCTCGTGCTGCTCTCCGAGATCATGCGCTTCGCCGCGCAAGCGAACCTGCTCGGGCTCCCAGCCATCAGCCTGCCAGCCGGTCTCGACAGCCAAGGATTGCCTGTCGGCTTCCAAGCGATGGGCCGCCCGTGGTCCGAGGCGCTGCTGCTTCGCATCGCGCACGTCGCCGAGCAGCGCATCGCGCTCCCGCGCCCGCCCACCTTCTTCGACCTGCTGTGCTGAGCGGCTTGCCCTCACGAGTGGTATCGTGCGACGGAGGAGTGACCGCATGACGCAAGCGCTGTGGCTGCTCGCGGTGATGGGATGTACGCCTGCCCCCAGCGACACAGTTGACACCTGGCCCGACTCGGGCTCGGAGACCGGCACCGGCACAGGGTCGGACGACACGGGTGCGACCGACGTTGGCACCGACACGAACCCAGGCGTCGCCGTGACGTGGGACAGCACCGGCGTCACCGTCACCCCCGCGACCCCCACCAGCTACCGCTTCGGCATGATCGAGGTCGGAGCCGGCGGCTGGCGCGGCGAGGACTGCCGCAGCGGCGAGGCCGGCTTCCGCGTCTGCCACACTTTCTCCGGTGTGACACTGCGCCTCGACTCCGTCGCCAGCCCATTTGATGTTATTCAAGGTTCGACAACGTTGTTCGACGCGAACCAGGCCCCAGGGATCACCTATTACCTAGCGCGCCCCCAGGGCGACTGCTGGACCTGGGGTTACGACCCGAGCTACTACACGGCCATCGGATGCCGGGAGGTCGCCGCACCATGATGCCCTTGCTGATCACTGCGCTTACGGCCTGCGTGTCGCCATCCCCAGACGCCTGGGTCGACTGGCAAGCGCCGGTCGACACCGGCACGGACACGGCCATCGACACCGGCACTGCGGTTCCACAAGTACAAACCACGGATCACTGTGGTGAAATCGGCCAGGACGTGGTGTGGACCGTCGCAGACAGCCCCCATCAGCTCACCTGCGACGTGACCCTAGAGGGCGGTAGCCTCACCATCGAAGCGGGCGCCGAGGTCGTGTTCGCTTCGGGCGCCGCGCTCAGCGTGTCCCCCGGCGGTCGGCAAGCGGGCCTGCTCGTGCAAGGCACCGCCTCCGCGCCCGTCGTGTTCAAGTCTGCGCTTGGCCGCGGCCAGGGCAAGCACGGTGGCCTGTTCGTCTCGCCCTACGCGGGGAACGTCGAGCTGCACTACCTGACGGTCCTGGACGCGGGCGCGCCTGGCGTCACGGTAGAGGACGTCAACATCTTGGCGGACCACCTCTCCATCGACGGTTCGAGCGGTGACGGCCTCGCGCTCCTGGGCTCCTCCGAGCTGCGCGCGGGCTCCACCGCGCTGGTGAGCACCAACAACGGCGGCGCGGGCGTGCTCGCCAACCCCTCCGCGGTGGACACCATCCACATCGCCGACAACGACCTCTCCGGAAACGCGCTCGAGGGCGTGTGGATCACCAACGGCGTGATCTCGGACAACGTCACCTGGCCCTACCTGGGCGTGCCCTACGTCTTGGCGGGCACCGTCGTCGTGCAGGGCATCGCCCCCGCGCCGGCGATCCTGACCATCGACGCTGGGACCACCTTCTTGGTGGAGAACGGCGTCGGCCTGCACATGTCTGACAACACCGGCGCCGCGGGGCTCTTGGTGCAAGGCACCGCCTTGGCTCCGGTGCTGTTCACCGCGCGCCACGCTGCGCAGGGCGGCATGTGGGCCGGCATCTCAGCCATGGACTTCACGCTCAACGACGGCTTCGCGCTGCACTACACCACGCTTGAGTACGCGGGCACCCAGGGCCAAGCGCTGTACGTGAACGGCACGGGCGTGCTGGTGGACCACGTCACGCTGCGCAATAACGCAGGGTACGGCTTCTATCTCACCGACCACGCGTGGTTCACGCTCGGCTCCAACTCGCTCGACGTGACCGGCAACGATTGGGCCGGGTCCATCAACATCGGCTCGGCGAGCACCGTCCCGACCACGGGCGACCTCACCGGCAACGACTTCGACTTCATCGAGCTCGCTCCGTGGACGACCATCTGGGGCAACGTCAGCCTCCCGCCGCGCAGCGTGCCCTACTGGTTCTTGGGCACCCAGTCCTTCCGCACCATGGCGGGCAGCGGCTCCGCGCTCACCGTCAGCCCGGGCGTCACCGTCTACATGGACGTCAACGCCACCTTCTCCTTCGACCGCGACCCCGACCTCGGTCAGGGGCCCTACGGCATGCGCGCCGTTGGCACCGCCTCACAGCCCATTCGCTTCTTGCCCGCCGTGGCCATGGCGCCTGGCCAGTGGGGCGGCTTCACGTTCGCGGCCTGCCTGCCCGGTCAGGTGGTCGTCGATCACGCCGAGGTGGCCTACGCCGGCAGCGCGGACGTGGGCGCGTTCACCTTTGAGCCCGAGTGCGCCTCGGCCTCCTTCGCCAACAGCGAGCTTCACCACAGCGGTGGTTGGGGCATCTTCGGCGTGACGCCCACGCTTGACAACGTCAACTTCCACGACAACGGCAAAGGCCCGTGGGTCTTGAAGTAAGCCCACCTCGTCGGACACGACCACTCCCGGATGACCCCATGCGCTACGTGATCTTGCTCTCCCTGCTCACCGCCTGCCCGGCGCCCAACGACACCGTGTTTGTCGACTACACCGGCACGGACACCGGCTCCGGCACGGACGTGGGCACCGACAGCAACGGCAACTACCTGCTTCCGCAATACCACTGCGGCGAGGTGCGCGCGGACCAGGCCTGGGGCCCCGACCGCAGCATGCACGTCGTCGAGTGCGCCGTCACGGTCGTGCAGGGCGCGACCTTGTCCATCTTGCCTGGAACAAAGGTGGTCTTCGGCCCCGCCGGCTCGATCTCAGTCGCGGACGACGCGACCCCCTCGAGCTTCGGCGCGCACGGAACCGCCGAGGCGCCCGTCACCTTCGGGCAGGCGGTGGTCGGCTCGCCGTGGGCCGGCTTCAGCTTCGGCGAGCGGGCGGTGGACATCGGCTTCTCCTACGCGACCATCAGCGGCGCTGGCGGCGATGCGACCATCGCGTCGAACGCCACGCTCCACGCGGACCACCTCACCATCCAGGACGGCCTCAGCGCGGGCGTCGTGCTCACGGGCGCTGGCTTCGACGACAGCTCCACCGCCTTGACGATCACCGGCCTCGCGAGCAAGCCGGTCGAGCTCGACGCCAGCTTCGCGGACACGCTGCCCGCGACCGACAGCGCGTACACGGGCAACGCCACGGACTGGATCGACGTGCGCGGCGACACGCTCACTGAGTCCGCCACGTGGGCCAACCTCGGCGTGCCCTATGTGCTTCGCGGCGACGTCAACGTCGACGGCTTCGCGGCCCGTCCGGCGGTGCTCACGATCGACGCGGGCACCACCTTCTTGGTCGGCGATGGCGTCTCCATCACCGTCGGCACGGCGGGCGACGCGGGCCTGGTCGTCGACGGCACCACCGCAGCGCCGGTGCGCTTCACCGCCTTCGGCGCGGCGATGGGCGGCTACTGGGGCGGCCTGTCCCTCGGTCGCTACACGCTGCCGGAGTACGCCTCCGTTCAGCACGCCCTGCTCGAGTGGGGCGGTGGCAATGGAGCCGCCTTGTCCGCCACCGACGTCGACGTGCTCGTCAACGACGTCACCCTGCGCAGCTCGGTGGACGCGGGCTTCCGCCTCGCCGGCGCCGCGGCCTTCCAGACCGGCTCGCGCGACCTCACCTCCACGGGCAGCCGCGTCCCCGGCACGGTCAGCGCCACCAGCGTCGCCTCCATCCCCACCGCCACCACGGTGCTCACGGGCAACACGCTCGACATGCTGGAGATCGACGCCGCAACCCCGATCGTCGAGTCCACCACCTGGCCGCTCTTGGACGTGCCCTACTGGGTGCTCGGCACGGTGAACGTGCGCGGCTGGGCCGAGGCCCCGGCCGTGCTCACGCTCTCGCCCGGCAGCACCCTCTACTTCGGCTTCAACGCGGGCTTGAACGTCAGCACGCCCTCGGGCGCTGGCGGGCTCCTCGCCCTCGGCACGCCGTCGGCGCCCATCGTGCTCACCGCTGGCATGGCCAACGAGCACGGCGCGTGGCGCGGGCTCGCGTTCGGCGACCACTGCGACGAAGCCCAGACGCGCCTCACCAACACCACCATCGCGTGGGCAGGCGCGCCCAGCAACGAAGCCGCGCTCTTCCTGGATCGGTGCAACCCGGCGCAGCTCGACGACCTCACCATCTTCGGCTCGTGGGGCTTCGGCGTTCGTGCCTTGGATGAGTGGCCTGCGAACCTGAACAACTTGGTGGGCACCAACAACGCGCTCGGCAGCATGACCTGCGAGGGCGACACCTGCTGGTGCACCAACAACGCTTGGGATCCCAAGACCGAGTCCGATGTGGACTGCGGCGGCGTCTGCGGTGGCTGCGAGACCGGGCTCGACTGCGCGGCGAACACCGACTGCTTTAGCGGCGTCTGCACCCTCGACGTCTGCGAGTAGCAGGCGCCGCGCGGCGGAGCGCTACGACTCGGTGGCGCCCTTGGAGCGAGGCCGCGGCGGCATCAGGTCGCCGAAGTACAACGCGAACTCAATGCCGAGGGCGAAGTTCACGCCCCAGCCGACGGTGAGGTCGACGCCATCGGAGCCCGTGAAGGTCTGCTTTCCAGGCACGTTGTAGACGAAGTACGCGGTGGCTTGGTAGCCGCGCGTCTCGTCGCGAATGAGCGCGCTCGCGTCGGCGCGAAGCGGGTAGTACGGCATCTGAAGCCGCGCGAGCTCCGTGCCGTGGAACGTGGCCGTGCCTACGCCCGCAGCGCCGCCAAAGAGCACGTCCATCGCCCCGGTGACCGCGACGAACTGGTAGCCGACGTTCCAGTTGGCGTCGAAGTACGGCTCGCCCAGGCCGAAGCCGAGGCTCGCAAAGCTGCGCGCCCGCGAGCGGCCGTTGATGTAGTAGACCGCGTCGACGCCCAAGGAGAGGTCGTTCTTGACGCGGCTGAGGTCGGCGTTGGCGTCATTGCGGACCGCCTGCGGGAAGCGCACCGGGTATTGCCCCGGCAGCACCATCGTTCCGATCTTGGGGCCGACACCCCACATATACGGGTCCAGCGCGAGCGCATCGGTGCTGACAAGCCCGACCAGCGCGACCACCATCCAACGCGTCATTCAATCCTCCGTCTTGCCGACGTGCTATCGCACTTGGGCCCATGAGAGTACAGCATCGCACGCCGCCGCCGCGAGTCGGGCGTGTCCTTGGCTCGTGAGGCTCCCCTGCTCGGTGACCAGCGCAGCGCGCTCAGCGGCGTCCGTCGGCCACGCAGAAGCGAGCGGCAGGTGGTGCACGTCGGGCGAGGTCTCGGCGAGGTCGTGCAGCATGGCGTCGAAGCGCGCTGTGGCGTCGACCGCCGCCGTCGACAGCGCCGCTTCGCGCAGCGAGGACGGGCGAACCCCGATCAGCAAGACGCGTGGCAGCGACGGTCCCTGAAGCGCTTTCACCAAGCCGCTGACCTGCTCGCGCAGCGCGCCGACGTCGAGCGGATCCTCGGAGAAGGAGGCGGGCCCCAAGCTGATGACGACGTAGGCCGGCTCGAGCGCTTGCACCTCTTCGGCCTGCGCGAGCAGCGCGTCGGGCTTGGCGTTCGCTTTGGTGCGGTCCAGAACGGTCCACCGCCCCGGAGCGCCCTCTTGGAGGCAGTCCGCGAGCACTGTGCTCCAGCGCCCCACCGTGGCTTCATCGGCCCCAACGAACCCGTCACCGACGGCGACCAGCGGGGCCGGCCCCGCGAGGGCCCACGAACTCAACGCGAGCAGAACCACCACAAACCTCCAAGTGCCTAGCCTAGCTCAGGTGCGCGCTTCTGGCTTCCCAACCCGTCACAGCGCCTGCGATTCCAGCGCGTGGCGGCGCCGCGAGCGCGTTAGAGCTGCGACGGAGGTGGGGATGGGACTCGACGACCGCGTGCGATGCTGCCCCGATGGGCTCATGACCGACCGGCGCCACAACGTGCGCGTGCTGGACGCCACGATTCGCGACGGGGGGTGCTGCAACGCGTGGCAGTTCTCCCACGACTTCGTCGGACGCACCTTCGACGCGCTGCTCGCGTCCGGCGTCGACATCATGGAGATCGGCTACCTCACCAGCCCGGGCGTGTACGACACCAAGAGCGTCGGCCCGTGGCGCTTCTGCGACGAGGACGACCTCGCCCGCGTCGCGCGCCCCAGCCGCATGAAGCTCGCCGCCATGGTGGACGTCGGGCGCATCCGCCCCGAGGACCTGCGCCCCGCTGGCGACAGCCTCATCAGCGTCATCCGGGTCGCGACCTACGGCCCCGACATCGCCGAGGCGGTGGACCTGCTCCACGCGGCGCGCGAGCTAGGCTACGAGACCTTCTGCAACGTGATGGCGGTGACGGAGTGCACGCCGCAAGAGGTCGACTCCTTCCTCGCGGCGCTGCACGACAGCCGGGTGGAGAACGTCGCTGTGGTCGACAGCTTCGGGGCGCTCTACCCGCATCAGCTGCGCTACCTCATCCGCAAGTACAAGAACTGGCTGCGCCCGGAGCAGCACGTCGGCGTCCACCTGCACAACAACCAGCAGCAGGCCTTCGCCAACACCATCGCCGCCATCGAAGAGGGCGTCGACTTCGTGGACGGCACCATCTTTGGGATGGGTCGCGGCGCAGGCAACTGCCCGCTCGAGCTGCTGCTGATGTACCTCGACGATCCCCGCCACGACGTGCGCCCCATCCTCGCGATGCTCGAGGAGTACGACGTGCTGCGCGACGAGCTGCGCTGGGGCTACCAGGCTCCCTACGCCATCACCGGCTGGCTCAACCGCCACCCGCGCGAGGCCATCGCCCGCGTGCAGACCCACCGCGGCCGCGCGGTCGAGGCCTTCTGGGAGCAGCTCACCAAAGACGCCGAGCTCCCGCGCAACCACCGCCCCCAGCTACACCCGGAGTCCTGATGTCCCGACGTTACCAGGCGGGTGTTCACTTTTTGAGCCCGACCGTGCCGCTCTACGTCATCGACGGCCCCGAGCCAGGGCCAACTGCCCTCGTTCAAGCAGGGATTCACGGCGATGAGGTCGCAGGCGTGCACGCCCTGCAAGAGCTGGTCGAGGAGGGCTTCGCCCCCGCGCGCGGGCGCTTGCTGCTCGTGCCGTGCATGAACCCCGCCGCCTACCGCCGGCGTCAGCGCGCCGCCGCAGGTGGGGCGGACATGAACCGCTCCTTTCCTGGCGATCCGCGCTCTGCCGTCGCTGAGGAGCGCATGGCTGCTCGCTTCATGCAGCTCATCCTCGACGAAGCGCCCGCGCTCGTCGCCACCCTCCACGAGTCGGACAAGCGCTACCACCCGGCCGTGCGCGCCTCGTTTGGGCAGACGCTGGTCTACGGCGTGGACCCCTGCCCCGCCCCCTTCCTCGCGGCGGTCGAGCGGCTCAACCAGCACCTCGAGCACCCGTACGAGCTGTGGGACACGCACTACTACCCAGTGTCCACCAGCTCCACCGAGGTCATCGTCGAGGCCACCGGCTGCCTCGGTGTGTGCGTCGAGACGTGGAAGGGCTTCACCGAGGAGCGCCGCATCGCTATGCAGCGCGAAGTCGTGGGGCTCCTGCTCGCGCAGGTCGGACTCTGCTAAGACCGAACCGAATCCGCTCGTCCCTCGCGGGCTCGACGAAGGCTGGCGTGGTGGGGGCTGGTCGAAGGGCTCACCCCCTTCTGAGCTACTCGCTTAGCGGCAGCGCCTGCGTCAAGCCGTGGCCGTCCGCGTCCAAGAGCACGGGCGTGGCCAGCAGGGCCGCGTGGCGAAGCTCTGGCCACTCATCGAGCGCGATGGCCTGCACCGTGCCCTCAAACGCGTAGTCGAAGCCCGAGAACTGCGTGAGCGGCGAGTAGTTGGTGGCGTGCCCCGACGCGAAGTCGTTCGCGCCGTCCACCGAAAACGAGAGCGTGCGCACGTAGGCGCCGCGCCCGTCGGTCTCCTGCGTGTGGAAGCGGAAGTCGACGCGGCTCCAGCCCAGCGCGGCGGGGCCGTCGAAGGAGAGCGCGAGCGTGCGCTGCGCGGGGTCGGGATCGGGCTGCGGGTCCGGGTGCGAGCGCCCGCCATCGCCGAGGGCATAGCTCTCCGCGTTGGCGATGGTCGCGCTGCCGACGTCGCGGGTCGTGACCGCCGCGACCAGCTGGAGGCTCACGCCCACCTGCGCTTGGTCGATGGCGTCGTCCAAGCACTGGCGCTCGGGCTCGTGGGTGAGCCCGGCCGCGAAGGTGGCGCTGACGTCGAGGGTGACGGTGCGGCCGTCCGCCGCGAGGGCTGGCTCGCCGAGCTCAATGGCGACGCGCGTCGGCAGCCAGCCGTTCGCGGGCACATAGCAGCCGCCTTCGCCAAAGAGCGGCTCCGTCGTGTCCAAATCGAAGCCCTGAATCGTAACGACCGGCAGGCCCCTGGCCTTGCCGTCGAGGGGGATGCTGATCGACGTCACGGCGCCGTCCGCGGTGGCCAGGACCGTGCCGCCACCTCGGCCGTAGGCGATGTGCGAGGCCTGCACGTCCATCCACGACACCGCCATGTCCGCGGAGTCCAAGAAGGGGTACTCGCGGCAGGTGTCGAGGTCACAGCCGTCCGCGAGCGGGGGCGCGGACCCGATGGTGGAGGTGCCGCCGACGATGCCCGACGCCGCGACCGTGCCGCGCTCGCCGGTGGTCACCGAGGCGCTCCAGTAGGAGAGCCGGTGATTGAAGTTCGCCCAGCCAAAGGACACGCCGGTCAGCCAGGGCTCGGACTCAGAGCCTTGGCAACCCGCGGCGAGCAGGGCGAGCATCCAGACACGGTCGCGCAACATGCAGCCTCCACAATGAGGTGGAAGCTAGCACGCTGCGCCGGAATCCGCGCTACTTCGGCGCTACAGCCACGCCCGAGACCTCGATCTCGTAGGTGGGGCGAAGGCCTTCGCCCTTAGGGGCGACGAGCGGCTTGGCCGCCTCGGACGCGAAGTGGGCCGCTTCGCCAGGGCTCGCGGGCTTGGCCAGGATCACGCCCTCGATCTCGCAGGTGCGACCGGTGATGTCCTTGTCGACCGCGAAGGCGTGGTCCTTCATGCGGACGCGCATGGTCTGCGCCTTGTCGTCCTGGATGACCATCCAGCAGCCCGCCTTCTGGCAGACGTCGGAGATCGAGGCCTGCACGCGCACGGTCTGCCCGACGTAGGGCGCCGGGTCCGTCATGAGGTCGTTCACGGCGACGCGCTTGGTGGCGTCCTCAAATGACGCACCGAAGTGCTTCCAAGAAGCGCTGTCAGCGACAGCGGCGGGCTCTTCGGCTTGAGCGGCGGTGAACACCGGAGCGCCAAAGTTGACCAGGAACAGCAGCGACGCGAGCATAGGTCCTCCAAGTTCGCAGTGGATAACCAACTCCGATGGTCACCGCCCTGTTCCTCTTCGCCCTTCTCATCACCTGCGCCTCCGTCGCGTTGCTGGCCTTTGGGGTCCGCTCTCCGCCGATGGGCCCGTGGGACGCCATCGTGGTGGCGGGGTGCCGCGTCCACCCCGACGGGCGCCCGTCCGCCGCCCTGGTGCGCCGCGTAAACCTCGCCGTACAGCTTCACCGCGACGGCCTCGCGCCGCTGCTCGTGCTCACCGGCGGCGCCATCGGAGGCCCGGTCAGCGAAGCCGGCGCCGCCGCGACCCTCGCCCGCGCCGCGGGGATCGCTGACGAGCACCTGCGCGTGGAGGACGCCTCCACTACAACCCGAGAGAACGCTCGCTTTGCAGCGGCCCTCCTCGGAGAGCACCGGCGCGTCTTGGTCGTCACCGACGCCGCCCACGCCCTGCGCTGCCAGCGGCTGTTTCGCCGGCACTTCGCCGCCGCCGCGAGCGTCGGCGCGCCCCTCCCCTGGGGAGAGACGCCGCGCGCCCTGCTGCGCGAGCTCGGCGCCAACCTGCTGGAGACGCTGCGCTAGGAGCCTGTCGGGCGTAGCGCGCAAAGCGCGCACGCCCGCAGGCTCCTCCCAGCTCGCGGAGCGAGCGGTGCCTCTGCCCCTGCCCCTGCCCCTGCCCGTTCGCCTCCGGGCGGAAA
>Ga0100377_1000655_pt1 | contig 29621 bp, 19 predicted proteins | sample CryGeymeta201501_FD_83664 | JGI IMG/M metagenome (GOLD analysis project Ga0100377, IMG submission 83664) | Groundwater microbial communities from Crystal Geyser aquifers in Utah, USA - Crystal Geyser metaG 2015-01 | ecosystem: Environmental > Aquatic > Deep subsurface > Groundwater | place: USA...
GGGGAGCTCGTGAACCACCAACCGTGGACCGTGAGAGGGCCCGATCACCCCTCGTTCACGAGGGGTCGACGCCGCCCGCGCAGCTCTGCTGCGCGGTTGCGGCGGCGGGGGAGCTTGTCCGAACCACCCCAACCGACCGTTCGATACGTGAACCTCAACCCATCGACCGTGAGAGAGCCCGAGCCCCTCGCGAGCGGAGGGGGAGCTCTCCCGCACCAGCGACCTCCACCTTCCGGTCAGTGCTCGATCGCCCAGACGGTGCGATGTTGTCCGGGGGGCGCTGCATCTCTGCATATTTGTTCACAGCTGAATGTGTGTTCTTGTGCCGGAGCGGAGAGTCTGCTTAAATGACCAGTAGAGCAGCGACGCGGGCCCTCATCGGCGGCGCGCGGTGCTCTGTCTGGCCGGGTCTGGCCAGGGTGATGCGCAGGGACGCGAAGCCCGGGGTGAGGCGATGACACGAGCAGCGCAGGTGAGGCCCGGTGGGGGCGGGCACGATCGGGCCTCGTTCGCGTGGACACCGGTGGACGAGGGGCCGGAGGAGGGGCTGTCGCGGCGGTGGCACTACAAGGCGTTGGTGGGGCGGCTGGTGGAGCTGACGGGGTCGGGGGCGAGCGCGGCGCTGACGTTCGCGATGGACGTGGTGCTGCAGGCGCAGTGCGAGGGGGAGCTGGTGGCGTGGGTGACGGCCTCGTCGGAGGGGTCGTTCTTCCCGCCGGACGCGGCGCGGATGGGGGTGGACCTGGAGGCGTTGCCGGTGGTGCGGACGTCGGGGAGCAAGGCGGCGGCGATGGCGGCCGATCGGCTGCTGCGCTCGGGGGCGTTCGGGTTGGTGGTTATGGATCTGGGCGAGCGTGCGGAGCTGACGCTGGCGATGCAGGGGCGTCTGGTGAAGCTGGCGCAGCTGCACGGGGCGGCGCTCGTGGCGCTGACGTCGACGAAGCGGACGCGGCCGCGGGGCCAGGAGGGGGGGCAGACGTCGTTGGGGTCGATGGTCTCGCTGCGGGCGGAGGTGAGCCGGCAGCGGCGAGGGAGCGGACACTTTGTGGCGGAGCTGGTGGTGCTCAAGGACAAGCGGAGCGGTCCTTCGTGGCGTCACGCGCTGGAGTGCCATGGCCCTGCTGGCTTGTGTTGACATCCCGGCGATGGCGCTGCAGGTCCTCCTGCGCCGTCATCCGGACTGGAGCGCCTTGCCCTGCGCGGTCGTGGCCGAGGACAAGCCCGGTGGGCTGGTGCTGGAGGTCAACGAGGCGGCGCGGGCGGGCGGGGTGCTGCCGGGGCTCCGCTATGGCGCGGCGCAGAGCCTGTGCCGGGAGCTGCGGGCCGAGCCGGTGGCCACGGACGCGGTGGAGGGGGCGCAGGAGGACCTGCTGAGGCTGCTGGGGCGGTTCAGCCCGGTGGTGGAGCCGCTGGGGGCGCTGGAGCCGGGGGTGTTCTGGCTGAGCGGGCAGGGGCTCGGGGGGCTGTACCGCGGCGGGGTGAGCTGGGCGAAGGCGATGCTGGGGGCGCTGGAGGCCGAGGGCTGGTCGTCGTCGGTGTGCGTGGGGCAGACGCGGTTCGGGACCTACGCGACGGCGCGGTGGCAGGCCGGGAGAGCGCGCGCCGGGGGCGAGGGGCCGGCCTCGGCGCTGACGGTGTTCGGGGAGCCTGCTGAGGAGCTGAAGGCGGCGCGGCGGGTCAAGCTCGACCGGCTGGGACTGGAGCCGGGGGTGCGGGAGAAGCTGACGCGGCTGGGCCTCCGGACGGTGGGGGAGCTGCTGGCGCAGCCGGCCTCGGGGGTGCAGCGGCGGTTCGGGGATCGGTTGTGGCGTTGGTACCAGATCGCGCGGGGGGATCTGGAGGTGCCGCTGAAGGCGCACCACCCGGAGGAGGTGGTGGCGGCGAGCCAGGACCTCGATTACACCGAGGACGATCGGTATCGCCTCCTGTTCGGGGTCAAGGCGATGCTGGGGCCGCTGCTGGCGCGGCTGGAGGCCGCCGGAGAGCGGTTGGTGGAGCTGCACCTGACCCTGGTGATGGCCAGCGGGGCGCGGGAGCTTCATGTGCTGCAGCCGGCGGAGCCGACGCTGGACGAGGCGCTGGTGCTGGACCTGGTGCGGCTGCGGCTGGAGCACGCGCGGCTGGATGGGGGGGTGGTCGGTCTGGAGCTGGAGCTGCCGGCGACGCGGACGCGGGCGGGGCAGGTGGAGCTGCTGGCCGAGCGTCCGAAGCGCGACGCGGCGGCGGCCAACCGGGCGCTGGCCCGCATCCGGGCCGAGTGGGGCGAGGAGGCCGTGGTGCGGGCGAGGCTCGGCGAGGGGCATCTGCCGGAGGCTGTGTTCCGTTGGGAGCCGTTGGCGGCTGTGGCGGTGGCGGCGCCGGTGGCGGGGCGGCCGGCCCAGCTGGTGCGGCGCATCCTCGACCGGCCGGTGGGGCTGGCCCATCGGCCCACGCGGGAGCCCGACGGCTGGCTGATCGGCGGCCTGGAGGCGGGTCCGGTGATGATGACGAGCGGGCCGTACGTGATCTCGGGGGGCTGGTGGGTCCGGGAGATCCATCGGGACTACTACTTTCTGGAGACGCGGCGCGGGGACCTGTTCTGGGTGTTCTACGACCCGAAGCGGCGGCGGTGGTTCCTCCAGGGCAAGGTGGAGTGAGCGTGTATATCCCCCTGTGGAACAAGACGAATTACTCCTTTCTCCAGGGTGCCAGCCACCCGGAGGAGCTGCTGGATCAGGCCGAGACGCTCGGCCTGCCCGCGCTGGCGGTGACCGACCGGGACGGGGTGTATGGGGTCGTGCGGGCCCACGTCAAGGCGCGGGAGCTGGGCATCAAGCTGCTGGTCGGGGCGGAGGTGACGGTGGAGGACGGCACCTCCATCGTGCTGCTGGCCACCGACCGGTCCGGCTACGCCAACCTGTGCGGGCTGCTGGCGGCGGGGCGGCTGCGCAGCCCGAAGGGCTCCTCCACGGTGAGCTGGCAGGAGGTCTGCGAGCGGGCGCCGGGGCTGCTCGGGCTCTGGGGCGGGCCCCGGAGCCTGCTCGTGGCCGAGGACGCGCCCGAGGCGGTGCTCGGGCAGGTGCAGGAGGCGTTCGGGGACCGGCTGTACGCGATGGTGGCGCGGCACCAGCACCACGCGTCGGTGGAGACCGAGCGGAGGCTGGTGGCGCGGGCGGCGCGGCTGGGGCTGTCGCGGGTGGCGGCCCTGGAGGTGCTCTACCACATCAAGGCGCGGCGGCCGCTGCACGACGTGCTGACGTGCATCCGGCACAACGTCACGCTGCGGGAGGCGGGGACGCGGACGCAGCCGAACGCCGAGCACGCGCTGCTGCCCGCGGTGGCGTTCCGGCAGCGCTACCTGGATATGCCGGACGCCATCGCCAACACCCTGGAGGTGGCCAGCCGGTGCACCTTCAACCTCGACGCGCTGCGCTACCGCTACCCGTCTGAGCGCCTGCCCGACGGCCGGACGACCTCGGAGTGGCTGCGGGAGCTGACCCGGGTGGGCGCCCACAGCCGCTACGGGGCCGCCGTGCCCGCCGAGGTGACGGCGCAGCTGGCCCGGGAGCTGGCGCTGATCGAGGAGCTGGACTACGGCGGCTACTTCCTGACGATGTACGAGATCGTGGTCTACTGCCGCGCCCACGGCATCCTGTGCCAGGGCCGGGGCTCGGCGGCCAACTCGGCGGTCTGCTTCTGCCTGGGCATCACGGCGATCGACCCGGTCCGCATGGGGCTCCTGTTCGAGCGCTTCCTGTCGCGGGAGCGGGCCGAGCCGCCGGACATCGACCTCGACATCGCGCACGAGCGGCGCGAGGAGGTGATCCAGCACGTCTACGCGCGCTACGGGCGGACCCACGCGGCGATGGTGGCCAACTTCATCCGCTACCGGCCCAGATCGGCGGTGCGGGACGTGGGCAAGGCGCTCGGCATCCCGCAGACCCACCTGCTGCGCCTGGCCCGGCAGCTCTCGCACCACGGCGCCCCGACGGTCGAGGTGCTCCGGGACGCCGGCTTCGACCCCGAGCAGCCGGTGTGCCAGCACCTTGTGCGATTGTGCGAGGAAATACTTGACTTTCCGCGACACCTCGGCATCCATCCCGGCGGCTTCCTGCTCGGCCACGAGCCCATCGCCACGCTGGTGCCCGTGGAGAACGCCACGATGGAGGGGCGCACGGTCATCCAGTGGGACAAGTACGATGTGGAGGCGCTCGGGCTGTTCAAGGTCGACCTGCTCGGCCTCGGGGCGCTGACCCAGCTCGACCACTGCTTCGCGCTGCTGGCCGAGCACGAGGACGTGCACCTGGAGATGGCCACGCTGCCGCCGGACGATCCGGCGACCTACGACATGCTCTGCACCGGCGACACCGTGGGCGTCTTCCAGATCGAGAGCCGGGCCCAGATGGCCATGCTGCCCCGGCTTCGGCCGCGTCGGTTCTACGACCTGGTGATCGAGATCAGCATCGTGCGGCCGGGGCCGATCACGGGCGACATGGTGCATCCGTACCTGCGGCGGCGCAAAGGGATCGAGCCCGTCGTCTACCCCCACCCCAGCCTCGAGCCCGTGCTGGCCAAGACCCTCGGCGTCCCCCTCTTTCAAGAGCAGGTCATGAAGCTCGCCGTGATCGCCGCCGACTACTCGCCGGGCGAGGCCGACCAGCTCAGGCGCGACATGGCCGCCTGGCAGCGATCGGGCAAGCTGGAGAAGCACCGCGGCCGGCTGATGGCCCGCATGATGGCCAAGGGCATCGAGCCCGAGTTCGCCGAGCGCGTCTTCAACCAGATCCGGGGGTTCGGCGAGTATGGATTTCCGGAGAGCCACGCGGCGAGCTTTGCGCTGATCAGCTACGCGACCTCATGGCTCAAGCGCCACCACCCGGCCATCTTCACCTGCGCGCTGCTCAACGCTCAGCCCATGGGCTTCTACTCGGCCTCCACCATCGTCGAGGACGTCCGTCGCCACGGGGTCGAGGTGCTCCCGATCGACGTGCTCGGCTCCTCCTGGGAGTGCACCCTGCACCGGCGCAGCGGGCGGCTGGCGCTGCGCATGGGCCTGCGCTACGTCAAGGGGCTCGGCGCGCGGCACTGGGCGCGCATCCTGGCCCTGCGCCGCACCGACGGCATCACCTCGCTCGAGCAGTTTGTCCGCCGCACCGACCTCGACGAGGGCGCGCTGGTCCACATGGCCGAGGCGGGCGCCTTCGAGAGCCTCGGGGTCGCCCGCCGGGAGGCCCTGTGGACCATCCACGGCCTGCTGCGCAGCGCGCCGCTGACCCTGCCGCTGTTCGACCTCGAGCCGGCGCCGGTGCTGCCGTCGCTGAGCGCCTTCGAGGAGATCGCCTGGGACTACCGTCGCACCCACCACAGCCCGCGCGGTCACCCCCTGGCCCTCATGCGCGCCGAGCTCCGCCACCTCGGCTTCCCCACCGCCGAGGAGGTCCGCGCCGGCCGCCACGGCCACCTCCTGCGCTACGCCGGCCTCGTCATCTGCCGCCAGCGCCCCGGCACGGCCAGCGGCGTCGTCTTCCTGACCATGGAGGACGAGACCGGCTTCGTGAACGTGGTCCTGTGGCCGGACGTCTACGCCCGGTTCGCCCGCGTGGTCAAGACGACCCTGTTCCTCGGCCTCATCGGACGCCTTCAGGTGGAGGATGGCGTGACCCACCTCATCGCCGAGCGCGTGTTCCGGCCGGAGGTGCGGGAGGCGCCGGATGGGGGCGGTGTCCGCAACTTCCATTGACCCCACGCTAATCCGTCGCGCTCGACGCGCGCCGTCTCGCGCGTGGGGCTACCGTGGGAGGGCGCCCCCGCTGGGGGCTTGGCCGTGCTTGAGTCGGGAGGTGGTGCCACGTTGCGTGGATGACGAGAAAAGCATTTGATATCAGCTGGTTGAGGTGCATCCTGAGCGCTCCGATGGCTACGCGCGCCTGGCGCTGCCCGCCCGGATCACACCACTCCCGAACCTCTCCTACCCCTCGACGCGAGCACGGCCAAGCCCCCGGAGGGGGCGCCCTCCCACGGTAGCCCCACGCGCGAGACGGCGCGCGTCGAGCGCGACGGATTAGCGTGGGGGCGGAAGCTACTCCCGATTCGCCCCCATCCACTCCACCCCGAAATCCACCAACCGCCGCTGCCTCATCACCCTGGCCGAGCCCCGCCCGACCGTCCCGATCCGAACGGCGTCAGGATGGGCGGCCTCGAACGCCGCCCCGATCCGCGGGAAGTCGTCGCTGTCCACGGCCAGCGTCTCAAACGCGACCCACTGCCGCTCGCCCTCCACGAGGATCGGCGCGCCCTGGGCCTCCATGGCCCGCGACGGGTAGTCGCTGCGCACCTCGGCCAGGTGCAGCGAGGTGTTCCGCCCGTGCCCGACCCCGAGGAGCAGCACGTCTCCGTCGAGGTCGTAGATCCGGCCGAGGGGGGACTCGTCGCCGAGGCCGTCGCGGATGGAGTGGCGCTCGACGATGAACGACGCCGTGGGCCCGCGGGCCGCGAACGAGACCTGAGGGTGGTAGCTCCGCAGGGCGCCCGGCCAGCGGCGGAAGGTCTCCGGGATGAGGCCCATCGCGCGGGACGGCGTGGTGCGCGGATCGAACGCGGGCATGGTCGCCCGGATGGTCGGCCACCAGCTCGGCGGCACCGGCGGATCGCCCCAGTGCTCGGGCTCGGACAGGGAGCTGGTGTGGGTCGGCATGACCAGCGTCCCCGCCGGCCCCACCGCAGCGATCAGCGCCATCACGACGGCCTCGGAGCCCCCGCAGACCCAGCCGAGCGCGCTGAGCGAGCTGTGCACCAGCAGCGTCGAGTTGGGGCGCACACCGAGCTCGATCAGATCGCGCGTCAGCGACTCGACCGTCTGGGGCACACCGGGGAAGGCATCCACCACATCGGCTTCTCTCATGACCGTGTCTCCACGATGAGCTGCTCCTCCAGCCACGTCAGCAACGCGACGCCGTCCGCGGGCTGGGCACGGAACCCCACATAACCGTCCGGCCGCACGAGGTAGAGACACTCCGACCCGGCGCCGAACCGCCGATGGAGGTCCCCACGGGCGTCCAACACCAGCTCTCCCTCCCACACCAGGGCCTCCGGCGGCGGGTCGCGCGGCACGACCAGCACCACCCGCACCCACGCCCCGTAGGTCCGCAGCACCGCGTGGCCGAGCCGCGTCAGGTGCACGTAGCCCTCCGCCGTCGCCGCCGACCCATCGAACAGGAGCAGCGTAAACCGCGCCTGCCTCACCAGCTCAGCCAGCCTCACGGCCGTCCCCGACGGGTGCGCCACGCACTCGCCGTCCGGCACCCGCGCCCCGGCCCCCGGCCCCCGCCCGAAGTCCACCCAGTCGAGCAGGGAGGGCTGCTCGCTGCTCGGATCCCGCAGCAGCTTCGCCTCCAGCACCCCCACCCGATGCTCCCCGCACACCGGGCTCCCGGCGTAGTCGAGCCGCACCCCCGCAAAGCCCGCCACGACCCGCGCGTGCACCGCATCCAGCCCTGCCAGCAGGGGCCCCAGCCGATCCCGCACAGCCCGCGACGCCGCCCCGCGCAGCGTCACCACCCGCGCGGCCCGGTCGGCCATCTCCATCACCGCCTCGGCGATCGGCCGACGCTCGGCCCCGTAGCTGTCCAGCAGCTTGCGCCACGCGTGCCCCTGCACGACCATCCCCAGCTTCCAGCCGAGGTTGTGCGCGTCGTGCACCCCCACGTTCAGCCCCTGCGAGCCGAACGGGCTGAAGACGTGCGCCGCATCCCCCGCCAGAAACACCCGCCCCACCGAGAACCGCTCCGCCACCCGCCCGCTGACCGCGTACCGCGCGATCCACGACGGCGCCCCCTCCACCACCACCGACGGCGCCCGCCGCGCCAGGATCGGCCCCAGCTCCTCGAACGTCGGCACATGCCCGATCCCGTCCTCGTGGGCCACGCTGACCACCAGCCGCAGCTTGTCGCCCGGCATCGGCAGCACCACCACGAAGCCGTCCTCGCCCAGCAGCGTGTGCATCTCGTCCGCCGGCAGCCCCGACTCCCCGTCCACGTCGAGCAGCACCACGTCATCGGTCAGCCGCTCCCCCTCGAACGCCAACCCCAGCGCGTTCCGCACCCGGCTCCCGGCGCCGTCGCACCCCACCACCCACTCCGCCTCGACCTCCACCCGCGCCTCGGCCGACTCCAGCACCACCGAGACCGGCTCCCCCTCCCGCTGCACCAGATCCACCAGCCGCAGACCCCGCTCCACCTCCACCCCGAGCGCGGCCAGCCGCGCCGTCATCACCCGCTCCAGCTCCCGCTGCGCCAGCGTCACCATGAACGGGTGCGGCGAGTCCAGCTCGTCAAAATCGACATGCGCCAGCCGCCGCTCCCCCACCCAGAAGCTCGCCCCGAAGCACCGACGCCCCAAAGCGATCACCTCCGCCCCGACCCCCAGATCGTCCAGCACCTCCAGCGTCCGCGCGTGCAGCCCCACCGCCCGCGACCCGACAGCCGGCGCCTCCGCCGCCTCGACCACCCGCGCCCGCACCCCCCACGCCGCCAACGCCAACGCCAACGCGAGCCCCGTTGGCCCCGCCCCGACGATCAGCACCGACGCCACCTCAGCCTTCAGCTCCATCGCCAACTCACCCATCCACCCACGCCTCGACCACCGGGTCCAGGTACAGCCCGTCCAGCGCGTCCCCCGCCCACCCGGCCCCGCCGTCCCGCAGCCGCCGCAGCAGCCGCACCGCGCACACCTGCACCGCCGACACCTCCGACCACATCACCGACTCCAGGAACCTCAGCTCGCCCCCATCCCCAAGCCGCCCGCCCGCCGCCGCTCCCGTGCACCGCTCACACAGCAGCACACACCGATCGACCTCCGGCTCCTCCTCCCCCCCAGGCCCCACCTCCCACGGCCGCAGCGCCCCATGCCCATCATCGCTCGACGCCCCACACAGCTCACACTTCGAGTGCGCCCGCCGCGCCAGCGGCCGTCCAAGCAGATTCAGCGCGTCCACGCGCGCCTGATGTCGATCCAGTCGAGTGGCCATCGGTCCTCCTTGGGCGTGCAGCCGCCCTTGACGCCTGGGAGGATACTCCAGGGGGGAGGTGCCGTCACCCCCCGCGGCCCTCACCCCCCAGCCCCCTCTCCCGTATGACGGGAGAGGGGGAGGCCCTCACCCCCCAGCCCCCTCTCCCGTATGACGGGAGAGGGGGAGCCGGACAGTAACTCCTTGCTGCATAAGTAAAAACCCTGCCCTACCCCCCCTCTACCCGGATGCAGGCCGGCGGAACGAGCGCAGCGAGTTGCGCAGCACGGGCGAGCGTAGCGAGAACGGACGTAGGCCGGGGCTGATGTAATCGGGGAGAGGGGGCTGGGGGGTGAGGGCCGAGCCCGCGGAGGGCGGCGGAACGAGCGGAGCGAGTTGCGCAGGACGGGCGAGCGGAGCGAGAACGGCCGTAGGCCGGAGCTTTGTAATAGCCGAGGGGGCTGGGGGGTGAGGGCCGGGGTTTCCTCCCACCCCGCACCCGCGTAGAGTGCCTCGCGTGTTCCTGCAACCTCCCCATGGAGCTCCGATGAAGAGAGAAATACAGGTTGATGTCGCCATCCTCGGCGCCGGCACCGCCGGCCTCACCGCTCGACGCTCCGCCGAGCAGGCGGGCGCGACCGCCGTGCTGATCGATCCAGGTCCCTACGGCACGACGTGCGCGCGGATCGGGTGCATGCCCTCAAAGCTGTTGATCGCTGCGGCGGACGCGGCCTATCACGTGCGGCACGCCGCCGTGTTCGGGGTGCATGCCGCCGAGCCACGGATCGATGGCCGCGAGGTGATGAAGCGGGTCCAGGCGCTCCGGGATCTGTTCGCGGGCTCTGTGGTGGAGTCGATCGAGGCGATCGACGCGCAGGGCAAGCTGATCCGGGGGCGGGGGCAGCTCATCGACAGGAACACCATCGAGGTGGACGGGCACACGCGGGTCACGGCGCGGAGCATCATCATCGCGACGGGGTCGAGCCCGATCACGCCGCAGCCGTTCCGGGGGCTGCCGGCCGAGCGGGTGTTGACCAACGACCAGATCTTCGAGTTGGAGGAGCTGCCGGAGAGCCTGTATGTGGTCGGCGCCGGCGTGATCGGGCTGGAGCTGGGTCAGGCGTTCCATCGGCTCGGGGTGCGGGTGCGGGTGGGCGGGCTGCGCGGAGGGGTCGGGCCGCTGCGCGACCCGAAGGTGCTGGCCGTCGCCAAAGAGGTGTTCTCGGGCGAGCTGGACATCATGTTCGATCAGGCGGCGCCGACGGCGGTCCGGATGGTGGAGGGCGGCGTCGAGGTCACGGCGGTGGACGAGCAGGGCAGGGCGCGCACCGACGTGTACGAGAAGGTGCTGTCGGCCGCCGGTCGGGTGCCGAACGTGCGAGGCTTCGGCCTGGAGGTGCTCGACCTGCCGGTGGACGCCCAGGGCGTCCCGCTGCACAACCACAACACCATGCAGGTCGGCGACACCAACATCTTCCTGGCCGGAGACATCTCGGCGCACCTCCCGTTGCTGCACGAGGCCGCCGACGAGGGGCGGATCGCGGGCGCCAACGCCGCGCAGTGGCCCGCGGTGCTCAGTCAGCCGCGCACGACGCCGCTCGCGGTGGCGTTCACCGACCCGAACATCGCGGTGGTCGGGCGGCCGTGGGACACGATGCAGTGCGACACCTTCCGGGTCGGCACCGTGGACTACGGCAAGCAGGGCAGGGCGCGGGCGATGGCCGCCAATCGGGGCATCGTCAACATCTACGGCGAGGTCGGGACGGGGCTGCTGGTGGGCGCGGAGATGTTCGGGCCGGGGGTGGAGCACACGGCGCACCTGCTGGCCTGGGCGATCCAGTCGCGGATGACCGTGGAGCAGGCCCTCGGGATGCCGTTCTACCATCCGGTGCTGGAGGAGGGGATTCGGGCGGCGCTGCGCGAGCTGCAGACCCAGCTCAAGCGCGCGCACAAGGCTGGCGACCCGTGCAGCGAGTTCGGGCCGGGCACCTGACGCCGACCGTCCGACGCCCTCTGGAGGCCGCGCCATGGAGACCGCCACCGCCGAGGCCCCTCGGTCGCAGCCCCTCGTCGGCGTCGCGCTGGCGGTGGGGGTGCTGGCCATCGCCTTCGCCGCGATCTTCTTCAAGAAGGCTGCGCCGACCCATCCGCTGGTCAAGTCGGGGCTGCGCCTGGCGTTCGCCTCGGTGTTGTTGGCGCCGCTGGTCCTCCGCGGCTGGTGGCGAGGCCACCTGACGCGGCCTGTCGTCAAGGCGGCGGGCATCGCCGGGGTGCTTTACGCCGTTCACTTCGGGGCGTGGGTCTGGTCGCTGGACCTGACCACGGTGGCGGCGTCGGTCACGCTGGTCACGGCAACGCCGCTCCTGCTGGCCGTGTTCGGCCTGATCACGGGGCAGGATCGGCCGCAGGGCAGGGTGTGGGTGGCGCTCGGTATGGCCGCGGTCGGCGTGGCGATCATCGGCGGCGCGGACTTCGCGCTGTCGCCTGACGCGCTGCTCGGGGACGGGCTGGCGGGGCTCGGCGCCGCGGCCATGGCGGTGTATTTGCTCGTGGTCCGGCGCCTCGGCGACATCGACATCGGCGCGTTCATGGGGCTGGCCTGCGCCGTGGGGGCGACGGTGCTCCTCGGCACCAGCGCCGCCCTCGGCCTCGACCTCGCGCCCGCCTCGGACGAGGCCCTGCTCTACCTCGTGCTGGCGGCGCTCATCCCGCAGCTCATCGGTCACGTGCTGCTGACGTGGGCCGTCCGGCACACCTCGCCCACCCTCGTCGGGCTGTCGACCCTCGGCGAGCCGGTGGGCTCGACCGCGCTGGGCTGGGTGTGGCTCGGCGAGTCGGTGCCGCCTTGGGTGGGGCTGGGCTGCCTGGTCGTGCTGGGGGCGCTGGTGCTGGCGCTGTGGCGTCGTCCCTGACGTGACGGCCCCAGCCTGGCGCGGCGCACTCGCCGGACGCCACACCGCAACCATCCTGAATCATTAGACTTTATGGCAAGCCGTCGGGTTTGCGCGAGCCCTCGAACGACGCTACACTCCCGCCCGCCACGCAGAGTCCCACGTCCAACGCCTGACCCGGAGCCCCCATGGCAGACATCCCTACCGCCCTCAGCCGTGCCCTCGAGGCCGCCTTCCGCAACGAGCTCGGCGCCATGGCCGCCATCTGGCACGCCGACTCGGAGGCCCTTCGAAGCCTGCTCCGCCAGCGCGCCGAGCGCGTGCTGAACAAGCTGCCGGTGGGCCGTCAGGACCGCTCGACCCAGCGCCGCGCCACGCTCGCGTTTCGCCTCCTCGAGCTCGAGGCCGACGCCTTTGACCCCCGCCTCGACCCGGTGCTCGGCTGTGCCCTGGAGTTCGTGACCACCGAGCACGCCCGTCAGTTCGGCGCCGAGCTGCTCGGCGCGCTGGACCTGCTCCCGCAGGAGCGCCGCGCCCGGCTGCGGACCACGCTGGCCCCGAACGCCTTCATGCCCCCCCAGACGTTCAGCGCGCTGCCCGTCGAGGCGTTCTTCCCTGGCCTCGAGCCCGAGATCGCCGCGCACCTCCACGCCACCCTCATCGCCGGCCTGGCTGGCCGCACCGCAGGAGACGTCCCCGTCGCGGCCCTCATCGAGGCCATCTGCCGCATCACCGGCCTCACCGAGCTGCCCGACCCGTACGAGCCCCCGCTTCGCCGCTACCTCGCCGAATTCCTTCGAAATCGATCCCAATATCAGTGGTATCACTTGAACGGACTGTACGAGGCCACGCTGCGCTACCTGCCCACCCCGCGCCTCGAGGCGCTCCTGCTCTCGCTCGAAGCGAGCCCCTGGGAGTTCTTCCACCTGTGCCCCACGCCGCCCATCTTCGACCGCATCGCCTCGGACCTGGCGCTGCCCGGCACGCCGGCGCACGGGGAGCACGTCATGAAGGGGCTCGTTCGGTTCGGCGCCGCCATCGTGCCGCTGCTGGTCGAACACCTGCCGTCCGGGCGCGCCATGCGCCGGCTGCCCCTGCACCGCCTCGTCATCGCCAGCGCCACCGACGACCAGCTCGACCTGCTGTTGCCCCTCTACCGCGACCTCGACGAGGCCTGGGACCGTGACGATCTCCTCTCACGCCTCCGCCGAGCCCCCATCCCCCCGCTCGCCCACGCCCTCCACCAGACCCGCCCGGACCTCGACGACCCCACCCGCCAGGCCCTCGCCCAGCTCATCGCCTGGCGCGCCCGCCACGAGGACGTCACCGCCCTCATCGACGCCATGGCCCCCGAAGACGACATCACCCGCGCAGCGCTCGCCGACGCCCGCCGCCACCTCGCCACACCGCCCGCCGTCATCTCACCCGAGGCGCTCTGCCTCTTCGTCGGCGCCGAGGTCCCCGACGACCTCACCGAGTCCATCGAGCTCGCCCAACTCCGCGCCCTCTACGCCACGCTCCCCCACGACACCACCTATCCCACCCCCGCCGAGCTCCCCCTCCGCTACGTCGCCAGCGAACAGACCCACCAGTACCACGTCCAGGGCCGCTACCACGCCATCGACACCGCCCTGGCCGCTTTGACCCGACACCCCGAGGGCGCCGTCCTGGCCTGGGCCTGGGTCACCTCCCACCCCGCCGCCCAGGTCACCAACACCCTCGGCATGGCCCTCCACACCCTCGGCGCCACCGCCATGGAGGTCACCGCGCGTCGCCTGCTGGAGGCGCCCCTGCCCACCGCCCCCGAGACGACCCTGTACACCTGGCTGCTCGGACGCCAGGTCGCCGCCTCAGACACCGCCCTGCACCTGCGCCTGATCGAGCGCGGCGGCAAGCTTAGCCAGGAGCTCGCCGCCACCGCGCTCGCCGCCACCACCGACCCGCCCGTCGAGACACTCGCCGGCCTCCTGACCCACGGCCAGGCCAGCACCCGCGCCGCCGCCGCGCGCGCCCTCGAGAAGATCGGCCCGCCAGCGCTCCCCGCCCTCCCCGCGCTCCAGACCGCCGCCCGCGCCGAGCGCACCAAGGCCGCCCGAGAGGCCCTCCAGTCCGCCGTCACCGCCATCGACCCTCGCCGCGACGACCCCCGCGACCGCCCCGTCGAGCTCGGCGCGTGGTCCCGCGTCGAGGACCTGAACGCCCGCGACCTCATGACCGAGCTGCGCGACCTGCTCTACGAGGAGCCCGCACCCCACCACTGGATGCGCACCTGGGACCTGCTCGCCCGCCTCGACCTCCTCGGCATGGCCGAGCCCGGCGTCGACTACGTCACGACCCACACCGCCGGACGCTGGCCCGACCCCGACCACCTCACCCCCTGGGGATGGACGACCCACACGGTCTTCAGCCGCCTGATCCCCACCGCCAAAGACGACGCGCCCCCCTTCCTCCCGATCGCCGCCCTCTACACCCCCCAGCGCGCCGCCATGCTCGCCGACCTCCTGCCCATCCTCGAAAAAGGTATGCGCGCCAGACGCTTCCAGCCCGACCTCGTCGACACCTTCCTGCGCGCCGTGCACGCCGGCTGGCGCTTCTGCGAGCAGCACCACCTCCCGCTCCACCAGCTCGAGATCGCCGTGGACGGCGGCTCGCTCCGACGCGGTTACATCGGCCAGTCCACCGCCTCCACCCGCCTCGAGCTCTGGCACGGCTTCGGCGCCATGCTCTCCCGCGCCCCCGCACGCCGCGAAACCGAAGCTGGCCCCGCCGGCCTCCGCTACGCCCAGGTGACCGTCCCCGCCCGCCACGGCCTCCGCGACGCCTTCCCCATGAAGCCCCGCCAGCGCGTCCTCGACATCCTGCCGATGCTGGACCTGGACGCCGCCCCACGCTGATCCGCTCGCCTGCGGCATCGCGTCTCGCGCGTGGGGTGGGCGCCTGACCTCCGTCACCCCTTGACCTCCCGCCCGCCCCCCGTCACCATGCCCCGGTCGCGCCAAAGGTCCTGCTGCCCCCACCATCCATCGCCCGGGAGCCCACATGTCCGTATGGGTCCAGACCGACGTCGAGTGCCATGCCTGCGGTCACGTCTTTCAAGAACGCACCGTGGACGGGCTCAACCTGACCCGGAACCCCGACATCCGCATCGCCGTGCTGGAGGGCAGGCTCAACGTCTTCGCGTGCCCGGCGTGTCGGGCGACGGTGATGGTGGAGCGCACCTTCCTGTACACCGATCTCGAGCGCGGCCACTTCATCCTCGTGCGGCCGATGAGCGCGCTGCCCTGGTACGCCCGCATCGAGCGTGACATCGAGGATCTCTATCACTTCTATGTCGAAAACGAGCCGACCGGGCGGCTGTTCAGCGCCGAGCAGCTCGCCGCGTTCAAGGTGAGGGCCGTCGTGGGCTACCCGTGGCTCCAGGAGAAGCTGCGCCTGTTCGACGCGGACCTCGATGACCGCGTCGTCGAGGCGATGAAGGTCGCCATCCTGCGCGACCGGCCGGAGCTCAAGGGCTACATGCAGCTCCTCGTCGACGACGTCAGGCAGGACGAGCTGCGGTTCATCGCGACGCTGGAGAAGGGGAGGCGGCCGCTGACGTTCGGCGTGGACCGCGCCCTCTACGAACTCACCGAAGACCGGCGCGACGCGCTGGCCGAGGACCTCCCCGAGCTGTTTGAGCACGCCTTCGTCGACCTGCGGCGGTACATCGTCCGCCCGGCGGAGCAAGGAGCGGCATGAGCGGATACACGCACGCCCGAGAGCATCTGCACGACTGCGTCGAGCTGCTTCTGCACGCCGTCGAGCTGCACGTCGCCCGGTTCGGGCACCGCATGCTGCAGCAGGAGGGTCGCCTCAGCGACCTCTACGTCAGCCTCCATGAGGCCCGGCAGGTGCTGGGCTCCCCCGGCGCGGGACACGACCCCGTGGCCGCCATCGAGAACTGGCCGCGGCCGGAGGAGGCCCACGCGCGCTTCCTCGCCTGCGCCGACCGCATCGTCGATCGCGTCGCGCGGGCGTCGGTCGTCCTGCCCATCGAGGAGCTGCGGCTGCACGCCGGCCTCGACGAGCACGCCCTCCGGCTCCTGCTCGCCGCCGCCGCGCCGGCCCTGTCCGTGGACCTGGGGCGGCTGTTCACCTTCGCGTGGTCCGACTTCACCATCAAGCGCCCCACCATCGCCTTCCTGGCCGAGCTCATCGCCGATGACGTCGCCGCCACCGATGCCTGCGTCGATGCGCTGGCGCCGCACGGGCCCCTGGCGAGCATCGGTCTGATCGAGCTGGACGAGCATCCGTCCTTCCGCGCCCACACGCCGACCCTGGCGCACCTGGTCTCGGTGCCCACCGTCGTCGTCAACTACCTCCAGGGCAACCTCCGGCCAAAGCCATACGTCGATGACGGAGACTGCGAGCTCACCCTCCCCGACGAGGCCACCGATCCCGACCGCCTGATCATCGCCGACGAAGCCCGCCGCGAGGTCCTCTCGGCCCTCCAGCGCGTGCACCGAAGCCCGCGTGGCCGACCGCGACTCGTCCTGCTCGGCCCTCCTGGCATCGGGCGCCGCTCCTTCGTCGCCGCCCTCACCGCCGGCGCGGGCGATCCGGTCATGTCCGCCGACCTCGCCGTGCTCGCCGAGGACGAGTCGCGCTTCGAGGCGCGCCTGCGGCAGCTCTGCTGCGAGGCGAGGCTGCGCAAGGCCACCCTCGTGATGCGCGGCGACGACTTCCTCGACAAGCACGCCACAGGTCGGCTCGGACGGCAGCTCCGCGACGTGCTCGCCCTCCACGGCGGAGGCGTCGTGATGACGCTCGACCGACCCTCGTCAACCGTGCATCGGCTGCTCGGCGAGGTGTACGAGATCCCGTTTGCGATGCTGGACAGCCAGCAGCAGGTGGCGTGTTGGAGCCAGGCGCTCGAGGAGTCCGAGGCCATCTACGACGAGGGCCTCGCCTTCGCGATGAGCACGCGGTTCCACCTGACCCCCGGCGCCATCCACAACGCCGTGCGCGATGCGCGCGCCCATCTGCTCCTCAAGGCGAGGCGCCGCAAGGCCATCCACCTCGACCAGCTCGCGCTGCATCAGGCCATTCGGCGGCAGCTCGACAACGCCCTGAGCATGCTCGCCGTCCCGTACGCCACCACGCTGCACTGGGGCGACGTCGTGCTGCCCGCCGAGACGCTCGCCGCGCTTCAAGAAATCGAAATGACCGCGGAGAACCGACACAAGGTCTATGATCAGTGGGGCTTCCGGAGAAAACTTGCCTACGGGCAGGGGCTCTCGTGCCTGTTCTCCGGCCCGCCCGGCACCGGCAAGACCATGATGGCCGGCATCATCGCCAACACGCTCGGACGGGAGATCTACCGCGTGGAGCTCTCCCGCATCAGCAGCAAGTGGATCGGCGAGACCGAGAAGAACCTCGGCAAGCTCTTCGATGAAGCCGAGCGCGCTCAGGTCATTTTATTGTTCGATGAGGCGGATTCACTGTTCTCCAAGAGAACCCGCGTGGAGAGCTCCAACGACCGCTACGCCAACATGGAGGTCAACTACCTCCTGCAGCGCATGGAGCTCTTCGATGGCATGACCATCCTCACCACCAACTTCGAGCTCGGCCTCGATGAGGCGTTCAGCCGACGCATCCGCTTCCGCGTCCACTTCCCCGCCCCCGGTGACGACGCCCGCCGCATGCTCTGGCAGCGCGTCTTCCCCGAGCGCGCCGAGATCGAAGACGACATCGACTGGGACGTGCTCGCACGCACCTTCGCCCTCACCGGCGGCACCATCAAGAACGCCGCCCTCCGCGCCGCCTTCCGCGCCGCCAGCGTCAACCGCGCCATCACCTTCCGCGATCTCTTCGATGCCGCGCTCACCGAGGCACGCGAGCTGGGCATGGTGGTGCATGACGGATCTCTGCAAGAGCTCGACTAAGGCCTGCGGCCGCCTCGGGCCGACTGGACGCGCACCCACCTTTCCGTCATGCTGGCCCCACACTGGAACCTGTAAGGAGGCCACCCATGGGAGATCATGATCGTGACGCCAGCCGAGAAGCGGCTGAGACCCCCGCACCCGTCGAGCCCGCCGCTGAACCTGCTGCCGAGCCCGCTACCAACACCTACGAAGGCGGCGCTGACGCCCTCCAGCAGGTCCGCGACTACGCCAACGGCGCCTCGCCGACCGCCAGCGGCCTCATCGTCCTGATGCACCAGCTCACCGTCGCCCAGCGCACCGAGCTCCAGGGCGACACCCCGTTCATGGAGAAGGTCTGCACCTTTGCTTCGGCCGAGCACGTCAGCGTCGTCGTCCAGGCGCTCTTCCTCGAGCCGAAGTGGATGCTCTACTGGTACGTCGTCAAGAAGAGCGGCTCCGACAAGGACCTCATCACGCGCTTCATCGGCATCGGCAACTTCCAGCAGCGCCTCGAGATCATCGGCTGGGACGAGGTCGGCAGGGCGATCTCCGGCAAGCTGTCCAACGTCCACCCCGGCAACGTCTTCGGCTCCGACATCCGCGACTGGATGCTGCAGGGCTCCAACCTCGCCGACACCGCCTGCCAACACCTATGGTTCGGCCTCTGGTGGATGACCACAGACTTCCTCGACGTCGAGGCCATCTACACCTGGATGGCCCAGAGCGCCGACAACCTCACCACCGCCCAGACCACCATCCTCGGCACCTCGCCGTTCGCCTACATCGTCGCGCACTCCCCGCGCGGCCTCGCCCTGAGCGAAGCCGGTCGCACCGCCCTCGACACCTGCGCGCTCGACTACACCGAGAGCTTCACCGTCGCCAACATGGAGGAGGCCTTCGAGGTCCGCTTCGGCACTGAGATCGTCCCGCCCACCGACCCCCGCATCAACAAGACCGACTTCACCCTCGACCATGAAAAACTCGAGTGGCTCTGGGAGCAGTGCAAGAACCTGCCGCCCGAGCACGTCACCCAGCAGATGATCACCCGCATCGCCGTCCACGGCGACGGCGGCGCCTCCCACAGCTGGCTGCTCTCCGGCACCAACGCCGGCTCCATGAAGATGGGGCAGGGCGGCTACACCTGGTTCCAGGGCGCCGTCCGCCACGAGATCGGCCACGCCGTCGACATCCAGCAGGGCGGCTTCGAGCAGTTCAGCGCCGTCTGCAAGGCCAGGTGGAAGCGGTACACCAAGGACGCCTTCCTCGACGACTTCATCCAGCACGCCGCCAACGGCAACGCCACCCTCCGCGCCGCCGCCGTCCAGTTCTACGCCGACGACGACGCCGACGCCTGGGAGGACGCGGTCGACCAGGCCGTCACCGACGGCGTGCTCGTCGCCACCGCCGCGAACGTCAAGGCTGCCCTGCCGCGCGTCAAGGCCGGTGGCCGCGTCGAGGCCGACGCCAAGTACGACGTCAACGGCCGCAAGTTCCTCCGCCGCTACTCCGCCACCGAGTTCCAGAGCTACCTCGTCGAAGGCGAGGACACCGCCGGCATCTCGGGCTACGCCTACAGCGCCTACCCCGAGTTCTTCGCCGAGACCTACGAGAAGTGGTTCGACGGCGAGCCGCCCAACTACGACCGCGGCGCCAACCTCCCGGCCTGGATCGTCACCTCCGCCTTCCCGCGACTCGTCGAGGGCCGTGACGTCAACACCCTCAAGGGTGAAGACACCGCAGGCGCCGGCGACGCCACCCCTGAAGGCCTCTCCGCAGACGCCTCCAGCGGCGGCGGGGAGACGGCCACCCAGAGGCAGCACTGACGATGGCCACCTTCAGTCGCTTCGAGCTGAAGCAGCTGTGGCGCGCCCTGGCGGCGCTGCCCCCCCACCACACCCGGCACGACGGGCTCGTGGGCTTCCGCAGGGAGCCCGCGGCCCGCGTCGCCACCCCCGACGCCCCGACCGACTTCGGCGCCTTCGACGACGAGCCCGGCCACATCGTGCTCTACGACGCGGCCTTCGACCACGGCAATCGCGCCGAGACGTTCGACTTCAAGGTGGCTGAGCTCGTCGGGCAGTCCCTCCATCGCGGCCTGCGGCGGGAGCTGGGCGTGCGCGGCATCGAGCGCTTCGGCGTCCTCTACGCCCGCTTCGTGCACGACCAACCCGCGCTCGCCGCCGAAGACCCCACCACCTTCGCCCACCTCGCCGAGGTCTTCGCCACCGAGCCCACAGAGCCCGCCGAGCTCGCTCCAGACGAGCTCGCCAGACGGGCCGCGCTCGCGGCGGCCGCCGCCTTCGACGCCAGCCGCGACGAGGTGCGCCAATGGACCGTCGGCCCGCCGCCTTTCACCCACGCCGCCCGGACGCTCCCCTTCGTCTTCCTCCAGGGCTACGCCCCCGAGGCCACGCCCCCGCTCCTGGCCGCGGTCTACCACGCCCCGACCCAGCAGCTCCTGTTCCAGTCCGCCGAGGCGTTCGGCTTCTACCTCGACGCCCTCCAGTACGTCCGCCAGCCCGAGGTCCTGTCCGCGGACGAGCTGCTGGTCGCCTGGAGCGTCATCACCCTCGGCCAGCCGCCCACCCGCGTGCCCGACTTCCCGGGCAGCCACCGGGTCGTGCCCACCGGGTTTGCCTCCCGCACCACCCGAACCACCGACGGCGCGCTCGTCACCGACGGCTGGACCCGTCAAGACGGCCTCCCTCACCGTCACATCATCCGCGTCTGGCCCGACGGCACCGTCGAGACCTCCACCCACCCCCTGTCCCCGCGTGCCCCCGGAGGTCAGCCTTGATGCGCCGCGCCTCGCTGCTCGCCTTGTCCTGTGTCCTCGTCCTGACCGCGTGCCCCTCGGTCGAGCGCGCCCCGACGCCCGACCCACCGCCGACCCCACCCGCCACCGTCGCGCCTCAACCCGCGACGCCTTCCCCAGAGAAGATGACCAACGACGACTGGAAGGCCCTCGCCCAGCGCGGACTCGCCGACGCCGGCATCAAGAACGCCGCCGACCTCACCCTGTCCTCTGGACCCGCCTGGATGTACAGCCCCCGCAAGACCGCGCCCTACCGCTTCTACATCGCCCAGGCCGGTGACGGGGAGCCCGGTGACGAAGGGGCAAAGTGGTGCGTCGCCGTCGACACCCGCGACCAGAAGGTCCACTTCCGCGACGAGGCCGCGTTCGGCGCCTTCGTGCTCGCCAAGGGCCTCCACGACGACGCCACCGCCCTCGAACCCGCCGACCTCCTCGAGACCTGGGCCGTCTTCGACCAGGGCGCCGAGGCCCTCGTCATCCGCGACGCCAAGACCGTCTACGACGAGCAGCATCGCGACCTCGTCAAGCCCCCCACCCTGGAGAAGACCGCCGATGGCGGCTTGCTCCTCCTGGGCTGGACCGCCCGGCTCCGCGGCCGCACCCAGGAGCTCCACCAGATCAAGGTGAGCCCCGCCGGCAAGGTCGAGTCGATCACCCTGTCCACCGAGGACGTGCTGGCCAAGGCCAAGGGCAACTGAGAAGCCATTCGGAAAATAGATGCACGACGGTCTAGAGGATACGAGGAAACGAGGCATATATTTTTCGAACGGCTTCTGAGCCCCGCCCACGGCGCCACCGGGCGCGCATGACCCTGCACCGCCACCCCGTCACCTCACAGCGGCTCCCCGTCGTCCACCCACGCCGACACCGTCGCGTCCATCAGCTCCGCGTACTCAAGAAACTCCTTGTAGTACGGATGGTTGCCGATCGTCGCGCTGTCTCCGACCACCAGCAGCCACCGCTTCGCCCGCGTCAACGCCACGTTCATTCGCCGCGTGTCGCCGAGGAACCCGATCTCGCCGTCCTCGTTCGAGCGCACCAGATCGACGATGATCGCCTCCTTCTCCCGCCCCTGGAAGCCATCGACCGAGTGCACCTCGAGCCCCAGCGCCCGCTCCGCCATCAGCGCGTGCCGCAGCAGCCGGACCTGCGCCGCATAGGGCGTGATCACGCCAATGGCGCCCGGCTCGACCCCGCGCGAGAGCAGGCGCCGGACCTCGGCGACGGTCCGCGCGCCCTGCTCGACGTTCCGCGTCGACGGATCGTCGGCCGTGCGCAGCTCCTCCCACCCCTTGCCCGCCGTGTCGACGAACACCAGCGGCCCCGGCCGTCCGTGATCGTGCGCTGCCCCGAGGTCGTCCAGCGTCCGCCCTGCGACGCCGGACTCGGCCTCCAGCTTGTTGCCGTACATCGACGCCGACGGGAACGCCATCAGATCGGCGTGCATCCGGTGCTGGACCCGCAGCATCCGCACGAGGTGCGCCCCGCCCGAGGCCTCCAGCCGCTCGAAGAAGGTCCTGCCGAGCCCGGCACGGGCGGCCTCGGCGCTGATCACCGTCGGCGGGAGCTGGCGAGGGTCCCCCGCGAGCACGGCGCGACGGGCGCGGGTGAGGGCGATGAGCGTGACCGGGTCGACCGCCTGGGTGGCCTCATCCAGCACGACCAGATCGAACGTCCGGTCCCCGAGCAGGCTCGTGTCCGCCCCCGTGGCCGTAGCGCAGATGACGTCCGCCCGCTCGATGATGGCGTCGCGCGTCCCGGCGACGTGCTGCCGCGCATCGCGCATCAGCCGCCCGACCTCCTGCCGCGCCAGGCGCCGCTCATCCCACGTGATCGTCCGCCGCGCCCACTGCCGCTCGGTCCGCGTGCGCAGCCGGTTGGCCTCATCGATCCATTTTCGCGCCAGCTTCGACGCCGACGTCGCCTCCAGCAGCGCGTCCAGGCTGTGATCCTCGACCGCCTCGGCCACACGCGCCGGGTGCCCGAGCCGCACCACCGACACCCCCGCCGCCACCAGCCGCTCCGCCAGATTGTCCACCGCCGTGTTGCTCGCCGCCGTCGCCAGCACGCGGTCGCCCCGCGCCACCGCCTGCCGGATGACCTCGATCAGCGTGCGCGTCTTCCCCGTCCCCGGCGGCCCGTGGATCAGCGCGAGCTGCCGCGCCGCCAGCGCCCGCGCCACCGCCTCCCGCTGAGGCCCGTTGAGCTCCCCATCGAACCAGCTCAGCTCGGCCTCACTGTCAAACTCCGCCTCCCTGAGCCCGAACAGCACATCCCTCAGCTCCGCCAACGGCTCGCCCCGCTTCAGCCGCCCGAAGCCGTCCAGCGCCCGGTCCCCCCTCACGAACGTCTGGACCGGCGCGTCTCGGTCGAGCCGAAACCCCCCATCCTCCAGCCGCTCGCTGTAATCCGCGTCCACCATCACCCCGAACTGCCGCCCGCGCCGACGCGTCACCACCCCAAGCGTCGCATCCGCCTCGTCCGGGTCGTCCCACCACAGCCGCACCGGCTCGCCCGGCCCCAGCCGCAGGTCGTCCAGATCGGTCTCCTTGCGCGGCGCGATCCACAGCGTCACCCGCTGCCCCGGCGCATAGCCCGTCTCCTCGATCGCCAGGTCCTTGATCGCCAGCCCGCGCTCGATCCGCTCGGCCAGCGACAGATCCCGACGCTCCGCGGCGAACTGCTCCTGCGTGGCCTGCCGCTCCTGCCGCCAGAGGCCGCGCAGCTCGGCCAGAAGGGTGCTGATATCGTGTTTCATCGGGGGCTTCAAGGAATGGGGGTCCGGGGGCGGCTCGCCCCCGGCCGCCGGAGGCACGCCTCCGGCGGCCAGGGGGCAGCGCCCCCTGGACCCCATCTTAGAGCTCGATCGGCAGGCCTACAAGACAACCCCGCCCGTCTTTGCCCGCACCGTCGCTTCATCCACGCCTGTGGCGCACTCGACGAGCACGAACCCCTCGGGCGTGCAGTCCAGCACGCCGAGGTCCGTGATCACCCGGTGGACAGCGCCCACGGCGGTGAGCGGGAAGTCGCAGCGCTCGAGCAGCTTCGGCGCGCCCTCCTTGGTGGTGTGGGTGGTGAGCACGATGATGCGGCGAGCGCCCGTGGCGAGGTCCATGGCACCGCCGATGCCCATCGTGCGACCGCCGGGGATGGCCCAGTTGGCCAGATCGCCGCGCTGGGAGACCTGCATCGCCCCCAGGATGGCCACGTCGACGTGACCGCCGCGGATCATGGCAAACGACATCGCCGAATCGAAGGTCGAGCCGCCAGGCAGCACCGTCACCGTCTGCTTGCCCGCGTTGATCAGCTGCGGGTCCTCGTCGCCCTCATACGGGAACGGCCCCATGCCGAGCAGGCCGTTCTCCGAGTGGAACCAGGCGTCGTGATCGGGCGGCAGGTAGTCGGCGACCAGCGTCGGCAGCCCGATCCCGAGGTTGACGATGCTGCCGCGGGGGATCTCCAGCGCGGCGCGCTGGGCGATCTGATTTCGATTCCAGGCCATGGGTCAGCCCTCCTCAGCGGTCGGACGGGGCCGCACGGTGCGGTACTCGAACGGATCCTCGTGGTCGGTGACCTCGAGGACGCGGTGCACGAAGATGCCGGGCAGATGCACGTCGTCCGGGTCGATGTCCCCGTGCCCGACCAGCTGGTCCACCTCGGCGATGGTGGTCGTGGCGGCCGTCGCCATCAGCGGCGAGAAGTTCCGCGCCGTCCGCCAGAACCGGAGGTTGCCGAACGGGTCCGCCTTGTGCGCCCGGATCAGCGCGAAGTCCGCCGTCAGCGCCTCCTCCAGCACGAACTCGCGCCCGTGGAAGGTGCGGACCTCCTTGCCATCGGCCACCACCGTGCCCACCCCCGTCGGCGTGTAGAAGGCCGGGATGCCCGCCCCGGCCGCCCGGATGCGCTCCACAAACGTCCCCTGCGGCGTCACCTCCACCTCCACCGAGCCCGCCGCCATCAGCGTGTGCAGGTCCTCGTTGTTGCCGATGTAGGTGCAGATGACCTTCTTGACGATCCCCGCCCGCAGCCACGTCGCCAACCCCTTGCCGAGGTTGCCCGAGTTGTTGCTGATCAGCGTCAGCTCCCTGGCGCCCGACTGGAGCACCCCGTCGATGAGCGCCTCGGCGTTGCCGCACAGACCGAACCCGCCGATCATGATGCGTGCCCCATCAAACAGCCCGTCGAGCGCAGCGCCGACGTCCTGCTTGACCTTGTCGTGGTGTCGCCCGACGATGGCGTGATGTGCGGTCATGAGCCGCTCCCTGGCTGGCCCCAGACCTCATCGAGGACCTGGGTGACGTGGTCGAGGCCGATCTGGAGGGTCGCCTCGTCGATGCAGAGCGGCGGCGCGAGGATGATGCACTGGCTCTGCTTCTTTACAAAGATGTGAACTCGCCGCGCCTTGAAGCCCGCCGCGATGGCAGCCCACTCGGCGTCGGTGGCGTCGATCTCGACAGCGCCGAGCAGCCCCTTGCCGCGCGCAAACAAGGCCTTGCCCGGGTACCTGTTCACGAGCCCATGAAGTCCGCCGAGGAGCTGCGGCTCGAGCGCGGCCGCGTTGTCGATCATCCCGTCGGTCTCGTAGACCTCCAGCGTCGCCAGCGCCGCAGCACACCCGAGCGGATGCGCATAGGCCGTCAGACCCGCGTACAGCACGTTGTGGTCGAAGTGCCGCGCCACCCGCTCGTGCACGATCACCCCGCCCAGCGTGCCATAGCCGCCCGTCAGCCCCTTGGCCACCGTGATCATGTCCGGCTTGACGTCGAAGTGCTGATGCCCGAACCACCGCCCCGTCCGGCCGAACCCCGTCAACACCTCATCGGCGATCAGCAGCGCCCCGTTGGCGTCGCACGCCTCGCGCACCCGCGGCCAGTAGTCGTCCGGCGGCACGAGCACCCCGTTGGCCCCCACCACCGGCTCCAGGATCACCGCGCCGACCCCGCCCTCCAGACGCAGCACCTCCCCGAGGTTCGACGCGCACTCGCGGTTGCAACTCTCCAGCACCTTGCCGAACGGGCACCGGTCGCAGTAGCAGTCCATCACCCGCAGCGCGCCGATGATGCCCGGCTCGATCGGCCCGCGGCGGTAGTCGCCGCTGAGCGAGATCGCCCCGAGCGTCGCCCCGTGGTAGGACCGGAACCGGCTGACGACCTTGTATCGCCCCGTCACCAGCCGGGCGATCTTGATCGCGTTCTCGTTCGCCTCCGAGCCACCCAGCGTGAAGAACACCTTGGTATAGCCCTCCCCGGCGATCTCCAACAGCCGCTCGGCCAGCGCGCGCTTGGCCGGAAAGTCCGCCGACGGCATCGACAGGCAGAGCTGATCGGCCTGCGCCTTGATCGCCTCCACGATCCTTCGCTCGCCGTGCCCCGCGTTGACCTGAAACGTCAAGCTGCCCAGGTCCAGCCAACGCCCCGTGTCCGCCGTGTCGAACCAGCAGCCCTCGCCGCCCACGAGCGCGATCGGGTGGGCGTCGGCTTGCTTGCTCCAGGTGAAGAAATAGGGATGCGTCATCGATTGGCGTCCATCGGGGGCCCTCAGGCCCCGTTGTCGGGAGTGCGCGAGCAGCGCGGGCGCGGCCCTAGAGCCGTCCACCATGCTCGAGCGTGTAGAGCACATCGGTCAGGTTCCGACGCAGCGTCTGGGCGTCCGCTTCGGTCCAGTCCAGCGACGGGGTGATGGCCACATGCCCACCCGGGTAGGCCCGCACCCGCGTCCCTCGATGCCGCAGCGCGTCCACGAGCTGCCGCGTCCGCGGCCCCGCCACCACCATCCGATACAGGCCAAGTCCCCGCAGCTCCATGCCGGCCTCCGCCAACGGCGTCAGCGCCTCGTCCAGCCACGACGTGGCCTGCCCGATATCGATCGCCCGCGCCGCCCGCAGCTGATGATGCACCCGCAGCAGGCTCAACTCATCGCCCGCCCACGTCGACACCATCGTCATCGGGGTGGACACGAACCAGGGCGTCTGCACATGGACGAAGCCCACCTGGCCGCCCCCGAACCACGTCACCACGTCCGGCTGCATCGGCAACGAAGGGTGCAGGAAGGCGCCCTGGCCGCTGCGATAGGTCCCGCTGGCCGTCTCCACCAGCACCACCGGCACCCCCGTACGCGCACGCCACGCCGACAGCGCGGTCCAGAAGCCCTCCGGCGCCACGTGCCCCGTGCGCTCCTGGATCGCCTCGATGAAGAAGCCCAGCACGCGCTCGGCGCCCCCGGCCCGCTCGACCTCCGCGTCCAGCGCCGCCAGCGTCGCCTCCGTCCCCACCACGGCAGGGTGGGGCACCCGCGGCCAGTCGAAGACCGCCGGCCCCTGACGATGGGTCCCCGGATCGGAGATGCTGCGCGCGGCCGCCGTCGTGTGGCCCACATACCCGCACCGCGTCCCCAGCACCACCCGGCCGAGCTTCCGGTGCCACCGCAGCGTCCGGATGGCCAGGTCCACCGTCTCGTCCCGCCCGTTGGCCAGGACCAGGTGGGGATGGTGTGGCGTCAGCGCCGTCACCCACTCGATCGCCCTCACCGCGATCGGCGTGATGTAGTTGCACAGCGTGACCTTCGTCACCGCCGGACCCGCCGCCAACCCCGACGCCACCGCCGCCACCAGACTCGCCGGCGGCGCGCTCAGCGGCGCCGTCAGGCTCGACGCCAGGTCCAGCCCCGTCACCGGATCGTCTGAGCTGATCTGAAGCCCCGGCGCCAGCGGCCCCACCGGGATCCGGTAGTACAGCGCGATCCCCTCGGGCGAGTCGTACGCCCCATGAAAGATGTCCACCGGATGCGCGCCCAGAGACCGGTTCAGATGACGCATCGACGGCGTGTGCCCCACCCGGTTGCGCCCCGTCACGAACCGATACCGCGGCGTGCCGTCCGGCCGACGTATCGCCCCCGCCGCCTCGATCTGCGCCGCCTTCAACGCCCGACCCACCCCTCTGTCCTGATATTCAGAAGACACTGAAATTGCCAGCGAATACAGAGTATTATGACGACCAAGCATCAGGTCCTGCTTCGGTCCGTCGATGTTGGTGCAGAGCTCCAGCGGCACCCCGAGCGCCGAGCCGATCGGGCGCGGACCGTCGTCCGTGTCGACCTCCGCCACCATCGCCAGCCCCGCAGGATGCTCGAACGCGCGACGCAGCTTCTCCGGCGAGTCTCGCCGCGCCGGCTCATAGGTCGCCGCCTCCACCTCCATCACCCACGGCATGAAGTCGTCCGCGTCCTCGATCGTCAGCCGACGGATCCGATAGGTCGCCGGGCGGCTCGGACGGGGCGCCTGATCCGGGAAGTCCTCCCACGCCGGCGGCTGCTTGCCCGGATGCGCGTCCAGCCACGACAACGACCGCCGGATCGTCTGGAACAGCCCGTCGATCTCCCGCTCGTCCCAGCAATCCGACAAGCGGTACCGCGCGGTCCGGTCACCGGCGCCGAACACCACCGCGCCGCGCCAGAACCGCTGGTGCAGATAGGCCAGCAGCGTCTCCGGCGATGGCAGGTCGAACGCAAACGCATACCCCGATGACCGCGGGTAATGCACCAGGTGCGGATAGGCCGTCGCGATCCGCGCCAGCCGCGGCTGCACCATCTTGTGGATCCGGTCAGCCGCCTGGTGGCTCTGCATCATCTCCGCATGGATCCGCCCACGCACCAACGACGCCGTGTGCACATGCGTCGGCTCCGGATCCTCGAACCGGCTCACCACCACGCCCGACTGAGCCCGCTTGGCGAACGTCACCGCGTCCGGCGCATCCGGCTGCCCCGCGGCGTCCACCAGACCGAACCGCCGGTGCCACACGAACGTCCCACCCAGCCCGAACCCGCTCTGCACCTCGTCAAACACCAGCGGCACCCCGTGCCGCCGCGTCACCAGCCGCAACCCCCGGAAGAACCGCCCCGTGGCGTAGCGATCCCCACCCTCGCTCTGCATCGGCTCCACGATCACCGCGTAGAACTCGCCCGACGCCAGCTGCTGGTCCACCAGAGCCAGCGACGCCAGCTCACGTCCCAGCAGCTCGTCCGCCTGCGCATGCCGCTCGATCAACTCCTCGATGTGCCCGCTCACCATCGCCTCGATGAACCCCTCGGGCTGCATCGGGGCAGGCTGGTTCGGCGTCCGCCACACCGGAAACGGCGCGAACGCCGCCGTGTGCCCGTCCATCTCGAACGGACCGCGCTTGGTGATGTTCCACGTCGCGTGCAGCGTCAGCAGCGTCCGCCCATGGACCCCCCCCTCAAAGGCCAGGATCCGCGTCGCCCCAGGCCGCCGCTCCGCCATCTCGATCCGACACAGCGCCAGCGCCTTCTCGACCGCCTCGGCCCCGCTGTTCGTGAACGCCACATGCGGGAACTCCGGCAGCTGCCGCATCAGCCGCGCCTCGAACTCCAGCTCCGCCGGATCGTCCGCCAGCGTCGTGTCCCCGCACACCAGCACCGTGTCGGCGAACCCCCCCTCCACATACGCCTTCACCACCGGGTCCTCGGCGAACCCATCGCACACCGTCGCGGTCTGGCTCATCCCGTCCATCACGCACAGCGGCTCCTCATCCACCGACACCATCCACGGCCCGCTCGACCGCAGATGGTCGAACACCACCGGCTTCTTCTCCCTGGCGAACCGCTCGTTCGCATACAACCGCTCCAGCCAGTAACTCGACGCCGGCAGCTCCCCACCCAACGGAAACATCGCCCGCCGCGGCCTCGGATGGTCCAGCAACGAACGCCCCGCCTCCTCCGCTTCCTCTCGGGTGTGCTGGGCATCGAGAGCGTCGAGATCGATCTGCTTCATGGAGCCTCCTGGCCGACCGCCCCCTGAGCGAAGGCGCGCTGTTCGCCCACTGAGTATCCCACCCGTGAGCGCGCTTCAAGAGCATTGAGGACGGCTCAGCCCCCAACCGCGCCCTCACCCCCCCAGCCCCCTCTCCCGTATGACGGGAGGGGGGGCGGGGGGGTGGGGGCCCCCCCCTCTCCCGTCCTACGGGAGGGGGGGCGGGGGGGGGGGGGCCCGCCGATTCCGATACACGCTCTGCACC
>Ga0100377_1000660_pt1 | contig 29549 bp, 26 predicted proteins | sample CryGeymeta201501_FD_83664 | JGI IMG/M metagenome (GOLD analysis project Ga0100377, IMG submission 83664) | Groundwater microbial communities from Crystal Geyser aquifers in Utah, USA - Crystal Geyser metaG 2015-01 | ecosystem: Environmental > Aquatic > Deep subsurface > Groundwater | place: USA...
CGGGGGAGAGGGGGTCCCCACTCGTTCAATTTCACGTTAATCCGCGATGACCCGATATTCTTTGATCCTCTGTGCCCTCGGTGCTCTCCGTGGTGAAAAACTCAGCCAGTTCGTCGGGTAGCTCCCGATGGTCGCAACCCGACCTACGGACTCACTCCCCGCTTGGGTTGCACCCAACCATGGCGAGATCGAACCGGCAAGGCGATTCTTGCCGAACCCGAGGAAAAAATTGCCGGTTTCCGGTTGCCTTGAAGGCGGTGCGCGGTCACAATGGTTTATTAGAAGCGCCTATTCATAAGGCCCTGCTTGACCAGTCGGAAATGCCGGACCAATTGGCAGGGGGTTTGCTTAAGCACCAAGCCGGCAGGAACAACGATCACCCCCCGGCAACGGAGCAAGGCAACATGAAAATCGACGAATTGATCGGAAAACCGACCCTGCCGCCGGTAACGGCGGCCAGGAAGAACGCTCAACCGGAACAGGTCTTCAGCGATTTGTTGGCGGAGCGGTTGCGAACCTCCACAACAGGTCCCACCGGGCAGGTTGCGGAAGCACAGGGTGCCGCTCCGACTCCATGGGCACCCACCGGGGCGACCGTGGACCCGGCCGCGGCCGAACGCGTCGCTTGTGATATCGAAACCGCTCTGAATCAGTGGGCGGATATCGGGGAACTGGTTGCCGCGCCCGATGGTTCATCCAAGGAGATTCAATCGCGGATCGAAGCACTCATGGATTCCAGCCGGACCCTGCAAAAGAACCTGGAAGCGTTGCCGGATGAGCATCCGTTGCGCCGACTGGCCGATGAACTCAGCGTTTTTTCCAGCGTTGAATCCACCAAGTGGCAGCGTGGCGACTATGTTTGAGCGTGAATCCCAACCGCGGGCCCGCCATGGATCCGGTTGATCCCATGCCTACCCGCGCTCCGGTTTTTTCTAAAGGGATCCCCCCGAGCGGCCGACTACAGGTAACAAGAGGCCGGATTCGCGCTCCTTCCCGGTTTGCAACTCGGCGAACCGGTACTTGTCCAGTGGGGGACCCATGGATACACAGCTTTCGGAACAGTTGTTTACCAAATACAGCCATCTGGTCTATCAGCAATGCGGAATCAATCTGCACGACGGCAAGAAAGCCCTGTTGCAGGCACGGCTCAACAAGCGCCTGCGACTGACCGGGTTCCGTTCTTATAAAGACTACTACGATTTCATCACCCAGTCGGAAAATGCCGAGGAAATGGTTCATTTCCTCGACGCCATTTCCACCAATCTGACCTATTTCTTTCGCGAATCACAACACTTCGATCTGCTCCAGCAAAGTCTGCTGGAACCGCTGCTGGAAGAAAAGCGTCGTCTGGGCAACCGCCGCATCCGGATCTGGAGTGCCGCCTGTTCCACCGGAGAAGAAGCCTACACGCTCGCCATGTGCGTGCTACCAGGACTCGGCGATTTGAAGCAGTGGGATTTCCGGATCCTCGCCACCGATATATCCACGCGGGTCCTCGAGGTCTGTGCCCGGGGGGTCTATTCGGCGGAAAAACTCGAGAAGGTCCCCGCCAATCTTCGCCGCCTCTATTTTCACGCGCATCCCAGCGGGGATCATGAGGTGGCGCCGCTGCTGAAGGAAGTGGTGACGGTGCGGTATCTGAACCTCCAGACCCCGTTCCCCTTCAAGGGGCTGTTCGACTTTATTTTTTGCAGAAACGTGATGATCTATTTCGACAAACCGACTCAAGAGGTGCTGATCAACAAGATCTCACAGTTCTTGGCCCCGGGTGGATGCCTGTTCATTGGGCATTCGGAGAGTCTGACCGGTTTGAAACATAGTCTCACCTACCTCAAACCGGCCGTCTACCGCAAATGAACCGGAGGGAGCGCGTGTTGCGACGACAGCGGGTCAAACTGGAATGGCCGGCGGCAGATCGAGTGCCCGTTGCGGCCGATCGGGACCTCCACTACGCAGACAAGGAGCCGGCGTGAGAACGGTTGTTGGAGTCGCTGACGTCGCGGTCAGCAGCAATCCGGAAGATACCCTGATCACTTACTCGCTGGGCTCCTGCATCGGAGTGGTGATCTATGATCCCGCGGCCAAGGTTGCCGGCCTGCTCCATTATATGCTGCCGGAGTCGACGGTGGACCCGGAAAAGGGCGGTTGAAACCAGCCATGTTCGCCGATACCGGGGTCCCGCTCCTGTTCAAGGCCAGCTACCAACTGGGAGCCAAGAAGCAGAACATGATCGTAAGAATCGCCGGCGGTTCGCAAATCCTCGACGACAGCGGCGTGTTCAATATCGGTAAGCGCAATTACATGGCCCTGCGCAAGATTTTCTGGCGCAATAACGTGCTGGTGCAGGCGGAACACATCGGCGGCAGCGTCAATCGCACTGTTCGTATCGACCTCAAAACCGGGACCGTCATCCTCAAGGTGTCCGGACAAGGTGAGCTGGAACTGTGAACGAAGGGGAGATTGTTGCATGGCTTATAACATATTGATTGTGGATGATTCAGCGTCCATGCGCAAGATCATCCGGAAAACGCTGAGCCTTTCGGGGTTTCAGGTGGGCGCATGCGTTGAAGCCGCAAATGGTAAGGAAGCTCTGGAGATCCTGCAACAACACCCGGTCGATCTGGTCCTGAGCGACATCAACATGCCGGAAATGAACGGCGTGGAGTTTCTCTGGCAACTGCGCCAGGACCCCCGCTGGAAGCAATTGCCGGTGGTCATGATCACCACGGAAACCAGTGAGAAAATCGTTAAGGAAGCAATTGAACTGGGGGCTCGCGGCTATTTGCGAAAACCTTTCAGGCCTGAACAGATCCGTTCATGCCTGACCGAAATCATGGGGGGACCCGATGCTGAAGACCTGGCGAGAAACGATGAAGGGTGCGATTTCTGAGGTCCTGGAGACGATGTTTTTCACGCCGGTGGAATTCATCGGCGAGCTTCAGCAGCAGCCCCTTTGCGGCTGCCGTTCCGTGATTGTACTGAAGAATGAGAAGATCTACCAGGCGGCTTTCTATTTCGTCGATGCCCATGCCCGGATGATCACCGCGAATTTTCTCGGGAAAATGGAAGATGAAGTGAGTTCGGACGAGGTCATGGACACGCTCAAGGAAGTAGCCAACATGATCGGCGGAAGTTTCATTTACCATGGCGAGATGGAAGACTACAAACTCGGTATTCCGGCTTTCGCCTGGCTCGACGATCAAGCACAACCGAACCTTCAGGACGGATTGCCCTTCTTTCTGGATGGGGATTTGTTCGGGCTGGCCGTCCTCACCCAGGGGTGACGGCATGGGACCGGCCGAACCGCCGCGCTATCCGGTGGTTCGGGACCTGGCATGGTTTTGGCTCTGTAATGGACCCGACCGGCCGGCCCCGATCGCGGGGAATTTGTTCAGTACCAACTGAAGGAACCGGAGATGAAGCAGATCAAAGTGCTGGTGGTGGATGATTCGGCCATAGTGCGCAAGATTTTTGCCAAGGAACTGTCCAGGCATCCGGATATCAGCGTCATCGGCACGGCCCAGGACCCTTACGTGGCGCGGGAAAAGATCGTTCAGCTCAAACCCGACGTGATCACCCTCGATATTGAAATGCCGCGCATGGACGGGCTGACCTTTCTGAAAAAGCTGATGAAGTATTTCCCCATCCCCACCATCATCGTCAGTTCGTTGACGCCCAAGAACAGCGAAATGGCCCTGGAAGCCATGGAATGCGGCGCCATGGAAGTGATCGCCAAACCCGGCGGCAGCTATTCGGTGGGAGACATGAGTGAACAACTGGTGGAAAAGATCCGCGCGGTGGCATCAGCCAGTTTCAAGCCCCTGCCCTCGGTGGTGCCGGATAACGGGGCCAGGGCCCAAGCGATGGGTGCCTTGGCGACTCGAGCCTTGCGTCAGACCACCCACAAGGTGATCGCCATGGGCGCATCCACCGGCGGCACCGAAGCCCTCAAGGCGGTCCTCACCCAGCTCCCGGCCAACAGCCCGGGGATTGTCGTGGTGCAACACATGCCGCCCAAGTTCACCACCGTTTTCGCCGATCGGTTGAACACCCTGTGTCGGATCGAGGTGCGGGAAGCCAAGGAAGGTGATACAGTCTCCCCGGGGCTGGCCCTGATCGCGCCCGGCAATTTCCATATGACGCTCATGCGGAGCGGCGCCCGCTATTACGTGGAAGTGAGAAACGGTCCCCTGGTCTGCCATCAGCGGCCTTCGGTGGATGTGTTGTTCCGGTCGGTGGCCCAATACGCGGGGGCCAATGCGCTGGGGGTCATCATGACCGGGATGGGCAAGGACGGTGCCGAAGGCATGCTGGAAATGCATAAGGCAGGGGCCCACAACGTAGCTCAGGATGAAGCCAGCTGCGTGGTGTTCGGCATGCCGCAGGAAGCCATCCGGCAGGGCGGAGTTGACCAAATCGTCGGTCTGGAACGAATCCCTGACGCTCTCATGAATGCCTTGGGCGGTTCCTGAGCCGAATGGGGCAGGCCGTGTCGCTGCAGGAGAGACTTTGTTGACGCCGAAATGCTGCGTTGGAGACCCATCGGAAAATCAAAAGGAGATCGGCAGTGGCTTACAAGAATCTCAACGTGCTGGTGGTGGACGACTTTTCCACCATGCGGAGAATCGTCCGCAATATCCTGAGGGAATTGGATTTCAAGAACATCTTCGAGGCCGAAAACGGCAAGGCCGCGATCGATGTTCTTTCCGGTCAGAAGATTGACCTGATCGTGTCCGACTGGAACATGCCGGAAATGACCGGCCTCGACCTGCTCAAATACGTGCGCTCGAACGACCAACTCAAGGGGCTGCCGTTCCTCATGGTCACGGCCGAAGCGCAGAAGGGAAACATCATCGAGGCGGTCAAGTTCAAGGTGAGCAATTACATCGTCAAGCCGTTCACGGCGGCGATCCTTGCCGAAAAACTGGCCAAGATCTTGCCCGCGGAATGATCCGCACCGGTTCGAGAAGCTTGCGGCGAAGCCTCGGCGGTCTGATTCCGAATCCGGAAACCGAGGGATTCACTTCACCGATCGACGGTATCATCATCAGGGATAAGGATATAGCTCATGTCATCGTTTCCGGCTCATCCAGAAGATGCTCGCGGTCTGATCGAAACGCTGTCCTTCGGGGTGGTCGCCGGCAGCGATGATCTGGCCGGTTTGGGCGACTGCCTCAATCTTCTGGACCAGGTGGCCAACGCCGATCCGGCTACGGCGGCACGGAAACGGGGCAGCCTAAAGTCGGTTGAAAAAATCATCAACCGAATCATCCTGGAAGAATCACCGGACCTGGAACGGGACTGGAAAACCATTCGCGCCCTGGTGGGCGAGCTGGTGGGAAAGCCGGAAGCCGAGTCGGTACCGCCGGTACCGCCGGCCGCCGCGAGTCCGCCGGTGACCGCGAGTCCGGTCCCGGTCGGCCGAACCCGAGAGCAAACCGAAGCAGCGAACCCGGCGACCCATGCGATTCCACCTTCGGGATTGACCGAGGAACTGGTGGATCCTGAATTGCTAGGCGATTTCATCGAGGAAGCCAGGGAAAACATCGCCGCCATCGAACTGAATGTCCTCTCTCTCGAAAACGATCCCCAGGACAAGGATGCGATCAACGCTGTCTTTCGCCCCTTCCACAGCGTTAAGGGGGTTTCCGGGTTCCTCAATCTCACCGACATCAATCGCCTCAGTCACCAGGTGGAAAACCTGCTCGATGCCGCCCGCGCCGATCAGCTACCGGTAACCCCGGCGCTCATCGATGTGGTGCTGCAGGCGACCGACATTCTTAAAGAACTGGTGCAGCAATTGGAAACCACCGATCCCCCGGCCCGGCTTGCGGTGAGCGGTTCAGCGCTGGTCGATTCGTTCCTGGAAAAACTGGAATGCCTTGACCGCCCGCAACCGGACCTGGAGATTCCGGCCGTACCGGCTGCGGCGGTCTCGCAACCGACCGGCGCGGCGACGGCGACGAGCGAGCGCGGCGCCGCTTCCATGCCGCCCTCGGCGCCGGCGGATCAAGGAGCGGTCCTGGGCGAAGCCATCGATCCGGAACTGCTAAAGGAATTCATCGAGGAAGCGAAAGAAAACCTGGCCAGCATTGAACTCAATATCCTGTCGCTGGAAAGCGACCCGGAAGACAAAGACGCGATCAACGCTGTCTTTCGTCCCTTCCACAGCATCAAGGGGGTTTCCGGGTTCCTCAATCTGACCACGATCAACCACCTCAGCCATCAGGTGGAAAACCTGCTCGATGCCGCCCGCGGCGGGGCGCTCGCGGTGAGCGATCGGCTGATCGATATTGTGCTGAAAGCCACGGACATCCTGAAAGAACTGTTGAACCAACTGGACCAGGCGCCGGACCCGAACGCGCTGGCCGCTGCCGACTCCCCCCAGGCAACGGCATTTCTTCAGCAGATCGCCGACTTCGACCGCTCCGACCGACCGCAACTGGTCAGCGCCTCGCGTAAGGTCGGCGAAATCCTGGTGGCGCGGGAAGTGGTTCCGGAACAAGTGGTGCGCCAGGCGGTGGAAAAAAGCCGCGAGCAGCAGCGTAAGATCGGGGAAGTGCTGGTGGAAGAGAAAGCCGCCCCGGTTCAGGAAGTTTCCGGCGCGCTCCGGCAGCAACGCCACGCCCGGGAGAGTGTGGCTTTTGTGCGGGTGGCCACCGACAAACTGGACAACCTGGTGGATGGCGTCGGCGAATTGGTGATCGCTCAGTCCATGGTGTTACAGAACGAGCAACTGCATGCGGTAAAAGACCAAAAGCTGCAAAAAGACATCGTTCAGCTCAGCAGGATCACCGCCGAATTGCAGCGGATCAGCATGTCCATGCGGATGGTACCGATCAAGAACACGTTCCAGAAGCTGATCCGGCTGGTGCGTGATCTGTCCAGGAAGGCCGGTAAGGAAATCAGTCTGGAATTGCATGGCGAGGACACCGAAATCGACCGCAACATGGTGGAAGAAATTTATGAACCGCTGGTCCACATGATCCGTAACTCGGCCGACCACGGCATTGAAAGCCCCGAAGAACGGGAGCGCCTGGGTAAGCCCCGCGGGGGAACGATCCGGCTGGCCGCGGAACAGAGTGCCGGCAGTATCATCATCGACATCCAGGACGACGGCAAGGGCCTGGATCTGGATCGGATCCGGCAGCGGGCGATTGAGCGTGGAATCATTCCGGCCCAGAACAATCTGCCGGAAAGCGCCTTGTTCGAGCTGATCTTCCATCCCGGTTTTTCCACCAATGAAAAAGTCACCGATGTATCGGGGCGGGGCGTCGGCATGGACGTGGTGAAAAAGACCGTCGAACAGCTCAAGGGCAAGATCGAAACTGCCAGCACTCCCGGTAAGGGGTCCCATTTCCAGCTAAAACTGCCTCTCACCATGGCCATCATCGATGGCATGGTGATCAAGGTCGGGGAGCAGCGTTACGTGGTCCCGACCATCGCGCTGAAGGAGTCCCTGAGACCCGGCCGGCAGGACTATTTCACCGTCCAGGGCAGCGGCGAAATGATGAAAGTTCGAGACTCGCTCATGCCGCTGGTGCGCCTGCACCAACTCTTCCGGGTGGAGCCGCGCCATCCGGATCCATGGGAAGCGCTGTTGCTGGTGGTGACCGAGGGCGATCGTTCATTTTGCCTGCTGGCCGACGAAATCGTCGGCCGCCAGGAGGTGGTGATCAAGGGCCTGGGAGCCGCAATGAAGGACCTGGTCGGGATTTCCGGCGGGGCCATCCTGGGCGACGGTCGCGTGGCACTCATTCTCGATGTGAAGGGCGTGGTCAGCCTGCACGAAAACCGTGTCGCGTGAGACACTCAAACTATTCCGAGGACAGAAAATCATGCGAGGAGCCGTTGAAGGATTGAGCAACGCCTTGTCTCAACTGGGCGAGAGCAGCGACAGCGATCGGCTGATGGAAGCGGTCCGGGGGCCCCTGGAATCCCTGCGCCTACGCAGCACCGAGCTGGGTTTCGGGGAAGTACGCCAAGCGGCCTCCGGGCTGAGGCGCTATCTCGACATCCAATCCGGCAGCCCGGTCAGTGTCGATTCCATGATGGTGTTCAACTTTGCCCTGGGCACCCTGCTCGAGGCCATGGGCAACGGGGACCTCGGGAGCAGGGCGGCCGCGTTCCGTGCCGATGAGGTGTTGGGGATCCTTGAGCTGCCTCCGGAGCCCGCCGGCGCGGCGGAGCCGGGGCCGACTTTGGCGGCGGCGGTGAGTTCCGACCCGAGCGCGGCCGCTTCCCCGGTCCTGGATTTCTCCCGGTTGAGTCATGTGGTCGGGCAACTGGGAGGCACCCTCGAAATCAAGGCGGAAGCCGGCGCCGAAGCTCGATTCACGCTTTCTTTCGCCGCCACGACCGCCAACCTCAATCAAGTGGAAACCCTGTTCTTCCCACTCGATGCGGAATTGGGAATCGCCCCGCAACTGGCGGAGCAGGACGACCGCAACAGGGAAATGCTAAATAAGATAAAGGATTTCATGCAGGCCATGGCAAGCGCGGACCTGGGCCGAGGCCAGGAGATCCTGGCGGAGATCGCCGAACAGAAACACCAGGCCGGGCTGTACCAGGAAATCGGCAGCATGGCCCGAGGGCTGCACAATTCCCTCAAGGAATTCGCTCAGAACCTGGACCCGGCGCTGAAGGACATGGTCCAGGAAAAGCTTCCGGATTCCGGCAGCCGCCTGGAACACATCATGAAATTGACCGAAAACGCGGCCAATATCACCCTGGACAACGTGGAAAAGATGCAGCGCGACAACCAGAACGATCATCAGCGCCTAGCCCGACTGGAGCAACTGGTCGGGCAACTGAAGGCGATCGGGGACCCGGCTCAGCAGCGGCTGACCGACGGCACCGGCTTGATCGAGGAACTCCGGGCATCCGCCCAAAAAACCCACGACCGTCTGATCACCGTGCTCACCGCCCAGGACTATCAAGACCTCACGGGTCAGGTTATTCTCAAGATCATCAAACTGCTGAATGAACTGGAAGGGAAGCTGGTCCGAGTCATCAGCACCTTTGGGGTGAAAGTGGAAGGCAAGGCCGAGCCCACCCTGAAAGACGAACTCTATGGCCCGGCCCATGAGGGCATGGCCAACGCTCTCAATTCTCAGGTCGATGTGGATTCGCTGCTGGCGGAATTCGGCTTCTAGCCGGCGGAGGCGAACTTCGGGCGCGAGGCCGGGCAGGTTGCGAGATAACATGGTGGATGATCATTACAAGCTGATTTTTACCGGTGCGGTGGCTCCGAACACTTCTACCGCCTTGGTCGGGGATGACCTGGCGGCGCGCTTCAACTTGACCCGAGTGATGATCGATCGGTTGTTTTCCGGTGGCGATGTGGTGCTGAAAAACGGCGTGGATTACGCGACGGCCTCCAAATTGAAGCGCGCTTTTGAAAATGCCGGGGCGATCTGCCGCATTGAATCCAACCGAGCGCCGAAGAACATCACCGATCTGCCGGCTACGCCCCAGGTGGCCAAACAGGTGATGGCCAAGGTGGCCGATCCGGAAACCCGGGTGGAAGACCTGCAAAAGGTGTTGGCCGCCGACCAGCAACTGACCGCCAAGATCCTCCGCATCGCCAATTCTTCCTTTTATGGCGGCCACCGTTCCGTATCGAACTTGTCCGATGCCATCGTGCGGCTCGGCTTCAAGACCATCAAGAACCTGGTGATCGCTTCCGCCGTGAAGAGCCTCTCCGGCAAGAGCGGGTTTGTGCAAGACCTGCTCTGGCAGCATTCGATCGGCTGCGCCATCGCCGCTCAGACCATCGCCCGCAAAGTGAACTACCGACAATTAGAGGAAGCTTTTCTGGTGGGTCTGATGCACGACATCGGCAAGGTGGTGTTCCACCTGCAGGCCCCCGATGTGATGCTGGCCGTCACCCAGCAACTCTACAACGAACCCCATTGGGATCGGGATGAAATCGAACGCGAACGGTTCGGGGTCGGCCACGCCGAGGTCGGACGGCAAGTGGCTGAGAAATGGCACTTCCCGGAAACCATCGAGGAGGCCATCGCCTGGCATCACCAGCCTCGACATGCATCCCGGGAGCCGGTCCTGGCGCAAATCACCCAGCTTGCGGATGCGATCTGCCACAAGTTGGAAATCGGCCCGATCCGAAAACCCGATCTGGACCTTGCCGGCCTCGCAAGCGCCGGCGATTTGCAACTGGGCGCCCAAGATCTGGACGAACTTGCGGCTCGGATCGGGACCACCTACGAAACGGAAAAGAGCGCCTTTCTGTTGTGAGAAGTCAGCAGGAATGATTCGGGGGCTTCATGGTCCGAGCCAGCCATGGACCCGGTGAGCTGTTGCACCCATTCCGCTCGACAAGTTCCAGAGTCCCACTAGGAAAGGCGCTAGGCGGAAGCCTGCTCGGATAACGGACCCACCCATGGCAACCCGGGAAAACGGTCGGCAACCAGGTGACTACCAGCTTCTTGGCCTGGCGCCGGGAGCCGATATCGTTACGATCAAGCAGGCGTACCGGAAACTGGCCAAGCAGTGGCATCCGGATCGTCACCGCCTGGCCGATGCGCATCATCAAGAATTGGCGGAACGGCGCTTCCGAGAAATCACTTGCGCTTACCAGCGTCTGCGCCATGCGTTTCCGGAAGACGCGGCAAGCCAATCCCATGATCAGCGGCTGAATCCGGAATCGCCCTCAGCTTCCACCCAAACCGGTCCCGGCAGCCAGGGTGAATCATCCCCGGCGGACTCCCGCACGGCCACCAAGGGTCCCCCATCGAGCGCCATTTTCCGAGCGCTTTTTGAACGCCGGCGCTCCTGGCTGGGCCTCGGCTTGGGTCTCGCGATGAGCCTCGCGGTGTTGATACTGGTCTCCCAACCGCCGCCGCCCCCTCCCCGAACCGTAATTCCACCCTTGGACGAGGATCGGTTTGTGCTGACCCTGCCCAATAGCCAAGCGCCTGTCGGACGCGCTGAACCCCTGTCTGGAGATCGATCGGATCGGGGTCAACTTGACGATCTCGAGGGTCTTGATGCGCTCGGCGCGGAACCCGGTCACTTTTCCCTAGGTGCCGGCCCGGATCAAGTGCTGCGCGCTCAGGGACCGCCGACCCGGATCGTCGGCGGTACCTGGTCGTACGGGTTGAATGAAGTGCAATTCCGTCAGGGACGGGTGCAAAACTTCAACAACTTTGACGGTCGCCTGCGGGTGAAGGTCGAACCGAGAGGCCCATGCGACCACCTGACCGGAACATTTTCCCTAGGGTCCGGAATGAATCAGGTCCTTTGCGTTCAGGGCACTCCCAGTAAAGTGGATGGGAACCGCTGGTATTACGGGTTCGATATGATCCGTTTCAAACACGATGAAGTGGTCGAATACAGCAATAGCTCCGGTGGTCTCAAGGTCCACCTGGCTCCCAATACCCAAACCGGAGGCGGGCAGCGGCATTTTCGGATCGGCGCGGACAAAGACCGGGTTTTATCGATTCAGGGAACCCCCATGGAGATTCGCAACAACATCTGGTACTATGACTATTCCGATATTCAGTTCGCTCACGATCGGGTCAGGTGGGTGAATGATCCGACCGGGCAGATCAGATTCATGGCCGGGGCCGAATCACCTTAAAGGGTATAAAGTTGCGTCGCCGGCATACCGAATGCTTTTATGGCAACTGGTTCGTTGGTGGAAAGGATCGGGGCAGCGCGCGCCGGCGTTGAACCAATCCAACGATGAACCGCAAGGACGCGAGGAACGCCACGGCGACCATGAATGGTCCATGGGATAAAAGGGCAAGGGACTTCGATGCAAAAATTACCGCTGGCTCTTGGTCAGGAAATCACCATTCGGTCGCGCGATCGCGAATACTTTCAGGTGAATACAAAGGTCTTGGGAGCCAGAACCGGGGAATTTATCCTGCTCGATAGCCTTGTCCTGGAAATGAACGATCGTCTGTTCGTCCGTCTTCAGGGCGACATCAAGTGCACCACCATCCTCCAGGGGACCGCCTACGTTTTTGACAGTGAGGTTTTGGATACCCTGTCCCACGATATGAGCATGATCCGCTATCCCCAATCTTACCAGTCGAAATCGCTCAGGAAATACACCCGGGTGCGGATCAACCTTGCGGTAACCTTGACCCTGGAGGGGGTCGATACCCAATGCCGGGGACAACTGATCGACCTCAGCGATGGCGGCTGCCGGGTGATCGTGGATAAGGTTTTCTATGTGGACAATAAAATGCATTGCCGGCTGGATTTCGCCATCCCTAGCGGACAGGCGGTGCAATCGCTAACGGCCGCCATCCGCGCCATCAACGTGAGCAAATTGCGCCGGACCACCGACCTGGGCTTGCAGCTCCTGGGTCCCAAGGAGGAACTGGGAAAGGTTGGCGCCTTTTGTGAGTTCTGCCGAAGATTCAAGCTGTGATCAAAACGGGGGTCCATAAAGGGCAAACGCTTGCGAGTGGCGCGGCCGAGCCTTCGGTCATGGCATCCCCGGGGAGGCCGCATCGCCTGCCTGCCCGTGGCGACCCTAGGGTTCGGCGACCGGCTCCGACTGGTCGAGAGCGGTGGGCGCGGCACGCCGAACGGCTGATGCCAGTTTGACCCAGTGCTCGCCGGTCTTGGCCGGTTCCGGCTGAACACGCGCCGATACCGTTGGTGGTGGTGAGTTAGGGACAGATGCTTCGGCAACCGAAGCGGTCGGCGGAGTTGGCTCAAGCGAGCCGCCGGCGTGGAACACGGTCATGAAAAATGCCGCCAGCAGTGCCATCGTACCACAACCCAAGATGGCCTTGCGGCGGGCATGGCGGGTGGCGGCCGATTTCACGGGATTGGATTGGGGGGTCCGGTCTGCTCCGAACACGGTGGCGGAACAGGGACCATTCGGGAATAATACACCGGCGGCGACGGGTGTGTTCATGGTGCGAGGATCGTCCTCGACGGGAGCGCCGACAATGGTCCCCAGACCCATCATGAAAGCCGGGAGATCGACGTCATAGACTTGACAAACGCCCTCGATTCGAGCCGCGGTGGTCCCCTGGGGTTGCTGCAGCCCCGCATACAGGCTCATGGCTTCGCGTAACAAATCCACCTCCTGGTCGACTCTCTGCCGCAATCGAGCTGGATTCGGTTCGGTGGCCACCAGGAGCAACAGACGGTGGAGGGATTCCCTGGCTTTCGAATCGGGGGCGACAAACATGTTCGGCTCTCCTGATCGGGGATTGATGGATTCGTCTTGGTGACAAGCAAGATCAATACCATTGTCCCATGGCGAGCGGCATGAACCGGCAAGCCGGTAGACCCTGGGCGGCCATGAATCGCGCTTTTGGGGAACAGTTCTGGTTGACGGGATAATAGGATGGACAGGCTGGTGCATTGAACCTGGGGGCCTTGGAGATCGGTCGTGACAATGGAATCGCTTCGGGTCAAGAAAGTCCGGTTGACTGAAACCGGAACGGATTTCCATGAACTGACGAAGGGGTTCGTTTCCATTCGGACCCGGAATCTTTTTCCCGGTTCGGTGGTGCCCTGCGATCTCTATTTTCCTTTTCTGCATGGCGGCCAGGCGCTCTCGCCTGAAAAAGCCCTCGCGAGCGGCGACGAATACACCGCTGAGTTCCACGATAAACTGATCAGCCACGGCATCCAGACCGTTTACATCCGCAAGGAAGCGGAAGCATCCTTTTCCGACTACTTCACTTCCAAGCTTCAGCAAATTATCAACTCTCCGAACACTCCGAGTGAAGTCAAGACTCAGCTCATCTACGACGACGCCGAAAGCATCGTCAAGAAAGTGCTGCGGGAACGCCCCGACCAGGGCAACATCAGGTTGGGTCGGCGCTTCGTCAATTATTTCGCCATCCAACTGGCCGCCGATGAAGTCACCGCGGACGCTCTTTTGGTCATCTTTTCCAAGGATTATTATACCTTCACCCACATGGTTCAGGTCGCTCTGTTGGGCATGGCCTTCTGCCGGTTTCTGGGTTGGAAGGAAGACGACCTCAAGAGCTTCGGCTTCGGGGCCCTCTTCCATGACGTCGGGAAATCTTCCATCGACAACGCGATCCTGAATAAGCCGGGGAAACTCGACGCCGACGAATTTGACCTGATGAAAGCCCATCCGCGGCTCGGGTACGAACGGGTCAAGCAGACTCACGTCATGACACCCGATCAGTTGAGCGTTATTCTGCATCATCATGAAGCGCTGGATGGGTCAGGCTATCCCGATGGTTTGGAGGGCAACGACATTTCCCTTTATGCTCGAATCGCCAGGATCGCCGACTGCTTCGACGCCCTGACCACGAACCGGCCGTACAAGAGTGCCTTGCCGCCGGCGAAGGCGATCAAGATCATGACGGACGAGATGGGGCACACCTTCGATCGGGAGCTCCTGGCTCGATTCGTTCAATTTCTCGGCCTGGAGGAAGCGGATCAACCGGCCTCCGGTCTACGTCTGCAAATCGATCTCGGGATCAAGGTCCTATTGGAACTGGAAAAGCAACCCGAGAAATGGAACGGACTGCTGGTGGGGATGGAACCGGAGCGCTACCTGATTGTGCGGGTGCCGGCCCTGGCCGCCGCCAAGAACCATCTCCAGCCCGGTAGCCATACGGTTTGTCGTTATATTTGTCGGGGCAACGTGGTCCAGTTTCGGACCAAGGTCCTGGGGCATGTGCTGCACCCCGTGAAGTTACTGTTTCTCAAATTCCCTTCCGGGTTTCAGGTCCTCAATCTGCGCAAAAATCCTCGAATCGAGTGCTTCTTGCCGGCCGACGTCGACATTGAAGGTCGTCATTATCCGGGGACCCTTCTCGATATCAGCATCGGCGGATGCAAATTCAGCTCCAGGGGTGTCTCATCCGACATTTCTTCACAGCTTCCGGTCGGCGCCTCGATCACCCTTTTTTCCACTCTGTTCAGTGAACCAAGCCCATTGCCCTTTGCCGGTCTGGTGAGACACGTGGAGGTCGACCGGGACAAATTCATTCTGGGTATCCAGTTCGAGCGCCTTGACGGGGTTTCTCACCAGAAACTGAGTGCTTTCCTGGAGAACATGCTGGTCCTGGTGCGGTGAGCACCTGGAAAAATCGATAAGGCCGGAGGGAGGAGCATGATGAAAGCCATCCGATCGCGATTCAAAATGGTTCGTGCCGGCGCTTTGCTGGCAGGGCTCTTGTGGGCCGGGCCGGCGATCGCGGGCGGAGGTGCCGCGCATTATCAAGCCGGCAACCTGTCCGGCTATCCTTCTGGGGGCCCGACCCAAAATACCCGGGAATCCCCGTGGCAGGACCAATCGGGCACTCACTATCACGGCGGTCCTCCCAAGGGAAGCTGGCGGGTCCCGTGGATCGAGGAACAAGAACGAGAAGAGCGGTCCTGGAACATGCTCGATAACATGATTCTGGATGTCTCTCCAGGTTCGAAACGTCCAAAATCAACGGTACCCGACGATCCGTCCGAATCGGAATGAACCCGGCTTGGGGCTAGCCCGCGCATCCGAGATGAGCGTGACCAGGGAGGTGCTCAGCTCCCCGTAATTTTATGAATTCCATTGATCATCATGGATCTTGACCCGATTGCGGCCTTCTTCCTTGGCGGCAAACAGGGCCTGATCCGCCCGCTTGAATAGATTGTCGGCATCGGGGTCGCTCTCGCCAGCCTGGGCCACCCCCATGCTGAGGGTCAGGGGAATCCTCTTGCCTTCATAAAGGAACCTGATCTGCTCCACCAGGCGACGAATTTTTTCCGCCACCTTGACCGCTTCGCTGCCATCGATGCCGGGTAATATGAGAACGAATTCATCGCCCCCATAGCGGGCGAGCGCATCACTTTTGCGGATCACCGGCTGGATGTACGTGGAGATGACCTTGAGGCACTTGTCTCCCGTCTGATGTCCGAATTGGTCGTTGACCCGCTTGAAATGGTCGAGATCGAACACGATCACCGACACCATGTGTCGGTACCGTTGATAGCGTTCGAATTCCTGGGCAATCCTTTCCTCGTAACCGCGACGGCTGAGCACCCCGGTCAGGGCATCCTGCTGCAGTTGCTCTTCCAACTGCCGGGACTGCTCCCGAGCCATGGTCACCTCCTGGCGCATTTGCACAACGTTGCGCTGCAGGTCATCCAGCTTCTCGGTGGCGCGAGCCAATCGCCGCTCATCATCCCGGTGCTTGCTTTCCAGTGCCTGGCGCAGAAAAGCTAGTTTCGTCACCACCACCTGGCGCAGTTCATTCAGGTCCTGACTCGCCTGCATGGAAGCGCTCATCTCTTCCATGCCCTGATTCATTTGCGCGGAGAGATCGGTGTTGGACTCAACCATGGCGCGAGCCTGTCCCAGGGAGTCCAGCAGGTTCTTTTCCATTTCCTTCAAGTTTTGATCGATTTCCTCGATCAGCCGAACAAACTGGTCCCGCTCTCCCTGCACGCTCCTCACCCCCAGTTGAGCAAGCCGAGACAAGGGCTCGCGCAGGTTCAGCAGGTCATCATGGGTTCGGCAGCGTGATATCAAGCCCTTGACCAGGGCCACCTCCCGGTTTCGTGAATTCGGCACCAATGGCTCGAATTCGTTAATAAAAACAGTCAACACTTGATTCAACGCAGGAAGCCGCTCATCCCGGTCGGCCGCTGCCTCGTGATCCGGTTCCCGGCCCTTGGAGCCGAACCAGTTCCTCAGGGAGAACTTCGCTGCCGTTGGCACGTCCCCGTCACCCATTGCCGCTGGGTTCTCCTTCAGGATTTGATCCTTGAGGGAAAGGAAGGAATCCTCGATCCCGGCAAGATTGTCCGCCTCCTTGAGGCGAGCCTTGAAGCGTTCGATCGCGCCGCGGAATGGAGCATGTCCGGATGACAGTTCCAGCCAGGCTGTCAAGGTGAGCAGCGCCCCGGTGGTGAATTCCCAAAGATGCTCTTGCTGTTCTTCCAGTTGGGTAACATCCCCGAGCAACCGTGCCTTCTGCTGGCCGAGGACACGCAACTGGGTTTCCAATTGGGTTGTGTCGGTTGGGGTCGGCGAGGTCTCGGGTGGACTCGGAAGCAGCGCTTCATCTCGAAGCAACCGGCGCAATTCGGTCCGATTCTCCAGGCAGCCTCGAAACGTGTTCGCCGTGACCGGTTGACGCTGCCGGCGTAACTCCCGAACGGCATCCACCATCAGCTCCGACAACTGTCCCAGGACATCCACCGTTGCATTCCGTTCATCGCTATCGGCCATCCAATTGATTCTCCATTGGCGGGAAGAGGACGGAGTGCCTTGGGCAAACCAGTCCCAGTAAAGGAAAAATCGACAGGGAGCGAGGGAAATATTTTCCCCACCGGCAGCACCATGGGGCCCCCGGCGGTCGGCGATCTCCCCGATCGGCATGGACCCGAGCCGGAGAGGGCAGCGGCAGCGGTCGGGAAAATTGATCAGGATCAATGGATTAGCTCGATCACCCGAGGCCCCGTGGATGGTTTTCCGGACCATCGGCGACCGTTATTGCAACAGGCCGATCCATGGCACGCAGTTTGCTCCTCCCCAGCAGCAGATCGAAGGGTGAAGCGATCGAGCAAAGCGGCAAGAAGGAGGACTAAAATGAACTATCCATGCCCGGGCATTGCTGTACCCAACGTGATGGCGGGTCGGGCGCAATCGCGCCGCATCGAGCCCGGCATTGCGCCGGAATGGCTCACCGCATGCAGCTACTGCAACCAAGTGTTGGTTGTCGATGAACAATTCGGACCCCAATGGATATCCCGGGAAGCGTACTCCAGCAATGGTCGAGCGAACGGGGTTCAATTGACCCATGGCATATGCCCGGACTGCTATCACAAGATCATTTTGCCCGTGCTGGCGGGGTTGCGTCGGAACGCATCCGGCACCCGCGGGTTACCGACCGCGCCTGAATGATTCCTCCCGATCGAGCGGATATCCGCGCTCCGCGCGGCCAGTCCGCTCATCTTGCGGCAGCCTAGCCAAGGGTCGTTCGATTCCTGCCTTCGCATTTGCTCCGATACATGAGCCGGTCAGCGCGCTGGACCGCCTTTTCCAGGTCGTCGTCCAGGGTCATGATGGTCACCCCGACCGAAACGGTTACGGAGAGCAAACTGCTAGCGGCCGCAACCTGAGTGTTGGCCACCAGCATTCGTAACCGATCCGCCAGGAACAGCAAGGCGCTCTCATCGATATTGCGGATGATTCCCAGGAATTCTTCCCCGCCCCAGCGGCCGAACAGATCGAAAGAACGGACATTGATGGCCAAGGTCCTGGCCACCGCCTTCAGCACCTGATCGCCGACATTATGCCCATGGTCGTCATTGATCCGCTTGAAGTGATCGATGTCGGCGAAAATCAGGCCGGATTTCCAGTCGTAGCGCTTCAGTTCCTCGATTCGCTGCTGGATTTCCTTGGCCACGTAGCGACGATTGGCCAATTCAGTGAGAGCATCGACGTAGGCCAGTTTTTCCAATTCGCGAAAGCGTTCCCGGATGGCGATGGACGAACTGACATCGTTGAACAGCTCGGCAGCCCCCACGATTTGGCCGGCGGCATCGCGAATGGCGCTGACTCGAATGGCCACCGGCACCCGGTGGCCACGGCGATGGTGGAGGTAGACCTCGGCTTCGCGCGATTGGCCGTCCACCAGGGTTTGTGCCAGCGGACAGGAACCACGGCACAAGCTGTGACCATCGGAGTCGATGTGCGTCAAAATGTTGTCGGCACAACTCCGGCCCAGCACATCGGCCACGCTGAAGCCGGTAATGGCCTCGGCCGCATGGTTCCAGTAGGTGATGCGGCGCTGGTTGTCGACAAAATAGACCCCATCATAAAGCTGATCGAGCAACTCTTGAAAGCGACCAAAATAGGCGTCCATGACCTGGATATCCTCTCGCCCGGTTTGCGTATCGGCTGAAAATACTCTCCAACGCCAAGAACGGTCAACCGGTAACCGCTCGCCGTCGCCGCTCGGCCGCTCAATGACGACCAGGCGTGGGGCCACTTGCCGATCGCCGAGTCATCGGGAAGGTCCGCGGCGTTTCAGACCAAATCGGTGGTCCCGGACGGCACTTGATCCACTACTTCCCGCAGTCGATCCGGCGCTAGTCCCAAGGCTTGCAATCGGCGGTCCAGATCGGTGGAATCGATCCTTTCCAGTTCATAGCCGGGCGCAAACCGAGCCATGATAAGATCGGCCAGGTGAATGAGCCGGACCAACGGTTGCTGGTGCCGCGCCCTTTCGGGCGCGTGGTGATGAAGCACCACTTCCCGCAGGCTGTCAGGGAAACCCCAAGAGTCTCCAATCATGGCCCCCAGGACGGTGTGATCGATGCCGATCAATTCCTGTTCCACCTCGACCGCGGACCGCCGCCGGCTGATCACCTGGCGGTAGAAGAGCGGCCGTGATGCCGCCACGAACTGGTCCAGGGCCACCTTGCCGATGTCGTGAAGCAACCCGCCGGTGTAGGCCAGATCAGGGCGACTCACGCCGGTGAGTCGGGCCAGCCGTTCGCCCAACTGGGCCGTGGCGAGCGCATGGTAGTAAAGGCCCCCCTTGCAGATGGAATAGCCCCCGGCCGTGGAAAAAAGGAATCGTTCCAAAAATGCGGAAACGATAAACTTGATCAGGTTCCTCTCGCCGAGAACGGTGAGCGCCCGCTCGATCGAATCCACCTTGCGGCCCCTCCCGAAAAAGGTGGAATTGCAGATGTGCAGCACCTTGGCGCTGATGGTCTGATCCTGCTTCACTTGGTCGGCGATGTCGGCGAATCGGCAGTTCTGATCGTCGATCATTCTGAGGATCTTCAGGGCCACTTGAGGGATGGGCTTGAGATGGCGCATGAGATCGGGAAAATCTCGGTCCAGCTCGAACGGCCTTGGTTCGGTGCGCTCGGCGCGTGCAAAATCCTGATCCATGACCGGTTCAATGCTGGTCTTGAAGTTGCTCAGATCGAGGCTCATCTTGCAGGTGAAAAAGCCGCCCGTTTCCATGCGGGCGATGGGGATTTGTTGTTCGGAAAGGATGCGTTCCACCACCGCCGAAGTGCGACCGCCGATATCCAGGTTCAGATCGAACGCCGATACTTCTCCCACCAGAGCGCCTCCGGCAACGCAAGCGCGAAGATGTTCTTTTCGTGCTCCGGCCCGTACCAGCTCATCCAGGAATTTTGGCAGCCCGGTGCTGGCATAACGCGAGGCATAGAGACTCATCGTCGGGGAAATCGGTTCAGGAAGCAGGAAGTGAATCATCCCGCCGAGTTCGCGCTCAGGATCGCACAAGGTCACGCCGACACAACTGCCAAGAAACGCTTCCAACACCCGCCGGCATTTTCCGGACAATCGACGTTCGCCGGAACCGATGATCTCCTTTTCGATCAGGGCGGGCGTCGATCCGTGCTGGGAATCGGCCGCGGGCGTGCTAACGAAATCAGCTTTCATGATCCATCCCGAGCGCTGGTGTCGTGACTTTCAAAACCTACCATGGTGGGCGTCCGGGAGTCCATCGGCGAGCGATGACACGATCCGGATGGACCCGGGCACATCAAACCTCCGCATGAGCCCCTCGAGCATTTCTCCCAAGGAAGCAAAAATCTTGCCGATCAAGCAAACAAGGATAGAATAAACTCGATTCGCCGGACCGGTGATGTGATCCATCCGGCGTGTTGAATCACGGCGGCAACCGGCGCTGGGCGGACTGGCTATTCCGAGGGGGAGATTTTGCTCAAGTGAACCGATTCCAGTGTCGATCATGATCATGGGATGCATTCAAAATCCCATGACCGACCACTGGTCCGCCGGCATGACCGCTGCTCGATTGCGCTCCGCCAGGGGCCTAACGCGATTTTCCACCGCGGACACCCGATTCGTATCCGGCAGTTGGGTGAGTGGTAGCAGATCCCCGAGCGGGGAGGTTGCGGCCAACATTCCGCGGACCGCCCGAACGTTCTAACTTGGGAGTGAGTCCCGCATGACTTCGATCGATGCCATTGTCAAGCAGATCAAGCAACTCGAACCGCTGCCCCAGGTCACCAACCGGGTCATGGAATTGGTGCAAGACTCGCGCAGTTCCATGAACGATCTGGCCAAGATTGTCGGTTTCGACCAGGCACTCACCGCCAACATCCTGAAGGTATGCAACTCCGCCTACTTCGGCCTGAACAAACAGGTGGAATCGGTGCAGCAGGCGATCGTGTACCTGGGCATGGACCAGGTGGTGGATCTGGTGCTCATGTCCGGGGCTTCCCGCAACCTCAATGCTCAGCACAAGGGCTATGATCTGGGTGCGGGAGAGCTTTGGAAATATTCGGTTTCCTCGGCCATCCTGGCACGCGAACTGGCCCTCAAGCTGGGCGCCGACAACAAGCAACTGATTTTCACCGCAGCCCTGTTGAAGGACATCGGAAAAGTCGTTCTGCAACAGTTCGTGGCCGAGTCCTTTCGAGACATCAACGAACTGGTGGCTCATCAGGGCTATAGTTTCCGGGAGGCGGAGAAGGAAATCCTGGGCATCGACCATGCGGAACTGGGTGGGCTGGTGGCCAAGCAATGGAATTTCAGCTCCGCCATGGTCGAGATCATCGAAAACCACCACCTGTCGCGAGACGTCGATGTACCTGGACGCGACACGGCGATCGTCTACCTGGCCGATCTCATTTGCATGATGATGGGCATCGGGGTGGGCAGTGACGGCCTGGCCTATCGCTTCCACAAGAAGGTTGTGGATGACTTGGGGTTCAGCACCAAGGACCTGGGCGAAGTCATCGCCGGGTTCGGAGCCAAGTACGAGGAAGTGGAAGCGCTGGTGAAATAATCATGACGCCCGCGCTGAGCTCGATTTCCCGGGTGATCGGTCGCTGACGGTGCACGCCGTTTGGTCGGATCGACGCGGACGCCGCCGGCAAACGCAAAGCCAAACTCGCGGCGTCCCCCCCTGTTTACGCTCAACCCCAGCCTCGATAATGGCTGAGAGCTTCGGTCACGGCATTCTGGAGCGTTTTGATTTCCATCGGTTTTTCGAGAAAATCCCGAGCCCCCAAACGGAGCGCCTCGACCGCTCCATGCTTATCGCCGGAGCCGGTGATGACGATCACCTCGGTATCGGGATTGACCGCCCGGGCCCGCTTGATCAATTCAAAACCGTCCATTCCGGGCATTTTTAAATCGGTTACCACCAGCGGATAGGGAGCTTTCTCAAAAGCCTCCAGGGCTGCTATCGGGTCCCTAAAGGCCGCCACTACCAGACCTTCCAATTGTAATACCTCGGTCACAAAATCCAGCATCAACGGCTCATCGTCCACCACCATCACCCGATTCGCCTCGCGTCGCAGCAGTTCCAGATAGGCATCCACCACCCGCTTGTCGTAACGGTCACCACGTCCACCTCTGATTTCTTCCAATACCACCTTGAGCGGCAACCGCGGCCGGTAGGGACGATGGTTGCTCATGGCGTCCACCACGTCGGAAACCGCGAGAATGCGCGCCCATAAATGGATTTCTTCCGCTTTCAGGCCGCGCGGATAGCCGCTGCCATCGAGTCTTTCGTGATGCTGATACACCACCTCCGCCACCGGCCAGGGAAAGGGAATGTGCCGCAGGGCCTCGTATGCCTTGGATGGGTGCTCCTTGAGCATGCCCCACTCGTAGGGCGAAAGCCGGCCGGGCTTATTGAGGATGGATGAAGGTACCGATGCCTTACCGATGTCATGCAGAATGGCGCATACTCGCAGCCCCTCGATCTCATCCTCGGCCAGGCGCATTTCTCCGCCGATCCGCGCGGCTAGTTTTGCCACGCTGCCCGAGTGCCCGGCGGTATAGGGATCACGCCCCTCCACCAGATCGCTCAAAGCCCGGGTGATGCCACTGAAGCTCTTGGCCAGGGCCAGATTCAACCGCTGCGCCTCGCGTTCGTGTTGAAGCTTGCGGGTCTGGTCCTGGATCACGATCGCAAGGACCGGCTCATGCCCTGGGGGAGTTTCCAGCCTGGACACCATGATTTTGAAAAACCGACCAAGATGAGGTTCTTCCGTCTCTTCAACGACCCATTGTGGGCCGGAGCCTGAACCGAGAGCGCTCAAGTAGGCAGGCAGGCTCGATGAGCCGTGTACTATTTCATAATAGGGGCGATTCAAGAGGGTAGCGGCATCGCAACTGAAGCCCTCGAGTGCCGCTCGGTTGACGTGGCGAATCCTGAAATGCTCATCCGCCACCAACACCATCTCTTCAAGGCCATCGATGATCGCGGTCCAGCCCGGAGCTATGTTGTAGTCCAACAATGCCGGGGGTTGATCCGCACCGGGCGACGGGATGGTCAGCATCCGCAAGGTGTTGCCCTGCCACTCGATCGACTCCACCTCCACCTGGATTGAATGCGCGGTACCATCGGTGCCGGTCCAGTCAACCTGCCGAGGAAATTGGGCGATGCACTCACCGATCGGAACCGGCAGGGTACCAATCGGGTCATGACCGAATACCGTCCGTGCCGCTCGATTGCAGCACAGCACCTGACCTTCCGGTCCAACCAGCAGAGCAGCCTGTGGAATTCTCTCGAGCAACCGGTGCACGGAGTTACCCTCGCTTGTGTGATTGAAAAGGCCGATCGCGCCATCCATCGGCCCCTTGCCAATGACTGATGCCTGGTTCATGCCGTTTGCCGATGTCAGGTCACCCGATCGGTTTATCCTTAAGCAGGATTCGTGCCGGATCCCTGAACCAGCGGAGGTACCAATCCGATCCGCGTTCACCGCAAGGTTGCTCGGGGTTATACCACGCACAAGAACAGAAATGTTTGGGTGTAACCCAAGTCGACCGAATTCGACGATGATCATCGATTCGGCCACTTTGGCGCACCATGGCTTTGAGCCCATGAACGAAGCAGGGGCGACCGGTCGGTCGCCGCTACAGCCTGTTGAATGAATCGGACCACTTGGCCGAAGCGATGATCATGGTCCCGAATTCGTAGGTCGGGTTGCGACCGGCGGGAGCTACCCGACGGACCGGCACCGCCCCCAATCCGTGCCCCCACAATGGACCGTCAGGGAGTGCTCCGCACATTCCCACCTCCACTGATTTTTCCATTCCATACCGGTTTAGGATGGGAGCTTGCATTACCAAAAGCGGGCAAGATGCCCGCGCTCCCAGGAAAGGGCCTACACGAAATGAAGGTTTTCAGCCTTAACAAGTATATTATACCTTTTTAGCTTGAGAAGTTACGTTTTGTGTTCCCGCGGAGGCGCTGAGAGCGCGGAGAAGAGCCCTGAAATCAACCTCCGCGTCTCTGCGTCTCCGCGTGGAAATGAAACTTTTAAGCCTTCACAAGTATAGTTGCACTGCCGCTGATTGGCATGCTCCTGGCTACACCGGTTCGGTGAACGCTGCATTCACAAAGTCCGCGGATGAAAAGTCGGCGGATCACCTCTTGGCGCCATGCCTCACCCAGCCATCCCCAGGCAGGCACGGGAGCGGTGGTGATTGTGACCGGATCGGAGGGAGGGACCTGGGCCATGCCCTATGTATTGTGGAGCGAGATGTTCGAGATCGGCGTTCCCGATATCGACGCTCAGCATCGCCAATTGCTTGACATCATCAATCACTTTCATGGCGCGCTCAAGTCCGGCGAAAGTCCGAACCATGTCTTCGCGACCCTGAACGCCCTCATTCGCTACACTCAGGCTCATTTCGCCGGCGAGGAGGCGATCATGGAGCAGTCTTCATATCCGGCCGAAAAGGTGGAACAACATAAGAAGATCCATGAACAACTGGTGACCGACATCTTCAACCTTCAGGAACAGCTTGCCGGGAACAGCAAGAGCATCGTCCATGATATTGAAACCTTTCTCAATGGTTGGCTGATTCAGCACATCCTGTTGGTGGATAAGCGACTCGGGGCCTACTGCGTTCCAGGACGTGGCGCGCCGGCTGCCTGATCAGCTTGCCGGTCGGCAAGGAATTGACACCCCGGAGTCAGAAACGGTGAAGCGCGGCGGAAGGTGGTTAAAGAGAACCGCGGCCAAGGCAAATGATTGATCTTGGGCAACCATTAACCGGACCATCCATATTGATCGCCAATACACTCTGAACATTCGACTTCATCGTGCTTATTTTGTGATTAAAATTGACAACTCCAGGGCGTGCGATGAATATACTTTACAGTCAATACTATCTCAGCTATTAAATAGCATGAAGGCGCGTTATCGAGCGGGCCGGAGTTTTTTTGCGCGAGGATCCGAGGACGGTATCGCATGTCCGAGAAGTCGATCATCGAGTTTGCCCGGTTCAAGCATTTCCCCAGCCTGCCCCATGTGCTGCTGAAACTCATGGAAGTATCCGCAGATCCTGAAGTCAGTATCAAGGAAATTTCCAATATCATCGGCAAGGACCCCGGGCTTACCGGCAAGCTGCTGCATCTGATCAATTCGGCTCACTTCGGGTTTCCGAAAAAAGTCGGCAAACTCGATCAAGCCGTGAACCTGCTGGGGATTGAAGCGATCCGCGGCATCGCCATTTCCAGTTCCATCCACGAAGCTTTTCAACACGCGCCGCAACAACCTGGTTTTGAGCTCAAGCATTTTTGGTGGCATTCCTTGCGCTGTGCGTTGCTTTCCCGGTTGCTGGCGCAGTCGGCCGGTTATCCCAATCCAGAGGAAGCATTTCTGGTGGGGTTGCTGCACGATCTTGGACGCTTATTGCTGTGGATGAACTTTCCCGGAAAATATGGCGAACTGGTGGCGGTCTATCAGGATCGCCCGGAACTCATGGTGGCCGCCGAAGACCGCTTGATCGCCGGGCATCCGGCGCTGGGTGCCGGTCTGCTGGAACACTGGCAACTGGGGTCCCTACCGGCGGACGCGGTACGCTATCACCATGAACCGCCGGAACGGATCCGCAATGCGCTGCCGTTGGTGCAAATCGTGTATCTCGCCAATGCCCTGTCGGGCTCGGCGGAGCCGCTCGCCTGGAACCGGCTGGGGCCGATCGCGGCGATCTTGAACCTGCAAGCCGCCGATACCAAAAACCATCTCGTCCGGGTCGACCAGGAAATCGCCGAAATCGCCGATGTCTTGGGGATTGTGATCGAACGACCGGAGCTCGGATGCAGCGACGGGGAAAGTTCCGACCGGGACAAACTCGAGCAGATCAATCAATACGGGAAGCGTTTTGCACTGGTATTCGCAACCCTGCGTAACCTGGTCGGCGCGCGCGACGTGCCTCGGGTGGTCCGGGAGTTGCGCTTGGGCCTTGCCAGCTTGTTCGAGTTCTCGAACCCCCTGTTTCTGGTGAAGGATTGGGAACAGGAGCGACTGACATGCTGGTCGCTCGATGGAGAAACCGGCTCCGGCGGCGAACCCGACTGGTTCGTTCCCCTGGCCGCTCGGGATTGCCTGGTGATCGCGAGTTTCACCAGGCAGACACCGCTGGTCTCGTTCGATCGGGCCCCGGGAGACATGAGCCTTCTGGATCAACAACTGATCCGTCACCTCGGAAAGCCGGGCATCTATTGTCAGCCGCTTGCCGACGGCGGCGAATCTCAGGGCGTGGTGGTGCTCGGCCTCGACCGGGCGGATTATCAGCGCCTAAACGGTGAGCGGGAATTACTCGATCTGTTTGCGGCCCAAGCGGGGGCCAGGCTGCAGGCCATCAGTGCCCAGAAGGTCCAGGCGCAAGTCGTGCAAGAAGAGCGTCTGCAAGCCTTCACCGACCTGGCCCGAAAGATCGTCCATGAGGTCAACAATCCCCTTGCGCTGATCAAGAATTATCTCAAGATTCTGGATCTGAAGCTCAGCGAACGGCAGATTCATCAGGAAGAAATCGGAATCGTCAATGAAGAGATCGACCGGGTGAGCGAACTCCTGGCGGGCCTGACCAGGCTTTCCCATGCGAAGCTGGTCAAAACCGAAGCGGTCAGTGTCAATCGGCTGCTGATCCAGCTCTGCAAGATTGCCGGTGAACCCCTGCGGGCTACTTCCAATGTGGAAATCGAACTGCAATTGGAACGGGACCTCCCACCGATCATGGCCGATCTCGACGCGCTGCGCCAGGTCTTTGTCAACCTGGTCAAGAATGCCGCTGAAGCCATGGCGACCGGCGGCCACCTGCGGATCCAGACCCGCTCAGTGGGTCGCCGACTTGCTCCAGCCGGGGCGAAAACGACCACCGCGTCGGGCCGGGTGGAAATCATCGTCGAAGACAATGGCCCCGGGGTCCCGGAATCCATCAAGAGCAAGATCTTCGAACCTTATGTCGGCTCAAAGGGAGAATCCCACTCCGGGCTGGGGCTTTCCGTCGTCCACAACATCATCAGAGGCCTGAACGGCAACATCAGCGTCGAGAGTGAAGCCGGGCACGGCGCCCGCTTCGTGGTTTCCTTTCCGGCATTGGCTGCGGACCTTGATGGCAAGACCTCGACGAGGTAGACAATGAAGGAGCAGGCATCCGTCTTGATCGTGGACGATGAACCGCGCATGTGCGAAAGTCTAAGGCTGCTGCTGCACCACCATGGCTATCGCATTTGCACGGCCTACAATGGAGCGGAGGCGAGGCAACAGCTCCGTCAGGCGGAATTCGACGTGGTTTTGATGGACCTGATCATGCCGGACACCAGCGGCGAGCAATTGGTGGAATTCGTCAACCAGGGTTACCCCGACACCATGGTGATCGTGATCACGGGAAACGCTTCCCTGGAATCGGCGGTTTCCGTTCTGCGCAAGGGGGCCTACGATTACCTAAGAAAACCGTTCGAGTTCGAGGAACTGCTCCAAACCATCAAGAACGCCCTCAATCAGCAGCGACTCAAGCGGGAAAAGGAACAGATTTCAGGGGAACTGGAAGTTTCCCGGGACCGCTACCAATACCTGGTGCAGAATTCTCCGGACATCATCTACACCCTCGACCCTCAAGGCAATTTCACCTTTATCAGCACCGTGGCCACGCGTCTGCTGGGTTACAGCGCCGAGGAGATCATCGGCCATCATTATACCGAGATGGTTTACCAGGAAGATCTGGAACAGGCCAAATGGGTATTCAACGAGCGGCGCACCGGCAGCCGCGCGGCTTCCGGAGTGGAGCTGCACCTCAAGTGCTCACCCCTGCATCCCGTTTCGCGGTGCGAGGAAGAAGATTTCCTCACGGTTGAACTGAAGGCCACCGGGATGTACGATAAGTCGGTCAGTGACCGCTCCAAGCGGTTCCTGGGCAGCCACGGGGTGATGCGCGATGTGAGTGAACGCAAGCGGCTGGAAAAGCAACTCCAGCAAGCGGATAAGATGCAGGCATTGGGCACCATGGCGGCGGGCATCGCGCACGATTTCAACAATCTGCTCATGGGCATCCAGGGCCTGACCTCGCTGATTTTGCTGAAAACGAGCCCGACTAGTCCGGAATACGAACGATTGCGCAACATCGAGCAGCACGTGCAAAGCGGTGCCGCCCTCACTTCACAATTGCTGGGCTTCGCTCGGGGGAATAGAGGTTTCGTCAAGTCGCTCGATCTGAACGACGTGCTGCACAAGACCTGCAACATGTTTTCCCGCAGTCGGCGGTCGGTAACGGTCCATCGGATTCAGCAGGAAGGCCTGTGGCCGGTGGAAGTGGATCGCGGGCAAATAGAACAGGTGCTGCTCAATCTGTACCTGAACGCCTCGCACGCCATGCCGGGCGGCGGCGATATCACCGTGCAGTCGGCGAACGTTGATCTGGAGTCGAGCCAGGCCCGCTTGCTGAATCTGCTACCCGGACGCTATGTCAAGCTGTCGGTGACCGACATGGGTATCGGCATGGATGAGGAAACCTTGCAGCGGATCTTCGAGCCCTTCTTCACCACCAAGAAGGCCGGTCGCGGGACCGGTCTCGGCCTGGCTTCGGCCTACGCCATCGTGAAGAATCACGGCGGCGCCATCGATGTCAAGAGCCGGCCCGGGGCCGGCAGCACCTTCGACATTTATCTGCCGGCCTCGGATAAGGGAGTCAGCAAGGAACCGGTAGCGGCCGAATCGATGCGCCGCGGTGTCGAAACGGTGCTCCTGGTCGATGACGAAGACATCATCCTGGAAACCGGGGGGGAAATCCTGAAGGCCCTCGGCTATCAGGTGCTGTTGGCGAAGGACCCACACGAATCCCTCGACATTTACCATAGCAACCTGTCCACCATCGATGTGGTGGTGCTGGACCTGGTGATGCCGGGCAAGGGCGGAGGTGAAGTCTTCGACGACCTGCGCACCCTCAATCCTCGGGTGAAGGTGCTGCTTTCCAGCGGCTACGACCTCGATGGCGAAGCAGCCGCGATCATGAAACGCGGTTGTGACGGTTTTATCCAAAAACCATTCACGGTCGAGAAGCTATCCCGTAAACTGCGAGAGGTCCTCGATAGATCGTTGCATTGACGGGGTGACAGCGGGGGCCCCGCACGATCCAACTGAACGGATCCGGGGCCCAGTACACCGGGGCGGAAGTTGCTATCCCCTTCGTGGCGCCAAGGAACCTAGTACTACAACGAGACATTTTGTACTGGCCGTGGCTCACCCAATGCGGCTAAAGTTCTGAGCCTTTTGCGTCGGTGGCTTTGATATGCCCTTTCATTATGGATGATGCGATAGCTTAGTAC
>Ga0100377_1000662_pt1 | contig 29507 bp, 39 predicted proteins | sample CryGeymeta201501_FD_83664 | JGI IMG/M metagenome (GOLD analysis project Ga0100377, IMG submission 83664) | Groundwater microbial communities from Crystal Geyser aquifers in Utah, USA - Crystal Geyser metaG 2015-01 | ecosystem: Environmental > Aquatic > Deep subsurface > Groundwater | place: USA...
AACACGCAAGAGCGTCAACGCTGTTTCATTGTGTGCAGTCCGAAGACTGGTAAGGTAAGCCCTTTGACAGAGGAACTCGCTTGTGCTTTCAAATACGTCCTGGCACACGACAGCATTTGCGAAGATGACGGTCTGCCTTTGCTCGCGCTTGACCACAGTGCAACGCCGTTCGTGGCTCGCCCTCCTGCATGGTTCTCAGGCCCTGTGTACCTTCAACCCTGTGACGACAAAGACAACGCAGTCAACCTCGAGAACCTTCGAGCGTGCGTTCGGTCTAGTTTGAAATTCGGGTATGTGTTGCAATTGCAAGTCCATAAAATACTGGGACTGGAATAATCATGTGCGCAATCTTTGGAGCTGTTGTACAGAAAATCCAGTCCGTTCACGAACTGGAAGTAGTCAATTCTCTGCTTGAGTATATCTGGGCGGAAAGTCACGAACGTGGGCGAGATGGGCGCGGGTTTGTACTCAACGCAAGTGCGGAGCTAGAGCTTGTTGAATACAGGCAGATAGGAAAGGTGCATCCTGCGATAAGCCTTCCTCCTGCCCTTCACAGGTTTTGTGAATCTGCGTCCATCATTGGAAATGTGCGAGCAGAACCGACAACAGAGTTCGTTCAGAATAAGCACTTATTCGATCAGCAGCCCTATTCACTAGGGGGCTGGTCTATCGTGCATAATGGAACAATAGCCAATGACAAGGAGCTTCGCACAAAGCGCCTTCCTACTGGTATTGACAGCGCATCGATCGTTGAACAGCTCGCGGTTAAACCTGTGACATTCCATGGCTTCTCGAGTATGGTTCGATCGTTACGCGGAAGTTATGCAATTCTGGCAACGCATTTCGAATATCCTAAGCTGATGTACGTGGCAGCGAATTACCGCCCGATCTGGTATATCGAAACAGAGCACGGGGTATTCTTTGCAAGCGCCCGGAACTACTTTCCAAAGTCCTACGCTCCCAAAATGGTGGAACCTTACACGGTGAGCCTGTTCGGGCCGTGCGGATGCATTCACTCTGAAAGTTTATACTCGACACAGCCACACAGCGAACGCGCCTTGGTAGTTTGCAGCGGAGGTCTGGACAGTGTGGTCAGCGCGGTGTACGCTCAGAAGGAATTGGGGATGTCTATTCATTTAATTCACTTTCTATACGGAAGCAGAGCGGAGGGCCCTGAAGTGAAAGCTGTCGAAGCTGTTGCGAAGGAGCTGGGGGCGGAGCTGACGTTGTTCCCGCTGCCGGTCTATTCCAAGAGCGATTCCCCTCTGCTGAACCCCGATAGCAAGTTGGCAGGGGGCGAAGCAGGCGCAGAGTTCGCGCATGAATGGGTTCCAGCCCGGAACTTGTTGCTGTTAAGCGTAGCAACTGCATTCGCAGAGGCGCAGGGTATAGACACAATCGTTCTCGGAAACAACCTTGAGGAAGCTGGTGCCTATCCTGACAACGAACCTGAGTTCATTGCAAAGTTCAATGACCTGTTACCGTTTGCCGTTGGTGATGGAAAGCGAATGCGGGTTATAATGCCCGTAGGCAATCTGATGAAGCACGAGATTGTCGAACTGGGGCATCGCATAGGTGCGCCAATGCATCTGACGTGGAGTTGCTACCGTGCAGAAGAGCTCCACTGCGGAACGTGCGGCCCCTGCTACATGAGACGCAAAGCGTTCGAGATAAATGGTATTCCCGAAGTCATTTCATACAAGGATAAATAAATGTCAATGCTTAGTATTGTCAAGGAGCTCCCGAAGCCATTTCCATTTCTACAAGCATTAAATTTACTTGTGGATGCTGGATATAATCGAACGATTGCCGCTGACCAGATAACAATCAATGCAATGAATTCACACGACTCCCAAGGGTTGTTGAGAGATAAGCAAACCAAAACGCCTAGCGGGTACTCCATGATGGACGGAATGTTGGTGTCTGCTCACTGTATTCCCCCATTCGAGGAAAAGGGAATTTTTATAACGAAAAAGGACACGCTGCATGGAAAATATCTTATTTTGATTCCTTGCAATGCGGGGGCGATGGTTGGGGACTACTTCACTAAGAATACACGGAGGTCTGTTGCAAGGTATTTTCCCGAAAGAACAACTTGTCTAGACTTTGCAGCAACCGATTCTATCACAACGGTCACAAAAGATGGAAAAGGATTGATTGTCTTCGAGAATGAAATGAATCGTGTTAAGGGGCATGATTTATTTCCGACTTTCAACAAACAGAAGTTAAATGAGTGTAACGATGGAATAAAAATAAGCGAGGAACGGTTAGGCCGATATCAGTCCGTTTTCTCGTTCCTGAATGTGCGGTTATATGATGAAGCGGTTCAGTCGTCTTCACTTACAAACATCATTCGCGTTCCAATCGAATACAAACAAGATTTTTTCTTGCAAGGAATCCCCAGACTTCGTTCAGTATTTGAACAATTCGCAGATCCGGTTGACCTTATCGCGCATTCTATAAAGGAGATTCACAATGCCTAAAATTACAGCAGAGAGATATCATGACATCAGCGCAGGGCATCGCGTAGTAGGTCATGAAAATAAGTGCCGCCACCTGCATGGCCACAATTATCGAATCCACTTCGTTTGCGAAGCTGACACGCTGGATGAAGTTGGCCGCGTTATTGACTTCGGTGTTATCAAAGAACGCCTGTGCATGTGGGTCGAGAACAATTGGGACCACAAGTTCCTGGCATGGGAAGAAGACCCCGTGATTTCCGCAATGGTGTTTTATCTTCTGTTTGAAGATGCGGATTCGGAAAAGATACTTAGCGATTCCATCGTTCATACCCCGTTCAACCCGACTGCTGAAAACATGGCGCAACACCTCGTTCAAGTTGTTGGCCCTGCTCAACTTGACGCCACTGGCGTGACACTGGTGTCCGTTCGCATTGAAGAAACTGCCAAGTGTAGCGCATCATTTCATATCTAAGGAATAACATGAAAACAATTCTGACACACATGGACGTTCATAACCTTTGCACAGAACTGGCACGGGATATCAGAGCGTTCCAACAAGACATCGGCCCTGCGCGAGCATTGTGCATCTATCCTATTCCAAGAGGGGGGATTCCGGTTGCGTACCTTGTCAGCGCCTTCCTGCTGAATGTAACGATAGTTGACAAGCCTGAAGACGCAGACCTATTCCTAGACGACCTCATTGACAGCGGTCGCACCTGTGCCCGCTACTGCGACGAGCATTCGGGCGTTCCCTTCTTCGCTTTGCTGGACAAGCGAACGGACGAACGCTTCAAGGGCAAGTGGATTTCATTTCCTTGGGAGGTAACGGATACGGGTGCAGACCAGTCAGGTGACGACATCATTGTTCGCTTGCTGCAACTCGTGGGCGAAGACGCAACCCGCGAAGGCTTGCAGGAGACACCTGCTCGTGTGGTTAAAGCCTGGAAGTTTTGGACCAGCGGATACGGTAAAGACGCGGGCAAGCTGCTGAAGGTATTCGAGGACGGCGCGGAGAAATATGACCAGATGGTTATCGTTAAAGACATCCCAATCTATTCGCACTGCGAACATCACTTGGCAGCTATCATCGGCACTGCATCCATCGCATATATCCCGAACGGAAAGATTGTAGGGTTGAGCAAGTTGTCCCGCTTGGCGGATATGTTTGCCCGCCGATTGCAAGTGCAGGAACGTCTGACAGACCAGATTGCGGATGCACTGGTTGAGCACTTGAAGCCTGTCGGCGTAGGCGTCATCATTAAGGCTCGCCATTTGTGCATGGAATCGAGGGGCGTATGCCAACAAGGCCACCACACGATAACCACAGCTCTCCGAGGTGCGATCAAGGATGAACCTCAAACGCGCTCCGAGTTCCTTCGCCTGGCGGACTGATATGAACATCTTTATGGCAGCCGTTTACACTAACGGCTATCGCAAAGGGCAGAACCGATATAAGAAGTTGATAGAACACGAGCAGCGGTTAGTAGATGGGATACCGCACATTCTCGAGTCTTATCACTATATCAGTTCACAACGGTTCATAGACCAGATGCGGGATGATAACGCCAAAGTATTCTTGGATTCAGGTGCGTTCTCTGCCTACACATTGGGCGTCAATATCGACCTGCCAACTTACTGCGATTATATCAAACGCAATGCTGACCTTTGGCGGGTCGAGGACGGGGTTATGATGGCGTCTGTGTTGGACGGCATTGGCGACCCTTTGCAGACATACCGGAACCAGCTTGCCATGGAGCAACTTGGGGCAAAGCCCCTCCCATGCTTCCACGCAGGAGAAGACGAACGATACCTTGAGCACTACGTCCGGAACTATGAGTATATCACTCTCGGCGGTATGGTGGGCAGCTCAACAAAACAGCTCTGTATCTGGCTCGACCGCATGTGGGACAAGTACCTGACAGACGGCAGCGGGCGCCCCCGCCTTAAGGTTCACGGGTTCGGTATCACTGCTATTCCAATCATGGAACGATACCCGTGGTGCAGCGTGGACTCGTCCTCATGGATTCAGTCCGCTGCGTTTGGCAGCATTGTGACGCCGGAGTGGGGCCCGTTGTCGGTGTCGGAGAAATCCCTAAGCAGGCATGACGCAGGGCAACACGCAACAACGCTGACACAGATTGAGCAAGACTTCGTTCTGCAAACGTTGGAGAGACAGGGGTTCACATATGAACGTCTATCAACTGTATACGAATCCAGAGCAGCGTATAATCTCTGGGCATACGGTGTCGTGAATGCAATGATGAACGCCGCTAACAACTACGAGCAACTCACCGCTCATATACAGGAGCTCTACTGATGCTGAAGTCACTTAAATTCGTTCAAGGTTCTGTTGCCAAAAAAGACTTCGTTCCGTCGCTGTCACACTTCCGAATTGAGAACGGAACAGTTCGCGGATATAACGGGATGCTGGCGCTGTGTAGCCCTATCCCATTTGACATTACCTGCGCACCAAAAGCGGAGCCCCTTGTCAAAGCGATATCGAACTGCGTGGAAACAGTGCAGCTCGCGATGACACAAGCGGGGCGCCTGTCTATTCGTAGCGGTAAGTTCAAGGCGTTCGTGGATTGTGTTGACGGGGACACCCCGCACGTTCAACCGGAGGGCGAGCATGTGGTTATAGAGGGCGCTGCGCTGCTACAGGCCTTCAAAACGGTTGCTCCATTTATTGGTGACGACGCTTCCCGCCCGTGGTCTAACGGTGTGCTGTTGCTTGGGCAAAGTGCATTCGCAACAAACAATATCACGCTCGTGGAATACTGGACAGGAATTACAGTTCCACGCCCGCTCAACATCCCTCGAGCTGCTGTGCGTGAAATGTTGCGCATTAACGAAGTTCCGGAAAGCGCGCAGCTGACGGACGTGTCTATCACGTTTCACTATAGCGGCGGACGTTGGCTTCGAACACAACTGTTCGAGACGCAGTGGCCCGACCTGTCCAAAGTGCTCAACAAGGAAAGCAACCCTCAACCCGTAGATGCAAGACTGTTTGAAGCACTGACTAATCTGAAACCTTTCACAGATAAGATGGGCCGCATTCTGTTTCGCGGGGCTGGTAAAATAGCAACCCATGATGATGAAACGGAAGGGGCGGGGTATGAGCTTGAAGGGTTTGACCACACTGGCGTCTATCAGATTGATATGCTCGGTTTGCTGCAAGGCAACGTGAAGACAATTGACTGGTCTTTGTACCCTGCTCCCTGCATGTTCTTTGGCGATAAACTTCGCGGGGCTATTGTTGGAATGCGTTCGTAATGGCAAGAGCTGACTCGATAGGTCTTTTCTGGGAAGACAGGCCTGCAGTTAAGCCTGAGAAGGTTGAGAAGCCCAAGCGCACCCCTCCCGAGCGCACATGGGAGCGCCCTGACTACCTGCCCGGACTAGAAGAAGCGCGTGCGTTCCGCGTTTCGCAGTTTGAAGACTGGGAACTTGCTATCGCTTGCGCGAAGCGTGAAAAATTCATATTTGATATCGAGTGCTATTCTAATTATTTCCTAGTCTCTTTCATGTCCCTTGCGTCAGGGAAGGTGATCTATTTCGAGCGCACCACGAACAAAGATTTCAACACACCCAAGCTGAAATGGATTGTTGATACGTTTTGTCTTGTCGGGTTCAATAGCTGGAGCTATGACATCCCTATCCTAGCAATGGCGCTGGCAGGTAAGTCCAACGCGCAATTGAAGCAAGCGACGAACGACATCATTGTGAACCAGATGCGCCCGGCCGACATATTGCGTGCGGCCAAGGTCAAGAAAATAACTCCGAACCATATTGACTTGATTGAGGTTGCACCCCTTTTCGCCAGCCTTAAGATATACGGAGGGCGCCTGCACGCTCCCAGAATGCAGGACTTGCCATTCCACCCAGAAACCATTCTGTCCGCAGAGCAGATGGACATTGTTCGCTGGTATTGTGTCAACGACTTGTCAAATACCGCATTTCTGCATCAATCCCTAAAGGAGCAGCTGATACTCCGCGAAGCGTTGAGTCAGGAGTACGGGATGGACTTGCGGTCAAAGTCTGACGCACAGATTGCGGAAGCAGTCATTGCAAACGAGGTTGAGAGAATAAATGGTAGGCGTGCACAGCGCCATGAGATTGTTCCAGGAACCTCATACAAGTACCAGATTCCGAGGTTCCTGAAGTACGAAACCCCGCTGATGAATTGGGCGTTGAACATTGTGCGTCATGCCGATTTTATTGTGAGCGAGAATGGCGCAATCAGTATGCCCGCAGAGCTCAAGGAACTCAAGCTGCAAATTGCGAACAGTGTGTATAGACTAGGTATAGGCGGTCTGCACAGCTCAGAGCAATGCGCAGCGCACGTGGCGTCAGAGGATATTGAGCTTCGCGACATTGATGTTGAGTCCTACTACCCGCGCATAATTCTGAATCTTGGCTTGTACCCGAAGCATCTGGGAACAGCGTTCCTGAAAGTCTATAACGACATAGTTGAGCGCCGTATTAAAGCCAAGGACGGTGCAAAGCGAATCAAGGCTTTGTTGAAACAGGAAGGGCTGAACGAAGACGTCAAAGTACGCTACAATAAGGAACTGGAAGTCCTAGAGGTCACGTCCGATTCACTGAAGATTACGATTAACGGTTCGTTCGGCAAACTAGGCAGCAAGTATTCTGTCCTCTACGCTCCAGACCTGCTGATACAGGTAACAGTGACAGGCCAGCTTTCGCTGCTCATGCTTATAGAGCGAATGGAGCTTGCTGGAGTAAGTGTGGTCAGCGCCAACACGGACGGCATCGTGTTGAAGTACCACAAGACCCGCAAAGCGGAAGTCGACGCAATCATTGCGCAATGGGAACGTGACACACAATTCAAGATGGAGAGCACGTTCTACTCCGCTATCTATAGCAGAGACGTCAACAACTATATCGCGGTCAAGTATGATGGTGACGTCAAGACAAAGGGTGCATATTCTAGCCCCAAGAAAGCGGCCCAGCGGTTGCATAAGAACCCGACAAACCAGATATGCGTTGACGCAGTCATCGCGCTGCTCACCAAGAAGACACCGATTGTGACCACAGTGCGCGCCTGCACTGACGTTCGGAAGTTCGTGTCTGTGCGCACGGTTAAAGGCGGGGCGGTCAAAGACGGTGTATTCCTTGGAAAGTCTATCCGCTGGTATTACAAGGCAGGTGAAGAAGGTGAGATTATCTACGCGGACAGCGGGAACAAGGTTCCTCGTTCTGAGGGTGCAACACCCCTGATGGACTTACCATCTACATTCCCGCAAGACATTGATTATGAATGGTATGAGAAGGAAGCAGAGCGGATGCTGGTGGACATTGGATATTCGCTGAAACCAGTAGTTCAAAAATAAATGCAGATTTCGCTTGCATTTTAAGAACTATTCCTCCAAAGTGTTGGTCATGCAGTTAAACAACACAAGGAGAAATGAAATGACCGCAATCTACAACACAACAAAAGAATTCAACGAAGCGATTTACGAATTCGTTAAGATGGGCCTGACCTTCCAAGCGGATCACCAAGCTCTAACAATCCATTTTAAGGGGGGATACTAAAATGACTGAACAAACTATCGACAACAAGGTTCTGGAACGCATCAAGAAGATGTTGGCACTGTCCAACGACAGCGGCGCAACAGAAGCAGAGCGCGAAACTGCGCTTCGCATGGCTTACAACACGCTGGCGAAATATAACCTGTCCATGAGCGACCTGCCTTCGGAACAAGACGCAGAGATACGCGAGCGCCAGGATGTGGTTATCAGTGCTGATCGCTGGGCACGCAATCTGTCTATGGCGGTTGCGAAACTGTTCTTCTGCAAGTATTTCTATTCGCAGACTGGAACGTCAGGGAAAGACAAGCACTGTTTCGTCGGACGCCAGAGCAACGTTATCACCGCGAAGTATATGAGCGAATATCTTATCAAGTCTGTCAAACGCGAAGCGTCCAAGCGTTACAAGTCCCCAACGAGCCCAGAAGGGCGTTCATTCTGTGTTGGTACTGTGCGCAGTGTTGCAGAGCGAGTTGAGCACATGCTGAAGCAAGACGCAGAAGGTCAAGCAGGAACAGCAGTTGCACTCATTAACCTACACAAGCGTGAAGAGGATGCGAACGCTGCTTGGCTGTCAGATGAAGGAACGTCGTTGACAACAGCCAAGGGTCGCGCTGATAATTCACTGCGCTCGGGTGCATACCATAGCGGGAAGGAATACGGAAAGACGGTGTCACTCAACCATCAAGTGACGAACACCAGCAAAGATTTCAAACGTCTTAACTAAGGGGTGAGTCGCGGGTATATGCTGCGCCAACCCGCGAGCCTATAGCAGTACACTGGCAGTGAAGCGATCGCGGCCCCTGCCAGCCTGTAGCGCCGCGCAATAGCAGAAAAGGAGTCCCAACTATGGGCGATATGGCAGAAGAAATGAACGCACTCAAGAAATTCCACAAGGAGGAGCGCCAGCAGAAAGCAGAGATGAATATCTTCCTTCTGGAGTCACTTGGGATACCTGCGTTTGAGCAATCGAAGAACGTATTTCGAATAGACCATTTGGAGCTTGGAACAGTCATGTATTATCCGTCCAGCAACAAGTGGCAGCACAGGAGCAGAATTCACCGAGGGAACGTCAACTCGTTCCAAGGCTGGTTGCGCAACAACAAGTTCATCATATAGGAGGATATATGAACAAGAAAACAAGTTTTCTGAAACGCCACGCATTCGACATTCTTGTCGTCATTGCGGTTGTTCTCGCGTTCCTTCTTGTGTCATCTTGCGATATGCAAGCGGCAGAGGTAGAGCGTGATGAATACTGTACCATGCTCAAACTTGGAGCGTGGCCCGACTACCGAAATATCAAGGACACGGAATGCCCTCAGTAAAAAAGACGGCCGCGTGAGCGACCGTCAATCCGCAGCGTTCTCCTCTGCGGGCAGCGTTATTTCTTGGCAGTGCGAACGGCAGCGAGTGCGTCAACGCCCTTGCCAATCTGGCGAAGGCCTGCATATGCCCAAGGCAATGTCAACAGCAACAGAAGAACCTCTGTGCTCGGTGCGTCCACTTTGAACGCATATACCAGCGCAGCTACAAGACTCAACCATGCTTGGGCCGGGCGGGTGCGGCGAATAAACGGGTCTTCCGCAGTGTCGCCAGCACGGATTGTCAGCTGTGTCTGTTCATGTTCAGCTTGTGCATCTTTCAACCGTGCTTCTTCAATTGCCTGGATATGCTGGCGAATGCTTGCTTCTTCCTGCACAGCAAGCTCCTTGAGCCTTATCAGTGTAGCGGGGTCAGTTTGTAGGGCTTGCAGGGCCTTGGCGGGGTCATTGGTGCCAGTAGCACCGCTCACCAGTGCAACGCCAGCCGCTACAGCGCCTTGAACGTTCCCTGTCAACAAGCTGCCAACCAGTGAAGCACCTGTTCCAGCGTTATCTTTAATCCATGAACCTACGTCTGACCAATTCACACCGGATACTTCTTCACTGGCAGTTGAAAATGAGGGCCGTCAACGAACGGAACCTTCTTCAAGCCTTTCTTTTTGTACTCAGCCCTCTTTCGAACGATGTAGGCCATCTGCTCTTCAGAGCAGTCTTCATATTCGCTCATGCACTTGTCCCACACACCGCCCCATTCCAGAGGGATGTCTAGTTCCTTCGCTGCTTGTTGCATTGCTTCCGCGATGGTGAAGTACAGCGACCAGTCCCAACGAACTTTCCCAGCAACAAGACCGCCCAAGTCAACTGCACGGGACAAACCGTCAGCGGGCGGGATGTGTCTGCTGTTCAATGTGGTCGTAGCACCAGCAGCCAGAAGTTCTGCCTGGCGTTCTTTCGTGCGAGCACCTTCCAGCACAGTGAAATCAACTTTGCTGACCACAATTGCGCGTTCAACAATCTTCACGAGGTCTGGGTGAACCTGTTGCAAGCGCAGAATTGAAGTTGGACCTAGTTTGTAACTCATTTCAAACCTTTCACAGTTGCAACAATACCGACCCAAGCGGCATAAGCTAGGGCGCTCCCAATCGCTGCTATGAATACGAACGTGCCATGGTCAGATGCTTTGCGAAGGCGTTTGCCAAAGCGTAAGTCTTCTCTGAACTCTTCTACGGACTCAGGCTTGTTAATATCAACGCCAAGGATGGCGAATACTTTACGCACCGCATTATCAGCGGCGCGCTCATATTCGGATTCAAGCCCACCCTCAATATCCGATAATCGGCGGCGTAGTTCGCTCATACTGTTTCCTTAACACATTTTACCATGCCACTGACTCCACTCCAGTAACGGTTGTCGCTGCGTTGATTGCGTCTTTGAGGGTGCGCCTCTTTTTGAATAACGGCTGGCCGCGCATCAGGATTAAACCACGCAGTTCAGTAAACTGTACATCAGTCAGCGGTACTTCGATGTTGGTTATGTCGTACCAGCCGATACCAGTACCAGCAGGAAGTGCACTGGCAACCTGCGTCATTAGTTCGACAGAACCTGCATCGGCTTGGAATACGTGTCCGGCGTAGGTTATTGGAGCTTCTTTTTCGGAGATGTATGCAGCTTCGATTATGCCGATCTGTTTGGCTCGTACTTCCTTGAGGGTAGGCGCAAGGAGTGCATCAGCCTCAGCCTGTGTGATTTCTATACACCCAGCCGGTAGCAGATGCAGAGCAGCACCGTCCATGTCATCGTGGATGTTTCCATTGAGGTCTTTGTGTAGTGCCATGATTTTGTCCTTTAATTAACGAAGTTCTACTGCACCATTTGTTTGCAATGTTCCCGAATAACTATAACTTCCTCCCGCTTTAACTATAAAAGTCTCCGTATGGCTGATGGCAGATGTATTGGCAATGCGAATTCCATCTAGGAAAATCCCAAGGCCTGTCGAGGTATTCGATAACATCACAGTGATCGGTTTTCCTGTGGAATTATAATAGGTTACTCCCGAGGTTCTTGTTACAATCTGGGTGTTCTGCCCATAACCAATGCTGCTCATGGCAGTCATTGCATTCCCACCCGCTGGCTGCACTTTACTTGGAGTAGTCGCCCAAGTTCCAGCCGTTGCCTGTGTTGATTCGACATAGCCGATTACACGATAGGCGACATTCGTTCTGGCAGTTGTTGAATAGATTACGGTTGCGCTGTCTGCTGCACCAGCCCTACCCTCTGCGGTTGTGCTGATTAAATTTGTTTCATCCAGATTGACACCGCCAGCCATATTCACTGCGGCAAGCTCAATTGTTCCAGCGTTGTTGATAGCCAGAATGGCAATACGAGACTGGACAGCATTCACCGCTCCGAGGGTTGAACCGGGACTGATAACCAGACTGGCAGGCGTTCCGGTGACTGTGGAATAAGTACCGTTTCCCGCTGTTGTAGAACGGAACTCTAATGTTAGCGGAAGTGCGCCGATGGTTAGTGCATTTGCTGCAACAGATGCAGAGACTGATTGGAGTTGTCTTGCTCCGTTGTCTATTACCGCTCGCTGATAATTCCGTACCTCACAAGTGGTGGCGGTGAGCATGTACACATCGAAGGTGTCCCCTGCCGCCGTGGTGATAGATACTCCACCTTGCAGGATAGTCAGCCCTGTCCCTGCGGTAATGTCTCCGGCGCCCAGACATTTACGCTTGTAAGTGACACCAGCTACGCCGTGGAATGCGGTAATGTTGGCGGATGTGTTGGAGAGCGTACCTTCGAGTGATTCTCCGGTGAAGTCCGTAGTAGTGGCTCGGACCGTGGCGGTTACTGATTGGTCAACCTGCCGGGCTTTGCCTGCGGTGAGGCCGATCATTCCGGATTGAGCATAGCTCCTCAGCAAAGCAGATGTCAAGCTCTTTTCCGTCACTCCTTGCCTTGCCAATAAAAGATCGGTGTCGTTGATGCTACTCGCGGCACCTAAATCCGCCAGCGTGACCTTCGTGGCACCTAACTTTGAAGTGATTGTCGCTTCGTTACCTGCGAGGGAAAGGATTGCCGCTTGTTGGGCAAGTATCTGTCGAACTAATGCTTCTTCTGCTGCGTTGAGTGCCATATTAAAGTTCTCCGAATTGACGTGACGTTGCCATTATGACCACATTGGTTGAACCACCAGTCACGGGTTGATTACCGCCTACCGTAGCGGCGCCGAGCGCCAGTGTCGCGCTGGATACTACCTTCAGCGAGTGAACGACGCCTGCGTCCCCCTTGTAACCGATTGCCACGAGGTATTTATTGGCATCGCTACGGTCAAATGCCTCCAAGCGAATGACGCTGTTCGGAACAACAAACAATTCGACACCATTTGCGTCGGATACTTTGTCTCTGTTGACATAGCGGAATACTTTTTGAAAGAGCCAGTTGAGCCACTGGGCGGGAAGGGGTTGGCCCCGTGCTCCCGCTGTCTCAGGGATAAAACCAGCGAGAAGAACCGCATCAGGCGGTTGACCGACGTTCTGTTGCCCGTCTGGAAAGCTGGTATATTGTTCCGCGAAGTTAATCACTGGAAGACCCCTGTGAGGTTGTGATGACCCAATGTGGTCAAGGTGTTGGGATTATACACAGCAAGCGTCGGCCCACCAACGTCTAAATATCCCATTCCGACATCAAGCTCTGCTGATACAATTCCGCCAAAAGTGGAGCCAGTGCTACTCAACGCGCTCTGCTCTACAAGAACGTCGCTTCCGTTTGCGTCAAGGTAGTCCTGACCGCCGTTCACGAATAGCTCCCCAGGCATAGGTTCGCGAGCAAAGCGGAAAGGCACATCCATGAAGGACACTGCAACGGGGACATTACTTATCGCTACAGGGGACAACCCTTGTATAGAAAGATGAATTGTGCTGTCAGCAAAGAACCCATTCGTGAAGAGTAACGCTGTGAATGGATACGCTTCAAGGTACTGACAGTCTGTCGGGTCGGTTAGGAACTTCAACCCCGCAATCATGTCCTTCGGTGTCCCGTTGGACATATTGACAAAGACGCGAAACTTGATGGCGGTTCTATATACATCGTCAGAACGCCCTTGTCGTGTCTCGCCTACTATATTTCCACATCCGTCCAGTTGAGTACCGACGGATGTATTTATCCAGCGTTCTGCAATAAGTGCGTCCGCGTTCGTTTCAACCTCTGTCAAGGGCCCAACTATTGCAGCCAACAAGGCTTGCAGCTTTGGTGAGTTCTGGAATTGACCTGCTAGTCTTGGGGTGGCTTTGGAGGGATAGTCAAGCACGTTAGACTCCGATTACAGATACGCGAACAGCGTCGAACCTTGCATGTTCTGCACGGGCCAAAGCCGCGTTCGTTGTCGAATAAGAAGGAACATCTGCCGGGGCTGCTGTTATTGCGACCTCTACGGTGATAGACCCGATTCCACTTGTTGCGGAATAGATGGGGCCGTAGAAACGTTGAGTGATAACGTCTTCACCGATGCCTATCAGCTCCCCGTGCGCAATGGCAGCATCCTTGATAGATTGCACAGCCTCGGCAGTTAAGACCTCCTCGGTGTATAGCGTATCAATGCTGACGCGAACCCAGGCGTATTTATCAGCAGGGCGGGAAAACTTGCACAGCTGAACGTCCCCATTGTCGTCTAGCACTTGGACAGATGTGTTTCCGTAAGTTTCAATTCCGGCAGGTTTAAGTTCGAACAGTTTATCAGCCACCGCCTGGTCTGTTCCACCCTCTACAACAGTCTCAAACGAATGAGAAGGAAGAGAGAATGCGTCAATTACATTCGTTCTATTTTCATAGACCCGAGCATACGTTACGGAAGCGACTTCCGCTACCATGCGTGAGCGGATTGCTAAGGCGGTGGCGGAACCAGTTGCCCGGACGCTTGTGGAATGCCTCTCGCGCAGTTCCGCATCTGTTTCTACGAAGCGCCCTATTGTACCAGCGACAAGGTTGTTGACCGAATTCCACCCGCTCAAAGAACTGTCAATTGTGGTAAGCGAGTTGGCGGGGAGTGCATACGCCCCCATTTCCATCGCAGTGAATACAACCGGAGTCCCTAGAATTGTGATGCTCAACTTGCTGTCAACAGTAAGCGTGAAGTCGCTGTATTGGTCTATAGAACGTAAGCGAAGAACGCTGTTGGATGCTGTTGCAAGGTAGGCATTGGCGTCGAACAACGCAGCCAACCCCGCTGCAATTTCAACAGCGGTGGCGCTTGCGTCGGATGTATATACAACGCTGACGCCGTTAATGATAACCTGATAGTTCGCTGCATTCTGAACGCTATTGATTTCGATACTTGCGTCACCTGTGCTGGACCGCGAAATAACTGTGTCAACAGAACTTACATATTGTCTATTATCAAGCGAGCGAGCAATTGCACCGGCGGGAATCGGCGTGCTTTCAGCCCCGTAGCATATAGCGGTGACCACAGTGGGCGCAGCAGCCAAGCGTTCAAGGCCTACAAATGCAACAGCACCGTCCAGAGCGGTTCCTTCTGCGCTGAATGGATACATGGAGTCATAGGTTGCTTGGAGTGCTTCATATGCATCATCCATGGCCGCTGCAAAGATGCCTATCAACTGGCCTACAACAGAATCTGGATTGGTATTTACAGGTCCGAGCGCATCTATTACGCGCTGGTCATAGTCCGCTTTGATTTCGTTTAAGCGGGGGCGAACAAAGCCTACAGGGGTCAAGCTCATACTGTCACCTCGACAATTCCATACGGTGTATCAACTTCAAATTCAACTTGCAACGTCCGCGTCTCTCTGCTGAAGTTATAAGTCAACGCAACAATCTGTCTCACGCCCTCAACTTCAAGAATGCTTTTTCGCAACGCTATAACAGCGCCCGAGAGTGTCAACTGCTTTCCGAGAATGGATTGCAAATAAGGCGTCCCGAAATCTGTGTCCAGAAACCATTCCCCGCGCCACAGTTTTAACTTGATAAGCAATTGCTGGCGCACCTGTTCCGCAGCGTCGACCAGCTTTAAGTCCAGAGAACTGGTGTCGAGGTCATGCAAAGTTGTGAGCGCGATATCAAGCATTGTTAGATATTACCAGTTATCAAAGGCCTACACAATCAAATTCCTACGTCAAACAGGGGCTCCCGTGTTTCCTGCGCCAACTTGAACACCGCTGTGAACGTGAGAGTGAAGAACTTTTCCATTGCTTGAAAGGCTTCCGCCGCTGTGCGTAAGGTCTCCGCTGATAGTGGAACCACCTGCTCCGCCACCAACCATCCCCGCCACAAATGTGAACAGTCCGTTCACTGTAACAGCGTCGCTGAATGTCGTTGTTGGTGTGGTCACTGTTGTACTCGAGGAAGCATTAAGGGCTGCCGTTGTTGCATTCATTTCCAGAGCTTGCGTATCCAACAACGTTCCGCCCGGAGCACTGATTTCCAGCTTACCCGCTTCCGTCAATCTAATGTACGCGGAACCGAAGTACATCGTCATCGCGTTATTAGCGCCCGCGTCCCCGCCCACATCTCCCAAGTCACACATGACCGCATAGGCGTCTTGAAGATCGAACATGCGACGGTCATCGCTACCGTCAACGGCTTGTTGTGCAAACACGAGCAAGCACTTATCGCCCGCCTTAACGGGGCCCTTAACGCCTGCGCTCCCCCCTGCAAACGAAGGCCAACACACTCGCACGTTCGGTATCGTTGGGAAGTCTAAGACGTCACCGTCAGCGAATCTCTTTTTCGCTGTGGGCTTCACATGAGCTACCCCGCCAGCGTACGAAACAATCGTGCCTGGAATTGCTGTGTTGACGTCCAGAAGTTGGCTCCGGACAAGACCGACAAGTGCTTCCAATGTATTGTTCGAGCTCTCGGACATTATTTAGGATACCTCAAGGTTAATTCCGTGTGCCATTCATTCCCATGAGTATCCCCGTTATGAGTAAGCTCTTCCACGCGAAAGAATTCACCGTCAACCCCTTTAGACTTCATCTGGATGTAACCTCCAGGCTCTATGATTGGTTGCAATAAAGACTTCACCTTGTACCCTAGAACGCGCAGAACCTCCTGATCAGTCCCATTCTTGTCGCGGCGCGAACTCTTTTGAACTCCAGGCTGTGTTGCCGTCACCCCTTCTTTGGCCGCAGCCTTTTCCGTCATTGTTTTTGACTCTTTGGAAGGAGACCCGATCATCCCAGTCTGTGCGGACAGTACAACAGCGGATTTCTTAAACACTCCGCCTTTCTTGATGACCTGTATTTCGCGGTTCTGAATACTCCATTCTAAGCCCATGTATTCGCACGCCTTGTCCATTGCATCCCGTACCCGCCCAACGAACGCGAATCCCGCTGTATATTGTCTATTTTCTATACCGACGGGTAACGCTCGCACAGGGAGACCGAACTTGGATGCGATATTCTGTATCACTTGCGTCGTGGTTGCCCCCTTTGCAAAGCTGATGGAAACTTTTGTATCACGGAATTCTAAGAAACCGTCTTGCAGCTCCATCTCGGTAATCCAATCCGCACCCTCCCTCACTGTGAGCGAGCGTGTGACGTTGCCTTGAAAGATAGTTACTGCGCCGACGTCATCTGTATAGCCTGCCTTGAGAATAAGAACGCTTCCAACAACCTCAACCGCTGCCCGCGTATCTGGGGAGATATTCCAGACTCGAACGGTGCATTGATTGGGATTCTTTGTGGAGCCTTTCTGAATGGAGAACGCAAATCTTAGACCAGTAAGCTCGCGCCCCTTGCCACCTTCTTGCCCAATAATCAGTGACGCAATTCTATTGAATAGCATATCACTGATCCCAAAGTACAGGTTGAGCGGTGACCACAGTATCTGGTTCATAATAGTACAGCTCAAAGTTCACGCCAAGGTCACCGTATTCTGCGCGGCGCGGAGCCCCTTTTTCCTGTACGAAATAGAATTCGTCAAACGGGAGACGGGTATTCTTATATCTACCAATTAGCGGGTAGTCCTTCACCATCTTCACATTCAACAAAACTGGTTCCCCGTCCGCTGTGTAGATGCTAAGTGAAAAGTAACCGAATCGTTCGTTCCACAGCACGCGCAGAATATAAGGGTTCCCGTCAAACTCTACGTGAACAAGTTGGTCTGTCGTTTCAGCTAGAAGAGGGATTTTAATTATGAGCGCCATTAGTTAAACAATCTAAATAGAGTGCTGGACGGCTTTGTAATCGTCTCGGGCTGTTTGACGCCTGCGTCCTTCTGGGGTTCTGCTTTGCGCCCAGTTGCCGCGTCACCTTTGGATGCTTTCTTACTGCTGATGCCGTTGGGCACATCTACAATCTGTGTCGCTACCTTTCGGATATGCACAAACTCAACATTGAATTCCAGTGCGTCACCGTTGCTTGTGGAGCGAGGGATATTCACAGCGGTCATCACCATATCGTCGTAGATACGGTATTTCGTATAGACGGTCATTGGTTGCTTCAGCTTCAGCAATTCGTGCAACAAGTCAAAGACGTCTTGCGTCTTTGGTGCGCTGCTTCCGCCTAGAAAACTAGCAATGGAACCGCTCAGTGTGACAGGGGTGTTAGAGACAAACCCGCTGACGCGCAACTTGTCGGCCTGCTCTATCACGTGGTCAGTGATAGGCGCGCCCTCTTCAACGGGGTTGCTTGTTGCTTCCGCGCTCCACTCATGCTCTTCCTGCAACACAGCGTCGAGCTCGATGTTCCCGTAATCGTTTCCGAACTTGTGCTTGAATGTATTTCCAAAGAACATTCCTATCATGGCGCATACACCGATAGAATGCGTGCCAAGTCAGGGTTAGACTGGCGTTTGAAAGATGCGGTCGCAGTGCGCTCTAGGAATGCAGCTTGTTCCGCAGATGTTCCGGGCGGGACTGTGACTTTCACGGTTGTGTTCGATTGCACGTTCGGCGCGCCAGCCCCCATAGCGCCGCCCGTCATTTGGGCCGGGCCTACGGTATTGGCTGGTGAATCCAAACCTGTTACGTCGGCGCTAAACCCGAGCGCCTTGCCTATATGCGCTGCGAACCCCTTCACGCCTTCCTTGAAAAGCGCGAAATCGAATGTAAATATCCCCACAAGGGTGGCGCCTACAGCAGCAATCAGATTTCCAAGGAGCTTGAACGTGTTAGACACAAGTTTGATGGAACCCATCACAAACCAGCTCCACTCCTCCCAAGGACCTATCATAGAGCCGATAAGAGAATCCCCATCCTGAACCCATGTGTACAGGTCTTCTATAGCAAGCGTCACCAGCGTAATGACCGCGACCATTTTAAGGAACGGGCGCATTGCAGCAAGACTCGCGACCCTGAATGCGCTCAGAATAGCGATCGCCTTGTGACCAAACGCCACAACGATGGCAATCCCTATCAAGCGGAACATATTTTCTAGACCGCCGAAGGCCTTTACCAGCGCAGCCACCCCCTCTTCAATCTTGTCGAATGCAAACAGAATCGCGTTCGCAATTATGGTGATGAAGTTTGTGTCGCGGTTCATCTTGTCAAGCATCCGCGCAAAACGGTTCCCAATGACAGTCATCGCTCGGCCAACAGTCATTGGCATCTGCTTGAACTTATCGTCAAAGTACACCGACATCGTTCTTGTTGCTTCAATGACAGCTTTGGCGGTCAGTTTACCTTCTGACGCCATCTTTTTCAACTGTTCGCGGGGGATGTTCATTGCCTCCGACAGCTTGTCTAGATACTGCGGAGCAGCTTCCGCCATAGAGCGGAACTCGTCGCCCTGCAATACGCCGGATGCCAATGCTTGGCTGAACTGTGTCATCACCGCGGATGCTTCTTGTGCGGATGCGCCTCCTACAACAAGCGCCTGCGAAATGGTGTCGGTGATGCCTAGGAGGTCTTCCTGTGTTTTGATGTAGTCCTTGGCAGCGTTACCGACACGAGTATAGAGCGCCGCGTAGGCTTCAATCTTCATACCTGATGCACTAGCGTGAGCAGCTATTACGTCGAACGCTGCGCCTACTTCACCTATCGTCTGCGGAAGTTGTGCAATACGGGAGCGGACATTCTGCATCTCGTCTGCGATGTCAATGACTGCGCGAACTGTTGCAACACTGGCGAAAGCAACGACCACATTGCGGAAGGCATTTGCTGCTTCGTTGGCTCTATCCTTGACCCGTTGCGTTCCCTTCTCAACGTTGTTGAGCGACGCTTGGTCCAGCCCGAAGCCCATCTTAGTTATCAGTTCGCGGACAATCACTTTGTCACCTTTGTTTTGTCGATCTGTGCTGCTTCCATGTCGCTTTGCATGTCCAGTATTGCGTTCAGCGCCTGCAAATCTTCCACACTAGCAGTTCCATCTTTCACTTCCCTAAGCGTCACCTTACCTGCTAAGATAGGGCGCCATATCCACAACTCGGAACTCAGTCCTTCGTCGAGGGTGCCTGGGACTGATGGGCTGGTGTCTTTCCGGCGGTCAGACTTCCAAAGCGGCCCATCACTGATACGAAAAAAGGCCCGAACTGATACCGTCCAATCTCGAACACAAGTTCGTAGAGGTCGAACAGATTTTCGGTTGTAAAGCATTGGTCGATATTTGTTCCGTTCTTAATGAACGTCTTTGTCTCGACGCAATATACACGCGCTTCCGCAAACATTGGAAGAACGATATTGTCCATCACACTCTCGTCCAGATTTTCCGCGATAACTTGTGCAGCTACCTTGATGTCAACGTCGCCTAAGTCTTTACCGGCCCCCATCAGCGCACCGATGACAGGGACAGCGACTTTCTGCAAACGCATGAGCAGTTTATTGGCAGCGAACGCATTCATGCGCACGCATGTGAACTCTCTGTTTCCAACAATAATCGTTTCAACTTGGGACATAATTTTCTCGATGTGGTTAATATGTCAAGTATAACAAAACGGGGCCCACGCAGCCCCGTTTGCTTCCCTCAACTTAGTTGCCACCGCCGTGGAAAATCTTGAGGTCAGCTGCGCTGAACACCCAGATTCGCTCACTGACTTCTTTCCCGAAAGTTGCTTCCGGAATAGTTTTAATCCAGCACTGTGTCGCAACAGCAAGGGAACGACCGCTTCCATCCATGATACCGATAGGCAGGACAGGCGCGCCGTCGTTGGACAGGTCGTCAGTCGCAAGCAACACGGACAACAGGTCGTTCGCTTTGCTAGTTTGCAGCAAGCGGAACTCGAACTCACCCATCTTGTTCGAGTTACGAGCACGGCCCACACCGCCGTCAATACCTGCTCGAGCGGAATACATATCCTCGGAGCGGCGTGCGATGATAGCGTCACCATCGCTGAAACCGTCCAAAATTACTCCGCCGACTGTGCAGATAACCTGCGAGGGGTCATAGGAACCAGTTAATATCGCGCTCATTCATTTCTCCTTAGAGTTCGTAGGCCAGCGCACCAGTGATTTCCACGACGTGGATTGCACCAGCAAGGCGAGCAGTAAAGCCCAACGACAGAACACGGGACGCCTTGATGCTCGGTGCCAAGTCGGTGGAACGTGGGTAAGTTATAACGAAGCCTGGAACGGTTGTTCCCGCTGCGTCCAGCTCGTCAGGTGCAATACCACCGACGTTCTGACCTTCTTGCAAGGACTTCCGCAAGTTGCTCACACACAGCTGAATTCCGCCGTCTGTATAGGGAACCTTGTCGCGGTTGATCATCATTTGGGTCATGTTGACTTGGATGGTGTCTTTCAACCAGTCGCGGAAGCGGATAACGTCAATCCATTCACCCGCTGCAACCTTGCCCGGATTTGTTAGAGCAATTTGTGCCTGATAGAACTCGAAGGTGTTTCCGCCCTTATTGACCACAGTTTGTTTCTGTGTGCTGGTCAACGGGGAAGGGGTAACACTTGCGAGTGATTTCAGTGCCCATGTCTCACCGCCAGGCTGAATGGTGAACACACGCCCGGCCCATGCTGCGTCCGGATATTCGGTCAGAGCGTTTGTATGGAACAGAACGGCTGTGCGATAGTAGCGCGTATTCTTCAGCACACTGATGAGGTCGGTCGCTACGGCAGGGTTCAGGACCTCTGCTTCATTGGTAGCAGTGATGAACAACTTGTCGTTCGCTTCTGTCCAAGCAGCGGCGTTCATTTGTGTCTGTTTCACACGCTCCACCATCACCAGACCGTACCAGTTGGAGTCTTCGTCCAGGATAGCAGTCAGGTCGTCCGCTGTAGCAGTACCGGCAGCCAATGGGCTAATTGTGCCCCATTGCAGATTCGTCAGCAGGTCAACGGCGCCAACCGTGCTAATCCATGCCACTTCCAGTGTGTTACCAACTACAGTGGCGGTGATTGTCTCATCCGTATCGCGTGTGATAGCAAGTGCCAGCCCTCTAACGATTTCAGCAGCGGTTGGAGTAGCGTCAGCGGTGAAGCTGTAAGTCTGCCCGTCAACCTTCAACGAGTAGGTGCCCAGTGCAATCAGGGACGCTACTTCAACGACGCCCTTCAGTACAGCACGACGTCCGACCTTAACTTGGCGGGGACGCGGAATCTGTCCAAAGCAATCGGACAACGCTGTCAACAGACTAGGCGGAAGGTCATCCGCTGCGGCCGCTGCATAACTGGTATAGACACGAACACGCTCGGCGAAGGTCATCAGCGGCGCAACGATCATCGGAGTACCGAAGTCGCCTCGCGTGACACCAGTCGTCTGGAGCGCAATCTGGACTGAAACAATATCGTCAAGAGATGCCATTTGTTACTCCTTTTATCAACTTAGCCCACTATAGCACAACCGTGAGAGTCTCGGTCAAGTCTGGTTTTGAATCAAACTTAACTTCGGTCTGAACGGTTTCAATCGCACTGACGTCGTCATTGAGTGACGTGCCGAAACGAATGAAAATATCCACACTGGAGCGGGGTTCCAGTTGTGAATTATCTAGCTTGTATGGAACATTGAGCACGTCGCCCACGTCATACGCTGCAATCTTTGCAACCCTCCAAGCATCGCGAACAGTCTGCTTCGACAAACTGTCACGCACGTCCGCGCACCTTAAATCCGAGTCCGCCCCATACCGTTGGAGCTGGAGCGTTCCCTCGCGAACGCCTTTGACGGTCTGTATTCCGAGCGCGGTGACACCGGAACCTCGTTCGTCTGTGCCTACCTTACGCTGTACGGACAAACGCATTGTCCAGTATGGAAGCGAGGGGCGTGGAGAATTCTGGTCTGCAAAAATAAGTTCCTCTGCATCAACAAGCGCCTTGACCAACGTTCGCAGAATCGATTTAAGGGTGTTCATTTCTTCTCAGGGAGTGAGGTGGCCCACGGTGCGCCTTTCCTGCGTGCTGTGCTGATGTTGATTGCTTGTACCTGTGCAACCGCCTTTTCTCGTGCGCCTGCCCCCGTGTAGCATTTTCCACCAGCTTCGGACTTGAAACCTTTCACGCCGTTCAATGTACATTCAACAACTTCATGCAGGTACAGATGAACAGTGGGGGGAACTTCATAAGTATGCATCTCGATCATGGCGTCTGGAACAGCCAGATTCGTTGTTGCGTTCCAAGAGGGGGGGTTGCTGGGTCGATATTGCTTGCCATTTAGGGCCTCTTTGTTGTTCCCGCAATCCAATCCGCGGTCGTTGTAAATTTGAACACCTTCACGCCAACATACTTGAAATGATTCAGGACATTGGATTGATTTGCTTCGATGCTCACCATCTCGTAACCATACCCCTGATGGACTATGATGTCAGGTTGTACACCTTCACCATCCGCGGTCATTTGTAACCTATCCACGGAATAGAACTTTGCAAAGTCGGACAGGTGACGCCCTTCGGGTAACGCTTGCATATCCTGGCCTATGACCACAGGTTGCGCGGACGCCATTGTGGTCAACGCACTGCGGGCGCCCGGAACCCAGACGCCATTCGTATAAACGCCGCTCGCTTCGCGCAATATATCTTTAGTCAGGCGGAAACTCATGTTCGCCCCCTGACGGAAATGTGTACGGCGTTCACATAGGCTCCAGTATCAACAAGTGTCTTCGTTGAGCCTTTCTTTGCGGCCACCGTACTCGCTGCCAGTCGCGGAGTGATATCGCGCCCGGTGATTGTGTTCTTGATGCGGTCAGCGTGCTTCTGCCCAATGACTGTCAGCGCATGTTGTGCGGTCACACGACCGCCCGCCATCGCTGCGCCTTGTTTGATGAAGTCGCTGTCTATCTGCGCCTTGTTTTCATCAAACGCCATTGCGTTTGCAGGACGGGCGGGAATGTCATCTGTTCCGAATTCGTTGTACGTTGCATATTCAGCAATGCTTGCACCTTCACCATTAGTAGAACCTTCCAAGACACCGACTGCAACTTCCAAGCCTTTAGCTCGTTTGAACTCTGCTTGGATTTTACGCCAGCCTTTGTCGTTGTCTTGGACGTTCGTCATGAAACTTCCACCCGTGTCATAATTGCCGAACCGAAACATATCTTCGTGAATTCGATATACTGAAGACCGTAGGAAGTCTGGCCTAGCCAGGTGTCGCTACCCTTGACCGCGCCATATGTGCGCTGCAAATCGCCTTCCCTCTCGCTGGTAACAGGGCCTAGGGCCGCGCTGCCAGCTTGTGCTTGAGTCTGGGTAAGGCGTAGCAAGTGCGCCGCGTACAGCGCCTTCGCCATATTCGCTGTCTCAGCAGTGAGGCAGCTTGTATCGGCGAGATTTCCGGCAACCGACAGCCAAGTGTTCACCGTTGCGTCAATGACGCTAGAGAACTCAGGTGCCAGGAGCCGGAAATACTCGAGCGGGGTCACTGGTTATGCCTTAGCAGCCGCCAACGCATCTTCTGCGGCGGTAATAGCAGCAGGGTCACCAGCGGTCTTGGCATCAGCCAGAACCTTTTCCGCAGCTTTGACAGCAGCGGCCTTCTGCGCAGCGGGAGAGCCTGGGGCAGCGGGAGCGGGAGCTTTGACTTCAACCAGATCATTCTTGTTGATGGAATTCTTGTAAGCGTCAGGGACGTCTGCCACAGCGCCAGGCGCAATGGAAACAGAGCCAACATGATGCAGACGTGTAGATACGTTCTTGACTTTCATTTGTGTTCTCCTTAAAGATAATAGGCGGGCGAAATTACCCGTCCGCCTATTATAGCTTAGATGCCGTCAGCGAATGCAAACGCCAGCGGATACTCAATGATGACACCTGCGAAGCGCGACTCGACCGGAATTGTAAATTCCAGACCAGCTTGCTGCGGGCTGTATTGGCGAATCATCATTGGGATTTCCAATTGCCAGTTTTCCATGGAGTTTTCCATGGCATACATACGGTTTGCGCCGGCTGCACCAGCGGCATCCATTTCCACAACTTGACGGAATGTCACGCCTGGATGGTTCTTTTGCAAGAACTCCAAGATAGTTGTGTCGCTTGCTGCGCTGTTCTGCGTAGTGGCGATGAGCGCGTACTGTTCGATCGGCAACCACACATCTGTCACACGGTGAACGCCCTTGGATTGGGTGAGCACCTTGTTAATGAGCGCGTTGACGTCACGAACGATCTGCAGAGCGGTCTTCGTTGCGAAGGTCTTGGATGCGCCAGTACCGTCCGCCAACAGAGTGACTTCCGGAACGTTGGTATTGGACAACAAGCCAGGCAAACGATTGTCAGCGTCACCAGCGAATGCCAACTGGTTGATCTTTTCTTGGTGTGCGCGGGTTGCAGCCATTGCCTTCTTGCCGTTCAGGTTCACACCAGCAAACATCGCAGAGCGGATTTCCTGCACGTTGTAGCCGTAGGCGTTACCGATCGAGCGGATTGCGTTTGTGAACTCTTTTCCGCCCACGTCTGCACGGGGCAGGTCGTTCGCGTAGTTGGAAATCACTTTCGCCATACCGACGGAGTCGTACTGACGGTAAGTGTGAGTCGTTGCACCTTCCGGGATCGCTGTTGACACAGGCATCAAGGTCAACGCGGACAGAGCTACGCGCTTGATGTCGTATGTCTGGGACTTTACGAATTCCAGTTGGCGAGCGAAAAACAGGCTTTCGTTCGCATCGAAGCGACCGCTGTTCTGGAGAACGCGCAGATCGGCTTCGTCGTATTTCATGTTATTGAGTTTCATGTTATTTGATCTCCACGAGGGCCAGACCGGCTGCGGTCGTAGCGGTTAAGAAAGTTACGCTGATTTTCGTGAACGCTTCGATGCCTGCGGCAACAGCAGCGTCAGTCAGCGTACCGTTTGCCACGGTCAAGTTGGCAACAGCGCCAGCAACCACAGGGCCCGAGGTTGGAACCCACATGCGGCCTTGAGTCATCACGCTCACAGATGTTTTTGGAGCGTAGTAGACGTTGCCAATAAAAGTCTGGTTACGGGCTTGGTCGTGCAGTGCGAAACCAATCGCACCAGCGGCAGCCGTAGCCTTCAGAACTTCTTTCTCAGGGTTAGTGCCCAGCTTTACAGGGTACGCGAGCGGAATGCTTTCTTCCGCTGCATAGCTGCGAACTTGTTTGCTGCCGATACCGTCCAACATACCCGGGAACGATGCGGCGCCATATTGAGATATTGTCGTTTGCATTATTTCTTCTCCCTAGTTCCGAGTTGATTCATGAACGACTGATAGGACGGAACGTCCTTTTCACCGTCCTTGCGAGCACCAGCACCAGCCTGGCGTTGAGCAGCCATTGCCACGTCCTGTTTCATGGACACAACAAGGTCAAACGCCGCTCCGACATAGTCTTCCGACTTGCCTGTCAGGTCTGCGTCAGCGCGGACTGTTTTGATAACTGCTTCGCGTACTTCGCGGTCAGTTTTACCAGCGCAGTCAACTTTGAACTCGCTTGCAGCCTTTTCCAGTGCCGCACGGGCCACCAGTTCAGCGCGAGCAGCGTCCTTCGCATCCGCTTTCAGTTTTGGGATTCCAGCAACTTGGGATTTCAGGGTGTCGCGCTCGGCTGCAAGCGTGTCAACCTGTTTTTCCAGTTCACTGATGTGATCGGCTTTCAAAGTGTTGTCTGCACGCAGTTTTTCAACTGCTACAACAACCTCAGGAGCGGCCGGATAATCCAGGCCGCCATCCAGCCGAATACGGCCAAGTTTATCATCGGGCATAGCTTCTTCCTCATCATAGTTAAAAGAAACGGCATCAAGCCGGTCTAGGTTGAGGCGTGCATTACCCGCACGGCCTCGCGGAACAATTGCAAGATGATTGATTCGAATGTTACGCTGAATCGCATCATACTTCTGGCCGTTCCATTCGCCAGGAGTCTCGTCTAAGTCAACCCTGTATCCAAGCGACAGCTCACGCTTCCCGCCGTTCATTACCTTGTCGATCATTTCGTCGTCGTGAACGATAATTTGTGCGACCACATTGTGCGCGTCCTGCTTCGCTGACGACATGACGCCCACGCCTAGTCGTTTCGCGTTCTTCGCGGTGACAGGGACGTTCGGGTGTTCGTCGGTGATGGGCTTTCCGGCGTATGTGGCAAGTGAATCAGCGTTGAATACTTCTTCAGGCGGGCGTAGTTCACGTCGAACTGTTCCATCTGCGTTCTTGTATAATTGGATTCCAGTGCGCCCGACGATTGGTGTGTCGACTAGATAGCCCTCGTCGGTGCGAGTGGCTTTGATGGCACAACGGTCATATCGGGTGGCTTCCATAGTCAGCACTATATGCTCAAAGTTGTTTGCACGCAATTCGGGAAAGACGTCAAACTTCGTCCCAGACAGCTTCTGCTCTACAACGGCAGCGCACAGGGTGGCCTGGATTGCCCTCTGTAGGCGGTTTGTCGAACGCGAATGTCTTACCATTGAGGAAAGCGTGCTCGGGCCTTACGCGGCTATCCTGCACGCTGCGCCACACATACTGCGTCACCCCTACACTCTGCAAACGGTACTTCGTAAGGTCAGCATTGAGCTTCAATGTCTGGTCTTGTGCAATAAGAGTGGCACGATAGTCCGTCACCTTGTAACGTGCCTTGATTTGATCGCGAATGTCTTTGACGGAAGTTCCACTCATTACTCCACGCCGAACAATACCTTCCAGCTCAGGGAACATGCGTGTCGGTAGCGACTCGATGAGCTTCGTGTTCTCTGCAACCCATCCTTCAGCAAGGGGTTTCAGGAACGGTTCGCTGCGAAACACATTCACCCCGAGTATCGCGGATGAAGGTGCTCCGGGCATTGTTTCTGGAACCGTCAGTCCGGTGTTTGCCTTCACTACCATCTTGAACTGGCGCTCGTTGAACTTGCTGGTCGCGGTGAACTGCCCAGGCAGCTTGCTGAATACCACAGCAGCTCCCTTCGAAGCGTAGCGCATGAGCTCTGCCATCAGCGAATTCAGCGTATCTGTCCACCCGTCAGCACGAGCATCGACTTCAAACTCGCGTTGAATATCGTCTATTCGCGGGAGCAGAATCGCGTTCACCCCTGCCTGCAAGTCTTTCGAATAGCGAAGCAGAAGGCGCGTGTATTCCCGTTCCTGTGAATCAGGATTGTTGAACGTCTTTTTCTTGGCCATTTGGTTTCGTTGTGGTTACAGGCTCATCCACTTCCGTCTCAGGCACCTGTTCCACGTCGTTTATCTCGAACCCCTCGTCCGGTAGCATAGCGCGAACCTCGCTTGCATCCAACGCACCCATGTTCGCGTAGATTTCAAACGTCTGCGCGATCTTGTAATCGGTTTCCGCTGTATCCTTGCGAGACGGTACAGACAGCGGATTAAACTTGATCAGATAGTCTTCGGTATAGCGCCCCATCACGTAGAGCTGGACGGTTATCAGGCGGTCCAGTGCAGGAAGTAGAATCGTGTTCTGGTCTTGGCCAACCTTCGCATACCAGTTCTCCAGATCACTCTTCCCTGTGCTGTTTAGACCGCCTTGCTGGCGACCAAATAGCAGCGACTCGGGTATGCCAGTGACCGCGCTCATCGCCAGCCCTAGGCGGTCCATAACGTCAGCAACGCCGGTGAGCGTGTTGGACTTGATATCATAGGACTCCGCAGCATCAATGACGATGGTGTTGTTGATGCTGCGCGTCATGTCCACAATATCAACGCGCTTCTTCACCAGTGCTTCACCGCCAGGCTGACGCAACAGGTTTGTCAGCTCAGGAATGCCGTGAATCGCTTGCTGCGCACGCTCGAGCAGCGCGTTGGCCCAAATATGGGACATGCCAAAGCGTGTCAACTGGTCGAGACATTGTTGCAGTTTGCTGGCGCCCCATCCGTCATTGGCTGCTCGGGTACGTTCAGGAATTGGCATCCCATCAAACGAGATACAACGGGACTCATGAACCATATACGGGGAACCGTCAATTGGACTTATCTGATAGATTTGTGTCTTCCCGAAACGGCTGTCCATCGGGTCGAGGTACTTCTGCTGGCGGAACACTTGATATCGGTCATAGACGCGTAATTGTTCAAGGGACTTCGCGTTCTCGATGTTTAGAGGTTCTTCTAGCGTTCCACCGTCATTGATAAGCATGACCACAAGTGCTCCGCCATACAAGTTGTTCCAGCGCAGCGCGTCACAGAGCTTAGGCAGACATTGAATGTTCTCCAATTGAGCGCGGACTTCACTATCCTCGTCCACGCCTTCGATGTCGTAACCCGCACGAACCATTTCCTCTGACGGAAGGTCAATAATGCGCCGCGCAAATCCGTCACCTTCGTACAGGTTCTCGAGCTGCGTGTTGTCCAGAACTGTTCGGATTATTGCATTAGTGAAGACGCTTCGGTCTTTCGCGTTTCCAACGCTCAGAAAGACGTTCTCATACGGGCCGTCGTCTCGTGTTGCAGGTGTTTCGTTTTCGCCACTCATATTCACCTCGTCAGGTCATTGCTTCAATATCAAACTTTCCGCTTTCTGCAAGGGCGTTGAATGCGCGGGACGCCCCGTCCACTTGGTCGTCGTAACTACCGTTCGGAAACACGGTGATTTCGTCAAAGAACTGTTCATTCCAGTCACCCTCAAGGACATCCACGTTCCCCGCTTCTGCTTGCGCAGCCAACGGGCCTGCGCGAGTTTCCTTATCACCACTCTCAGGTGTAGCTCGCGCAGTGTACCCCGCCAACTTGCCAATGTAGTATGACGCCTGCGCCTTTCCTGCTTGGCCTGGGTCTTGTGGGATAGATATTTCGCACATATAACCGTCTTGGCTTGCTGTGTTGACTAGCATCTGCTCAACGCCCGCTGTGGCCTTGCGGTCACGCGCAACCCCCGCAATGATAAATCTACC
>Ga0100377_1000664_pt1 | contig 29453 bp, 24 predicted proteins | sample CryGeymeta201501_FD_83664 | JGI IMG/M metagenome (GOLD analysis project Ga0100377, IMG submission 83664) | Groundwater microbial communities from Crystal Geyser aquifers in Utah, USA - Crystal Geyser metaG 2015-01 | ecosystem: Environmental > Aquatic > Deep subsurface > Groundwater | place: USA...
ATATCCGCAACGAAATGAGCATCAAGGATATTGTGAACCAAACCGGCGTATGGTGGTATCAACCGCCAAACCAGGATCAATCATATGCAAAATCCTAACCGGACATTACTGGTTTGTTTCCACATATTGCAATAATGTATATGGGAAAGTCAAAAGAAAAATAAACCGAAATTCCACCTGAATCCCGACCTCAAGCTCATGGACCAGGTACGCGAGGTGCTCCGTTATCATCACTACGCCTACCACACCGAGCAGACCTATTGCCAGTGGATACTTCGCTATATCCATCACTTCGGCGGCAAGACCCATCCGAACAGGCTCGGGGCAAAGGATGTGAAGCGTTTTCTCTCCCATCTCGTCACCGAGGGCCAGGTGTCTGCCTCAACCCAACGGCAGGCTCTGAACGCCATGGTTTTTCTCTATTGGGGTAAAAAGGAAACGGTTCTATTTTATTAACCTTCGTGCTATGTCTTGATCGGGTTGACAGTTAGGGAGCAGGCAGAGAAGCGAGGGGATACAGGGGATTATAGTCTAATGATCGGCAGGAGAATGTAAGGGACACGTGAACTGCTTAGTCCCGGGGACACTTGAGGGGGGATGGGAACCTCGATGATGGAAAACAGAAAGGTCACGGATTCAATATATCTGATCGATGCCAAGGTATTTGGCATACCCGACTTTACCTCAGCCTATTTGATAGTAGGCGAGGAATTGGCCCTGGTGGAGACCGGGCCGGCAAAATCGGCCCCTTTAATTATGGAAGGAATCAGGAGGGTGGGGGTTGATCCACGAGACATATCATATCTCATTGTAACCCATGTCCACCTCGACCATGGGGGAGGCGCCGGTACGTTGGTTAAGGAAATGCCGAGGGCAAGGGTCGTGGTTCACGAAAAAGGCGCAAGGCATATGGTAGACCCCTCCAAACTCGTCAAGAGTTCAAAAGGGGTCTTTGGCCCCCTGATAAACGAATGGTACGGAGAGGTCTTGCCTATTGAGGAAGGCCGGATGATGCCGGTCAAGGATGGGGACATTATAAACCTGGGTAAAGGCCAGAGACTCCGGATGATCGGCTCCCCGGGACACGCTAACCACCATATATGCATCTATTCAGAGAACGAGGGGATACTTTTTACAGGGGACGCCGTGGGCATCTATCTTTCTGACTCGCAAGCGCAAGCATTAGTACCGACAACCCCGCCGCCGGAATTCGACCCCGACATAAATATCAAAACCATCGAAGGTTTTTTTGACCTTGACCTTCGCCTCTTGTGTTTCAGCCACTTTGGCTGTACCGAGAGGGTGAATCAAACCCTGAGTAAGGGGATCGAGTGGCTCATGAAATGGAAAGACACGGTCTCAGAAATGCTTGAAACAAATGCCTCTCTCCAGGAAATCACCGAGAGGTTCAGGCAAGACACGGAGGCGCTCCTCGGCCCGAACAAAAAGACGGATGCTCTTCATCGCTGGGTAATGGAACATCACCTCCCCATGTGTGCATTGGGGTATCTCAACTATTTTCAGAGAAAGAAAGGAGAAAGAATGCAGGAAGGAATGTTCCAGCAGACACCATAAGATTGGTTAGAGGAAATCTCGCAGAATGGAGGCTCTTTCTCAACCTTCTGTTCTATTTCAATGCCTTTTCCATTTGCCTCTGGGCACGGCGGAACTGCGGGTCAGCACACTCCGTGCCATCGGTATCAATGAACTCCATCATCTCATAATATTCACATCGGCTGGCATCCATATTGAACATACACATCAACCCTGTTTCCCCATCCAGCACAAAAATGGGCGGGTCTGCAAGGAAGTTGCTCCCCATTTTCAAGACTCTACAAGATCCCCTTCCATCGGACGCGTAGGCGTTTTCGGAAAAGTTCTTACACTTCCCACAGGCCTTATCGGGTACGGTTTCCCGACCTTCTACGCCTTTAGCCGTAGAGAAATCACTGGTCATACTATTTCGTATCTGGTTCCATTCCTCTCTTCGCGATCTTCGCACCATTTCCTTTCCTCCACGTTTTAAGCCATTCGTAATAAAAATCAGCCCAACCCCTGCACGGTCCTCTGGATAATATTGTCCTGGGTCTTACGGCTGATGTCCACAAAGTGCGCACTGTAACCGGCAACCCGGACAATTACTTCGGAATACTTCTCGGGATCTTTCTGAGCAGCTCTCAGGGTTGAATCGTCCACCATGTTGAACTGTACATGGTCATTCCCCAGGTCAGCCCATGTCCTCATGTACGATTTCCAGAGGTTGTAGCCTTTATCACCGGCAAGCTGGATCGGGGAAAGCCGCTGGTTCAGCAGGAAGGCACGGCCTTGAGTTATGTGATCAATCTTGCCTACGGACTTTAAAACCGCAGTTGGTCCTTTTCTGTCAAGACCTGGCCCAGGAGAGACACCGCCGTCATAAAGAGCGTCGCCTAATCTCCGGCCATTGGGCAGAGCGCCGACGATATTGGCATAGTGGATGTTGCCGCTCACGTTTTCCGGTAGAGGTGGAAACGGTTTCCCCTCCGGACCCTTTATCTCCCAGGAGTGGCGGGCAATCTCCTTTAAGCAGCGAACCATGATGCTATCCACGTAATCATCGTCGTTACCCCACTTGGGCGCATTTCTAACGAAGTCAAGCCGCATCTCTTCATCGCCATCCCAGTTGGCCTCGAGGGCGGTTATCAACTGGTCCATGGTATATTTCTTCTCATCAAAGACCAACTTCTTAACGGCTGCAAGGCTATCTACGTTCTCCACCCAGGTGAACCAGGTAATCCATGTATTCCCCCGCTCACCATTAGAGGGATCAACTGCGTCCGTCCCCGTCTCAACCGCACGCTCATAGCAAGCGGATAGCATGGGTCTTGAGTAGAATTCAGGGTCTTTGACCCGACCAAGGGCCACGGTACGTATAAGAATGTTCATTATCCATTCCATCTGCTTGACCCAGGCGGCAAATAATTCCTCAAAGTCCTTGAACTTCCTGGAATCACCAGTCTTGGGCCCCATTTGCATATTGACCACTCGATCATAGCCATTGGAGAGGGCATACTCGACCATTTTGGCAGTATTGGCTGTGCAGGAGGCCATACGGAAGGGCTGACAGCCATATTTTGTGGTGGGACATGGTGACATGCAGGCCTGATTTACCCACGTCCTCATTTCCTTTATGGGATGCCCATGCCAGTACATCCCATTTTCGATCAGGACAGTATCGTTACGGATGTTCGGATACCCAAGACCATGCCTGATGCACTCGAATACCTCTCTGAATACCTCATCCTTCACTCTGGGATGCCACCTGAAGGAAAGTGTGGGGTTCGCCACGCGCACGAGCCTTGCCGCCTTCATTAGCGCAACGGTCATTGCGTTGCAGGCATCATTGCCATCTTCGTCAACTCCGCCAATAGTCCACACCCAGGTACCGACGATACCCTGAAGCCCTTCCCTGGTCCACCTGGGCGCAAACATGCCAATATCGTACGCCCTGATCATGAATTCACCAACCAAGTCGAGGGCTTCATTCTCTGTCAAACGTTTATTAACACCGGCTTTTACGTCTCTGTCATAGAAGGAACCATGAGTATAGTCAGGACGGGAGGGCCAGGCAAATTCTCCCGCCTCATATCTGTTCAAAATATTCACGAAAAGATCAAGCTGGAGGGATTCCTGCAGGTTTCTGGGCGGCCTGGCCGGTACCCGCTCGCAGGTTTCGGCAATTCTCAATAGTTCCTCCCTTCGTTTGGGATCACTCTCAAAGTTATCAGCTATAATTCGTGCAAGCCGTGCGTAGCGCCCGGCATAGGCGATGGCGGCCTCAAGGACAATCTGCATGGCTTCCCACTTATGAAACTTTTCATAGTAGGGAATAATTTCCGGACTTGGAGTGCCCCGGGTTATCTCCTCGGCCTTCTCGAGCTCTCGACCAATTTGATCGTTTATGGCCTCAAAGCCTTTGAATATGAAGTTGAAGTCCCTGGTGGCATAAGTAACGGCAGAGGAAGGAGTGCCCCAACCGATGGCGCCACTCATAAACTTGACCCCATCCTCAGGATCAACAACCTTCGTGAAAAGATCCAGCGACGTCTTACCTCCCCAATAGTCATTGAGCTCCGCCATAAGCCTTAATGATTCTTTCTCCGGTTCCGGTATGATGCCGGTCTCATTATAAATCTCCTCATTAATCATACTTGCAGCCTGCCAGTGCCATACCATCGTATGGGGAGCGCTGCCGAGATACCCAACAAGTTGAGCCTGATCAGTTATAAATATGGGAATATTCTCCCAAACATTAGCCAGGGCCCTGGCCTTTCTTAACATGATGGGAACGTCCTCGTTCTTCCTCCACGCTTCGGTGAAGAGACGAGGCAACTCCAGGCATATCTTGAGACCGGGTGTATATACCCCACCAAGCGCTCCCTTCTTCCATACAGCCTTCCTCAAATAGCTAAGTCTCTTGGAGCGGGTCTTCTCAGCCACCCGCCACCATTGTTGTTGCTCTACCAACTCCCCAAGCTCTTCTTTCTTTGCTGTCTCTTCCATGATATTACCCTCCTTTGGTTAAGGTTTATCACCTCTATAACTATAAACCGGATGACTTGCCCCATGGCGACTCTCCCGACTCTGCCTTTTGTTTTACCTCACCACTGAACTCATCAACTATAAGCCAGGCCATGCATTTGGGACATTGCCTCATACTAATAGAATCGTCAATTCGAGCATTATACAGATAACGAAACTTATTAACCGGCGCCTCATAATTGCACTCAACACATCTCATAATCTCATTTCCTCCTCTCATTTAGTTTTTTGTCCGCCAGCAAACAGCTCCCCACCCCAAATAGTTTATTATATTATAGTATTGGGGGGACCCTTTTGTCAAGGAGATCTTTTGACAGAAGATATTTTCAGAGAACGTGAGTAGTGAATGAAGAGACTGCTTTCCATCATCGCCTTTTGGATTGATTTCAATATGCCTCTGTGGTAGAAATTTGGCAAGAGGAAAATTTTATGGCTGTTGTTGTTCCCTTTAATGCGCTCAGACCGCAGAGGCAATACGTAAAGGCGGTAGCCTCCTGTCCTTATGATGTGGTAACCACAGAAGAGGCGAGGAAGATTGCCGCCGGCAATCCTCTAAGCTTTTTACGCGTGGAAAAATCGGAGATCGAGGCATTATCCTGCTCAGGTATCGGCACTGATATCGGTACCGACATTTACGAGACAGCAGGGCGGAATCTGAATCGTCTTATGCAGGAAGGCATCCTGTTTCAGGAGAAAAAGGCCTGTTTTTACGTCTATCGTCAGAAAATGGCCGGCCATGAGCAGTATGGCATTGTCGGCGGGATCAGTGTCGCTGAATACGAATCAGGCGGGCTCAAAAAACATGAACTGACGAGAACTGATAAGGAGATAGATCGCATCAGACATATTACCGCCGTTAATGCCCAGACAGGGCCGGTATTTGTAACTTACAGACGGAGGGACTCTATTAATCGTATTATTGAAGGGGTTGTCATGAAGCAACCTGAATACGATTTTACCGCTGATGATAGCGTCTCTCACACGGTCTGGATTATAATGGATGAAAAAGAGATCAACGCCGTGGCAGATGAATTCGCAAGTGTTGATACGCTCTACATTGCCGATGGTCACCACCGTGCCGCCGCCGCCGCCGCGGTGGGGAGGATGAGGAGAGAACAAAACTCAGGTAACAGAGGCGACGAAGCCTATAACTACATCATGGCTGTTCTGTTTCCCCATGATCATCTTAAGATTATGGAGTATAATCGGGTCGTTAGAGATATACAGGCATTTCTGGGGGGAGAAGAATTTTTCAATAAAATCGGTGAAAAGTTCCTGATCACTGAAGACTTTAGAGAAAAATCACCTGGACGGCCAGGTGAATTCGGGATGTATCTGGACGGAAAGTGGTACAAGTTGACACGGAGAAACAGTCTTTACAACTGTTATGAAGGGAATAATCCCCTCAGGAAACTCGATGTTTCCATCCTGCACGAGCATCTCCTGGGGCCTGTACTGGGGATCCATGATCTGAGAACGGACAGCCGAATAGAGTTCGTCGGCGGTATAAGGGAATGTAAGGAATTAGAAAGGCTTGTGGACTCAGGCGAATTTGCCGTCGCTTTTTCTCTATATCCGATAGAGGTGCTACAACTGATGGACGTCGTGGATGCAGGTGGAATCATGCCTCCAAAGTCCACATGGTTTGCGCCCAAGCCGGCAAGCGGGATATTTGTCTATCCTCTGTAACTACCCAGGTTGTCAGGTTCACGGTTCACGGTTCACGGTTCTATGTCTTTGATTTTCTTGTCTTAACCTTGAACCGTGAACCTAGAACTTTGAACTCTTGGATTTTCTTGTCTTAACCTTGAACCGTGAACCCCGGAACTTTGAACCTGAATAGTTACTATCCTCTTAACGGATGCGGCAAAGCGGAAAGCGCCTGAAGCTGATGAATTTTTAGGAAAGGCAGCATCGTGATCAGAACGACCCGGCAGGAGATCGCAGGAGACAGGTCTAAAGGCGCCCCCTTCACAGCCCTGAAAGGGGAAACCGTAGATGGGATCCTGGGGGGACAGCTCAGGATAATTCAGAAAGAAAAAGGGTACCGGTTTTCCCTCGATGCCCTTCTCTTGGCCCATTCTGTCCGTTTGAAAGAAGGAGAAGATGTCCTCGACATGGGAGCCGGCAGTGGGATTATCTCCTTGATCCTGGCCAGGCGATGGGGGCGATGGGAATATGGGAAAATAGTTGGCGTTGAAATCCAGGAAGAACTGGTTGACATGGCCAGGCGAAGCGTGGAGATGAACAACCTGGAGGATAAGATCAGTATTCGCCAGGGAGACATAAGGAAGATAGAGTTCCTTTTCGCTCCACAGTCGTTCGATGCGGCGATTTTCAATCCTCCCTATAGAAGGCAGGGTTCCGGGAGAATCAATCCCGATTACCAGAAGGCTGTGGCCCGGCATGAGATCAAAGGTTCCCTAAATGATTTTCTGAGGGCGGTAGGGTACGTCTTAAAAGAATCAGGGAGCGCGTACACCATCTACCCGGCCGTTAGGATGGTGGAACTCCTCTTTCAGATGAGGACGACCCATCTGGAGCCCAAAAGATTACGGTTGGTGCATTCAAACCGCTTCTCGCGGGGGGAGTTCATCCTCGTAGAGGGGATTAAGGGGGCGGGAGAAGAACTGGAGGTACTTCCTCCTCTTGTCATCTATGAAGAAGACGGCAGTTACTCGGAGGCAATGAACCGCCTCTTTAAGGATGTTTCTGATTTTCCATGAATCTCCGCCGACTGATCTCTTTGGTCATCATCCTTTTCAGTATCTCCCTCAGTTCCTGATCCGGTAGAGAGGCGATACTTTCTTCAATCAGTTTCCTGTCTCTATCGTTTAAGAGATGTGATGCCATGAAAAAGGGCTGTTTTTCTTCTCCTTTCAGCGGCGCCGGGGGGATCTCACCGATGGAGAAGTAGATATTTTTTATCTTTGCCCCTCCTAACGCTTGATTCATCTTTCCGATAATCTCCTCTTTCAGGAAATGAAGCTGTTGCATCCATACGGAGTTGGAGACCTTGACGAAAAGGGTTTCTCCCTTCAAGTTGCCGGGGCGGCTCTGGGCCGCGATCTGCGGCCCCACAGCCTTATTCCATACGGGAAGGAAACGTTTATCCTCAAAATTCAGGAAGATTTTCCGCCTTTTCAGGGTCGCCTGGAGGACATCTTCCAATCTCTGGAGTTTTGTATAGTGAGTTCTTTTACGCATCGGCTGTTTTTTTTATTGATGACTGACGACTGATGTTTTAACCGATTATTCTACTCTGGCCCCACATTTACCACAGAAGGAGAATTCTTCAGGCAGATGTGCCGTTTTACACTTCGGACATGTTTTTGTGGGAGGCCCCCAGAGAAAGGTATGGGACTGACCTTTCGCCGTTTTTTCCCTTAATTTAATATGTTCCGGAGTCCTCTTTTCCAGGAAAGAACCGATACCCTCCAGGGGTTCGGGGGTTGCTGACTGTAAGCTCCAGAAGTCGTTCCCCTGGCGCAGGGTATGAGAAACCATATCAAACCACACATTAATCTGATCTTTGGTGAACCTCAGAGACCATGGGGCTTTACTCAGGAGAGTCTGGCAGAGATTGTCCACTTCTCTGTCCAGATCTTCATAGGAGACCACTTTATTGATCAGGCCGTATTCAAGAGCGGTCTTTGCATCTATGATCTCATCGGTAAATAGAAACCATCTTGTCCTCCTGTCACCTATGATAGGGGTAAGCGACTGGGTTGCATAGCTTGCTACAGCCCCTACCCCCCCTTCACCCTGCTGGAATTTGGCATGTTCTGCAGCGATGGAAAGGTCGCTGGCAATAAGAATCTCACAACCTCCACCGGCGGTTATCCCGTTTATCCTCGTAATAACGGGCTTCCCGATGTATCTTATATTATAAATTATGCGGGCATATTGATTGTTCATAACCCAGACATCATGGGTATTGTTGAAGAGGGACTTTGCCCAGTTCAGATCAAGGCCGGGACAGAAAAACTTATCACCGCTTCCCGTAATCACTACTACTCCAACCCCGGGGTCTTTCTCAGCCTCCTCCAGGGCGGTGCACAGATCTTTCATCAGTTGCATGTTTAAACTGTTTTTTGCCTCCGGGCGATTTATCTTGATCCTGGCTACCATGTCCTTTGCTTCGTAAACAACAGTCTCTAATTGAATCTCCATTTCTTAAATTCCTTTCAGTATGCACTTTTGTCCATCTTATACCATTTCGCTTTCAAAGGATAACGCGGCGGCAAGGAGGAGTCGCCGCAGGCGTATTACTAATACGTCGAGGGCGCCGACGACGAAGCCAACAAAGTTAGCCAAAGAAAGCGAAATGGTATTACGATCACAGATCCCAGATAAAGGTAACACCGCTGTTGGGGAATATCCACTCGTTTTCGCTGATTTTCAGCTTGATTAATTTTCCTTCTTCCCGGATAATTTCCGGATAGGGGTGTTTACCGGCGAAGAAGCTGACCTCCCTTACATTCTTGATCTTTGTCCCCCCATAGTTGAACGATATCGAAAGCCCCCTCGTAGGGTACACGAGATAGACGGAAAAGTCATTGTTTTTCTTGGATTTCCTCGTGGCGATTTCAATCTCCACCTTGACGGGCCTGTTCAACTTTCCCCTGAGATGCTCCCCGCCGCACCAGACTTCATAACCCTTTTCCGTGTTTTCTCTTTTGATAATCGGGATGCTCTGCCTGTCAATCCGCACCTCCTCAACCATGAAATACCTCTCCGTAACGGAATCGCCACCGTGATTTAGAAGCCAACGGTATTCGCATCGCCTGTCCTCGAAAAGTGCGGCCAGTTGCTCGTTATTTGTGGCGCAACCGACAATAAATATATGATTTCTCAGGGTCTTCGTATACTCGATGTGGGTGGTCACATTGAAGTAATCCCCTGCGAGAGGCTCTACCGTCTCCTGCCCTGTAGGGTCTGAGACATTTATGTCGTATCTGAAGTTGGTCCTCAGTTCTAACTGACGGTCTTCTTTGCCGAAAAGGGTTTCAAACATTTCATAATATATGGCGTCGCCAAACTCTGCATTCTGTGCCCTTGTCTGGAAACAGCATCGGATAATGTTGTCAATCCGGGAGATGGATTTCTCCTCGTCCGGGATGAATATCCTCCTCAGGCGCGGCTCGATGGCGCCTGTTGTCCCCTTTTGCAGAAAGATACGTGGCGCCCGTTTTCCCAGGGCACAGAGAATCTCATAGCTGATGGTTTTTACCCTCTCGGCAATTTCATTGGCAGAAATGCACTCCTCACCCTGACGTCCCATCAGGACAACCTCATCGCCTATCCGACAATCTCTGATATTACTGACATCGGCGGTACACATATCCATGGAGATACGTCCCACAATCGGCGCACGGACTCCCCTGATCAGGACCTCTCCTTGATTGGAAAGAATAAAGCCGTATCCGTCGCCGTATCCGACCGGTATGGTGGCGATAGTGGCGCTCCTCTGGGTGGTGTAAGATCTGCCGTAACCGATGCTGTATCCTCTCGGGAATTCCTTGATCAGGACCACCCTGGTCTTGAAACTCATGACCGGGGCAAGCGATGCCATTGTTTCTGTTTCCGGCGAGGGATGGATCCCGTAAGTCATGATGCCGGCGCGTACCATATCGAGATGAAAATGGGGAAAGTTCAGGACGGCGCCACTGTTGGAGATATGTTTGATGGGAATGTGGATATTATTCGCCTCCAGCTTGTCGAGAAGTTCCTTAAAAAGGTTCCACTGCGTCTCATTGTAGCCGGTGATGACCTCGCTTGCGGCAAGGTGGGTGAAGATACCTTCCACGATGATATTGGGAAATCCAAGTATTTCCTGAATCGTGGAGAAGGCCTCCTGATGCATCGTCCCTCCCCTGCCCATCCCTGTATCTACCTCGATATGGACCGGCGTCCTGATGCCTGCCTTTTTGTATTGTTTCTGAAGTTGTCGGGCGAAGCGAAGATCCGATACCGACGGTATCAAATTATACTTAATAATTTCATTGATTTCAGAGTCCGTAGCTGGGCTGAGGATCAGTATGGGGGCCGTGATCCCGCTTATCCGAAGCTGCACACCTTCGTCGGCATTGGCAACCCCCAGAACGGCGGCGCCTTTTTTCAGGGCGCAATTGGAGATCTCAATTGCCCCGTGACCATAGGCGTCTGCTTTGACTACCTGGAGGATCTTGACCTCCCGGCCGACCAGCCTCTTTATCTCATCCCAGTTGTGGTTGAAATTGTCCAGGTCTACCTCGACCCAGCTTCTATATTTTTCTTTCTCTGCCATTTTGGCGCCCGGAACAACAGCTTTCAGTCTTACCTCCTTCTTGAATCTATCATTTCGTATAACGCCTGAAGCCTTGTCTCTATCTGATTATCTGAAATCATAGCTGAATCAATCATGTCTCCTTCAACAATTACTCCAGGAACCCCGTACTTTTTATCCAACACATCTATTACATCCGGTTGGGCGAGGTTCATTATCCTGCATGTTTTGGAGGAAAACATGATGAGTCCGTCAAGGGAGTAGTCCTCAATCAACTTACCTATCAAGTCTATTGTTCCCTTAGGGGAGAAGGTATAAATCAGATGACTTTCCATCCCATAATATAGATCTGCCCAGGTCTCAACAGGATGTTCAGGGTCAATCAGTTCCGGATGGGGGAAAAACTCCCAGGGATATCTTCCGCAGAGGCAAACGGCGCCATGAGGGATAAATTTGCGCATAAATTTGCCTAAAAATGCCCAGGGAAGCCACCCGTCCCAGTATAACCGGTATTTCTCTCCATCCGGGGCTACTGCAGGGATATTCTTTTCTCTCCGCTCTTGTAACTCGTTAAGGAGTCTTTCGTAATAGGCAATACCCGCCGGATTTCCCATCAAATAGAAAACAGGCGCAATACTTACACCATAGTCCCAGAGTGTCCAACGAGAGGGTTTGTCCTTAAAAAATTCCCAACACTGATTTCTGAGGGTGGCTACTTTTTTGAGTATTCTTAATATCTCACTCATTCGATCATAATCGAAGGGCCTTCCGCATACATCTTCAAAAGTCGGTATAACAACCTCTTTAAATTGCCTGTAAACAAATTCTTTTATTCGGGGCATGTCTTCTACATTGAAAACAGCGGGAAGATCAATAGGCAAAACTCGAACTCCAAATCTTCGATGAAGCCCTTCAGCATAATGGGACATCTCCGGGCAGAGGCGACCCGCTATCATCAAATCAGGCATGGGAAGTATTGCCTGTGGATTTATTGGTATCCCTCTGGCTACCGCTTCGCCCATCCCCATGTGAAGCCGATGATAGGAGCATGTTTCAGGAAGGTCTCCCGCCATCTCTGCCACCTTTAACACCTCTTCTCCTGCCCCTATGCCGCCGCAGTATGCGGCATAACCGGCCATAAAGTGACATTTCATGCCCATTGCATAAGCGAATATGAATGTGGGGCCCGATGCCCATGCCACCATCTCTCCTCTTTCCTTGGCTGTTCTCAGGTCAGCCCAGTGTTTATCTACCAACGGCCTGATCTCATTCGTTGTTTTAAGCCTGTTTACTTTATATTGCACATCCATTATACACCTCCTATCATCTCTGCAAATGACTGCAACCTGGTTTTTATCCCTTCCAGAGTCATGATCTCGTGTTCCATCTGTATCATTGTTTCATGTACCCCCTCTTTCTCCATCTTGCTTCTAAAGTCAGGATAATAACATGCGTGAGGAGGACAGTATTTTACGAGGATGCTGATGATACCCCTGGCATTGTTATCCTTCATCTTCTTTATAGCCTCATCACCCCAATGGATATCCCAGACTCCCTTGGTCGGACAGAGAGGGCTTTTGGTAAGATAGCGATCCACAAGGGCCTCCATGGGATTACCCTCCAGCTTTACTTTATTTGCAAAGTATCTTGAACCGATGTAGAGATCATCGTCAGGGACAATCATTCCCAGATCTTCTATCAGGTCAAGGATGTCAAATTGAAGGGTCTGGCAGAGACAGCCAACGAGGATAACCTTAATCCTTTCTTTTTTGGCTTCCACCGTCTTTTTTCCCATCCCAGAAATAAGCTCTGTCAGCAATTCGTTGTGGTCTTCTTTGGGCATCAACATGCTTGACCATACTATCTGCATGACCTCTTTTGCCTTCAAGATCTCCGGTTTTTCCCGCCGCATTTCATAGATCTTTTCCATAAGGCTGCGGTTCTTATTATATATTTCAATACTCTTCTTGAGGATGTCATCGCTGATCTTTTTGCCGGTGAAGTCTTCTAACGATGTCTTGAAAGATTCCATTTCCTTTAGTGCAAAATCCCTCGTGGCATTGCCGGGATAGATGGCAGGAAGGTATAGAATCTTTTGGTAGGCAGGCTTAAAATGCCTCTCCATAATAAAGGGAAACTCTCCCGCCTGCAGGCATTGTCTTACATGGAAGACCAGCCCATCCATAAAATCCAGTTTTCCTCTCACTGCATCATCAACGAAGCTTCTTGTAATACCACAATCATACGGTGGTACATGAGCATGTCCCCATGTTACCGGTTCGTTGCCTCTCCATATGACGACAGGAATCAAATCGGCTGCATGGACTATCTCTTCCGGAACGTGCATGGGGAAGCATCCAATAATCTTCTTATTCTTACGCTCCTTGAGTCCGGCAACATAGGCGTAAGGATCTGATGTGACCTCTCCAATCTTACTCAATACCTTTTCCATACTGCTCTCCTTTCTCCTACCTTTTAAGTGCCTAAAGTTATTTAGTAATATTCAGTTAACCCGTTGGCCGGTTAACCGGTTTATTGTTACCAATCTGCTAACCGGACTAACTGGCAAACCGGCTAACGGGTTAACCGAATATTTACCTGAACGAAGTGAAGAATCTTATAAATACAGTTAGTTGCAAATTCAAGATTCCTCGGCTAATGCCTCGGAATGACGTTGTCGGACAGACTCTACCAGGTTAAATAGGATTTGCCCCGGATGTTTTTAATATGTGGTCCACCCGCCACTTACAGAAAGCGTCTGGCCGGTCATATAACTCCCCTCATCGGTGACGAGAAATAACACAGCACCGGCTATGTCCGAAGGCTTTCCACTTCTTCCGAGAGGAACGTTTTTTTCAAAATCGTCGAAATACTCTTTGGGATAAATTCTGAGGAGAAACTCGTTCATTATCAGCCCTGGTGCGATAGCGTTTACCGTAATATTATGTTCGCCCACCTCTCTACATAAAGCCCTCGTAAACCCGACAATACCCGCCTTCGCTGCCGTGTAATGGGCCTCACCATCCTTAGAACCGACTAAAAATATGGAAGACGAAAGGTTGACAATTCTTCCATACTTCTGTTTAATCATCGTGGGAAGGACCGCTTTACAGCACAGAAAGGTAGACTTAAGATTAACGTTTATAACGAAATCCCACACCTCTTCATCCATATCAACTACCTGCTGAAGTTTATTTCCACCGGCATTGTTCACCAGGATGTCTATCCTTCCGAACTTATCCAGTGTTTCCTTAACCATATTGGTTATCTCTTCATTCTTTGTTACATCACACACAATACCCAGGGCCTCTCGCCCCGTTTCAGACTTAATATCTTCTGCTACCTGAAATGGCCTCTTGGGATGGGCATCACTAACTACAACATTTGCCCCCTCCCTGGCCAAAGCCCAGGATACACCCTGACCGATACCTGCCCCTGCAGCGCCAGTGACAATAGCAACCCTTCCTTCAAGTCTCATCTCTTGCCTCCTTAAGATTGGTTTTTTGCTGTTAACTTTATTACCCTTCGACCAACTCTTACCATCTCTTACGGAACTTGTCAATGAAAATGGACACCTCCATTAAGAATTTACTGTCGCAATGGATCACTGTTTTCTGGTACCGGTTTATTGATCCAGGCTGCCTCTGGTAAGACCATTGGTTTTGGCACCTTCCCCTTGAACCGCTCTGGATGTTTTGCAAAAGCATCATTCAAAACTGCCTGACGTTCTTTGATAATTTGAAAGATCCAAAAATCAGGTGTCACTTTTCAAGTTTAAATTGCAACCGTCAGTTAAAATCTTGACAATGGACAGTTGTTAAGATAGATATATTGCTTATAAACTGCCCTGCCGCATGGTAATATAAAAAATGTAAAAGACAGCGGAAATAATCAGACATAGAGAAGCCGATGTAGCTCAGCCGGTAGAGCAACTGATTCGTAATCAGTAGGTCAGCGGTTCAATTCCGCTCATCGGCTCCAGTTCCAGTGTTTAAAACCATTCTATTTACAGGAGTCCAAAATGGACTATATAGAGATTAGCTTTACGACCGACCTGGGGGAGATAGATACCGACCTTCGCAGGACTGTTGATGAGATGTTTATCCTGATTAACCCCTTAGCTACTCACTTTCAGCGGATGTGGAGACCTCAGATAGATGTCTGCGAAACTCCCGACGAGATTGTGGTCCTGGCCGATATTGCAGGGGTTGTTAGAGAAGAACTTCATGTGGAGATCGGCCGCAGGACGCTAAAGATCTCCGGGCGACGGCGGGAAAGGCCGCTCGTGGAAAACACGAGGTATTCCCTTGCCGAGATTCCGTACGGATATCTTGAGAGAAGCCTGACCCTGCCCGCTCCTATTGAAATGGAATCTGTTTATGCGACATATACAGATGGGCTTCTTCAAATCCGCATGCCGAAGGCGCCCTTAAATAAGGTTCACAAAATCCCCATTCAAAAAGGTTGATCGGCTTTCCCTTAAATCATAAGACTTGTAATTCTCGCATGAGGGTTACTTTTGGAGGTTCCCATGTCAGAAGAGAAACCATCCGAGGAGTTGAAAGCTGTTAATATCCCGAAAATTTTACCCCTCCTACCCATATTTAATATTGTCGTTTTCCCGAAGATGATGGTTCCCCTGGAAGTTTCCGGCGATCAGTCAACCACCCTTATTGATGAGGCTATGGCCAAAGATCGCCTGGTATGCCTTGTGATGGCAAAGAAGCCCCCCCTCGAGACCAGGCATCAGCCCGAGGATTTTTATGACATCGGTACGGCTGTCGTGATTCTGAAAATGGCAAAGGGGGCTGATAACAAGGCGCAACTCCTCTTACAGGGTATCGGCAGGTTCAAAATCGTCGAGTTTGTGGAGGGTAAACCGTATCTTCAGGCACAGGTGGAGGCCATCGAGGACCAGGAAGTCAAAGACATCGAGACCGAAGCATTGATGACAAATCTGTTGGGGCTTTTTGACCGGGTTGTCCAGCTTTCTCCCTTTCTGCCCCAGGAGTTCGGCCTTATGGCAAAATCCATTACTGAACCAAGCACCCTAACTGATATGGTGGCATCTATTATAAATTCTACCATAGAGGAGAAACAGAAGATTTTAGAAACCCTGGATGTAAAGCAGCGACTGCAGGAAGTGACGCGGCTGATAAATCACCAACTGGAGATACTTGAACTGAGCAACAAGATCCAATCCCAGGTTAAGAATGATATTGATAAAAGTCAGCGGGAATACTACCTCCGCCAGCAGCTCAAGGCAATCAGACAGGAGTTGGGTGAAACGGAGGAATCGAAGGTTGAGGTCGAGGAATTTCGGACCAAGATTGAGAAAAAAAATCTTCCCGAGGCGGCTAAGAAAGAGGCCGAGCGTGAGCTTGATCGCCTGTCCCGTATGCATCCCTCCTCAGCCGAATACACCGTGGCGGCAACCTACCTGGACTGGTTAACGGCGCTCCCCTGGAATGAATACACGCAGGACAATCTTGACATCAAGGCGGCGAGACAGGTTTTAGATGAAGATCACTTTGGCCTGGAAAAACCCAAAAAGCGGGTCATCGAGTATCTGGCCGTCCGCAAGTTAAAGCCCGATATGAAGGGACCAATCTTATGTTTTGTTGGACCTCCGGGCACCGGTAAAACATCCCTGGGGCATTCCATCGCCCGTGCCCTGGGACGTAAATTCATCCGTCTCTCTCTGGGGGGTGTGCGGGATGAAGCCGAGATTCGCGGGCACCGCCGCACCTATGTGGGGGCGCTTCCCGGCAGGATCATCCAGAGAATCAGACGGGCAGAATCGAACAACCCCCTATTTATGCTGGATGAGATTGACAAGGTGGGGAGTGATTTTCGTGGTGATCCTTCCTCGGCGCTCCTCGAGGTACTCGATCCGGAGCAGAACTTCTCTTTTGAGGATCACTATCTGGATGTACCGTTTGACCTGTCCCATGTCATGTTTATTACCACGGCGAATATCATGGATACGGTGCCTCCTCCTCTCCGTGACAGGATGGAGGTGATCGAACTCCCCGGTTATACACGGGATGAAAAGATGAAAATTGCCGAGCGCTATCTCATTCCCAGGCAGATAGCGGGCAATGGCCTTGCTTCTGATCAGATCACGTTCACAAAGGGTGCGGTAGAACACATCATCTCGGGATATACACGGGAAGCCGGCGTGAGGAATCTGGAGCGTGAAATAGCCGCGGTATGTCGTGGTGTGGCAAGCAAAGTCGCTGAAGGAAAGATAAAGGCCGCTTCTATCGGCGTTAAAGATATACACAGGTACCTGGGACCGATCCGTATACCACCTGATGTGAGCGCCCGGATATCCAAGCCCGGCGTGGCGATGGGACTTGCCTGGACACCCACGGGCGGAGAACTTCTCTTTATTGAGGCCACATCCATGAAAGGAAAGAAGGGTCTTACCCTGACCGGCCAACTGGGGGATGTCATGAAGGAGTCAGCGAATGCCGCTTTGAGCTTCATACGGGCCAATGCCGTTGATCTCGGCATCCCCAAGGATTTTTTCGAAGAGATTGATATCCACGTCCATGTGCCTGCGGGGGCAATTCAAAAAGACGGTCCCTCGGCGGGTGTCACGATGCTTACCGCCCTGGTATCTCTGCTGACTAACAGGAAGGTTAAAAAAGACCTCGTCATGACCGGTGAAATCACCCTCCGGGGGCTTGTCCTTCCCGTCGGCGGCATCAAAGAAAAGGTCCTTGCCGCCCACCGTGCGGGCGTCAAAAAGATCATCCTTCCCAGATGGAACAGGAAGGACCTGGAAGACATCCCCCATAAGGTGCAAAAAAACATCTGCTTTTACTTCGTAGACGAGATGATAGAAGTATTAAAGCTCGCCCTTGAAAAATGAAGATACTGAACCTTCTTCTCTGGTCAAGAATGAGGGAGGACTTTGGCGATATTCGAGAGGTTTACGGAGACGGTTGAACGTTTCCCGGAGCTTGTCTTTCTTCAGATGAAGGAGGGGACAGGCCTGAAGAGTCTCACCTTTTACAATGTCCATGAGAGAGCCGCAACCATCGGGCGTTACCTGATAAATATGGACATACATAGGGGAGATAGGGTTGCCATATTTGCAGAGAATAGTCCTGAGTGGTGCCTTGCCTACCTGGGTATCGTTTCGATTGGCGCCGTTGTCGTTCCCCTCGATGCCCAATATGGGAAAGATGAAGTGGAGAATCTCCTTCGGGATTCGGAGAGCAGGGCAGTTTTTACTTCCAAGAATCTCCTCCCCCTTTTAAACGATGCCTCAGAAGGTCTGGGAGTGAGGATAATCTCCTTTGATACGCCAATCCCGGATTCACCACCCGCTGAATTTCCGGTGGTCAGCGATGACGAGCTCGCCTCCCTCCTCTATACTTCGGGCACTACCGGTGTCCCCAAAGGGGTAATGCTTACGCACAAGAACCTCCTCTCCAATGCAGAGGCCCTTCTCAAACCGGGAGTAGTATCGCATGACGATCACATCCTGTCTATTCTCCCCCTCCATCATGCCTATCCGTTCCTGGTCTGCTTCCTGATGCCGTCCTTGGTGGGTGGGAGGGTCACCTTCCTGAATTTCCTCAAGGGGCCGGAGATCATGAAAACCTTGAGGGAAGAGGAAGTGACCATCCTGGTGGGTGTCCCTCAGTTGTACTCTCTGGTACATAAAGGGATAATGGCCGGGATAGAATCTCTTACGGGGTGGAAGAGGTTGATCACCAGGCTCATGTTTATCGCCGCCAGAGAGTTGAGGAGATCTACGGGTCTCAATATGGGGAGGGTTATATTTAAAAAGGCCCATCGGGAGTTCGGGGCAAGGCTCAGGTTCTTTGCCAGTGGCGGGGCGAGACTCGATCCCGCCGTTGCCTCTGATATGGAGGGACTTGGTTTTACCATCCTCGAAGGTTACGGTCTCACAGAGACATCCCCTGTGGCAGCCTTCAACCTGCCGGGGAGAAAGAAAATAGGTTCGGTCGGCAGGGCTGTCGGGGGAGTAGAAATAAGGATAGACAACCCCGACGTCTCAGGCGTAGGAGAAGTTGCTATCAGAGGCCCCAATGTGATGAGGGGCTATTATAAAAATCCCGCGGCCACGGCCGAGGTTGTAAGGGAGGGATGGTTCCACTCAGGGGATCTCGGTTACCTTGACCCGGATGGCTTTCTCTTTATCACGGGGAGGACTAAGGAGGTTATCGTCTTAAGTTCCGGCAAGAACATCTACCCGGAGGATGTAGAAAACCATTATCTTCAAAGCCCATATATAAAAGAGATCTGTGTTGCCGGTATTCCCGATCCCTCGCATCCGGGAAGCTTCGTGGGTATCAAGGCCCTCGTATTACCAAACTTCGAAAAGATCTCTGCCGATGGCATTGCCAATGTCACCGAAGCTCTGAGATGGGAGATGGAAAAACTCTCCGCAACACTGCCATCCTACAGCCGGGCCACCGATTTCGGCATATTAAAGGGGCCTCTTCCGAGGACCAATCTCGGAAAGATAAAGAGGTTCATGGCAGGGGAGGTGGCCTCGGCGGCGGTAACGGAAGAGCTGCCCCTCTCCGATGAAGAACAGCGATTGTTAGAGTCGAATGTCGGCAGGGTAGTCCTTCAGTCCCTATCGTTTATAACCAAGCGCAGGATTTCCCCTCGTTCCCATCTCGAGATGGATCTTGGGATAGACTCCCTCGGGAGGGTTGAACTCATGGTAGCCATGGAGAATAGCCTGGGTGTACCGATACCTCCGTCATTTTCCGAGGTTGCCACCGTCAGAGACGTTATCGAGAGGGCGATAGAATACACAGGTGGGGCGGGAGACATAGAAATCCTCAAGAGACCTGTATCCTGGAGTGACATTCTCAGGCAATCCCCGCCGGAAAATATGATGGACAGGATAAGGTTAAAAAGAGAAAGGGGGGCTATAAGCAACGCCATCCTTCACCTCGTTTTATGGGTTATTTATCTTGCCGCCCGTGTCTTCCTGAGACTTGAGGTGAAGGGAAGAGAAAATATTCCTGCTGAGGGAGCCTGCATAATTGCTCCAAACCATACAAGCTATCTCGATGGTTTTATCGTTGTCGCCACCCTTCGGAACAGGTTTATGAAGTTGTACGCCGTGGGTTTTCGGGGTTACTTCCGTGGAGCGGTGACCTCAAGGCTTGCCCGGTGGGGGCATATTATCACCATAGATGCGAATTCAGGTCTTTCGGAATCACTTCAGGCATCTGCCTATGCCCTGAGAGAAGATATGGCGCTTATCGTATTTCCCGAGGGGGGCAGGTCGGTGGACGGCAGGATAATGCCCTTCAAGAAAGGAGTGGGGATCCTGGCCGGGGAGTTGAAAGTGCTCCTGATCCCCGCTTATATAGAGGGTTCTGTTGATGTATTACCCAGAGGGAGATGGTTGCCGAGGCTCAAAAAGGTGAGGATTATCTTTGGGGCGCCCTTAACTCCCGATGATATCGGGGAACTTGATTACCAGGGGATAGCAGACAGGCTCAGGGAGAAATTAATCTCGATCCGGGAAGCTTCTCTCGCTTTCCAACGGCAATGACCAGAACACATATATCATTATGTTGATCATTACTCCCAAGCTTGTCATTGCCGAGAGCGAACTTGACGAGAAGTTTGTTTCTTCCTCTGGCCCTGGCGGTCAAAACATCAATAAAGTTGCCACGGCAGTTCAATTGCGTTTTGATCTCCGGCATTCTCCTTTCTTGTCAGATACGGTCCGGGAGCGTCTCCGCTGCATTGCGGGCAAGCGCGTGTCTGCGGACGGTATTCTGGTGATCGAAGCCCGGCGTTTTCGAACGCAAGCGCAGAATCGACAAGATGCACGTCAACGTTTGACCCGTCTGATTCGCAAGGCGCTTGAAATTCCAAAGGTGCGCCGTGCTACAAAGCCAACACGTGCCTCGCAAGCTCGTCGTATCGAAAGTAAACTTCATCGGGGACAAATTAAGCGATCGCGTCGTGCTAAACCCGAAACGAATGAATAAGGAAAAAACCGATCAAGGCCGGCGGGCTTGACGGCCGGCGGGTTAAATACGATATGTACTGATTGGCACTCCGCTTCGCGGAGCGCCAATGCCCCGCGGATCAAGAATCCGCGGGGCATTAGTCTGAATCTGTCTGTCGTACAATCTCAATGATTCTCCTGACCATCTCGGGATCCTTCTTCCCCGGGGAAGCTTCAACACCGCTGTTGATGTCAACGGCGAGGGGTAAAACCGCCTCGATAGCCTGCCGTACATTGTTTACATTTAAACCACCGGAGAGGATGAGGAGGTGTGTCTCCTTGACCTTTATGGCCAGCTCCCAGTCCGCTTTTTTCCCCGTCCCCCCGTAGAGTTCAGGACTATAGGCATCAATTAGGACCGCCTTTACAGGGTAGTCCCTCAACTTTACGAGGTCATGCGCCACCTGGAGGGAAAGGGCCTTGATCAGGGTAAGCGCCGGAAATTGACGGCAATAGGCGGGAGATTCATCCCCGTGGAGTTGAACCATGTCAAGGCCGCAGAATTCCGTCAATTCCCTGATCTCTCCGGCATCGTGATTGACAAAGACACCAACCTTCGTAATTCCAGGGGGAAGTTCTTCGATGATTTTCCTGGCGACCTCCGGCGCTACGTACCGTGGACTCTTCGGATAGTAGATGAAACCGAGGGCGTCAGCCCCGCAATCGGCCACATGCAGGGCATCATGGATGTTTGTGATCCCGCAGATCTTTACCTTTGTCACTTTATTTCCTCCTGCCCAGAAGTTCTCCTAATTTTGCACCCATATCGCCGGCCCGCATCAGTGTCTCACCTATCAGGAAGCAATGAATACCCGCCTTCATCAGGATTTCAATATCTCCCCGTGTATGGATGCCGCTTTCGCTGACCACGATTTTGTCTCCGGGAATAGAAGAAGCCAGTTCCATGCTGGTTTTCAGGTCTGTAGAAAAATTTTTCAGGTCTCTGTTGTTGATCCCGATGATGTCAGCCCCGGCGGACAGCGCCTTATCCAGTTCTTCCCGTGTATGCACCTCTGTAAGTGGGGAGAGACCCAGCGATTCCGCCAGATGAATAAAATCCCGCAATTGTCCCTCTTTCAGGATACTGGCGATGAGGAGGAGGGCGTCACCGCCGATGGCCCTTGTCTCGTAGATCTGGTAAGGATCAATGATAAAATCCTTCCTCAGGAGGGGGAGGCCGACGATTTTTTTAATACCAAGGAGGTAAGAGCTGTCTCCACCGAAAAATTTACGTTCCGTGAGAACAGAGACGGCAGCGGCCCCGCTTTCCTCATAGATGGCGGCAATCTTTACCGGGTCAAAGTCTTCTCTGATGGTCCCTTTGGATGGGGAACGTCTCTTCACCTCGGCGATGATGGAACAGTCAGAGGATGATATCGCCTCTCTGAAATTGCGGGGGCAGGGCGTATCCCGGAGGGCCTCCTTCAGTTTAACAAGGGGTCTGATCCCCTTTAGATCGGCGAGCTCCCCTTTTTTAGCCTCTACAATTTCCTCTAAAATCACGGAAGGATAAGACATTAACACCCCTACCTGGGTTTACCAGAGATAAGACCATAATCCAGCATGGCCTTATTCAGCTTTTCGTAATTAGCATCCGAAATTTTGCACAGGGGAAGCCGCACGTCGGCTTCGATCTTTCCCATCATGGCCAGGGCGGCCTTGACGGGGACAGGACTAGTTTCCAGAAAGAGGGCGCCGACCAGGGGCGCCAACTTATAATGTAATTCTCTTGCCCTCCGGAGATCGCCGGCTTCAAAAGTGTCAATCATCGCAACCACGTCGGCAGGCGCCACGTTGGAGACAACAGAGATTACTCCCCTGCCGCCAAGCGCAAGTACCGGGAGGGTAATAATGTCATCACCCGAGAGAAGATAAAAATCATCGCCGCAGAGATTGATCACCTCGCCCATCTGTGTCAGGGAACCGGAGGCCTCCTTGATACCCACGATATTGTCTATTTTGGAAAGTCTGGCTACCGTCTCAGGCAGGAGATTGACCCCTGTCCTGCCGGGAATATTGTAGGGGATAATCGGCAGCGGCACCTTTTCTGCGATGGTTTTATAGTGCTGATAAAGCCCCTCCTGTGTGGGCCTGTTGTAGTAGGGGCAGACCAGCAAGGCCCCGTCGGCGCCTGCTTTGTACGCATGCATGGTCAGCCGCAGCGCCTCCTCGGTGCTGTTGGAACCGGTACCGGCAATTACCGGCACCCGCTTTTTTACGGTTTCTATCGTGATCTCGATCACCCTGTCATGCTCTTCATAGGAGAGCGTACTGGACTCACCGGTAGTTCCACAGGGGACAATCCCCTGAGTCCCGTTGACGATCTGGAACTCGATCAGTTCCCGCAATGCCGCTTCATCAATCTTCCCCTCCTTAAATGGGGTGACAATCGCCACAATGGCCCCTCTAAACATAAATCCTTCCTCCACTAACCAGTATATTGCTATGCAACAGTTTCATTCATTAAAAAATTCGGTATCTCCTCGCCCCTGACCAGATCGGCATATTCCTCTCTTTTTCTGATCACGTAAAACCGGTCATTCCTGACGAGTACCTCCGGTATCCTCGGTCTCGCATTATAATTTGACGACATGCTGAACCCATAGGCGCCGGCGCTCATGACGGCCATCAGTTCCCCCCTCTCAAACCGGGGGATCATCCTACCCTTGGCCAGATAATCACCGGACTCGCAAATAGGACCAACCACATCGGCCATGATCTCCTGACCTTCCCGTTTCACCACCGGCCGGATATGGTGATAGGAATCGTAAAGGGCAGGACGCAGTAAATCGTTCATCCCGGCATCAACAATGACAAAATTCTTATCTTCCGTAGCTTTGGTATAGAGAACTCTGGTCACCAGTATCCCCCCATTGCCGACAATAACCCTCCCCGGCTCAAAGATAAAGGTGCAATCCATACCGGCAGACGCCTTCATAATGGCGCTTGCATACTCGGAAGGATGGGGAGGCGTCTCACGGTCGTAAGTGATGCCGAGACCGCCCCCGATATCAAGATACCGGATATTGATGCCGTCTTTACGAAGCAGGCGGATGATTTTTTTCAGACGTTCAATAGTATCGGTAAAGGGAGCAATTTCGGTCACCTGAGAACCGATATGGCAACTGATCCCTTTAATATCTAAATGAGGCAGTTTCTCTGCCCGATGATACTCCTCACGGGCCCTTTCTATACTTATGCCGAATTTGTTTTCTCTAAGACCGGTTGCTATATGGCGATGGGTGCGAGGGTCAACATCCGGGTTTACACGCAGGGAAATGCCCGCCTTCTTTCCCAGCCTGCCGGCGCAGTCGTTGATCACCTCAAGCTCCTGAGGGGATTCCACGTTAAACATGAGGATCCCGCTCTTGAGGGCGTATTCTATCTCGTCCGCCCTCTTGCCGACGCCGGAATAGACAACCTTCCCGGGATCCACCCCTGCCTGTAAGGCTCGATATAGTTCACCCCCGGAGACAATATCCACACCGGAGCCTTCACGAATAAATATCTTCAGAATAGCGATATTGGCATTGGATTTGGCAGAAAAACAGACGAGATGGGAAATTCCGGCAAAGGCGCCGTCAAAAACCTTAAAGTGATTTTTTATGGTTCTGTAGCTGTAGAGGTAGAAGGGCGTTCCCACCTCTCCAGCGATCTTAAGAATGGGCATCCCTTCACAGCAGAGTTCATCATCCACATAGTGAAAATCATGCATCGTTAAATTACCTGTGATTACTTAGGTTCAAAGTTCCGGGGTTCACGGTTCACGGTTAGAAAACAATGGACATAGACCAGTATGAAGATAAGGCAACCAACCGTGAACTGTGAACTGTAAACTGTAAACTGTGAACCTGACGACCTGAGCAGTTACTTTATTCCAACAATATTTGACGCCTCAGAGCATCCTCCGGAGGCATTGCAGACGACAACACGGTAAGAGTAAATCCTACCGGGTTCAACCGTTGCATCTAAATAGGAAAAAGCGTCCTTCCCTTCCCTCGTCAGTTTTGGATCGAAAAGCGAAAGGTCGGCAATCAGAGTATATTCCCCGGGACAATCCGGACAGCTATCGGAGACTGTTCCCACTTCTCTCCTTGTGATCCTGAATCCGGCGAGGACTCCATGTTCTTCCACGCTCCAGCGAAGGATAATCCCGCCCTGGCCGTGTTTTGCCTCAAGGTTGGAAATTGCCTTCGGTAATAAGATTTTTTCAGGGATCGGGTCTCCCTTCTTCCCGCATCCCTGAAAGATCGCTATGAGAAACAGCATCATAAACACAACAGATAAATGCCAACGTTTTTCTCTCTTTCTCTTCATCTCTTCCCCCCTTCAATCTCTTCGATCCTCTTTAAGACCATTTTCTCCGCTGTGCCACCAAGGGTTCTTCTCGCATTCACCGCATTTTCCACCTGGAGACACTCATAGACATCTTCATCAAAACCCTTATAAAACCGGCGGAATTCTTTTATCGTCAGGTCTGACAACCCCTTATTTTCCCCCGTACAGTAGGCAACGAGACGACCTACAATCCCGTGTGATTCCCGGAAAGGGACACCCCGTATCACCAGATAATCGGCCACATCGGTAGCCGTGGAGAATCCCCTCGCAGCCTCTTCCTGCATCCTTGCCCTGTTAAACCTTAGATGTTTGATCATGCCGGCGAATATCTCCAGGCATCCCGTCACCGTATCCATCGTATCAAAGAGAGGTTCTTTATCTTCCTGAAGGTCACGGTTGTAGGTCATGGGGAGACCCTTCAGGAGTGTCAAGAGGGTAATCATATTTCCGTAGACACGCCCCGTTTTCCCCCTGATCAACTCGGCAACATCGGGATTCTTCTTCTGGGGCATGATACTGCTTCCCGTGGTAAAGGCATCGGAGATCTCTACGAAACTAAACTCCTCGGTAGACCAGATGATAAGGTCCTCACAAAACCGGGAGAGGTGCATCATTATTAAAGAGGCGACAAAGACAAATTCGGCGACAAAATCACGGTCTGAGACGGCATCCATGCTGTTCCGGGATATCTCGGGAAATTTCAGCAATCTTGCCGTGTACTCCCTGTCAAGCGGCAGAACCGACCCGGCCAGAGCGGCGGCTCCGAGGGGCATCACGTTTACCCTCTTGAGACCATCCCGCAATCTTGCCTCATCCCGATCCAGCATCTCCCAGTAAGCCAGGAGGTAATGGGAGAGAAGAACCGGCTGGGCCTTCTGGAGGTGGGTGTAACCCGGCATGATGGTCCGGCTCTCCCTCTTCGCCAGTTCAACCAGTGATGACTTCAGTGCGGCTACCAGGTCCAGTATCCGTTGAATCTCATCTCTCAAGTATAGTCTTGCATCGAGAGATACCTGATCATTCCTGCTCCTGCCCGTGTGGAGTTTTCCCCCAACTTCTCCCACACGCTCGATCAGGGCTCTCTCAATCGCCATATGAATATCTTCATCGGAGAGGTGAAAGGTGAAATTTCCCCTTTCAATCTCCCTGAAAATGTCCCTCAGACCGGCAACAATGGTCTTTTCTTCCTTTTTCGAGACGATACGCTGTCTGGCCAGCATCTTTGTGTGGGCAATACTTCCTTCAATATCATAGGGGGCAAGACGTTTATCAAAATGGACAGAGGCGGTAAACACCTCTACCTGTTCATCTGTCGGCTCACGAAACCTCCCATCCCAAGGCTTCTTTTTCATTCTGGCTCCTAACTCCTGAGTAATTACCCCCTGTTAACCTTTCTGCAACGCCTGTATCTTCAGCCTAAGGGCATTGAGTCTTATAAATCCCGTGGCATCACTCTGGTTGTAAACCATGTCTTTTTCAAAGGTGGCAAAATCCTCCATATAAAGGGATTGCGGTGATTTCCTCCCGACGACGATACAGTTCCCCTTGTACAATTTCAAACGGGCAGTGCCTCTCACGTTTTCCTGTGTTTCGTCAATCAATTTCTGGAGAACTTTCATCTCCGGCGAATACCAGAAACCGTTATAGACCAGTTGGGCATATTTGGGTATCAGTGAATCTCTCATCAGCATAACTTCCCGATCCATGGTAATCGTCTCCACCGCCTGATGGGCCGCCCAGAGGACAGTTCCCCCCGGTGTCTCGTAAACTCCGCGCGATTTCATCCCCACAAAGCGATTCTCGACCATGTCCATTCTCCCGATCCCGTTTCTGCCCGCCAACAGGTTCAAATGGTCCAAGAGCTTTGCCGGGGTCATCTTCACCCCATCCACCGCCACGGGATTACCCTTCTCAAAAGCGACTTCTACATAGGTGGGAATATCGGGCGCCACTTCGGGAGAAGCAGTCAAGACAAACATATCCTCCGGCGGCTCCGCCCAGGGGTCTTCGAGAATGCCGCCCTCATGAGAGATATGAAGGAGATTCCTGTCGCTGCTGTAAGGTTTTTTCTCGGTCAGCAAAAGAGGAATGTTGTGTTTACGGGCATAAGCGACCATCGAGCTTCTTGAATCGAAGCTCCAGCGCTCATCCCTCCAGGGTGAAATAATCCTGATCTCCGGGTTTAAAGCCATGTAAGTCAGCTCAAACCTTACCTGATCGTTTCCCTTTCCCGTGGCGCCATGCGCGACGGCATCTGCGCCTTCTGCGGCGGCAATCTCTATCTGTTTTTTAGCGATAAGCGGCCTGCCCAGGGAAGTCCCGAGGAGATATCTGCCCTCGTAGCAGGCATTGGCCCTCAGAGCAGGAAAGACAAAATCACTGACGAATTCTTCCCTTAAATTTTCAATATATATCTTACCGGCGCCGGTGGCAATAGCCTTTTCCTTAAGACCGTCCAGCTCTTCCTTCTGACCGATATCCGCGGCAAAGGCGATTACTTCACATTTATAGGTCTCGATAAGCCACCTTAAAATAACCGATGTATCCAAACCTCCCGAGTAGGCAAGGACCACCTTTCTTACCTGATTAGTCACAATCCCGATTTCCTTCCTCTCATTGAAAAATACTCTAATCGAGCAAAATTTCCAGAATCGCCTTCTGGACATGGAGGCGATTCTCCGCCTGGTCAAAAACTACCGAGTAGGGACCGTCAATAACCTCTGCCGCTATCTCCTCCCCACGATGAGCGGGGAGACAGTGCATAACTATAACGTCTCTTCGCGCCCCTCGCAGCAGTTCCCTGTTGATCTGATATTCCTTGAACACCCCTGCCCTCTCCTCCCTTTCGGCCTCCTGTCCCATACTGGCCCATACATCGGTATAAACGACATCAGCATCGCGCACTACGTCACAAGGATTGCGATAGAGAGTGACGCCCCGCTCCGCATCTCTCCTTCCCCGCTCCAGGATACCCGTATCAGGTTCATACCCTTCCGGACAGGCAAGGGCAAGGTGGAAGGGAAGCCTGGCGGCGGCATTTATCCAGGAGTTGGCAATATTATTCCCATCCCCGACATAGGCAATTTTCAGATTTTCGTAGGTTCCCTTCTTCTCGATAATGGTAAAAAGATCGCTCAAGATCTGACACGGGTGGAGAAGGTCCGTCAAACCGTTTATCACCGGTATCGTTGCATATCCGGCAAACTCTTCAACGGAACTTTGGGAATAAGTCCTGATCATAATGCCGTCTAAATACCTGGACATAATCCTTGCGGTATCGGCAATGCTCTCCCCCCTGGCGGACTGGGTATCCCGACTGCTGAGGAATACGGCCATCCCCCCAAGCTGGTACATCCCCACCTCAAAAGAAATGCGTGTTCTGGTGGACGGTTTATCGAAAATCATCCCGAGGGTCTTGCCCTTCAGAGGTGCATAGGTATGCCCATCCCGGAGCATTTTTTTCAGCTTTTTCGCTTTTTCAAATATCAATTCAAAATCCAATACTTGAAGATCATAAACGCTTAAAAGATCTTTCTTCATTTGCCCTCCATCACCCCATCCAGGATATCAATTGCCCGATCAACATTCAATTCTGTGATGATCAGCGGGGAAACACAACGGAGAATATTACCATCAATAGGATTATCCATAAGTTACAGGGCTTCAGGAACTATTTAGTCTTAGGTGAACACAATTGTCAAGGCAGAAAATTGAACATTAAAAAAACATCTGACATCATTAGTGGAAAATGATACGAACCTTATCTCATAAGGTAAGTAATTTAATTATCTTAATTAATGCTATTATTTAAACTAACATTTAAGGAGGAAGAGTACTATGGGTGGAATCAAAATCTTTATTGGAGAGATATTGCCGTACATTACGCTCATCGTGTTTCTATCGGGTATCACCCACAAAATTCTTAAGTGGACCAAGGCTGCTCAAGGGAAGATGACCCTCTACCCCGCTGCCTCGACCCCTGGTGACAAGTGGAAAAGAATTGTGAAGGAGATTTTTATCTTCGAGAATCTCTTTAAAGGGAACAAACCCCTCTGGGCCGGGACCTGGGTATTTCACGTAAGTATCGCATTGATTCTCATCGGCCATGTGAGGGTGGTAACGGATTTTCCGCTTCTCTGGCAAGTCCTCAGAATGGGTAAAGAAGACGTAGATACACTCTCGACCACACTGGGAGGCGCCGCGGGATTGGTCATTTTCATTATGGGAATCTACTTGCTCGTC
>Ga0100377_1000672_pt1 | contig 29309 bp, 18 predicted proteins | sample CryGeymeta201501_FD_83664 | JGI IMG/M metagenome (GOLD analysis project Ga0100377, IMG submission 83664) | Groundwater microbial communities from Crystal Geyser aquifers in Utah, USA - Crystal Geyser metaG 2015-01 | ecosystem: Environmental > Aquatic > Deep subsurface > Groundwater | place: USA...
GCGCGAGCCCCGACAGGGGCGCTCCTTGTGTAGCCCCGGGCGATGCGAGCGCAGCGAGCTAGCCCGGGGATCGGCGAGCACGACATGAACGAACCCACCACGAACGGGCGAGCGCGAACCCAACGAACCCACCACGAACGGGCGAGCGCGAACCCAACGAACCCACCACGAACGGGCGAGCGCGAACCCTTGTCGCGTCAAGTGGCCTGGGCGGCGAAGCGCGCAAGAAACGTGGCGACGATCTCCTCGATGAAGGCGTCGCGCTGGTCGGGCGGGAGGGGGGCCTCGAAGAGCTGGGGCAAGAACAGGGCCCCGCTGACCATGGCCCAGTAGAGCTGCGCGGCCCGTTCGGGATCGTTGAGGTGGATGCGCCCGTCGCGACGGGCGGCGTCGAGCCAGCGGACGAGGGCGTTGTCGGCGCTCATGGCCTGTTGCATCGTCTGTCGGGCGAGGGTCGGGTTCTGGATGAACACGCCGAGCACGACGCGCAGCAGGCGCAGCCACAGGGGGTGCTCGACGACGGCGACCTTGGCGCGGGCGAACTCGGCGAGCTGGTCGGTGAGCGGGAGGTGGGCGCGGTAGATGACGCGGTCGATGGCGTGGAACTGCTCCAGAAGGTGCTGGACGACGGCCTCGAACAGGGCCTCTTTGCTGCCGAAGTGGTTGTAGACGGTGCGCTTGGAGGCGCCGGCGAGCTCGGCGATGCGGTCCATGCTGGCGTTGTCGAAGCCGTCGGCGGCGAAGGCCCGGGCGGCGGCGTCGAGGATCTCGTCGCGCTTGCGCGCACCGCGGTGCTGTGCGGGTTTGTCGGTCATGGCGAGTCGGTGTTGAGGGCTTCGAGGCGGGTGGAGACGATGGGGTACTCGGCGGCGGTGCGCCACGGGACCTCCGGCCACCAGCGCTCGAAGGGCGGCAGGGCGTGGGGCTCGACGCTCTCGCCGGGGCGGGGCACAGCGAGCTTGACGCCGGAGGCCTCGGCGGCGGCGACGGTGCGCTCGATCGGCTCGGTCCAGCCGTGGGCGGCGAGGTTGAACAGGCCCCAGTGGATGGGGATGAGGACCTTGCCGCCGAGCAGCTCGTCGGCGCGCACGGCCTGTTCGGGGCCGATGTGCCAGTCAGGCCACGCGGCGTCGTAGGCGCCGACCTCGATCATGGCGACGTCGAAGGGGCCGAGCCGCTTGCCGATCTCGCGCATGCCAGGGAAGAGGCCGGTGTCGCCGGAGAAGAACGCCCGGTGGTTCTTGCCGATGACGGCCCAGCCGGCCCACAGGGTGTGGTTCTGGTCGAGCAGGTGGCGCCCGGAGGCGTGTCGGGAGGGGGTGCAGACCAGCTCCAGGTCGCCGACGGCGACCTTCTCCCACCAGTCGAGCTCGACGATGCGGTTCTCTGGCACACCCCAGGCGGCCAGGTGGGCGCCCACGCCGAGCGGGGCGATGAAGGTGGTGTCGCGGTCGCTCAGGGCGACGATGGTGGGGTAGTCGAGGTGGTCGTAGTGGTCGTGGGACAGGACGATGGCGTCGACCTCGGGGAGTCGGTCCAGGGGGAGGGTCGGCGCGTACCACCGCTCGGGGCCGATCCAGGTGTAGGGCGAGGCGCGGTCGCCCCAGAGGGGGTCGGTGAGGATGCGGTGGCCATCGATCTCGATGAGGAGGGAGGAGTGGCCGAACCAGGTGACGCGCAGTCCGGTGGGTGGCGGGGTGTCGAACAGGGTGGGGTCGGTGTGTACGACGGGGATCGGCGTGGTCGGGCTGGCGAAGTCGCTGCCGTCGGCGAAGCTCGTAAAGGAGCCGAGGACATCGTTGTAGAGGGGCTGTGGGTTCTCGAAGGCCCCATCGGCCCACTGCGCCGAGGCCTGCATGCGCTCGAGGCGTGGCCCTTCGGCGGCCTTGCCGAAGGCGCTCCAGCCGTCGACGAGGAGGAAGGTGGTGAGCGCGAGGAAGCCGGCGAGGAGGCCGAGCGCGGCGCGGAGCGCCCATCGGCGGAGTGGGCGGCGAGTGGGCGGGGTGGGTGGGTTGTGGGTCATGGGGCCTGGAGTGGGGTCGGGGTGGGCGCGCACAAATACACTGGTGAGTGTAGTTGTGGCGTGTGGCGGGGTCAAGGGTTGCGTGGAGGGAGGTGTGGCGAACGACGAACGTCCCGCGCCAACGACCAACTTGACGCAGGGGTGGAGCGCGGGCGAGGCTGGAGGTGGTGGGCGCGAGGCGTGGGGCCGCGACGTGCGCCGAGACGTGCTTGATGGCGTGGAGAGGGATCGATGCGATGTGATGATGGTCGGGTGCTTGCGGTCCTCTCCTTGACGTTCGCCCTGCTGCTCGGCGGGCTCGCCTGCTCGGACGATCCGCAGGCGTCGACGGTCGGCGGGGCCGACGCGTCTGCTGACGTGCCAGACGCCGACACCGCAGGCGACGTGGAGCCGGGCGATGCCGAACCTGGCGACGTGGCGGCGGACGTGGTCGCGGAGGAGGACGCGCCAATCCTCGACGCCTCGGCGTACAGCTTCGGGGAGCCGGGGCCGTGGGCGGTGGGGCGGCTCTCGTTCGTGCTGGAGGACGGGGCGCGGGGACGGAGGTTGCCGGTGACGATCTTCTATCCGGCGGCCCCGTCGGCTGCGGGCGCGGCTGCTGCGAGCGAGCCGATCGAGGCGCTGATCATGGACGAGGCCCGTCGGCAGACCTTCGCGGACCTTCTGACCGCGGCGCCGGAGGGTTGCCCGACGCGTCGGGTGCACAGCGCGGCGGACGCGCCGATGGCCGACGCCACCTCCCCGTGGCCGCTGGTGGTCTACTCCCACTGCTTTCAGTGCCTGGGCGTCTCGGGCGCGACCATCGCGGTGCACCTGGCGTCGCGGGGCATCATCGTGGCGATGCCGGACCACACGGACGACACGTTGTTCGACAAGCTGGACGGGGCGGAGAGCCAGCTGGGCGATGCCTTCCTGCAGGTGCGGGCGGCGGACCTGAGCGCGGTGATCGACAGGCTGCTGTCGGCCGAGGCGCCAGAGTTGCTGCGCGACCGGGTGGACGCGTCGCGGATCGGGGTGATGGGTCACAGCTTCGGGGCGGTGACGACGGGGCGGCTGCTGCAGCTCGAGGACCGGGTCGTGGCGGGGCTGGCGTTCGCGGCGCCGATGGAGAATCCGCTGTTTCCGAGTGTTCATATGGCCGAGATCCATCGGCCGGTCATGTGGGTCGTGGCGGGTGAGGATAACAGCATCATGGAGATCGGGAACCTGATCCTGCGAACGAACTTCGAGGCTGCGAATCTGCCAGCGTGGAAGGTCGAGGTGGCCGACGCCGGCCACTGGTCGTTCTCCGACCTGTGCGGGCTGGTGGACGCGTTCGCGCCAGGCTGCGGGGAGGGCAGCCGGCAGACCCGGCCGGGCGAGCCGTTCAGCTACCTCCCGGTGGCGGACGGTCTGGAGATCGGCCGGCGGTATGCGGCGGCGTTCTTCGCGGCGCAGCTGCAGGGCGACGAGGCGGGCTACGGTGCGTTGGAGGAGGCGTTCCCGTCTGGACAGGTGAAGGCGGACGCGCGGCGGTAGGGCAGGGAAGGGGTCACTCTGCGCTGTTCTGACCGAGCAGGGTGCGAAGCCTGACTCTTGTTCAGTTCTCGTTGGATACCGTAACGGTGGGGGGAGCCTGGGTGGACGGCGACACCTGCAGTCACGGTCCCTGGCGAGAACTCGATGGCGCTGAAGGGGCCTTCGCAGGACTTGAAGTTCGGGTCACCGGCCTTCACACTGACCGGGTGGATGGAGGAGCGCTTGTGATGACAGATCGTTGTGCGTGGGCCAGGTGGATGGGGTTGGGGTTGATCCTGGGTGGGCTCGCGGTGGGCTGCGGTGACGAGGCCACCGAGGGGCCGACGGCGACGCGGCTGGCGTTTAGGTTCTCGAACGTCTCGGCGGCGAGCGCGCTGATCGATGGGGCGGGCGGGCCGGTCGACATCACGTTCGCGCCGGGGGTCTGGGCGATCTACGAGGGCGAGTCGCCGGTGGTGGAGGGGGAGGCGGCCAGCGTCGCGGGGCTCGAGACGCTGGCCGAGGATGGTGCGCCCGCGGCGATGAAGGCGACCCTGGCGGGGTCGCCGGGGGTGGCGCAGGCCGGCACGTTCTCGACGCTGGAGGCGCTGACCTACGACGAGAGCCCGATCGGGCCGGGGCAGTCGGTGACGGTGGCCTTTGAGGCGAGGCCGGGGGCGCGATTGTTCGTGGCGACGATGTTCGCCGAGTCGAACGACGCCTTCGTGGGCGGCTTCGCGGTCGCTCTGTTCGACGCCGATGGGGCTCCGCTGCTGGGCGATCGCGAGGAGGCGCTGGCGCTGTGGGACGCCGGGACGGAGGTGAACGAACCGCCGGGGGCCGGGGCCTTCCAGCCGGCTACCCAGCCGGCCACCAACACCGGCCCCGACGAGGTCGATGGCGTGGTGCGGCGGATCGACGGGGAGGACGGGGAGGGGAACCTGTACCCGGCGGTGTCGGCGATGGCGGGGTTCGTGGTCGAGGCGCGGTGAGCGGTCGTCTCGACAGCGGGGGCCCGAGGGCCTACGCTGGGCTGTGGCTCAACCACCACGGCTCGTCACCCCTGGGGGAATCATGTCTCGCACCTCGAAGCTGCTCCTGCTGATGCTCGCTCTGACCGTCGTCGTGGCCTGCACGGATGACCGACGCCGTGGAGGCGGAGGGGACAACAACGGCTCGAACAACGGTACGAACAACGGTACGAACAACGGCACGAACAACGGGGTGGACGAGGGCGTGTTTCCGCTCGGTGACTGCGACGCGGACGCTCCGTGTGACGGGGAGGCCACGTGCGTGGCCGTGGACGGTGAGGTGAACGCGTGCGCGACGCCGCCTCCGTGGTACGAGGAGGGGCCGGGGTGCGGGGAGGGGGTGGACCCGGGGGAGGGCTTTGAGCCGACGTGCTGCGCGTCGGATGAGTGCACGGAGGCGGCAGGTGGGCACTGCGTGTACGCGCACTGGTGCGGCGGCGTGGGGTGCTTCAGCAACACGCAGTGTCGCTACGACGGCTGCCAGAGCGCAGCGGACTGTGAGGCGGGGGAGGTGTGCATGCCGGCCGGGACGCGTGGGCTGACCGCCAACGCGTGCGTGCCTCGCCAGTGCAGCCAGGACGCGGACTGCACCGACGGGGTCGACGGCGAGTGTCGGCTGTTGGGCGCCGACGTGTTCACCGCCATCGTGTGCACCTACGCCGACAGCCCTTGTCGGCAGGACGTGGAGTGCCAGGGCGAGTGCGGCCAGGGGGTGTGTAGCCCGATGTGGCAGCCCACCCGCGTGGACTGGACGCTCGGTGAGGGCGTCGAGTGTCGGCTGGACGACTCCTGCATATTGCCGTAATCCTGTTTCAATGCAGGAGGTTACGAGTAGTGGTGCGCGGCTACGTCGGGGGCGCTACGCGAGCGAGACGTCGGCCTCTTCGGCGGCGCTGAGGCGGGGGGCCGCGGAGGAGGCGGCGCGCAGGTCGCCGCGCATGATGGCGATGGCCACCTTGGCCATGACGGTGAACAGGGCCGCGCCCAGGGCCCAGATGCCCATGCAGACCCCGATCTCGATGGCGGAGGGCGTGTACTCGACGAGGTCGCCCATCGGCGTGGGGAGGAAGCCGGGCACGATCAGGCCCATGCCCTTCTCCACCCAGACCCCGACCACGCACAGGAACGCGCCGATGGCCAGGCGCAGGCGGCGCTGGCGCAGCCGTGGGGTGGCGAACACGATGAGCGCCGTCAGGTTGAGCGCGAGCCCCGTCCAGATGTAGGGCACGAGGCGGGCGTGGCCGTACAGGCCGAAGAACAGATACTCCATCGAGGCGACGTGGGTGGAGTCGGTGTAGAAGTCCTTGAAGACCTCGCAGCCCAGCAGGAAGAAGTTGGCGGGGATGGCCACCATGACCACCTTGCGCAGGTACTCGAACACGCTGTCCTTGACCGGGAAGCCGCCGAAGCGCTTGACTGCGGCGAACACGATGATGAGCAGCGACGGGCCGCTGGCGAAGGCGCTCACCAGGAAGCGGGGCGCAAGAATTGCGCTGTTCCAGAACGGCCGGCCGCCGAACCCGCTGTACAGGAAGGCCGTGACCGTGTGGATGCTCACCGCCCACAGGATCGACAGGAACACCAGCGGCAGGTAGTAGGTCCGCGTGGGCTCGCTGCCCAGGTACTTCTTGTAGAGCAGGTAGCCTGGCACGTGGAGGTTGATCAGCAGGTAGATCTGGAGGACGATCACGTCCCAGGCGAGGATGGATCGCGGGAAGTTGAGCCGGCCGATCCCCGGTGCCAGGTGCAGGAACCGCTCGGGGTGCCCGAGGTCGACGGTCACGAAGAGCAAGCACATGATCATCGCCGAGGCGGCCATGAGCTCGGCGATCAGCACGACCTCCTTCAGATCCTTGTGGTGAAAGACATAGGTCGGCACGACGAGGATGACGGCGGCGGCGGCGATCCCCACCAGGTAGGTGAAGTTGGCGATGTAGGCGCCCCAGCTGACCTGGTCGGACATGTTCGTGACGACCAGGCCCTCGTCGAGCTGGAGGCTCAAGGCGTAGCCGCCGGCGATGACGACGAGCGTCAGCGCGGCCATCCACGCGTAGTAGAGCCCTGTGCCGCTGAACGCGCAGCGGATCATCTGGACCCAGTAGCGCAGGTAGGTACCCATCACAGCCTCTCAGTCGAAGTAGTAGAACAGGCGCGGGAGGGTCTGGAGCTCCTCCTTGAGGACGAAGACGCGCTTGTCTTTGACGATGCGGGAGACGTCGCTGTCGGGATCGTTCAGGTCACCGAACTTGCGTGCGCCGGTCGGGCAGGCCTCGACGCAGGCCGGGTAGGTTTCGTTGCGGGTGCGGTGGAGGCAGAAGTGGCACTTCTCGACGACGCCCCGCGGTCTGGGCCGGTTGGAGAGGTAGCCGACGTTGGTGTTCAGCTCGTGCGCCTGGAGCGACGGCGTGGCGAAGTTGAACCGGCGGGCCTCGTAGGGGCAGGCGGCCATGCAGTAGCGGCAGCCGATGCACCAGTCGTAGTCGATGACGACGATGCCGTCCTTCTCCTTCCAGGTGGCCTCGACGGGGCAGGCCTTGACGCAGGGCGGGTTGTCGCACTGGTTGCACTGGACCGGCAGGTAGACCTTGCCGGGGCGCGGGACCTCGCCCTCGTAGTACATGTCGCCCTTCTCGACGTTGAGGGTGCCATGGTCGAGCTCGATGACCTTGATGTACTGGATGGCGGGCTCGCGGCTCTGGTTGTTCTCCTGCACACACGCGTGCACGCAGGCGCGGTTGCCGTTGCAGACGCTCAGCGAGATGGCGAAGGCGAAGGCGACGCCGGGGATGGGCTTGGGGTCCTGGAGGTTGAGCTCGCGGTTGAAGCGCTCTCTGGCCTCGCGCTTGACGCGGTCGAAGACGCGCTGCTTGTCCTCGGCGGTGAGCTCCTTGTAGTGCTTCTGAAAGAAGCGGTCCCAGTCGGTGGAGCAGCCGGAGGCCGTGACGGTCGCGGTGGCGGCGGTGGCCAGGAGGCCCTTGAGGAAGTCCCTGCGCCCGAGGCCGTCGGGGTGCTCGGGGTTGTGGGGTATTCGGTCGGCCATCAGTGCTCTCCCTTCTTGATGCCCAGCTTGGGGAACGGCGGGGCGGGGCTGGCCTTCATGGGGCCGATGGCGGGTGTGTGTGCGTTGTGGCAGTCGGGGCAGGTGTTGCTGTGGGTGGGGCCCCTCCATCGGCCGACGCGCTTGCCGTGGGCGCCGATCTTCCAATCGGCGAACTTCTCGGCGTGGCACTGGCCGCAGAGCTGGTAGGAGGCGTCGAGCGGGATGGCCGCGCCGGTGGCGAGGCGGAGGGTGTTCATCGCCTCGGTGTTGTGGCAGACGCCGCACTGGTCGGCGCCCTCGAAGTGTTGGATGTGGATCTCCCGGTGGTTGGCGGGCAGCTTGCCGGTGCGGGCCATGGTCGGGTTGTGACACGCACCACACGGGTAGTTCTTGAGACGGCCGGTGCGGGTGGACGGGATGACGGCGCGCGTGGCGTGCTCGCCCGGTTGCGCGGCCTTCCAGGGGTCCTGGGTGCAGCTCGCCGCGACGGCGCAGAGCGTCGTGGCGAGCAGGAGGAGGACGCCAGCGCGGAGGGCGAAGGCGCGCGTTGTGGGGGTCGCGGCGCTCATCAGGGCCTCCAGGCTACTTGTTGTAGCGCTCCTTGAACTCGGCGGCGCGCTCGTCCCTGCGCTGCTTCTCCTCGGGGGACATCTTGCCGAGGTACCACTTGTGCTGGTCGTTGTTGAGGACCTTGTCGAGGCCCACCTGGAGGGCCCTGGCGGCTTCGACCTTCTTCGGGTCCTTGCTGTCGAGGTTGTGGGCGACGAGCTCTTCGAACTCGGGGATGAACTTCGAGTAGAAGTGCTTGGCGACCTCGTAGGTGCCGTGCCAGTGGGTGTAGTCGGGGCCCATCATGGAGGCGCCGTGGCGTGCGCGTCGTCCCTCGTGGTGCCAGATCTCGAACCAGGTGAACTCGACGGGGTTGGAGAACTCGACGGGCTTCAGGAGGGGCTTGGCCAGCGCCATGAGCTCGAGGCCGGGGTCGGCGAACTTGGTGTGGTACTGCTCGATGAGGGCATCGTACTGGGTGTAGAAGGCGTCGGTGTAGGACTGGGAGTGGCAGTTGAGGCAGACGTCGTTCATGTTCTTGCGCCGAATCTCCCAGCCGATCTCGGCGCCGGGCAGTCCCATCTTCTTGTCGGAGACCTCGGGTCGGATGGACTTCGCGGGGCGGTTGTTCCAGGAGATCCGGAGGCCGACGTCGTGGGTGACGGGCTGGTTGGGCGTGGCGGACATGTGGCAGGTGGCGCAGGTCGGGGCGGCGTTGTAGTCCTCTCCGACGATCCACTTGTCGTTCTCGAGGGCCATCTTCTCGCGGTTGGCGTAGAAGGCGATGCCGTGCTTGGACTCCTTGTAGATCTCGATCTGGGGGTGGTCCGGTCCCATGTGGCATTTGCCGCAATTTTCTGGGTTGCGTGCCTGAGCGGCGGAGAACTTGTGGCGGCTGTGGCAGGCGGTGCAGGAGCCGCGGCTGCCGTCGGGGTTGAGGCGCCCGATGCCGGTGTTGGGCCAGGTGGCCGGATCGAGCTTGCCGTCCTCGAGGACCTTGACCTCGGCGCCATGGCATTGCCAGCAGCCGTTGACGGCGGCGGCGGAGACGCCCTCGGGGAAGCCGGGGGTCTTGAAGCCGTTGTCGCCCTCGACGACCTCGGCCAGGACGTTGTCGAGCGAGCCGAGGATGCGTGCGGCCTGGGCGTGGTGGCTGCCGGCGAACTGGGCGACCTCCTCGGGGTGGCACCGCTCGCAGTCCTTGGGGGAGACGATGGTGGCGATGCGCTGGTTGTGGTGCATGAAGGCGTCTGGATCGCCGGGGTTGGCGGCGTGACACTCGAAGCAGCCGATCTTGCCGCGGTAGTGGCGTGAGGCTCCCCATTGCTCGACCACGGCCGGGGTCTCCTTGCGGTGGCAGGCGAGGCACTCTTTGGACTGGTCGCTGAGGCGTCCGGGGAGCTCCTGGGCGTTGGCCACCGAGGTGAGCGGACCGCCGAGGTCGGGCCCCCGCTCGGCGGAGGGTCCTGGCGCGGCGTCCGTGCCGGCCGGCGCTGGCGAGCTGCCTCCGTTGCAGCCGCCGAGGGCGAGCACGGCCATCGCGGCCGCGAACACCCATCGATAGGTGTGTCGATTGAACGCGAGGGTCCAGCGGTTGGACTCGCCGGACACGTCTTGCCACCTGGTAACCACGGGGGCCCTCCCTTTCGAGCTGGAGATGAATCCAATAGCCGACTGTGCGCAGCAACGGGCAGCCCGTCGCGACTTTCCGGGCAGGGAAAGCAGGCGGCGTGCCTGATTACGGATTCGCATGTCCCTTAATTGGAGCTCGACGGGAGGGGGGCCGAGCGCCAGGTCACGTCGTCGACGACGCGCAGATGCTGCGACGCGGTGGCGATGTGCGCAAATGGTGCGTGCGATGTCCGCAATTGTGATGACGTGTCCGCTCGGTCGCGATTCGAGGTCGTCAGTCACTGGCGCAGCGTGCGGATCAAAGCGGACTTGCGAGTCTTGATTTGTGTGGCACGGGATATGGGAGGGGACGCGCTACAGGCAGAGCCCGCCGCCCCGCAGCGTGCGCACACGGATCACGCCGCCGGCGCCGCCGCCCCCGCCGCCCCCATTGTTGTCGCTCACCCCGCCCTCCTGGGGATAGGCGGTGTCGCTGGCCGGCCAGTCCAGGGGCGGTCGGGCGCAGGCGCCAGGCGCGTCAGGCAGGGGGCTGGTGCCGTCGCAGGCCGGGTTGGTCGTGTCCCAGAAGGAGAGGCCGCCGCGTCCGAACGACTGACAGCCGGGGTGAACGGCGTGGGTGTCGTCGGTGAGGTGGCCGTCCTGGGCTCCAGCGGCGCCGCACTCGCGACCGCCGCCCGAGCCGCCGTGGGCGCGCAGCGCGCTGGTCGGCGAGAGCCGAAGCGTGGTGGCTTCGAGGAGGATGGCGCCGCCGGAGCCTCCGCCGGAGCCTCCGCTGTGGCTGTTGGTGCCCGCGCCCGCGCCGCCACCGGCGCTGATGACGGCGACCGGGCCGAGGCTGAGGCGGCCCGTCACGACGAGCTGCAGAGCCCCGCCCCCCGCGCCGCCGATGTTGGAGTTCTGGCCGTCCCCTCGCCCGCCAGCGCAGCCCGCTCGCAAGGGGCTCAGGGAGAGGTTTGGCGCGGCCAGCCCGTAGACGGGGAGCACCTGGCCGTGGGCGCCGTTGTTGGCCCGAAAGCCCCCACCGTTGATGGAGAAGCTGTTGTCGCAGTTGAGGTCGGGGCAGGAGGGCTTGCACTCGTAGGAGTTGATGTTGCCGTAGCACCGGAAGAAGCTGCGATGCCCTCCGCCGAAGCCGCCGTTGGTGCGGAAGCCGGCCCCGCCCCCGCCGAGGGCGTCTATGTTGTGCTCCCTCCCCTGCCCGGAGCCGTTCGCCTCGATGTTGCAGTCCTCGCCGCCCGCGACGCCCGCCGTGGCGATGGCGCCCGTCTGCGGGTCGTCGCCGCCCGGGCCGGGCGTGGCCCGGTGCCCGCCGGCATCGATGGTGCCGTGGAGGTCCGCCGAGCCGGCGATCGCGAGCACGATGGGCTTGTCGCCCTTCAGGTGAAGGGTCTGGGAGGCGTCGAGCACGAAGCTGCCCATGGGCAGCACGACCAGGGCCGGGCCGTTGGCCTGGGGCTGGATGACCGGCGTGGGCGCGGGGCCGCACCAGTCGGTGAGCATCGAGGCCGGGTCGAGGGCGGTGTCGATGGTGGGGCTGCAGGTCAGGTGGACCTCGGGCAGGTCGCCGGTGGGGAGGCTCGGCGCGTCGATGTTGGCGGCGTCGCCCCAGCAGCTGCGGCATGGGTAGACGGCGGTGTCCTCGTCGAGGATGCATGCGTCGTTGCAGTCGGCGGTGCCGTCGCCGTCGGTGTCCGTGTCGAGGACGTCGCAGCCGCACTGGCCGGGTTCCCGCTTGAGGGCCTCGGGGGGGCAGGGTGCTGCGGGTTCGTCGTGGGTGTCGTCGGTGTGGGTGTCGGTGTGGCCGTCCATGCCGTCGTCGACGCACTTGACGCCCTCGCACGGGTCGGCGCCGTTGTTGGCGCCGGTGTCGTGCGGCCCGGTGTCACCGTCGCCGTTGTTGTTGGCGCCTCCGTCTGCGGCGAGGTTGTTGGTGGGTGGGTTGTGGGTCCGGCCGGGCGTGCCCTCGTCGAGGAAGAGGGAGCAGGCCGCGCTGGTCGACAGGAGGAGGGCGGCGAGGAGCGCGCCGCGTTGGAGGAGGGGCGTGTCGGTCATGGGAACCTGCGCGGCGGAGGGCGTCGGTGCAAAGGAGCGGCTGGACGTGACGCGCTCAGCGTAGCGTGTTCCTGGCCCGGTGCGCAACCGGAGGAAGCGGTGTGAGGCGGGGAGCGCGAGCTGGCCAGGCCCCGCCGTCAGCGCTTGCGCGAGGCCTCGATCCTGTCGCAGACCGCCGCCCGCTCGCCCTTGCGGTAGAAGGACGTGCAGCCGTGGGCCCACAGGACGGCGTCGACGAAGAGGCGTCGGGCGTCGGCGTTGTCGAGGACCTTCTCCGCGGTGCCGGGCCAGTTGCCGCCGTGGTGGAAGCCGACGATGCGGCCGAGGGCGAACTCGCGGACGGCGATGGCATCGTTGCCGCTCTGGTCACGGGCCAGGACGAGCGCCGGGTAGCGCTCGAAGCGGTGGATGTGGCCGATGTTGGAGCTGCCCGTCATGGCGAAGGTCGGAGGGATCTCCCACACAACGGGGTGGCGCTCCTGGGCGGGCAGGCGGGTGATGGTGATGGGGCCGCTGTAGCCGGAGTCGCGGTCGAACAGGATGAGGTCGCGCATGCTCTTCATCTGGCCGACGCTGAGCTGGTAGGCGTTCCACTCATGGCCGATGAAGCCGCCGCCCTCCTCGACGAAGCGCACGAGCGCCTGCTGTCCGGTGATGGGCATCTCCTGCGTCCACGTGGCGCCGTTGAGGTGGACGACCACGTCGAAGCCGGTCAGCGGCGGGTTCGCTCCGGTATAGCCCGCCTCGTGGGTGTCGCTGAGCACGACGTCCATCTGGGCGGCGCGCAGGGTGTTGGCGAGGGCGTCGGTCTGGGGGCCCTGGACGTCCCAGAGCACCAGGACGCGGGGGCCGGCCATGGCAGGCGCCGCGGCCACCCCGAGGGCGATGAGGATGAAAAACGCGAGACAGGACGGGAGGTTGTGGCGGTGCATGGCTGGCCTGGGGCGTGGGACGCGGGCGCGTCGGTCTGCCGGATGAACGCCGCCCGCGCCGGAAGGTTTCACCGCCCCAGGCACGAAGGGTCCGTCCAAATCAGCGCACGAAGGGCTGCTCGGCGTCGTCCTCGGCCGCGGCCTCGGGGAGGTGGTCGGCGTAGCCATCACCGACGGCCACGGTGCCGCCATCTCCGCCCTTGGGGCCGGCGATCCAGGTCCGGTCGTGGGGGACGCCCGCGCCGTCGTAGGCGTAGATGTCCGTCGAGGCGTTGCCGTAGGCGCCGTTGAGGATGAAGCCCGCGTCCTTCAGGCTGTTCAGGTAATCGAGCTTGAAGGTGCCGACGGAGCCCTCGGTGGGCAGGACCTCCGTGTTGGAGTTGGTGACGTGCACGCTGCCCGGCGGGAGGCCGAGCTCGGCGAGCCAGCCGCGGGTGATGTCGGTCAGCACGTACGGGCGGCCGGTCAGGTACACGATCACGAAGCCCTGGCTGTAGCGCAGCGAGACGATGTCCCCGGCGGCCTCACGGGCCTCCGGCACGTAGTCCCCGCCGAGGATGGGCGCGAAGAAGTCAGAGAGCACGTCCTGGAAGATCTGCAGGTCGTCTGTCGTGAGCGTGCCGTCGATGTCGAAGACGATGAGCTGGGTGCCGGCGGGCAGGACGCGGAGCGTCGAGGCCGTGAAGCTGTTGTCGCCCATGACCCGCAGATAGACCGCATAGCGACCGATGCCAGGCAACATCTCCAGCGGCACGGTCAGCGCGATGCGCCCATCCGAGTCCGTGATCGCCTCGCCGACCCGCACATACTCGCCGGAGCAGTCGTCGATCCAGACCTCGATCGACTCGTCCTCGAGGTCCTTGCTGACGGTGCCGTAGGCGAACTTGCCGACGACGGTGGGATCGCCCTCGTCGTTGGCCATGATGTCCTGGGCGCTGTGGCCAGGGGTCGCCAGGGTGATGACCTCGTTGGAGCCGTGCTCCCAGTCGATGGTCGGCAGGCCCGTCGGCGGGGTGGCGTCCTCACAGCTCCAGAAGGGGGGCGGGTCGTTGGCGCCGTTGTTGATGACGTCGTTGTTGGCGTCGCCGTTGTTGACGAAGTCGTTGTTGGCGTCGTCGTTGTTGGTGACGTTGGGGTTGTCCGTCTTGCCGCCGTTGTTGGCGCCGCCGCCGTTGTTCGTGCCGTTGTTGGCGCCGACGTTGGCGGGGTTGTTGGTCGCGTCACCGCAGGCGACGATGGCGAGGGCGAGGAGGACGGTGGTGAGATGTCGGAGGATGTGCATGGCTGCTCCCAGGTATGTGGCGGGCAGAGTCTAGCAGGGCAGATGGGTGAAGGGAATCGTGCGTGCGTGTGGGTAGGACGGGAGCCACGCCAACCGGTCTCGAGCGGACGCGGGGCGATTGCGAGGCGGAGGCGCTTGTGCCATCTTCGGGCGCGGTCTCCCTGCCTCACCCGCGCCGTTGGACACGATTGCCATGACCGATCTGCTCGAACGTCTCATCGCCGCCCGCGCCGAGGTCGCCACGCTGGCCGGGTTGCCTGCGCAGCGCGTGTGCACGGACAAGGTGCTGGCGCGGCTGGTGTTGATGGAGCCGCGGTCGTCGGCCGAGGTGCAGGCGTGCGTGCGGGGAGGGGGCGCTGGGGACTTCGCGGGGGCGGCTGCGGAAGTTTTTCGTATTCATTTCAGTGGGTTGGGGTTCTGGCGGGAGGTGGGGTCGCAGGACGCCGACGCGCGCGTGTGCGAGGCGTACACCCGTGGCATGCCGATCGGGGACCTCCTGCTGACCGAGGGGATCGAGCTCGAACAGCTCCTGGCGAGCCTTCGGGCGCGGGTCGAGGCGGGGGGCTGGGTGCCTCGGCGAGGACTGCTGGAGGCGCTGGAGGTGCCGCTGGAGGTCGGGGCGGGGGTCGCGGCGTGGATGCAGGGGCGAGGCGAGCCGGTCGATCTGGAGGAGGCCCGGGCGGCCTTCGCCGGGGAGGTGGGGCCGCGGGATGTGGAGATCATCGCGCTGCTGGTGGCGATCGAGCGGCGGTGGAAGGCCGCGAAGCCGGTGTTTGTCCGCGAGGGCGTGGAGGCTGTGGCCGTGGCGCCGCCAGCGGAGGCGTCGGCGTCCGAGCCGGCGCCGTGGGTGGGTGGCACGGGCTGGACCGAGGCCGAGGACCAGCGCCTGTGGGCGGGCCTCCGGGAAGGTCACCGCCCGGCCGCGATGGCCGAGGCCCTCGGGCGCGGACTCGCCGAGGTCTGGCTGCGCATGGAGCGGCTGGAGTTCGGGGGCAGCGGGCGACGCGTCGAGGAGGCGGACGCGCCGTGGACCCCCGCCCAGGACGCCCGGCTCTGGCGCTCCGTCGTGGCCGGCCTGCCGATGGTGGAGGTGGGGCTGGAGCTGCGTCGGTGGCCGTCGGAGGTGCGTCGGCGGTTTCAGTGGCTGGAGCTGGTGGACGCCAATGGGGGCGCGCTGCTGGCCTTCGAGGACACGCCCTGGACGCCGGAGCAGACCGCGCGGCTGCGGACGCTGCTGGAGCGGGGCGCCTCGGCGTTTGAGATGGCGTTGGCGCTCCAGCGGAGCACGGCGGCCATCGTCGCGACCCTTCAGGGGGAGGCCGACGGCGCGCTGCGGCACGAGGTCGAGCTGGAGGTCGCGCTGGCGGGCGTCTCCGGGAACTCGCCGCGGTTCGTGCTGCAGGCGTTCGCCGACCACGGCGGCTTCCACAGCGGCGATCACCTGTGCCGGGTGCTGGGCGTGTCGAGCTCGCGGGGCCAGGCGACGCTGTCGAGCGTGACCGAGCAGCTCCGGCGGCGCGTCGGGGACTCGCACTTCCAGCTCTGGACGAGCACGGGCCGCGCCGGGGGCCTGACGATGCGGCCTCTCCTGCTCGCGGTGCTGCGCCGGGCGATGGGGCGGCGCAAGAGCCCTGAGGGCGTCGCCGTGCCTTCGTGGCTCGCCCAGGGTGGCCCCCGCCTGGCTGAGCTGCCCGCTTCGGCCGAGCTCTCCGTCCTGGCCGCCGAGCCCGCCGAGCTCGGGCCCCCCTCTCCTGACGAGCTGCTGTGGCGCCGCTACATCGCCGGGGACCCGCTCGAGTCCATCGCCGCCGCCCTCGGCCGCACCCCCTCCGAGCTGCACGCCCGCTTCGATGTGCTCGAGATGATCGATGCCAACGGCGGTCGCCCCCTCGCCCACGCCGGCCAGCGCTGGTCCCGCGAGGAGGAGGACACCATCGCTGACCTCTTCTACGATGGCGCCGCCCTCACCACCCTGGCGCTCGCCGTCCAGCGCCCCCGCCTCGAGGTCGCTCGGCAGCTCGAGGCGCTGGAGCTCGACTGCGACGAGGCCCCCACCCTGGAGGCGCGCCAGGACCTGCTGGCCTCGGCCCTGCAAACCGTGCGGTCGGCCTCCGCGCGCCGCGTCCTCCGTCTCATCGCCAGCGAGTCCCCGCCGTACGACCTCGGCGCGCTCGGCGGCTCTGGCGCCCAGGAGGAGCTGCAGGCCATCCTCGACGAGCTCAACGACGCGCTGAGCCGCGTCACCAACGTCGTCGCCTTCCAGCTCCTGGCCCAGTCCGACCACGACGGCACCTGGACCCTCGAGCTCGCCGCCCTCGGCACCCTGCGCCGCGCCCTCGGCGCTGAGGTCCCGCACGACTCCATCCGCCCCTGGGTCGGCCTCCCGGACCTCCCCTGGCCCGAGGCCACCGACGCCACCGACGCCGTCCTCGACGGGGTCGCCCCGGTGGAGCTCGGACAGGCGCTGAGCTCGGTCGTGGACCCCGACCAGCGCGCGATCCTCGAGCAGTTCGTGGAGAACATCCGGTTCGAGAGCGCCGAGGAGCTCGCCGAGCTCATGGGCGTCGAGGTCGAGGTCGCCGAGGCTGGCATGAGCGCGCTGCAGGCCGTCCTGCGCGAGGCGCTCGGCTGCCCCGACTTCGCCCTGTGGGAGGAGGAGGACGGGGAGCTGGTGCTGGTGGAGGCGTATCGGGAGGCCGTGGAGCGGGGGCTGGATGGGTAGAACGTCAGTAATTACAGTGCCATACGCGTCGCGGCGTGATGTGTTCGGGAGACTCGCCGCCCTGGGGCGACGGCGAGGGTGATCACAGGTGCCCCTCACAGGTGGCCATGTTGTTGTCGCTGTTGGTCCCATCCGGGCAGATGGTGTTGGACCAGACGACCCCGGTGAGGTTGGCGTTGGCCAGATCGGCGCCGGTCAGATTGGCGAGGTACAGGTTGGCGTTGGTCAGGTTGGCGTTGGTCAGGTAGGCGCCGCGCAGGTCAGCCCCATGCAGCCAGGTGTTGGTCAGCTCGGCGTTGCTGAGGTCGGCGTAGCTGAGGTCGGCAAGGTTGAAGTGGGCGTCGGTGGCGAAGGCGAAGTTCAGGACGGCGTGTGACAGGTTCGCGTTCGACAGGCGCGTGCCGAGGAGGCGCGTGCGGTTGAGGTTCGCCCGGGTCAGGTTGGTGCTCGTCATGTCGGCGCTAGATAGGGTGGCACCGGAGAGCCTCGCGTCGGAGAGGTTGACGAACCGAAGGGTGGCGCTCGTCAGGTCCAGGTTGTCGAGGATGAACCCGGAGAGGTCCTTGTTGGCGGGCACGGTCCGGTTGGGCCCGAGCAGGATGAGCGTGGGCACGCCGCCGGGGTTGAATCCGTTGGGCCAGGTGGTGCCGGCGGAGTAGATGGCCCCAGGCAGGCGCGTGTTGGTCAAGTCGGCGCCGGCCAGGTCGGCTTCGACCACGTTGGCGTTCCACAGATCGGCGTTGCGCAGGTTGGCGCCAGGCAAGCGGGCGTCGTACAGGTCGGCGTGGACGAGATCGGCGTTGGACAGGTTGGCCATGGACAGGTTGGCCATGGACAGGTTGGCGCCGCTGAGCAGCGCGTTCGACAGATCCGCGCCAGACAGGTTCGTGCTCGTCAGGTTGACGCCCTGCAGGTCTGCCCCGGTCAGGTTGGCGTTCGGGGCGAGCAGGTAGAGATCTGCCACGGTCGTCGGATCGAATCCTTCAGGCCACACCGTAAACGCGTTGTAGTACGCAAAGGACAGGTTGGTTCCGAACAGGTCGACACCGGTGAGGTTCGCGCTGCGAAGGTCAGCGTGGGAGAGGTCGGCGCCGTAGAGGTTGGCGCCGGTGAGGTTGGCGCTGTTGAGGTTGGCGCCGGTGAGGTCTGCCCTCCGAAGATCAGCGTTGGACAGGCGGTCCCCCGACAAGTCGGCGCCGGTGAGGTCCGCTCCCTGGAGGTTGGCGCCTTCGAGGTAGGCACCGAAGATGTTGGCGCCGGAGAGGTCGGCCCCAGAGAGGTCAGCACCTTCGAGGTGAACGCCAGAAAGGTCGGCCTCGCTCAAGTTCGCTCCTGACAGATCTTCTCCCGCAAGGTTGGCCCGCTGGAGGTCGACCCCCGGGCCGATCAGGAGGATCCCTGCTGCGGCGGTGGGATCAAAGCCGTCCGGCCACGCGGTGAAGCTGTCGTAGATGGCTCTGGTGAAGGTTGCGCCGGTGAGGTTCGCTCCCGCCAGGTTGGCCCCGGTGAGATCGGCGCCGGTGAGGTCGGCGCTGGCCAGGTTGGCGAAGTACAGGTTGGCGTCGCGGAGGTCGGCGTTGCGCAGGTCGGCGCCAGGGAGCTGGACGCCCGGAGCGATGTGGTAGATCCCGGGTGCGGTGGTGGCGGGGTCGGGCACGAAGTCGTCCGGCCAGGCGGTCGATCCGTCGTAGCATGCACGCGCGACCGAGACCGGCGAGAAGGTGGCACCCACGAGGATCGCGCTGCGCAGGCCAGCCGACGTCAGGTCGGTTCTGGTGAGGTCAGCGTTGGAGATGTCGGCGTTCTTGAGAGCCGCGCGGGTGAGGTCGGCGTCGGTGAGGTCGGCGTCGGTGAGAACGGCGTCCTTGAGGATGGTGTCGGTGAGGTTGGCGCCGGTGAGGTTGGCGCCGGAGAGATCGGCATGGCCAAAGTCGACGAGGGTCGCGTCGGCGCCGGACAGGTCGGCATCGGCCAGGATGGCGAACCTGAAGTTGGCGCCGTCGTAGTGGTTGTTGTTGGCGAAGGTGACGAGCTGCGCGCCGTGGAGGTCGGCTCCGGTGAGGTCGGCGTCGATGAGGCTGGCGCCAGCGAGCCTGGCGCCGGGGAGGAGGGCGTGGGTGAGGTTGGCGTCGAACAGGTCGGTGTTGGTCAGGGTGGTGTTCTGCATGCGGGCGCGGGAGAGGTTGACACCCGGCAGGCGACTGCCGTTGAGGTTGGCGCCCGTCAGGTTCGCACCCGACAGGTTCGCGTTCGACAGGTTCGCGCGGCTGGCGGGGTCGAACAGGTTGTCGGACGCCAGGTCGGCGCCGGAGAGATCGGCGCGCGCAAGGTCCGCCCCGACGAGGTCCGCGCCGACGAGGCGCGCACCGGTCAGGTTGGCCGCCGACAGATCGGCGCCTCGCAGCTCGGCGCGCTCGAGGTTGACCCCCGAGAGGCTCTCGGAGGCGAACACCGCCCCGCGCAGCTGCAAGCGGGACATCTGGACCTGGCCATCGAAGCGGCAGCCCACAAACACGCTGTTGCGCCAGATCCCCTCAGCGTCGCTCGCGTCCGCCGAGCGCGACAGGTCGGCGTTCGAGAAGTCTGCGGCGGCGAACACCACGCCCGAGGCGACGGAGTCTGTGAGATCGGCGCCGGTGAATCGCGTGTGATCGGCGATGATCCCCAGCAGGTTGGCCCGAGGCAACGCGGCGCCCGTGAAGTCGGTCCCCACCAGGTTCGCGCCGGTCATGTCGACGTCGTCCAGCAGGGCCCCCTTGAGCTGGGCGTCGCGGAGGATCGAGCCCAGGAAGAGGGCCGTGTTGCCCCCGGGTGAGGGCCTCAGGTCTGCTTCGTTGAGCCGGGCGTCGCGCAGGTTGGTGAGGATGAAGCTGCTGCCGCGCAGGCACGTGCGGTTGAGCGCGGTGCCTTTGAGCAGCGCGCTGCTCAGATCCGCCCCCCCACCCTGACTGTCGCGCAGATCGACGCCGTCCATGAAGGCGCCCGAGAGGTTGGTCTGGGTGAACACCACGTCCCGCAGGTTGATCGCCGGGCGTCGCGCGGTCGGGGCGCACGCCGCCGCCGCGCTGCTCGGCAGCGGCTGGAGCTCCACGCCGGCCGCGGCGCACTCCAGGTGGATGCCCCAGGAGGTCAAGAAGCCCTGCCCCGTGCGGTTCGGCGCCGCAGGGATGAGCGTGAAGGTGAGGGTCCAGGTGCCGTCGCCCACGCCCCCGTCGAAGGCGGCCAGGCTCTGAGCGGAGGTCTGCGGGTAGGGGTAGGTGCCACCAGCGTCCCTGGTGTAGGGGCTGTCGTCGACGATGAGGACCGAGGTCCCGTCGGGGGAGGTCAGACTTGCCTGGACGCCTCGCAGACCACCGCTGATGTCCTTGAGGGCAAGATCGACGGTGATCCCCTGCACGACAGGACAGCCCTGGATGACGAGGGTGTCGACGCCGGCCGCGCCCGGATACTGGACGCGCAGCCCAGGTGCCCGGTCCTGCTCGACGGCGGATGTGGCGTTGCAATCGAGGTGCAGCCCCCAGGTGTCGAGAGTGCCCCCAATCAAGGGGCTGCCACTGCCCATCACGCTCAAGGTCCAATCACCGTCGCCAACGAGGCCCGTGAGCGTGTCAAGGGGCTGGACAGGGGTCAGGTCGGTGGGGTAGGTGCCGACCAGGGTCCTCAAGCCCTGCGTGTGGAGGAGCACCAAGGTTCCGTCAGGCGCCGTGAGGCGCACCTCTATCGGTACGTTGTCGTCCTGCCTGTCGGCCGTGAGCCCGAGATCGACCGTAATCCCCCGGATGGCCGAGCAGCCCTGCACGGCGAGCGTGTCGACGACCGGGGTCGCAAACGTGAAGGCGCGGTGGGGGGCGCTGGCGCGGTCGATGTGGGCCAGGAAGCGAGCCTCGGACAGCGTGGCGTTGGTGAGGTTGGCGCTGCTGAAGTCCGCGCCAGCGAGATCGGCCCCCTTTCCGACATCCGCGTCGCCGAGGCGATCGCACGCGGCGACCTCCTCCGCTGTGAGCTGGCCCGAGAGGTCGACCCGCAGGAGGTTGGCGCCGAAGAAGCTCGCGCCGCGGAGGTCCGCGCCGGTCAGGTCCGTGTCGGCGAGGCTGGCGTTGGAGAGGTTCGCGCCGGTGAGGCGAGCGCCGCTGAGATCGGCCCCGTCGAGATCGGCCGCGACGAGGCTTGCGCCGGACAGATCGAGGCCGCAGAGCCTGGGCACGGCTCCCGACGAGGCGACCACGTGGATCCCCGACAGGTCGGCGCCCCGCAGCGCGTCCGGGCCCAGCTCGCGCAGCTGGGCGTCGCTGATGTCCCGATCCGAGAGGTTGATGCCGGCGAGCGCGAGGTTCTCGAGCTGCACGGCGACGTTCAGCGTGTGGCTCGGCGACAGCTCGTCGAGGGTGATCAGCCGCTCGGCTGTGGAGAACCCCGAGCGTTCGACGACCACCAGGTAGCTGCCCCGCGGCAGCGGCGTGAACGAGATCGTGTCCCCGTCGGTCGCGGTCGTGGCCGCCTCGATCGCAGCACCCAGGTCGGTGCTGCTGATCAACCGCACCTGGACCCCCACCGGGCGGTCCGGCTGCTGGAGCCAGTCGGGCGCGATGTCGACCGTGACGTTGATGTCGCCGGCGAAGGGCGCCGCCTGCAGGGTCACCAGGGGCACCACGTCGCTCAGCGGCGCGTCCTCGAACTCGAAGCGGCTGGCGGTGCCGTCCCAACGGATGTCAGCCGATTGGGGCTGATAGCCCGGCAGACGGAAGGACAGCGTGTGATGATCCGGCGCGGTCTGGAACGCAAAGACGCCGTCCTCCCCCGTGATGGTCGTGGCCACGAGGTTGCCCGCCACGAAGGCGCGCACCACGATCCCTTCGTGCGAGGTGGCCCCGTCGATCAGCGCGCGCGCCCGCAGCACAGCGGCCTGGCCCGGCTGGGCCTGGGTGATGAACTCGAGCGTCTGCAGCGGCAGCACGAGGTCGCTCGTACCCACGGTCACCTGCTGCGAGGAGGGGCGATGGCCCTGGGCGGAGATCGCCAGCGTGTAGACGCCAGGAGGCACGGTCGTGAACTGGAAGTGTCCGTGTCCCGCCGCGGCGTTGACCAGCGGCTCGATGCGCCGCACCGCATCATCGTCCCGAATCAGCGCCGCGAACCCCCGCGACGGCCAGTCGTCCAGATCCGGCAGCGTGTCGCTGACCACATCGCCGCTGACCGCGGCGGTCAGCAGGGGCGCGAGCACGAAGGAAGCCCCTGCCACCGGCTCGTCCACGGTCAACCCGAAGGTGCCGCCGCCCTGGCCGTCGTCGAAGAAGCTCACCGTGATCTCGTTGATCGTCTGGTAGCCCTCCTTGCTGAAGGACAGGACATGCGTGTCCCTTGAGACCTGGAGGAACCAGGCGCCGTCCTCGGCGGTGGTCGTGCTGGCCACCAGGTTGCTTCCGACCCGCGCCCGCACGACGATCCCGCTGTTGTCTCCGGTTGGATCGCGGTCCGCGAGATGGGCAAAGCCGGTCATGAACGCCGCGGTCGCGAGTTCCACGCCGTCGGGGGTGAGCAGGATGGTGCCCTGGGGGTTGTCCCCCGGCGCCAGCTCGAGGGCGTCGAGCGTCAACGGTTGATGCCCACGGGCCGACACGGACAGGCTGTAGAACCCCGGCGTCAAGGCCGTGAACTGGAAGGAGCCGTCCCGCAGGACCGGCTCGATGCGTCGGGTTGTCTCGTCGGTGCTGGTAAGGGTCACGAACGCCCGGTTGGCCCAGTCGTCGATCACCTGGCCCTGGCTGCGGAGCTGTCCCGTGAGCTGCGAGGAGGGCAGCGCCCTCAAGACGAGCGGGGTCTCCTCGAGCGGGATCCCGTCGACGGTGAAGCGACCCGCCTGCGCTCCCTGCGTGTTCCAGACTGCCGTGACCGTGAGCTCCTCGAAGCCCTCGCGCGCGAAGGTCAGCGTGTAGTCCTCGCGCCCGACCCGCAGGACGAAGTCCCCGTCTGGCTCAGTCCAGGTGGTCTCTACCAGCTCCCCTCGCACTCGGGCGCGCACCACGACACCGTCCGCGGCGAGGGTCTGACCTTCCATCGAGACCGTTCCCCGGAGGTCCACGGCGGATTGCCCGCGTGCTTCCGGGACGAGCACGATGGTGCCGACGTCGAACTCCGCCTGGAGATCCGGGGCGTTGAAGAAGCCGAGGGCGGCGTCGAAGCCGGGCCACTCCACCCTCAGCAGGAACTCTCCGGCGTCCGGCAGCGCCTGATCGAACACGAAGCGCCCTTCGGGGTCGATCCCCTCGGGCTCGCCGCGCCCTGAGATGAACACGCGCGCGAGCGCCGTGTCCGGGTTGCCCCCGGCCGAGAAGTCCACCGTCCCCACCACCGTGGTGCCCCGCTGGCCAGCGTCGCAGGCGTTGCCCGTGGCGTTGGCGTCGGCGTCGGCCTGGCTGGGGTTGGGGGTGAGGGGGCAGTTGTCCTCGTCATCGAGGACACCATCGTTGTCGTCGTCCGCGTCGCATGCATCGCCCACCGTATCCCGGTCCGTGTCCTGCTGATCGGCGTTGGCGTCGACGAGGCAGTTGTCGAGATGGTCGTAGACACCGTCCAGGTCGCGATCCTGCTCACAGGCATCGCCGACATTGTTGAGGTCGACGTCCTCCTGATCGGGGTTCGGCACCTGCGGGCAGTTGTCCGCGTCGTTGGCCACCGCGTCGCCGTCGAGGTCCTCGTCGCAGGCGTCGCCGTCGCCGTCGCCGTCGGTGTCGTTCTGGTCGGTGTTGGGGACCTCCGGGCAGTTGTCGCGGCGGTCCACCGGGTCGTTGGCGACGCCGTCAGGGACGCCGTCGAGGTCCCGATCGGCCTCGACGTCGACCTGGCAGCGGTGGTCACGGCATCGCGCGCCGATGGGGCACGCGTAATCGGCGTAGCACTCGATCGCCACGCAAGCGTGGTCGGCTACATCACAGATCTGGTCCTCGGCGCAGTCGCGATCGGCGTAGCAGCCACAGTCTTCCCCCTCACACGCCGGGTCGGCCGTGCAGACGCCGTCCATGCAGCGCTGCGAAGCGGGGCAGTCGCTGTTGAGTCGGCAGCCTGCAGGACCCTGAGGGGAGCTGGAGCCTTCGTCAGAACATGCGATAGGTAACGCAAGCAAGAGGAGCACGGCAGCGAGCTGACGGTTCATAACACCTCCAAGTGGGTAGAATGTGCGACGAACGCAGGCTAACACAGCCGCGCTCGTGTTGCGAGGGATGTGCGGACTTTGTGTGCTGCGGCGAGGGGGAGCCGCGAAGCGCTCTCGACCCCTGTCAGCACGGTGTCCGTTGAGAAGTGAACAAGAGTCGGCGCTCGCGGGGGAGAGCCGTGATGCGCCCTCAACCCCGATCGCTACGCCAGGGCGCTACGCCTCCTCGCGCTCCTCCTCGCTCTCCTCCCGGCTGGCCAGGGCCATCTCGACGGCGCCGCTGAGCAGGTCCACCACGAAGATCTCGGCCTCGGCGCGGGCGATGATGGCGTTGCCGTGGCCGGAGATCTCGGGGACGATGCGTCGGGCCATCCAGGCGGGGGCGTCGGCGAACATGTGGATCTCGGCGTGGCCGAGGTGGCGAATGGCGAGGCCGTCGCCGTCGCGGGTGAGGAGCCAGGGGGAGCCGTAGCTGGCGGTGGACTCGCCGTAGATGGTCTGGATGAGGTGAGGGGCGTCGTCGACGATGCGCCAGACGCGGGCCTGGCCGACGCCGATGGTGACGAGGAAGCGGCCTTGATCGGCGGCGACGAGGCGCTCGACGTGGCCGGAGGTGGCGATGGCGCCGAGAACGCGGGGGGCGGTGCCGTCGGCGTCGGCCTCGAAGAGGTAGAGGGTGCCATCCCACCAGGCGGCGAGTCGGCCGTCGGGGAGGGCGGTGAACAGGGCGTCACGGAGGTTGCCGCCGATGTCGAGGCGGTGACCGTGGGAGCTGTGGGAGACGCACCAGTAGATGCCGTCGCGCGTCCGGACCACGGCCGACTCGCCGCTCAGGACGAAGAGCTCCTGCGCCTTGGCGTGGCCGAGGGCGCAAGACCAGAGCGGCGTGTTGCCGTCGAGGTCGTAGAGGCCGAAGTAGGCGAGCTCGCCGAGGTAGCCGCCGAAGCTCACGCCGAGCCAGCGGGTCTGGACGTCGAAGCCGGTGGCCATGGTGGGGGCGACCTGGGCGTCAGGCTGGAAGTCGGCGTAGGGGTGGAAGTGGCGGGTCTCCTGGACCGAGCTCTCCTCGTCGAGGTCGCTGGCCGTGTGGAGGTGGTAGAGGTGGAGGCCGTCGTGGGTGGGGGCCGCGAAGCGGGTGCCGTCGGTGGAGAAGGCGACGCGGCTGCCGGGGTGGATCTGGTTCCAGTCGGCCAGCAACATCAGCGGCGCGCCGCTCTCGATCGCGTGCAGCTCGGTCAGCTGGCACATGTGCTGCTCCTCGCCGACCACCGAGTGGATGGCGGCCAGCACAGCGCGCGGGTCCACATCGACGGTGGTCCAGCCGACGACCTCGTGCGGCTCGAAGCCGCGGATGCGGCTTCGGACGGTGCCGGACTCGACGTCGATGACGAGGCCTGGTTCTGGCTGCCGTCGAGCACGAAGGCGGCGCTGGCGTCCATGGCGAGGGCGATCAGCGCGGGCTCGCTGCCCTCCTCGGCGGTTCGGATGTCCCAGGCGCGGTGGGCGTCGGCCTGGCTGGGGGTCCAGCGCCAGGCCGAGGCGATGGGGTCGTGGTGGCGCGCGCGCAGCATGACGAGGTCGCCGTCGGCGGCGAACGCCATGGCCCACAGGCGCTCGTTCTCGCCGCATTCAAGGCGCACAGAGGACTCAAAACCCTTTTCGCCACGGGCGAATACGTAGATCGAGTGGCCTGCGCGGAAGGCGATGTGGGCGCCGTTGGGGGCCACGGCGATGTCGTCGATCTCCTCGAGGCCGGGGCCCTCGGTGAGGGTCTGGCTGCCGTCGTCGACGTCCAGCACGAGCTGGTCGTCCTCGGCGCGGATGACGACGTCCTGGCCGACCGCCAGCACCCAGGCGCGGTCGAAGCCGCCGATGCGGAGGGCGCCGTCGTCCAGGGCGACCAGGACGCTGGTCTCCCCGACGAAGCAGAGCACCGGCTCCGCGCCGCCGAACGGCAGGACGCCCTCGAACAGGATGTCCTCCTCGATGATGGCGTTGAGGTTGATGTGCTGGCCCGTGGACGGCAGGATGACGACCGCCTCCCCGTGGCCGCCCACCGTGCCGAGGATGCCCTTGTCGAGCGGTCCGGCGAAGGCGACGGCGTGGATGGCGTTGGAGACCTCCATGCGCTCGCGCAGGGCGCCGTCCGCAGCGTCCCACAAACGGAGGTTCCCGCGGCTGTCGACGGTCACGATGGCGTCGCCGACCGTGTTGACGGTGGCCATGGCGCAGTCGCTCGCCCCGACCAGCCGGACATCGCCGAGGAGTCGGGGATGGCCGAGGGCGGCGCCGAAGACCTGAGCGCGGGCCACGTACATGGCCTCGGCGTCTTTGGCCTCCGTCGCCTTGAAGAGGCGGGCGAGGGCGGTGTGCAGGGCGGGAATGGGGGTGGGCAGGGAGGGCATCTGGGCTCCTTGGGACCGGTTGGCGGAGCGATTAAGGCAGAATCGCCGTTCCGGGTCCAGCCCCTTTGGCGAATGGGCTTCGAAAGTTCGCCCCGCCTCGGTCGTCTGGCCCGTGCGGACGGGGGCGGAGCGTTCATCGGTGGCGCTGAAGACCGGGCTTGACCTGGGCCGGTGGCGGCAGGATAAAGTGCCGTCGCGTGGGCGCAGCGCCCGTCATCGTCACCCAACGGAGGAAGCCATGACCGTCACCCCGTACCTCGAAGACCTGCGAGGTCGCCTCGACGAGCTCCGCGCCGCCGGACTCTTCAAAGGCGAGCGCGTCATCACCTCGCCGCAGGACGCGATCATCCAGGTGTCCGGCGGCGCAGAGGTCATCAACTTCTGCGCGAACAACTACCTCGGCCTGGCCAACCACCCGGCCCTGGTGGAGGCGGCGCAGGCGGCGCTGACGCGGTACGGCTTCGGGATGGCGTCGGTGCGGTTCATCTGCGGGACGCAGTCGGTGCACAAGGCGCTGGAGGCGAGCTTGAGCGCGTTCCTGGGGACGGAGGACACGATCCTGTACTCGTCCTGCTTCGACGCCAACGGCGGCCTGTTCGAGACGCTGCTGGACGACCAGGACGCGATCATCAGCGACGCGCTCAACCACGCCTCGATCATCGACGGGGTGCGGCTGAGCAAGGCCCAGCGGTTCCGCTACGCCAACAATGATATGGCGGACCTGGAGGTCCAGCTTCAGGCGGCCGCGGGTTGCCGCTACAAGCTGATTGCCACGGACGGCGTCTTCTCCATGGATGGCGTCATCGCCAATCTTCGGGGCATCTGCGAGCTGGCCGACAGGTACGGCGCGATGGTCATGGTGGACGACTCGCACGCGGTCGGCTTCGTGGGCGAGCGCGGGCGCGGGACGCCCGAGTATTGCGGCGTCGAGGGCCGGGTGGACATCCTGACCGGGACGCTGGGCAAGGCGCTGGGCGGGGCCTCGGGGGGGTACACGTCGGGGCGTCGGGAGATCGTGGCGTGGCTGCGGCAACGCTCCCGGCCCTACCTGTTCTCGAACACCGTGGCGCCGGTGGTGGCGGCCACGGCGGTGGCGACGCTGGAGCTGCTGTCGGACGGCGACGCCCTGCGCAAGAGGGTCAAGGACAACAGCGCGCGCTTTCGGGCGGGCATGAGCGCGGCGGGCTTCACCCTGGCCGGCGCCGGCCACGCCATCATCCCGGTGATGCTCGGCGACGCGGCCCTGGCCAGCCTCATGGCGGATCGCCTGCTCGCCGAGGGCATCTATGTGATCGGGTTCTCCTTCCCGGTGGTGCCTCGTGGTGAGGCGCGCATCCGGGTCCAGATGTCCGCGGCCCACACCCCCGAGCACATCGACCGGGCGGTCGACGCGTTCACCCGGGTGGGCCGGGACCTCGGTGTCATCCAAGCCTGAGGAGGCAAGTCGTCATGCGTGCGCTGGTCAAGGCGAAAGCCACCCGTGGGCTCTGGCTCGAGGACGTGCCCGAGCCCGAGATGGGCCACAACGACGTCCTGATCAAGATCAAGAAGACGTCCATCTGCGGAACGGACATCCACATCTACAACTGGGACGCGTGGGCCCAGCGCACCATCCCCGTGCCCATGCACGTCGGGCACGAGTACGCCGGCGAGGTGGTGGCGTTCGGGCAGGAGGTGCGGGGGTTCGCGGTGGGGGACCGGGTGTCGGGGGAGGGGCACATCACCTGCGGCCACTGCCGGAACTGCCGGGCCGGCCGCCGTCACCTGTGCAACCACACCGTCGGCGTGGGCGTCAACCGCCCCGGCTGCTTCGCCGAGTACCTCGTCATCCCCGCCGTCAACGCCTTCAAGCTGCCCCCGATCATCACCGACGAGGTCGCCTCGATCTTCGACCCCTTCGGCAACGCCACCCACACCGCGCTCTCCTTCGACCTCGTGGGCGAGGACGTGCTGATCACCGGCGCCGGTCCGATCGGCTGCATGGCGGCGGCCATCGCCACCAAGGTCGGCGCGCGCTACGTCGTCGTGACCGACGTCAACGACTACCGCCTCGAGCTGGCGAGGTCCATGGGCGCCACCCGCGTCGTCAACGTCGCCCGCGAGGACCTTCGCGCCGTCATGGCCGAGCTCAAGATGAAGGAGGGCTTCGACGTCGGCATGGAGATGTCCGGCGCCCCCGCCGCCCTGTCCCAGATGCTCGAGACCATGAACCACGGCGGCCGCATCGCCATCCTCGGCATCCCTCCGAGCGCGACGTCCGTGGACTGGAACCAGGTGATCTTCAAGGGCCTCACCCTCAAGGGCATCTACGGCCGCGAGATGTTCGAGACCTGGTACAAGATGGTCAACCTGATCCAGATCGGCGTGGACATCGAGCGCATGATCACCCACCGCTTCAAGGTGGAGGACTTCGTCGAGGGCTTCGAGCTGATGGCGTCGGGGCTGACGGGGAAGGTGGTGCTGGACTGGGAGGGGTGAGGGGCTCGGCTGGGGGCGGGGTTCACGGAGCTCCCACGCCGCGTCACTGCGACCTCCGTTCTGCGTCCGTTCGTGGTGGGTTCGTTGATGCCTCGCTCGTCCGTTCGTGGTGGGTTCGTTGATGTCTCGCTCGCCCGTTCGTGGTGGGTTCGTGGATATCGCGCTCGCCCGTTCGTGGTGGGTTCGTGGATGTTGCGCTCGCCCGTTCGTGGTGGGTTCGTTGATGTCTCGCTCGCCCGATCGTGGTGGGTTCGTTGATGTCTCGCTCGTCCGATCGTGGTGGGTTCGTTGATGTCTCGCTCGCCCGTTCGTGGTGGGTTCGTTGATGTCTCGCTCGTCCGATCGTGGTGGGTTCGTTGATGTCTCGCTCGCCCGACCCGGGGCTAGCTCGCTGCGCTCGCATCGCCCCAGGCTACACAAGGAGCGCCCCTCCGGGGCTCGCGCAAGGTGGGTGGAGGTGGACCGGGGGACGGAGCGAGGTCCTACCATGGTGAGGCCGCGACGGTGGAGCGTACC
>Ga0100377_1000679_pt1 | contig 29141 bp, 28 predicted proteins | sample CryGeymeta201501_FD_83664 | JGI IMG/M metagenome (GOLD analysis project Ga0100377, IMG submission 83664) | Groundwater microbial communities from Crystal Geyser aquifers in Utah, USA - Crystal Geyser metaG 2015-01 | ecosystem: Environmental > Aquatic > Deep subsurface > Groundwater | place: USA...
TCGTTGAAATGGTAAAAACTTTGCCAAGAGAGGCATTAGCTGAATGTGTGCATGAACTTAAAGGTTTTAAGCAAGCTGCTCAGCAAAATTGAGTCTGCACCAAAAGTTCCCAGCGTGCTGGGAAAATCAAAAAAAGTTACTAGGTATATTCCGGTACACACAAAGCGTGAGGCAGTTGCCAAACACAATGGGAAATGTGCCTATCCAAGCTGCAGTAAGCCCTACCAAGAAATCCACCATCCGCAGCGGTTTGCTATTAAAAGGTCACATGAGGACATTGTGCCACTTTGTAAAAACCAACATCGCATAGGCCTGCTGGCCTGATCATCGCATAGCCCATGCTGGGCTGGTTAAAAACGAGGAACAGGCGCCAGCCCTCTGGAGTATACAAACGGAGCGAAACTGGAACGACTACAAAAGCCGGGTGGATGTGATGGTAAGAAAGTATTGATTTTGTACCCGATTTGTTTAAAGAGCCCATTAATTGAAGCTGATTTGGGAGGAGAGATTAACTGTAAATAACATTCAAAAAAGGACCTGCCGTATAACTACGGTGGGTCCTTTTGAAAGTAAAAGCGACTGCGATTAACGTACAGCGTCTTTTAAAGATTTACCGGCTTTGAAAGCAGGAAGCTTCATAGCAGGGATCTTGATTTTTTCGCTTGGGTTTCGTGGGTTTACACCTGTACGAGCTGCACGGTGAGAAACACGGAAAGTTCCGAAGCCAGTGATAGTAATGCTATCGCCTTTTTTAAGACCTTTTGTAATGGCCTCAAGAATAGCGTCTAGTACCATACCTGCGTCTTTTTTTGTGACACCGGCAGTTTGTGCTGCAGCAGCAACTAAATCAGATTTAGTCATGATTTATAATTAAAAGATATAAGCTTTTCGATTATATGCCCTGAAACACCAAATACAAGGGGAAATTGAGTTTTGCCCTTTAACTAGCCGTTTTACTTTACTAGAACAGCAATGCAAGTTGTGTAAATAGTTGTTTTGGCTTGAATAAGGGGTCTTTCGTTTGGTGGAGTTGATTTTTATGCGGATCTGTAGGTTTAAAAGTTACTTTTCTTATGTAATTTTGGCTTGTTCTGTCAAATTGAAATATTGAGGAGTGAGATTTGCAATTTACCTTATTTACCAGTATTGATAAGTTTGTTTATAAGTTTTGAATCCAATAATATGAGTAAGTCTTTAGTGATTGTCGAATCGCCAACAAAAGCTAAAACAATCAGTAAATTTTTACCGAAAGGATATGAGGTTTTGTCTTCTATGGGGCATATTCGTGATTTGCCGAGTTCTGCAAAAGAAATTCCAGCTAAATATAAGAAGGAAAAATGGGCCAGTTTGGGAGTTGATGTTGAGAATAATTTTGAACCATTATATGTAATCTCTCCTAATAAAAAGAAAACGGTGAAGCAGTTGGTCGATAGTTTAAAAGGTGTTGATGAATTGATACTGGCAACTGATGAGGACCGAGAGGGAGAAGCGATTAGTTGGCATTTATTACAGGTTTTAAAACCAAAAGTTGTAGTTAAGAGAATGGTGTTTCATGAAATTACCAAGGGAGCGATTGAGGAAGCTTTAACAAATTTTAGAGATATTGATTTAGATCTTGTTTATGCACAAGAAGGACGAAGAATTTTGGATCGATTGGTGGGATATACAATTTCGCCGGTATTATGGAAAAAAATTGCACCAAAGTTGTCGGCCGGACGGGTACAAAGTGTGGCGGTTGCTCTACTTATAGAACGTGAACGTGAGAGAATGCGCTTTAAGGATGCGGAATATTGGGATTTATTGGCAATGCTTAATAAAGATAAAACTAATTTTTCGGCGCAACTGGCAACGGTTGGCGGAAAGAGGATTGCGCAAGGTAGTGATTTTGAGCGTGAGACGGGACAGGTAGCTAAAGGTAAAGATGTGATTGTTTTGAAGCAAGCGGATGTGGAAGCGCTAGTACCAGAATTGTTAAAGGCAAATTGGTCGGTAACAGATGTAGACACTAAAAAACAAAGTAAGGCACCGGCACCACCGTTTATTACTTCGACCTTACAGCAAGAAGGTGGGCGTAAATTGGGCATGTCGGCTCGAGAGACAATGAGTGTGGCACAAAAGCTTTATGAAAAAGGGTTTATTACCTACATGCGTACCGATTCATTTAATTTGTCCGGGCAAGCGATTAGTGCGGCACGTAAATGTGTTGAGAGTAAATATGGTAAGGAGTATTTATACAAATCTGTTAGACAATATAAGACTAAGAGTAAAGGAGCACAAGAGGCGCATGAGGCGATTCGTCCTGCGGGAACTACATTTAAAGATCCGGTTAAAACCGGTTTGGTTGGTTTAGAATTGCGTTTGTATGATTTGATTTGGAAGCGAACAATTGCGACACAAATGGCTGAGGCTCAAGTTATTTATACGCAAGCAACTATTTTGGCGGAGGGGAAAAAGAATGAGGCTGAATTTAAGGCCAAAGGGAAATTTATTGAGTTCCCCGGGTTTTTTAGGGCTTATGTGGAAGGGAGCGATAATCCGGAAGGGGCATTGGAAGATCAAGATGAATTGTTACCGGAGTTAAAGGTTGGTGATAAGGTTGATTGTAAAACGCTTGAGCCTTTGCAACATTTGACAAAGCCACCATCCCGTTATACAGAAGCTTCTTTAATTAAGGCTTTGGAATCGGAAGGTGTGGGGCGACCGAGTACTTATGCGGCCGTAATTAGCACAATTCAGGATCGTGGTTATGTAAATAAGGTTAATAATGCTTTAGTGCCAACGTTTACAGCTTTTGCGGTGACGCAATTGCTGGAAAAATATTTTCCGGATTTGGTCGATGTTAAGTTTACAGCCGCCATGGAAGAGGAATTAGATAAAATTGCTGAAGGTAAGGTGCAATGGCAAGCGTATTTAAAAGAGTATTATTCCGATAAAAAGGGATTGAAAAATCAAGTTGTGACAGTGGAAGATAAAATTGATCCGGGGGAGGCGCGTAAATTGGATTTGCCGGTTGCCAAAGAGTTAAAAATTGAAGTTTTGGTGGGGCGATATGGGGCTTATATTAAAAAGGATGGCAAGGAAGAGCTAAGTGCTAGTATTCCTGAGGAATATGCACCAAGTGATTTGAGTGCCGAAGTGGTGGAAAAGATTTTTGAATATGGTGGTGCCCAAAATGGGGAAGGTAAGTCATTGGGGGTTGATAAAGAAACCGGACAAACGATTTATGTTAAAATTGGTAGATATGGGCCGTATGTTCAATTAGGGTCAGATTTAGGTGAAGGTGAAGAAGGTGAAAAGCCAAAGCGGGCATCCTTAACTAAGGACTTAACCATGGAGGCCGTGACTTTGGATCAGGCAATGCAGTTGTTAAGTTTGCCACGAATTTTGGGTGATCATCCGGAAACCGCAAAGGTGATTAAGGCCGGTCTTGGACGTTTTGGGCCATATATTGTCCATGATGGTGATTTTAGATCGCTTAAAAAAGAGGATAATTTGTTTACGATCGATTTAAAGCGAGCGTTGGAATTGTTGGCAGAAGAAAAAAAGGGACGTGGCGGTAGTAAAGTGTTAAAGGAATTGGGCGAATATCCGGGGTCTAAAAACAAAATGCAGCTTTTGAGTGGTCGTTATGGTCATTATATTAAATGCGGAAAGGTGAATGTGTCTTTGCCAAAAGATGTAAATCCCGATGATTTAACTTTGGAGCAAGCGGCGGCGTTAGTGAAGGGTAAGAAGAAGTAGGTGTGATGTGAGTTGCTATTAAAAGCCTTTTTTGCTATAATGGTATGATAAATTAATTTTTGTTATGCGAAGTCGCACTGGTTGGAAATGGTTGCTTGTGTTGTTTGCAATTGGATTAGTTGTTAGTGTTGTGTTTTTTGGGTTTAGAGCAGAGGCACAGATGGATAATTATTGTAAGTTACTTGGTGGAGCAACTACCCCGGTAACTGGTAATGCGAGTTTGAATGAAGGGTCTTTTCAGTTTAATTTTAATAGTGTTTTGGCGACTGTGTACCGCAGTTGTGCGCAAATGCAGATGGTTTCTGATCTTAATGTGGGTGGGGATTTTTTATTAGATGGATGGGTTTGGAATAGTAATTTAGGATGGACTGCGTTGGGTGCTCATGGAGCGGCGGCTCCTTATAAAAATTCTAATGTGGATGTTGGTAATTATTATTTTGATTCATATGTTAAATGGACGTTGAATAATGGCGTATGGAATGGGCAATTGCGTGGTTGGTGGTGGAATGATGCTTTAGGGTGGATTAGTTTGAATTGTATAGATATTACTAATCAGTGTGGAACGTCTAACTATGGAGGAACGGTTGCGGCAAATGGTAGTGTTACGGGGTATGCATGGTCTAATTCTGTTGGGTGGATTAATTTGACGGGAATGACGATACCTGTGGCAACGCAGTTGGAAATTGTGCCGGAAGTTAGTATTAATTTAATTCCTGTAACCGGGAGTGGGACTGTTTTGCCAGTTGGATCTCCGGTTTATGCTGACACTAATGCAACGGCATATAAGTTTGGGGTTGATTTTACTTTTGAAGGGCAAAGTTTGTTGAGTGATTATCGTTTTGATTTTAATTTTTTGTTTAAAGATCAAACAATGTCACAGCAAGTTGCTGATAATGGTAGTAGCTTGGAATTTAATACACCTCCGACAGATCGTGGGAACGCACCTAATCCTTTAGTTGTAGGGAAAGAAACGTTAGCAGTTGGTACTAGTGCTAATTATCAACTGGTATTACGTAATGGAAAATTGATGTATTTATCGAATGCTGTAATTAAGAGTAGTGTGCCAACTTTGGAATTTTCAACTGGTGATGATTTATTGAGTGTGGCAAAGTTGAATAATTTTAGAGCAACAAAAACAAGTACAGGTGAGCAAACAACGGTATCTTCGCCACGAGATCTAAATGTGGCGGTACCATTTGCAGCACCGGTAGTGACAAGTTTTGTGCAAGGAGGTGTGCCAAATTTAAATTTAGTGTTAGGGACAAATGATGCAATTACTGCGACAAATCAAAATCTTGTTCAACTTAGTTCGGCTAGTCTTCAGCAAAGAATTGTGATTAGAGAGCCGGGGGATAGTAAAAATTATTATTGTTTTTTTGGAAGTACGGAAACTGTGGAGAAGTGTGTTGTTAAAACAGATCCGGATGGAAATTTAGTAATACCAAGATTGGGATACTTTAGGTTTGCGCAGACTTATAGCTCAGTTGCAAAATTGTTAAATTTATATGTTGCCTATTTTGGCACTGGATCGCAGAGTGCATTGTCAAATTTGCCTGAAGGAACTGGCGTTTATGCATATGTTGTTAGTGGTGCTAATAATTATATAACTGGAACTTTGCTTGCGAGTAAGTTTCAGGTTTTTGAAGCTGAAGTAAAAGGGAATACACGTGTGGATGCTAGTCGTTCTTTATTGGATAATAGCAGTAATTTGGTTGGCGATAGTTTAAGAGCTGAAAAGACACGTGAGGATTATTTGAAATATGGGCAGGCTGTTACTCGTGGGTTAAAACCTGGAACAGGATATCAAGCTGAATGTGATAGTAGTAGTTCTGCTAGTAGAGTAGATCTAGGGCACTGTAAAGTGTTAGATACAACTGATCGTAAGGCGTTTGTAGTTCAATCTAGAGCAACAAATCGCGCTAATCCGGTGAGCTTATCTGCTTCACAATTTACAGGTGCAAAGGAAAATGTTGTGGTGATTACAGGACGAGATGTTGTTATTGATAATGATTTACTTTTTGAAAGTAATGGCGGTTTGGATAAGAATAAAAAGTTAGTATTGATGGTATTTAAAAATGGTAATGGTGTTGGAGGTCATATTTATGTTAGAGGTGCGGTAACTATGTTACAGGCTAATATTTATGCAGATGGAACGATGTTTAGTGTTCCTGATGGGTGGGTTTATAATGGTGTAATAGAGCCTGTGCGTACAGCAGCTACGCGTGATAATCTTAAAAATCAGTTTGTTTTATTAGGTAGTTTGGTTAGTAAAAATACAATTGGTGGTTGTGATTTAGCAACGCCACGTTTGGGTGATGGTCAAATAGTTACGGATCATAGTATTGGTTCTAAGGAACGTGCTTGTTTGTATGACCTTAATTATTTTAGGTATTCACCTATGGTTTTTGCTGAGGGCAATCTAGTGTGGCCGGCTGGGGAAACTTATAAATTGGCATGGCAGGTTTTTAAAACGGCAACAAACACGATTGATGAAGCAAAAGCAGAGATGCGTGCGGCAGTAGTTCGTCCAAATCCAGCTACATATGCAATTGTGAACTTGGAATACAGTGCACCACCGCAAGATCCAAATTTACCAAAGTTACCAACCGGATTTACATTTAGTAACTAGTAATTTGGTTGTAGAGGTAATCGATGATTGCTGGTCGATTTTGTTGAGGGCGGAAAAAGGTGGGATCGATTTTAATTGTGTGAATTGTATTGTTGGCTGTCACTGTTGAGGCTATTGATGGTGTGAGCTCATCATTTATTTCGAGGAAGAAAGTTTGTTTGCAGGTGTTAACTGTTTGGGTAATTAACTTTTTGTTAAAGTTGGTTAGACGGGGGAGATGTAGGAGTTGAGCGTTTTTGTTTTCTTGGTGAAGGCGATCTACGAGGCTTAAGGCGTAGTTGCTGAGAACACCGTATGTAATAATGCCAATGTCGTCGCCGGTGGTGATTAGTTGGTGGTCTAGATTTTTGGATTGATCGGTAAAGGTGGTGTGAAGAAATGGGTGCAGGGTGATGTTGGTGTAGGTGGCAATCGAGTTTTCGACGATGGCTTTGGCTGTTAGTAGGGCTTCGTGGGTGTTGGCTGGTGTGTAGATGTCTAAGTTTGGGATTTGTGTGGCTAGGCTAAGGTGGGGAGTTGGTAGCAGAAATTGATTATAGATTGCTTGTTGATGAGCTTCTAGAGAGATTAAGTTGATATCGAGGGGGAGTTCGCAGGCTAGTTCTTTGATGGCGGTAAAATGTTGGTTTAAAAGGCGGCTGTTGTAGTCGATAAGAATTATTTTTGTGTGAGTGGTGGCAATGCCGGCTAAAAAGGGGATGAGGGCGCGGTCTAAATTGCCAATATTAAAGTAGCGTTTGCGAAATTGTTGCTGAAAATATTGTGTATAGCTGTAGCTTTGATTGTCGGCATCAAAAATGTAGAAATTTTGGTGTTTGCTGGCAAGATCAGTAAAACCTTGGATCATGGTTTTGATAGTGTCCATGTTTGACCGGGTTTAATGTTTAGTTTTTGGCTAAGACCAGCGTTTATTTCTAGTACTTGGTTGGCGGGAGCTGTGGAGGGGTAGGTGGGGCATGGGTCTGCTTGGCAGGGGGGAACGTTTTCTTGGATACTGATGATTGTATTGTTGTTGGCAAAGATGATGTCGAGGGGGATGAGGGTGTTTTTCATCCAGAAATTGCGGGTTTTTGGTTGGTCAAAAATAAAGTACATGCCTTTGTTAGTTGTTAGTTTTTCGACAAACATGAGGCCGGTTTTGCGTGTTTCGGGGGTGTTGGCAATATCGATGGCAAAACTGCTTTGGGCGGGGTTGTTGATTGTGATTTGTGGCGTGGGGGTGGTTTGGGTGCAGCCTGTAATTAGACCGGCTAAGCACAGGAGGAGAAATGTGTTAACGAAGTTCATTTTGGGCGGTGGTTAATTCGGTAGGAGAGAATTGTTGATAACTGTAACTTGTACGGTTTTCGAAGAAACTGATGCCTTTGCCCTTGGTTGTATGGAATATGAGGGCGCAGGGGCCGGTGCTTTCTTTGGCTTTGGTGATAGCTGCGACAATTTCGCTGAGATTGTGGCCGTTGGCAACAGGGATTACCCTAAAGCCGAATTTGCCCAATTTTTCACCAAGTGGCAGATAATTAATACTGGCACGTAGTTGACTATTCATTTGTAGTTCATTGTAGTCGATTAACAAAGTGAAATTTTTGATTTGATGATGTTGGATAAGCATGAGGCTTTCCCAAAAGAGACCTTGTTGAATTTCGCTGTCGCCACATAAGCAAAATACGTGGTTTTTTTGCTCGGTTTGGTGAAGTTGGAAGGCAATGCCGGCGGCAATGGCAGAGCCGGTTCCGGCAATACGGGCGGCACTATTTACGCCTTTGGTTTTAATACTGGGGTGATAAGGCAAAGTGGGGTTAAAATAGTGAGTTTTGGTGAGTTCTGATTCTTCAAAATAGCCACGTTTGGCTAAGATAAAGTAGTGGGCGAGTAAGGCTTGGGTTTTTGATAAGATGAAATAGTCACGTTCGCTCCAAGATGGTTCCAGTGGATGATGTTTGAAGAGAGGAAGGTCGTTATCTTGGCCAAAATAGAGGCCGATGAGAATGTCTAAGCAGGAAAACATGCTGGGGAGGTCACCCCATTTTACTTGGCTGTATAGCTCTAAAAGTTCTTGGCGGAAGCGGGTTTTTAGTTGGTTAAGTCGATCAGGCATGATTATTTAAAAAGGGTTTGAAGTAGGTCTATTAAGTATTGGCGGTTGTTAGTAGCAGGATGAGGGAGTGTGAGTTCTTTGGTGTTAATTTTTTGATTGCCATAATAAATAATATCGAGGTCGATTGTGCGTGGTCCCATTTTGATTAAGCGTTTGCGGAGAAGTGATTGTTCAACGGTTTGGAGTTTGTGAAGGAGGTTGTGTGGGGGGAGGTCGGTTGAAATTTGGATTAATTGATTGAAGAAAGCGGGTTGGTTGTTGTAGCCAACGGGAGCTGTTTGAGTGATTGGTGTTTGTTTAATGATTGTGGCAAATTGGGAGATTGCTTTGAGCGCATTGGTGAAATAGAGTTCGGTTGGCCCCCAGTTGCCGCCAAGGCTAATTATGGCTTCGTTGTCTTTTATTGGCGGATTAGGCATCAGCACGCAGGGTTACATATGAGGTTGGTGTTTCCCATAATTTGATTTTGAATAGTCGCAGTTTTTGAGAGAAGTCTTTGGTGTTGATGGGGCCGGTTTCCGTGAGGTATTTTTGGATTTCTTGGCTGAGGTTTGGGTTGTTTAGTTCTTCTTTTAGGAGCGTGGGCAGTGGTTCAAGTTGTTCCCAAATCCATTTGGCAATTAGTTCACAGCTGGGGTTTGGTAGTAAGTCATTGATGTTTGTGTGATCTAATTTTACGAGGACGTGGTCTTTGACAATTTTTTTAAGAATGACAAAGTCTAGGATGAGACCGTTGGTGCCGATTTCGCCTTCGATGGTAATGTGGAGTTTGTAGGTGTGACCGTGCAGTTTTTCACATTTGCCGTAGTAGTTGGTGAGATAGTGGGCGGCGTCAAATGTGAATTCTTTAGTTACGTATGATTTCATTGAGGGTGGTGATTACGGCTAAGTGTTTTTCGGGATTGTGAGTTCTGATAATATCAGCTCCGTTGTAAAGCGCAATTGTATCAGCAATTATGGAAGGAAGGTCGCGATCTTGAATTTTGCCGCCTAAAAATGATTTGCGGGAAGTGCCGATTAATATTGGGTAGCCTAATTGTTTTAATTCGGCTAGTCGATTGAGGACCTCAAAGCTGTATTTGGGGATAGTGCTGAGGAAAGCACCCATACCTGGGTCGATGATGATGTTTTCCGGTTTTATACCTTGGTTAATGGCGTAGTCGGTTTGCTGTTTGAGGAAGGTGACGATGGTTTGGATGATGTCTTTGTAGGTGGTTTCGGCTTTGGTAGTGCGGGCGGTGGGGTCTTTGCTGTACATTATGATGACTTTGGCTTGGTGTTTGGCGATTACTGCGGCCATGTTTGGAGAGCCGCGGAGGCCGGTGATGTCGTTGATGATGTGGGCGCCGGCTTTGAGGGCGAAATCGGCGACTTCGGCTTTGTAGGTGTCGATGGAAACTTTGACTTGGTCAAAAATTTTGTTTGTTTGAAAGATGTTAAGAGCGGGTTGTAGGCGGTTTAGTTCTTCGGTTAGACTAACGTTTACTGAGTTTGGGCCGCTGGATTCGGCACCGAGGTCGAGAATTGTTGCGCCTTGAGTAATTAGTTTTTGGGCTTGGGCCAGGATTTTTTTTGGTGTGGTTAATTTACCACCGTCGGAAAAAGAGTCGGGGGTAAGGTTGATGATGCCCATGATGGCCGGGTATTTAGGCATGGGGGATTTGGTCTAAATAGTGGTTGTAGGCCGTTTGTAGTTGAAGAGTGATTGGGCCGGTGGGGATTTTGTGGGTATCGACTTGATTAATGGGGACTATGCCAATTAGGGCGTTTGTAATAAAGGCTTCGTCGGCTTTAAGCAGGTCTTTTAAAGTGAGGCTTTTTGCCGTAAACGGGATGTTGAGTTGGTCAGAAAATTGGTTGATTAGACGGGAGGTTGTGCCTTTGAGGATGTCCCTTTTTGGTGTATAAATTTTTTGATCTTTGATGATTAATAAATTAGATCGGCTGCCTTCGAGAACATTACCGTTTGGATCGACGAAAATGGCTTCAAATGCTTGCTTGGTTTGCATTTCTTGCCAGAGGAGCTTTTGGGCTAGGAGATTGGTTGATTTAATTGAGGGAAGTGGACGGCTAAGAAGAGTTGTGATTACGGGGACGCCGTTTTGGTATTGTTGGAGTGTTGGTAATTGTAGGGGTTGAACGGAAATTAGGGTAGTCGGTTGCTGATTGAAGCCGGCGGAAATAGTCAGGCGGATGCGGTATTCGGTTTCGGTATTTTTTTTGATGAGTTGATTAATGAAGTTGAGGAGTTGAGGTTTTGTGTAGGGGAGTTCTAGATTGGTGGCATTAAGTGAGTGAGTGAGCCGTTCAAAATGACTATCCCAGTTGATTAGGCGTTTTTTGTATGTGCGCATGGTTTCGTAAATGCCGTAGCCGTAGATAAACCCTTCGTCAAATACTGAGATTTTGGCTTCGGATTCTAGAATGATTTTACCGTTGAGAAAGCAGTATCGACTCATAAATGTGTTGTTACTGTTTGATTTTAGGTAATGATTTGGGTAAATGCACGGGCTTTTTGGATTTAAGTGATTTTGATTGATGAAAGTGGTTATTTATGTTATAATTAGAGGGTTTAATATGTTAAAGTGGGCGATGAAATGTTGGGGGAGGGAGTTATTAGTTGTGAAAAGCCTGACGTGCCTGATGACTTTCCTGATTTGCAAGAAGAATTAGCCGGTTTTCAGCATGAACTTCATGATGCTTTTATTGATAATGCTTATCCGTTTAAACATAAGGATTCTTACGAACTAGTTAGGGAGGGGTGTTTTTTGCCTTATTACAAGAAAGATTTTGATAATAATAATGATGATATTGATAGAGTGGAAACGAGCTTTTATATAATTGCAAAGGATCAGCTTGATAAATTTTTAGAGAATGGAGATTTTGAGACTGCCCAGTTAGCAATTGGAAATTTTGAAAAAACTTATAATATGTCAGCTGGGTTTAGTGATCTTGCACTTGTTTATTTGTTGGGTTTATCATTATTGACGGAAAATAATGAGATGTTTGTTAAGTGGGGAACTACCTGTCAAAGTCTTGGCTTATTAGACTTATTAGCGACTGAAAATTTTGATGTTCCTGGTTATCTGGCGCAGGTTGATCCGAAGATGAGGTCTAAAGATTATTTTTTGCAAAGACTCCAAAAATTTGAGTCTAATGAAAAAGAAAAGACAGTTGATCCTTTTGATCTTGTTGCTTTAGAAAAACATACAGCGTCTCTTTATGTTAAGAGGAGTCATGATCTGAGTACTAGTGAACCGGTGATAATTACAAAGGGTGCATTAGGAACAGCTTTTTATATTGGTAACGGATATTGGTTGACGAATAAGCATGTAGTTGCACCTAGGGAAAATAATGATGCGAAAAGTGTTTTGATGCATTTTCCTGGTTTAGATTATCCTTGTGGGGTTAGTGATGTGATTGAACACCCTTTGCTTGATTTGGCTGTGATTAAATCTAACTATCGTCCTAGTGATTCTGCATTTAAATTTGATGAGAGTATTAGTAGCACTGGGTATAAGTATGTTTTTGGTTATGCTGAGGACCCAGGCAAAGGGCGTGTGGATGCTAGAATTGTTGCGGGGAAGGTGTCTGCAAATGTTGCGGGTAAGCAAAAAGATAAATTTGGTACTTTTTATGGTTATGCTAAAGGTGGTATGTCTGGGGGACCTGTGTTTAACGAGGAGGGGAAGATTATTGGAATACTGAAAGCTGGTTATCCTAATACTGCCGTGTCCAAGTTTATTCCGGTGTCTGAATTTGCAGATTTGTTGGAGTCTTTACCTGGTGTTGATTTTAGGTAATGATCTGGGTAAATGCACGGGCTTTTTGGATTGTTTCATCATATTCGTCGTTTGTGTTGGAGTCGGCAATGATGCCACCGCCGGCGTGGAGTGATAAGTAGCTATGTCGTTGCCAGAGTGTGCGGATTAGGATGTTTAGGGTCAAAGTACCATTGTGATTGATAAAGCCGGCTGAGCCGCAATATGCGCCGCGTGGGGTGGGTTCTAGGTGGTTGATGATCTGCATGGTTCGGTGTTTGGGGCAGCCGGTGACGGAGCCGCCGGGGAACATGGCTTTGATGATTTCGGAAACTTTGAGATTTGGCTTGGGTGTGCCGGTTATTTGGGAGTAGGTGTGGTAAAAATGTTTGAGTTGCATGAGGGCACGGTGTTTTCGGACTTTGACGGTGCCGGGTTGGCTGAGTTTGCTGATGTCGTTGCGGCTGAGGTCGACGATCATGGTTAGTTCGGCGTCGCCTTTTTGCGATTTGAGGAGACGGTCGGCGTTGGCGTCGGTGCCTTTTATGGGTTCTGTGACTAGTTGGTCTTTGGTGTAGCTAATTAATAGTTCCGGGGAATTGGAGATGATGTTGAATTGGTCGGTGACAATTAGAGCTTGGTAGGTGGCAAAATTTGTTTTGCTGATTTTTTGGTAGATTTGGAGGGGGTCGAGTTTTTTATTGAGGCTGAATTGTTGGGCAAAATTGACTTGGTAGGTGTTGCCGGCAATGATGTGATCGTTGATTTGTTTTAGTTTGGCTTGATAAGCGGTTTTGGTGATGTTGCTCGTTAGTTTGTTGGGGGCGATTGGGTCGGGGGTTGTTGGTGCAGGCGAAGATGCTTTGTCACAAAGTGTTTTGAGGGTCTTGGTTTCTGTATCTGTGTAGGTATTGGTAATTTGATGGCATGTTTTTTGATCGTGGTCCCAAATGGTTATTTCTTGCGGAATTAGCCAGTAGGAGAGCGGGGTGTTGGGGAAGGTTGCGTTGCTAATGTTTAAAAGTTGATTGCCAAAATCGTAGCTAAAAAAGCCGATGAGGCCATTGGTAAAAGGGAGATTGGCGGCTGGGGGGTTGATTGTGTTGAGAGTTTGTTGGATTTGGTCGATGAGGTTTAGGTGTTGGTGGGGATCGCCTTTGTAAAACTTAATGGTGGTGATGGGATTTGAGGCTAGAATCGACCAATTTCCTTGTAGCAATATGAAAGGGCGAGTTGAAGGTTTCAACTCGCCCGGGTTTAGCGTTTTATACGGTACTTTGGTAATTTTAGTTTGCATAATTATGCGCGTTCATCTTCAGCGTATACGTGATTATATTCACCTTTATCGTAGCTGTGTAGTTCATCAACTTTGAAAAAGCGTGGTACTTCTTTTTGAGCATTTTCGACACTGTCGGAAGCATGGATAACATTACAGGCGACGCTCATGGCGAAATCGCCGCGAATTGATCCGGCTTCTGCTTCGCGAGCTTTGGTAATACCTGTGATTAGTCGAACGGCATTTACAACTTCTAGACCTTCTACACAAATTGCAACAACTGGAGAGCTTTGCATGAATTTGCTAACACCCGGGAAAAATGGTTTGTCGGCGATGTGGGCGTAGTGTTCACGTAAAACGGCTTCATCTAATGACATCATTTTGATACCGGCAACTTTGAGACCTTTGCGTTCGAATCGGGTAAGTACTTCGCCAATTAAACCACGTTGGATGGCGTCGGGCTTAATGAGAATAAGAGTTTTTTCTTTAATACCTGTAAATTCCATAAGTAATATAAGTTAAGTTTGATTAGTCGTGGCTACTTTAATGGCCAATATTGTTAGGGTCAAGGCGATCGTTAGCTTTGATCCAAGATTTTTAGGAATGGTTTGTTGTCGGGGAAGGGGCCGATTACGGCAGCGCGGAAATTTGCGGGTTTAAAAAGTTTTTTGCTGAGGGTGTGGATGTCTTTGACCGTGACGCTGTCGATTTTTTTGTTGATTTGATCGGGGGTCATGACTTTGCCATGCAGTAGTTCGTGGCGACAAAGGAGATGGGCGAATTCTTCGGAATCTTCCAGTTTGAGGACGATTTTGCCTTTTAGGTAGTTTTTGGCTTTGGTTAGTTCCTTTTCGCTTACCGGGGTTTCGCTGATTTTTTTGTATTCGTTGATGATGGCTGCTATGGCTTGATCGGTGCGGGTGGTATCTACACCGGCGCGGGTAGACAAAATACCGGCATCTGAATAGGTGTCGATAGAGGTGCTGATGTAATAAGCTAATCCTTGTGCTTCGCGAACATTAATGAACATACGGGAGCTCATGTTGCCGCCTAAAATGACAGCAAGGAGTTTGGATGTCCATTCTTGGGGATCTTGTTGAGAGACGCTTGGGACGCCGACAACAATGTGCGCTTGTTCGGTTTTTTTGTTACTGACATCTAGTTTTTCGGTTTTTTCCGGCTTTTTGAAGGCTTTGTATGCGCGAGTTTTCTTTGTTTTTGGCATATTGAAGTATTTTTGGACTAGTTCTTTAGATTTTGGAATATCCACTTTGCCGCAAATGCCTATAACAATGTTGTCGGGGGTGTATAGCTCGGCTTGGTATTTTTTGAATTGGTCGTGGGTAACCGATTTAATGAGTTCGGTTGTACCGATTTGGTCCCAGCCTAAAGGTTGATCGCCAAAAAGGAGGCTTTCGAAACTCCAACCGATTTGATACATGGGAGTATCTTGGTACATGTTGTATTCTTCGAGGATAACGCCACGTTCTTTTTCGATTTCGGCGGGATCAAATTTAGAGTGAATTAGCATGTCGGATAAAACGTCGAGGGCCAGCTCAAGTTGGCTGCTTGCCACTTTAATGTAGTAGCCGGCGTATTCTTTACCGGTAAAGGCGTTAAATTCGCCGCCAACACCGTCGATGGCTTCGGATACGGCTTGGGTGTTTTTATATTTTTTAGCACCTTTAAAGAACATGTGTTCTAAAAAGTGGGAGATGCCGTTTAGTTCTTTGGTCTCGTAGCGGGATCCGGCTCCAACTAGTACTAAAACGGTTACGGCGCGGGTACTGTCTAAAGGTTTTGTGATTAGTCGAAGTCCATTTTCGTAGGTTGTTTTTTGGTACATTTTAGTTTTTAAAGAAAAATAAAAGCTGAGTAGAAGTGTACTCAGCTTAAGTTTAATGTAAATGGTAGTTGCGTGCTAGTTGTGAGAGTGAAAACCGGGGACGAAGAATGTAGTAGGCCTTTCTTTAGGTGTTTTTTGTGATAATACTAATTCCATACCCCCTCTAAGGGCCTTTGTTGCATTCCTTAAGGTTTCGCAAATTTCGATCTCATTTTTTTTGTCTACACCAGTATAATATATGGTTTTGTGAATTGCTGTGTAGATTGCGAACACAAATGCTGGATTATTTTTGTATGTTTCTTGAGGTATGGCCTTTGAAAGGTGAGGAAGATATGTTGTTAGATATGTGTGAATTTTGTTCCCACAGATTTCGCAAATGTTGATGATAACATCGCGGTCTAGTGTGGGATTGTTAAGAACATGATGAAATGCTAGTTCCAAATGGTCAAATACCTCTGTGAGGTTAGTTTGTTTTGCAGATATTTGTGGACTTGTATGCGTATATCTTGCTAATAATACGTATTGTTCGGGGGTGAGATTTATAGGAAAATCGTTGTGCTTTAGCCAATTATTTAGTTCTGTTTGTTCTATCCCGTCCGGTGAGGGAATTTCGAATGTTGGTATGTGATTTGCTGTATTCATATTTTCTGTGGTTAGCAGTCCTCTATTATAACTGCTAATAAAAATTTGTCAAGACCAATGGCTTCAGTCTTTCGGGAAGCGTAGTATAATTTTTTTCCATCATTCTCTTGATTTGCATTATTTATAAATTTTATATGGCGAAATCCAGTACTTTAGAGGAAAAGCGGTTGGCGTATTTGTTGTTAATTATGGGGGTAGTTGTCGGAATTATTGTGTTAAAGCTGTTTTACATGCAGATAATTAAGCATGCGGATTATGTGGCATTGGCGCAAGAAGGACGGCAAGGGTATAGAGAATTGGAAGCGAGACGCGGGGAGATTTATATTAATGATTATCATTCTGGTGAAGATTTTAGGTTGGCGACAAATATAACTTTGGATACGGTTTATGCGGATCCTTATTTGATTGATGAGCCTAAATTTGTGGCAGATAGGGTAGCACCGTTGCTTTTTGATGAGAAGGAGGCTGTTGAAGCTGAAGAAACACGTTTAACAGAGCAACGTAAGGAGTTGATTAATGAATTAACCGAAGAAGAGATTCAACAGGTTTTAAAGCCACGATCTGCTAAGGAATTGAAAGAGCAGTTTTTATTGGATGTGTATCAAAAACTTAGTGCAAAAATTAGGGAAGAAATTACGTTAGTACAGGGTCCTTCTGTGGCTTTGCGTAAGGCAGTTAGACAGCTGAATTTGCCTGGAATTGAAGTTGGGGATCAGGCTATTTATGCATATCCGAAAAAAATTACAGGTAATGAAGAATATGCTGTTAAATTGGGGGAGTTATTGGATATTCCGGTAGAGCGTTTGCAAGCAATATTAGAGGGGAAAAACCGTTATGTGATTCTTAAAAAGAAGGTAAGACCCGAAGTGGTGGAAAAACTTGATAGTTTTAAGAAAGAGTATGCTCCTCAATTTAAGGGTATTGCCTTTCAGGAAGAGACTTATCGGTATTATCCGGAGCAGAGTTTGGCGGCACAGGTTTTGGGGTTTTTGAATACAGAAAAAGATGGTATTTATGGGGTTGAGGCTTCGTTTAATGAGGAACTTAAGGGTGAGGCTGGAATTTTTAAGGCACAGTTAGATGGTGCCGGTCGTCAAATTACAGTTGGTGATGATGTGGTGATTGAATCGGCTAAGGATGGAGCGGATCTGTATTTAACGTTGGATCGTTCAATTCAAAAAACAGTTGAGGGGGATTTGGCACAAGCCGTAATTGCCAGTCAAGCTGATGCAGGACAGGCAATTGTAATGGATCCTAAAACTGGGAAAATTTTGGCTATGGCTCATTATCCAACTTTTAATCCTAATGAGTATTGGAAGTCTTTGGAAACGGAAAGTATTATTTTAAATAGTGATGAAGAAAAGAAGATTATTAAAAAGAATTTTGGTGGTGAAGATGAAACATATTTGGTGTTGGATCAATTTACGGATCGTAAAATCCGTTTATTTCCTATTGTCTCTGATAAAACTAATGCGGTCCATTATGAGAAGTTTAAGAATGATGTGGGGTCAGGGGTTTATCGTAATCGCGTAGTTAGTGATATTTATGAGCCTGGGTCTGTATTTAAGGCGATTACAATGTCGATAGCCTTGGATGCTGCCGGTGTAACGCCGGATGAACAAGTTTTAGATAATGGTCCAATAAAAGTGGATGAGTTTACGATTGATAATGCTTTAGGCAAGCATTATGGTTTAATTACGATGACTCAGGTTTTGGAGACTTCCAATAATATTGGAATGGCATACGTGGCACATAGGTTGGGGGCAAGTTTGTTTTATACTTATATACGTAAATATGGCTTTGCTCGGCCAACGGACATTGAGTTTTTGGATGAGCAGTCTGGAAAAGTTGAAAAATTTAATAAATGGGCTGATTCGGAATTGGTAACACATGCATTTGGTCAGGGGATTTCGGTAACACCTATTCAAATGGTTACGGCTATTTCTGCTTTGGCTAATGATGGGGTGCTGATGGAGCCGTATATTATTGAAAAGGTAATTCAAGGTAAGGATGTTAAGGAGAGAGAGCCACAAATTGTGCATCAGGTTGTTTCACAAGCAACTTCGGAAACTTTGACGGCAATGCTGGTAAGCGTAGTGGAAAAAGGGCAGTTGGGAGCCTTGAAGCATTCGGGATATAGTATTGCGGCTAAGACAGGTACATCACAAACGTATAAAAATGGAAAACCTTTAAGTGGAGCAGGAACGACAATTACAAGTATGGCAGGGTTTGCACCGGCAGATGATCCTAAATTTGTTATTTTGATTAAGTTAGATAAGCCACGATCTAGTGAGTGGGCGGTGGTTGTTTTGGCGCCTTTATTTAATAATATTAGTGATTATTTGTTTGATTATTTTTCTGTGCCGCCAAACTCTTAGAAGATGCAAATTGAGTAATTGCAAAGTTATTGCGTGCGAGGGGCACGAGTGGAGGTGGGTGAGTTCCGGTAAATGATGAGGTGATAAAGCTACTTTAGGCTTGTGTGTTATGGTGAATTTGTTAAAATGCTGAGGCTTTTTATAGGGTCATCGTATAATGGTAGTACAAGGGTCTCCAAAACCCTTAGTGTGGGTTCAATTCCTACTGGCCCTGCCAGATTTGTTTAATGATGTTGAGTTGCAGCGATTTTGCTTGTTATATTGTTTTTTCGTGCTATTATTGTTTGCCTAACTTTTGTTTAGTTTAATGGAGAATGGATTTGAATTGATGGTGGATGGGGAGATTGCGTTGTATGATGCTTGGCGGGCGCCAATTAAAGGGTTTTTGCACGACACATTTTTTTGAGCGAGTTGGTGATGAAATTAAAGCTCCGGATAAGATTGTGGTGAAATTTCCGAATATGCGGGCGCATCCGGATTATTTAGAGATTGTTAAAGTAGTTATGGGGGTGCGAGAGCTGTTTTATGGTACCGATATTGATGGTTCTTTAGCGAGATTTTTGGTATGTGATCTGGATAAAGGGTGTGTTGTATCTGATTATACTGAGGGCTTGAGTTTGACTGAGATAATGAGAGGACATGATATGCGAAATCGTGAGGTTTGTGAAATTGTTGATTTTTGCAAGGATTTGGTTGTGAGAGCGCTTTGGATTGTAACTGAGATGAATGCTCAAGGTGTTATTCATCGTGATTTTAAGCCTGATAATCTGATTTGTAAGAATTTGTTTGGAGATGATTTGGTTTTAATTGATTTAGATTTTATGGCTTTGTCTCACTCTAAACGTTCTTGGAATTGTGATGGTACATCTAAATATCAATCTTTGGGTGTTATTGAGGGGCAAAATTTTGCGGCGGGACGTGATATGTATGCTTTAGCGATGACATGTTTGGAGATGTTGGAATCTTTTTTAAGGTTGCGTTGTTGCCGGATGACGATGCGGAGTTTCTTGCATATAAGTTGGCAAATATGAATATGCAGCAGTTTTTGAATCGTATGAATCGGGAAATTCAACCTAAAGCAGGTGATTATTGGCCTCAAATTGCCGGTTTGATGAGTTGGTGTGTCGAAGTGATTAGTGTAGATGGTGGTAAGCCATTTGTAGGCAATTTGGAAAATAATATTAAGATAATTGATTGGATGCCCAATTTAACGCAAGTATAAATTTGTGCATTAAAAAAAAAGAGGTTGCGCACACCTCTTTTTTTGTTTTTTGCGATAAATCGCTGATTAACGTTCGTCGTTTTTAGGACGAGCAACGCTAACGAAGATTTTACGACCGTCTAGTTCAGTTTCGTTTAGACCTTCTACCGCTTTAGCTGCGTCTTCTTCATTTGCGAAGGTAACGAAACCGAAGCCTTTTGAGCGACCACTGAATTTGTCTTTGATAATGATTGCTTCTGTAACTTCACCATAAGCGGCGAAGAGATCTCGCAATTGTTCGTCAGTAACATTCCAAGAAATGCTGCCGATAAATAATTTATTGTCCATATTTGAAAATTATTGATAAGGATAACGCGTACTTTCTAACTAATGTTACCCTCATCAAACTGTGCACATTTGAATGAAAGTGGAAACACTATTATTTCGTACATTGTTAATATAGCATAGGTTATCTTTTTGTACAATATGTTTAATTATTTGCAGAATAAAAAAGAGTGAGTATCCTTAGATTACGCTAATTATAGTGGTTATGTTGCATTTGACTCCCGGAAAAAATTGTTGGAAAACTGTTGATGCCGATCGTGGAGCGGTGTTGGTTGATGCAGAGATTTATTTTGCCAATTTTGTGAAAGCCGTAAAACAAGCTAAAAAGGCGATATATGTTTTGGGTTGGGATTTTGATACACGAATTAAGCTAATTCGTGGAAAAAATAAGAGTTTGAGTATGGCGAAATTGTTGCGTGATGCTGTTAAAAAAAATCCAGAGTTACAAATTTATATTTTGGCATGGGATTTTTATTCAATTTTTGCATGGGAAAGGGAAATGCTTACAAAAATTAAGGTTGGTTGGTTAAATTTGCAGAATATTCATTTTTATTTGGATAATGATCATCCAATTGCGGCTTCGCACCACCAAAAAGTTGTGGTTATTGATGACCAAGTGGCTTTTAGTGGTGGCTTGGACTTATGTGAGCTGAGATGGGATACGCATGCCCATAAAGTGGGTGACCCGTTGCGAATTACAGCAAATAGGAAAAAATATGAACCGCATCATGATGTGCAAATTATGTTAGAAGGCGAACCGGCAAGGCAATTAGGTAATTTGGCGAGAACGAGATGGAAACGGTTTAAGCGAAGAGATTTGATTGTACCGGTTGTGCCAAAGGATAATCGGTTTGATGATTTGGATTGGCAGTTTGGGCAAACAAAGGTCGCGATTGCCAGAACAGAGCCAGAATATAGAGGACGACATGAGGTTAGGGAAGTGGAGCGTTTGTATATTGATATGATTAATGAAGCTAAAGATTATATTTATATTGAAAACCAGTATTTATCTGCAAAAGCTGTGCAAAAGGCGTTAATAAGTTCTTTGGAAAAAGAGCAAGGACCGGAGGTTGTAGTTGTTTTACCGGGGAAATCGGTTGGAATTTTTGTTGTACAAGCCATGGATGTGTTGCGAGATGAAATGATTATCCATCTTTATGCAGCGGATAAATATAAGAGGTTAGGTATGTATTTTGCGTTGGCTGATGATGAAAAGACGAATATTATTATTCATAGCAAGGTGATGATAGTGGATGATTGTTTGTTAAGAATTGGGTCATCTAATAAAGCTAGTCGGTCGATGGCGTTGGATACGGAGTGCGATATTTTGGTGGATGGCCGTGATCGACAGACAATGGCGGAATATATTAATTGGTATTATAGATGGTCGATTGCTCATTTGTTGGGAGTTGATGTGAGTGTGGTCCCGACTAAGGATATGAATGCTTTTATTAGAGGGAAACAGTTTGGTAAACATTTGAGGGAGTTTAAAGTTGGGGAGGTCGCCGCGTATTATTTTTCTTTAGATGAAGCAGAGTTTTTGGACTTGGAGCGGCCTTTAAGTATAGATAAGTATATTGATAAATTTGCTATAGAATTGGTAAAAATGAGAAATGATGTTTGGCGCATGGGATGGTTGATTGGGGGAATTATGATTGGCGGAATTATTTTTGGTTTTGGAGGGGCTTATTTGATTAGTCCGATTGCCATTATTTTGATTTTTGCATTGGCTGGTGTGTTGATGGTGCCACTTAACTTTTTAGTATTGGCATCTGCAACAATTTTTGGGTCAATGGATGCTTATTTGTATTTGATTTTGGGGGCATTGATTAGCTCAATTGCGACTTATGTAATTGGTTTTGTGCTTGGGCGTAAGGTGGTTAGTAAGTTATTGAGTAGTACCTTTAGAAAAGTGGCATATTTGTTGGAGCAAGGCGGCTTGTTTTCGGTTTTGGTGACCCGCATTGTGCCGGTTGCGCCATTTGCTTTTGTGAATTTGGTGGCGGGAGCTTTTAAAATTAATGTTAAGACTTTTTTGGCAGGAACTTTATTTGGTATTTTGCCTGGTACAGCAGTTTTGTATTTGTTTCAGAGTAGTTTGATGGTGGCTTTAAGGAATCCATCGTTTGGTAATATTAGTTGGTTTGCGAGTACAGTTGTGTTATTGGTATTGGCGATTTTCTTTTTAAAGCGACGTCTCGCAAAATCAAAATAAATATGATTCTGGTGATATGAATAATTTAAGCCGGCAGAAGGCTCAGTTGGCAAAGCAATTAGTGTATTCTTCGGATCCACAAAGAGATGAGGTTGTTGTTGTGGCAGTGTCTGAGTACGGGAGAGATATTGCTGAAATGGTAATGGCGGAATGTGAAGTGCGAGGGGCTAAGGTTTTTTTGGATACAAATGCTTTTTATGAGAATCCTAGAATAATTAATGACATGTCTTTGGATAAATTAGATGAGTTTGCAAAGGAAAAATTAGAAAAGTACGAAGGGGCGAAAAAAACAATTAAGATTTTAAATAATACTGATCCTAAGTTGACGCAGTTGATTGATATGGAAAGATGGACTTATTGGCAAAAGCTAATTAGGCCTTTGCAGAAGCGAATTATGAATGGAGATTTGTTTTATACTCTAACGGTTTTGCCGACGGTCATTGATGCAGAATTGGATGGAGTGGATTTTGATGAGTATGTACAATTGTTTTTTGAATTGTGTAATCAGCCTTGGAAACAGATTGAAATTGCTCAAGATCGGCTGATTGAAGGTTTTGATAAGGCTCGGCAGGTGCGGATTACAAATAATGATGGTACGGATGTAACTTTTGAGATTGATGGTTTTACGTTTGTGAACAGTGTGGTTGCCAAAAATATTCCCGGTGCCGAAATTTTTAGTGCGCCAAACAGGACAGGGGTTAATGGGCGGATTGTGGCAAAGGGGAAGTTTCAGGAAGGTAGTAGTGGGGTAATTGAGGATATTACTTTGGAGTTTAAGGATGGTCGCATTGTTGATTTTGCAGCTGCTAGAGGACAAGGCGATTTAAGTGATTTGATTACCGTGGACGATTTATTAGGTGAAGGAACGAGGTATTTGGGGGAGTTGGGTATTGGTACAAATCCACACTTGCGTCAGCATGTGATTAATGGCTTATTGGTCGAGAAAATTGGCGGTAGTTTTCATGTTGCATTAGGTAATGCCTATCAATATACAGAATATTGTGGACGGAAAGTTAATTTAGATAATGGTAATCGTAGTACAACAGGTGTGCATTGGGACTTAACAACCATGTTGCGTGATAAAGAAGGACGTATGTATTTGGATGATAAGGTTGTGCAAGCTAATGGTGATTGGTTAGGCGAAGAGTTTGAAGTTTTAAATAAAGGTTGGGGAGCGGTTAGTCAAAATGAGCAACCGGATTGGTGGCAAACAAAGTTTGAGCACGGATATAACTAAAAAACCGACTAATTGATTAATCGGTTTTAATATTGAAGTGTGAGTGAATTAACTCTTGTTCTTTTGATCTTTTGCAGTTGGGACTACACGTGCGCGGCAGGCTTTACAGTATTTTGGGAAATTAAAGTCGTTTACTGTGGCTTGGCTTTTAAGGTAGTCAAATGTGCCGATAGCGAGATTGCAATCTGGACAAAAGTGTCGAGCGAATTGTTTCTTTCCGTGAGCCATATTGGTAATTATTAGTAACTGATCAGTTTAAGGCTTCGCTAGCTTAAGAAAAAGTTGTGGTTTTGGCAAGAGGAAATTTCTAGCCGAACCAACTTTTAGCTTTTTCTTTAACTTTACTCCAGAATCCTTTGGCTTTTGGAATGGCTGGGGGTGTGGAGGCTTGTGTAATTTCATCCATTCTGGCTGTTGCATCAAAGGTGTTCCATTCTTCATCTGTTTCTGCTGTTGTTGTTGTGTTTTCTGTGGCTAGATTGAGGGGTGTACTTGCGATAGTATCTTGAATTTCTTGTTCTGTTTGCGCGAAAATATTTTCAATTGGGGAGACTGGGTCAATATTGATATCGAACCATCCTGCGTCTGTTTCGATGCTTGTATCTTGGGAAATTTCTTTTGATGTGGCTTTGTGTTGTTTTTGCTGGATTGCTTCAATTTGTTCGTCGGTTTGAGGTATGGCTAGTGGGAAGTCTTCGTTGTTTTTTACTTCTTCTATTAAATCGATAATCAATTGGGGTAAGTTTAGTGTGTCTCGTTCTTCAAATTGTTTAATTAGTGCTGGCATTGAGTTTAAATCGACGCTGGCAAATTGCTCTATGTTGGCTTCGGCAATGATTTTTAGGAAGTTGGCAAAGCTTTGTGTGCCTTTAAAAATGCTGGGGTGGCGGTAGAGTTTACCAAGTTGTAGGGCGGTTAGACCATATGTTTCTTTAAGTGCGGGTATGAGCCCTTTGTGGGCGATGGTTAGTGTGTGGGTGTCTTCGATTGTGAAAGATGGGTCGTTATTGATTTGAGCCGTTGGTGGGATTGTAGTATCTGCTTCTGCGAGTGTGAAAGAGATGTCGTCGACTGGAGGTGTTGGTGGGGTGATTTCTATGTTTTTGTCGATTGTGGCATTTGTGTAACTGTTGGCGGGAGTTGAGGGGAGAGGTGTTTTATCTGTTGTTGTCATTGGTACGGTCTCTTCTGGAATACATTGATTAACCGTGCTAGTTACTATGGCCGTAAACGCAGCTATGCCAATGGCGGCTGTTATTTTCCCAATATGTGAGGATTTTTTGGGAGTTCTAATGGAGTGTAGTTGTTGCGATCTAAGTGCTTTAAGTGTTTCTAGTAAGGCTGTTAATTCAGAATGTCTTTTTTTGTTACGTTGGATTTTTGCTCTGTTGATAATTTTTATACCCCTCTCAATTGCTTCTCTAGCACCACTTCTATCGCCAATTGCCAAACATCGTTGTGCAATACTAATATTAGTAGAAACTGCGCGTAATGTTAGTTCAATATTTGGTAATGCATGATGCATGACCCCTGTTGTTGGGGATTGGTATAGAATCCCCATTGCTATGCTCTTTTCTGTGCTTTCGATAGCTTTTTCATCTCCCATGATTTGGGACAATAGATCGTGAAAAAATTGGTTAGCAGCGTTTATATCAGGTAATGCGCTTGTGATGCCGAGATATAAATGTCTGAGATCGGAATTGGTGGGATTGTCTTGTTGGAGTAATATTGCAACCAGTTGAGCTTCTGGAGTGTGGTTTATTTGGTTTGGATTCTTTGTATTTGCAGCGATGACACCTAATTGTTTCATAACAAGAGGGCGTAATTCTTCTAGAAGATATTCTAGAATTGCGTTGAAACTTTCAGTGTTATAATCCTGAGGGTTAATTGATTCGAGACATGTTAGAATGATTTTCTGTATTTCAGGAGCTTCTGCGTAGTTCGTGAAATCGTCATTAATAAGTTGTGTAATTATCCTAAATGCGTGAACAGCATTTGTATCTTTGAAGTGATATATAATCCTACTTGTTGCGTTTTCAAGAGTCGTGTAGGTCTTAGGTTGTATTATCTCTTCCTGCGGTCTGTTGTTTAGTGAATTCATAGTAAGTTTAATTAGCGTTGTTATTGTAGTTCTTTTACCCTTCCTGTCAATAGCGAGCGGGCTTTAATGATTTTCTTATTGAAGGCAAATTGGTAGCATATCTTTATGCTGATTTATAAGTTATTACAAAAATCGAAGGTACAGGTGCAAAAGGTGGCATTTAGGGCGTATGTTTCGCAATTGACGATGGGGGTTTTGTTGGCTTTGTTCCCTGCTGTTTTGGTTTTGATGACATTAATTGGGTTTTGGTTTGATGCGAATCAGATTTTGACTCAAAGCTTTGAGACGCTTGCGGTCATTGTACCAGGAGCAGTTTTAGAATTAATAAAATCGAACATTTTAAATGTTTTGGATGGGGAATCGGTGGCGGTTTTTAGTATTGGGTTTGTTATTTTGCTTTATACGATTGAGTCTTTGCCAAGGCAGGTAATGAATATTATGAATTCGATTTATGATGTAAAGGAGACTAGGTCGTTTTGGCGGCGGGTTTTGATGTCATTTTTGTTGTTGGCGGGAGGGCTTGTGATTGGGCTAGCGATTGTGCAGTTAATTTTTATTACGGATAATTTGGTGAATTTGGTGCAGCAGACTTTTGGTGTTTATATTATTAATTTTAAGGTTTTGTTTTGGCGTTGGCCGCTTGCAATGGCGGTTATGTTTTTGTTTGTTTATTTTTCTTATCTATTTATTCCAAATTTGAGAAAAACGCATTGGCGATATCAATTTGTTGGTGCTTTATTTTTTGTTGTGGGGTGGCTGATTATGAGCTTATTGTTTAATTTGTATGTTAGTAATTTTGCTGATTATAATAAGACTTATGGGGTGTTGGGAGCAATTATTATGGTGTTGTTTTATCTTAAATTAAATGCGTATTTATATTTGTTGGGTGGTGTGCTTAATTCGCGGCTAGTCATTTTAAAAGAGCCTAAGGGGTAGGTGGTTGAATTTTGCAGAAAGTTGTGTTAATATATTGGGATAGTTTTTATTATAAACAAATGTCAGACGATCCGATTTATGATCATCATGTTGCTTACGACGATGACGATACTGAGGTTATTGAAGATGGCGACGGGATGGATGATGCCGCTGATGATGGCGTGATTCCTATTGATATGACTTATATGTTGGAATCTAATGTAGAAGATTTGGATAGTGCGGATCGTGCTTTGTTGGCTGAGTTGGACGAGTTTTTTTAGGCTTTTGGTTTTACTTTGGGGAGATACCGGAAGAGGATTTTTAGAACAACGAATAAGGTGAGGGCTAGAATGATAAAGTCTAGTAGTTGAGTTAAAAATAAACCATATTTTATGATTGGGGCACCACTGGCATCGGCTTCGGCTAGGGTGGTGTAGGTGTGGCCATTTAGATTTATGTAAAGTTCGGAAAAATCGACGTTGCCAATTAAGTTGCCAATGGTTGGCATGATAATGTTGTCTACAAGCGATTTAACGATGTTGTTGAAGCCGGTACCAATGACGATTCCAACAGCTAAATCGATCATATTTCCTTTAAAGGCGAAGTCGCGGAAGCTGCTCCAAAAATCTTTGGCTTTTTGAGTTGGGACTTTTAGCATTGGATGATGATATTACGTTGGATTGATTAGCTGGTGAACTAGGCTTTGCCTAATGTTTTTTCGCCTTTGTTCCAGTTGGCGGGGCATAAATCGCCGGTTTGGAGGGCTTTAACTGTGCGTAGAAGCTCTTGGGCATTGCGACCAACGTTAAGGTTGTGAATTGTGTATGCTTGTAAATAGCCGTCCGGATCAATAATAAAGGCGCCGCGGAGGCTCATGCCGTCCGGATGAAGGACGTTATATTGGTAAGATAGTTCGCAATTTAGGTCGGACAGTAGGGGGAAACCGAGGGCATCAATTTTGGCGTCTTTTTCGGACCAAGCTTGGTGTGCATAAACGGAATCTACCGATACACCTAAAATTTGACAGTTGGCTTCTTCAAACTGTTCACGGTTGGCACCAAGTTCGTATAGTTCGGTTGGGCAGACAAAAGTGAAATCTAGAGGGTAGAAGAAAAGTAGTACCCATTTACCTTTATAGTCGGAAAGAGAGATTTTTTTGTCAGTTGCTTTGTTAAAGTAGGCGGGAATAGTAAAGTCGGGGGCCATTGCGCCAATTGCGAGATTGTCTTGATGATCGTTATGATCGTGGTTGCAGTCACACATAGTGAGTTTTGTTAATGATTATTTACAGAAGGAGGTTAACAAGTTTTTTTGCGCTTGGCTAGCTGGATATTACTAATGTTTTGTGGTATAATTTTCGGATAAGTTAATTTTTATGTATGCGTAATTCATTATTTGTTGAAAGTAGGTTGGTGTTATTTAAGGCACCTGATGAGAATAAGGGGTTTTTGCATGAGCAGCAGGAGCAAATGGGGTCTTTTGAGCGAGATGGTAAGTTTATGGCTGAATATGTTCAACCTATTATTAAAATTAGTACCTATGCGGGCGCGGGTAAATGGCCAGAAGCTTGGGCGGTTTTTTATGACACTTTTTTAAAAGATGGTAAAGCGAGAGGTAATACACGGAAATATATTGATTTAGCTGCTAAAAAATGGAATATCTTACCGAAACTTGCAGGAATTCCTGTTGCAGGAACTTTTTTTAAGCCACCAAATTATTTTTTGAATAAAGGAGCTGATCTTGCAAATTGGGCATTAGATAAAATGACGGGAGTTGATGGCGATAAGATGTTTGATGGTGCTAGTCGAGAATGGAGTAAGTTGCCACCGGAGATGCAAGCGGCTTTTAGGGATACTGCAGATCAAATGGCAGTTGATGCAGGAATTGATACTGTGAGAGGAGGTACAAGAGCGAAGATGGAGGGGTTGTGGAAGAGATTTGGGGCAGAGCGTGGGAAGGTGTAAATGGCCAACTCAACAAGATTTGACAATATGTGGCTTTCGTGATTTAATTGTGTCTAACTTTTATTTAGTAATCATGGAGCAGCGAAATTTCACAATACTGCCAATTTTAACTGCTGCTACATTAGCTGTAGGAGCGGGTGCTTGTGTTGAGGATGTGAGTGGTGGTGGGACAGTTACTGTTTACGAAGGGGCAGATGTGGGAGTTGATGCGAGTGATTTTCCAGAATTGAATGGGCAGCCGTTGACGCCTGCAGAAATTTGTGCGGATTTGGCCGGTGCAGTCAAGTTAGCTGTTTTCTTATTGATAAATGGTCGTGTAGTAGGTGAAAATGTGGTAATGCGGGTGGGGGATGAAGCAATTATTACTCCACTTGTGTGCGAGACAGGTGGTATTAGCAATCAGCAAGGAAGATGGAGTTTGTCGGGATTATTGGGAACCGTTATTGAGTTTAAGCTTTTATCTGGTGGTGCTGTTGGGGTTATTGCTAGTGGACCTGGTTGGGCTAGTGTTGGTTATAATGTTGAAGAGGGGAAGGGTGTAGTGGGGAAGGTTGTGGAGATTGTGGTGGAGTAGTGACTATTATTGCGAAGAGAGTAATATTGTTGTATATATAATTTAAGGATTGTAATTGTGGCAAAGACAATTGACATAGAATCGTATTTGGAACGAAGGTGGCAGGTACCCCGTATTTTAGACAGTAGTTCTGAAAAGAGCTAAAATCTAAAATATAATAAAATACATATGAGCCACAAAATACCAATAGAAGTGCGAAATTTAGTTATGGAACGTATTAA
>Ga0100377_1000681_pt1 | contig 29114 bp, 21 predicted proteins | sample CryGeymeta201501_FD_83664 | JGI IMG/M metagenome (GOLD analysis project Ga0100377, IMG submission 83664) | Groundwater microbial communities from Crystal Geyser aquifers in Utah, USA - Crystal Geyser metaG 2015-01 | ecosystem: Environmental > Aquatic > Deep subsurface > Groundwater | place: USA...
GTACCTCTGCGATTAATTTTCTCTGTGGTCTCTGCGGTTATTTATTTTTATGCGTATTATGATAATCATTCAACCATTCTCTCATTATTACACCAACCAATAATACTAATTCATACTTTTGCAATCTTAAAAAACTAATCATAAAATGGCTAATGTTAGCGGAAAAGCGTTCGATTATTCTTTGTTTAAAAGAATAATGACTTATGTAAATCCTTACCAAAGGATGTTTTACATTACCGCTATTTTAAGTGTTGTACTCGCTATTATTGCCTTAGTTCGTCCACTTTTAATTCAATACACAATTGATAATTACATTAAGGCTTTGGATGAAAAAGGTTTGTATTGGATGACCATTTTATTGATTGGATTTTTAATTCTAGAAACTATTTTTCAATACTTTTTTACACTCTTAGGAAATCTGTTGGGACAAAATGTAATTAAGGATTTAAGAAATCAAACCTTTGAGCATGTTGTTAATTTTAAACTCAACTACTTCGATAAAACACCTATTGGACAATTGGTAACCCGAACAGTTTCAGACATAGAAACTATTGCCGAAATGTTTTCGGATGGAATTTTAAATATTATTGGCGACTTATTAAAAATCTTTGCTGTACTTATCTGTATGTTTTACATCAATTGGGATTTAGCGTTAATTACGCTTATTCCAATGCCCATCCTTTTTATTGCTACTTCTATTTTTAAAAAAGCAATAAAAAAAGCTTTCAAAGACGTTAGAGAACAAGTATCCCGATTAAATACTTTCGTTCAAGAACACATTACGGGAATGTCCATCGTTCAAATTTTTAATAGAGAAGAAGTTGAAATGGCAGCCTTTTCGGAAATTAATAAAAAACATCGTGCAGCACACATCAGAACAGTGTGGGCTTATTCCATCTTTTTTCCAGTAGTCGAAATTTTATCTGCCATGTCGTTAGCCTTTATGGTTTGGTATGGATTTAATGAAGTGGCATTAAAATATGCCACAGCAGGAGAAATATTTTCATTTACCTTTTTTATCTATATGCTTTATAAACCTATTCGACAATTGGCTGACCGGTTTAACTCACTACAAATGGGAATGGTAAGTTCTGAACGTGTTTTCAAAGTGCTCGACACTATTTCTACAACAGAAAATAAAGGACACCAAAGCACTCAACATTTAAAAGGAAATATCGAATTCAAAAATGTTTCCTTTGCCTACATTAATGAAGATTGGGTGCTAAAAAATATTTCTTTTAAAATTAACAAAGGAGAAAGTATTGCATTGGTTGGTGCAACAGGAGCAGGAAAATCTTCCATCATTAATTTATTAGGCAGGTATTATGAAATCAATAAAGGAGAAATACTTATTGATAACATCAATATTGATGATATCGACCTTCCAGAATTGAGAAAAATGATGTCTATTGTTTTGCAAGATGTTTTTCTTTTTTCAGATACCATTTTAAATAATATCACTTTATACAGCACTACTATTTCTGAAGAAACAGTAATTAAAGCTGCTAAAAAAATTGGTGCTCACGATTTTATTTCTCAATTACCACTAGGTTATCAGTACGATGTAAAAGAAAGAGGAGCAATGTTGTCTGTTGGTCAACGACAATTAATTTCTTTTATTCGAGCTTATGTTCACCAACCCGAAATATTAATTTTAGATGAAGCCACTTCATCTATTGATAGTGAATCTGAAGAACTCATTAAACACGCAACCAATGTGTTAACCAAAAACAGAACTTCAATTATTGTTGCTCACCGTTTATCTACCATAAAAAATGTAGATAGAATATTAGTTATCGATAAAGGTGAAATTGTTGAAGAAGGAAGCCATCAAGAATTACTTAAAAAGAATGGTTTTTATAAAAAATTGTACGATTATCAATTTGTAAGTCAAAACGAATAATACAATATATTTAAAGATTAAACGTAAATGAATTATTAATTTTACATTTCATGCAAAAAATAGTAGGCATATTTTTACTGATTACCGTAGTAGTTTTTAGTTTTTCCTGCCGGAAAGATACTATTTCTACCGATTCATCGGATATGCTTAGTTTTTCTAATGACACCATACTTTTTGATACTGTATTTACTACCATGGGTTCCACCACTCAAAAGCTAAAATTGTATAACAACAGTAGTAATACAATTATCATTTCTAGTATTTATGTTGAACAAGGTACCAACTCACAATTTAGAATAAATGTAGATGGTGTTTCGGGTAATATTCACAGCAATGTTGAGATTGAAGAACACGATAGTTTATTTATTTTTGCCGAAGTAACCATAGACCCCAACAACATTCTTTCACCTTTTGTGGTTACTGATAAAATTAATTTCGTCACCAATGGAAATCATCAAAGTGTGCAATTGGTTGCTTGGGGTCAAAATGCCCATTATTATGTTGCCAATCAAACTGCAAATGGAGTGCCTATTGTTTATTTAGACAGAGGAACTTCGCCCGGACCATTAGATTCTACTTGGATAAATGACAAACCTTATGTGATTTATGGTGGTTATTTAACCTTGGATGGTGATGACAAACTAACTATTGAGGCTGGTGTTCGAGTGCATTTACATAATAATTCTGGAATTTGGGTGTATGAAAATGGCAACATTCGAGTTAATGGAACTAAAACCGACAAAGTAACTTTTCAAGGAACAAGACTGGAATATGCTTGGCAAGATGTACCTGGACAATGGGATAGAATATGGATTAACGAAGGGCTTAGTGATAATGTTTTTAATTATGCCATCATTAAAAATGGTTTTATTGGAATACAAGCAGAGACTAATCCTTTTAACCCTAGTGCACCAACAAGTACGAACACTTTACGATTAAACAATTGTGAAATACATAATAATTCGGCAGTTGGTATTTTAGCTACAAACTATCAAATATCTGACACCAATTCGGTAATTTCCAATTCAGGTCAATTTAATTTGTTAGTAAAAGGTGGCGGTGATTATCGATTTAATCATACCACTATTGCCAACTATTGGGGTGGAGGAAATAGACAAACTCCTGCTGTTTACTTACAAAATTATTATACGGACGCTACTGGTGCAACACAAGTTAGAGATATTAATGCCGCCAATTTTTACAACTGTATCATACATGGTGATAAAGATGTGGAGTTTGATAAAGATGAACTAGCTCCGGGAACCATTAATTTCCTTTTTGACCATTGCATTCTAAAAACGACCAACAGTACAGCAGGAGCAAATTACATCAGTTTAATTGTAAACCCAACAGCAACTATTTTTGTAGATAAAACATTGCATAATTACCATTTAGATGATTCTTCGTCTGCAATTGGTACAGGTGTTTATATAGGAGTGAATTCAGATCACGATGGAAATCCCAGAGACCCTATTAACCCAGATTTAGGAGCTTACGAATATTAAAATTTATCTAAACCGAACGCTGTGTCCTCTAGTTGCGTTAGCACTCAAATCCATTTTATAGCCTAACATGACTTCAAAACCACCGTTTCCACTAGATGCAGTAGATAGTTCGGATAAATTAAAGTCATAACTAAAGGCTAATTCAACACCATTCCATCCTAATCTACTTACTACATAAGCAGCATCTCCCCATCTCATATAAGGTCCTAATGTAACATACATTGAATTATGATAGTTGGTAAACTTTGAACTTTGTCGTAATGCATACTTCGCTTCTATTCCAACATCAAAATACTGATTAGCACCTTGTTTTACAAAAACAAAATTTGGTAAAACAGAAAATGGACTTCCAGTAACTGATGCATTACTTGTTCCAGAACCAATTTCAGCTCCTCCATGAAAAGTGTATTTTTTAATCAATGGACTTGTTCCATTAAAAGCAACATCGGGTGAATTTAAATGGTACAAAGAAAATCCTGCAAAATACCTCGAAAAATCAGTTGGAGCAAAATACCAATGAATACCAGTTGCCATGTCAAAAGCACTAATTGCAGTTCCTCCAACTTTATCAACTGTTGCTACATCTTGGTCAAAAGTTGCACCATTCCACTGCTCGTCCCAAGTTAAACTACCATAACTCATGCTTCTTTGAACCATACCTCCTTGAAATCCAACCGATAAAAAATGATTGTTATTCCCTCCGCTAATATCTAAATGATACGCCAACGCCAAGCCATAATTCATAGTTGACATCTTTGAAACTCCTGCATCATCTTTAAAGAAATTAATACCCAACCCAAACATTCCACCTTTCATTTTCTTCAACACAGGAAAATCTACAGATGCCGCCATAGTAACAAAAGGTTCGCTAATCGAACCCCATTGACTTCTATAATTCATTATCGCTCTTAAATCGCCATTATAAATCCCAGCATTAGCAGGGTTAAGTGTTAAAGGCGATGAAAAAAATTGAGAAAAATGAACATCTTGTTGTGCAAACAAGTTAACTGTTGAAATAACAATTAACAGTATGCTATATTTTATCTTTTTCATATGTGGATATTTATTTTATTAAAGCGGTCATATGTAATTACGCCAGTTAGTATTCATCTCTCCCGATAACTATCGGGAATGTGCTTCCACACGGCTATTTCATATTCTAATTTCTTTTAATATTATCTTACTAAAGTTACATTTCCTTTCAATTGTTTAGTGCTACCATCAATAAAAGTAACATTCAAATAATAAACAAAAACACCAGGATTCAATTCTTTTCCATTGTGAGTACCATTCCACCCTTCTTCGATATCTGTTGTTTGAAAAACTTGTTGTCCATATCTGTTATAAATGGTAAAATTCATTGATTTTATTACAATAGTGCCTTTTACCCATAAGAAATCGTTGCTTCCATCACCATTTGGAGAAAATGCACTTGGAACACCAATATTTAAAGCAATATCAACATTAACAGTTATGGTGTCTTTTACCTGGCATCCATAAATATCTGTATAAGTAATGATGTATGAATTGGTTGCTAAAGGTTGTATGACTGTAGAATTTTGACAGATAGCACAACTTAAATCGGTAGTTGGATTCCAATTAAAAACGCCGCCTGTTGTTGGTAAGCTATTGCCTGCTGTATCAGTAACTACTGAAAAAAGATAAGCATTTGTACCAATGGTAATAGAAGTGTCCATTCCTGCATTTACAACTGGTAATTCATGTACGGTTACTATTGTTGAAGCATTAGAACTTCCATTAGCATTACTTACCGATAAGGTAACATTAAATGTTCCTGTGGTATCATTCCAACAAACTGTACCAGGATTTAATGCAGTAGAAGAACTTGGTGTTCCTCCAGGAAAAGTCCAATTAATGGTTGTTGGAGTTCCTCCAGAGCCACCATTGTAAGTAAAATCTATACAATTGTTGATACAAATATCACCATCAACATCATCCATTGTTATACCCGCAGTTGGAGCAGTACAAACATTAACTGTAATTAAATTAGCCATATATAAACTATCCGTTCCATATTGATTAGAAACTGTTAATGAAACATTGTATGTTCCAGTTGTAGGATAGCAGATTGTCCCCGGATTAACACCAGAAGCAGTAGAAGGAGTGCCTCCAGGAAAATACCATGACCAAGCAGTCGGAGAACCTGTACTTAAGTTGGTAAACGTAATACAATCTGCTTCGCACAAAGTGGTTTGTGAAGCTGAAAAGTTGGCTGTTGGAGAGCAATCATTCACCGTAATCGTACTGGAAGTAGTATCAAAAGAAGAACCATTGTAAACGATTAACTCAATGATATAAGTTCCAGGATTGTTGTAAAAAACAGTATGTGGTCCTTGGTTAATGGCTGAAGGAGGAGAAACACCACCAACACCAGTAGAATCAAAATTCCAAGCCCAAATGGTAACACCCGCAGAAGAAGCATCGGTAAAAACAATTGAATCTCCTGCACAGATTATCGAACTACTCATGTTAAATGCAGCATTAACAGTGGTACAAGTAATCACATTTACAACTATAGTGGTATCATCAACTCCATTGGCATCCGTAATTGAAAGATTGATATTATAAGTTCCAGGAGAAGCAAAAGAAATATTGTGTGGGCCTTGTGTGTTGGCTGTTGCAGGAATACCACCAGGGAAAGTCCAACTCCAAGCACTAATACCTGTTCCAGTGCTATTATCAGTAAACAAAATATTACCTCCAGCACAAATGGTTAAAGAATCGGGGATAAAACTAGCAGTAGGAGAACTACAGTTATTAACAGTTATGGTTATTTGATCGGTGTTTTCACATCCATTTACATCAGTTCCAGTTACTGTATAGGTTAACGTAGCTACTGCAGGGAAAGGGACCCCATTAACAGCTCCATTATCCCAAGTATAAGAACTTGCTCCACCTCCAGTTAAGGTAACCATATCGCCATTACAAACTGTTGTAGTCGGTGCTGCATTTGCTACTACATTTGGTAAAGGGTTAACGGTAATAAAATTGGGCATTATTAGCGTATCTAAAATCAGTCCATCAAAAACGACCAAAGCAACATCAAAAGTACCTGGTGTATTGTAACATATATTCGTAGGGTTTTGAACAGTAGAATTTAGTGTAGCTGCTCCAGTAAACTGCCAACCCCAAGCAATGGGAGAACCAGTACTTAAATCATTAAAATTAATACAATCACCAACACATAAAGTAGTGTCTGACGAACCAAAAATTGCCGTTGGACCAGCTATGAAAGGTGTTGACAGAGTAATATCATCAACAGCAAAAGAAGGATCCGTACCAACATTATCATCATTGTTTACCCATCTAAAACCTATTTTAACAGATGGATTATTATTAGCTGATACAGGAAGAATTTGTGAATAAGCCGTCCATATTCCTTGAGGATTACAGGTAAGAGCTGTTTTTGCTAAATCAATAAGTTGTGCCCAAATAACTCCGTCAAAATACCACAATGTCGCATTGTCAATAGCAAGTTGTCCATTTTCTATATAATTAAAATTTATGGTAATATTTGATTGTCCAGCACAATTAATTGTAGGAGATTCAGCCCTAATATCTGTTTCAGGAAACCAAAAGCCTAAACCACCAGCTAAATAACTGGCTCCATTATCACCCAACACAGAAGCATTAGAACCAATATGTAAAGAAGGATCTGTAGCACCACAAACGCTACCGCAAGCTCCTGCATTATTTCCACATTCTGCTCCACTCACATACCAAACATTAGGATCTGCCCCATTTATACCAGTATTGGTAACAGTCCAAGCTCCGTTAGAACCAACATAAGTTGTAGCAACACATGAAGATGCACATGCATTCTGAAAGTTTTCAGTCCAGAAAATTTGAGCATTGATAGTATTAAAAAAGAAGAGTGAAAGCAGAAAAATAAGTGTACGTATTTTCATAACTAATAATTTTTAATAAAAGTAGTTAAATTTTAATTTCATTACTATCAATAAAAGTATATTTTATCAGTTCTATCCAACAATAATTATCGTTATATTTATGGTCTAATTCTTTATAAAATTTTTGCTTTTATGATCAATAACCAACTTATTGCATTAATCAATTCTCTTACAAAAAGTGAAAAAAGGTACTTTAAAATTAATGCATCTTTGATTAAGACGAATAAAATGCAATTAAGGATGTTTGATCTTCTTGAAAAAAATAAAATTTCTTCTTCTGACAGGGTTATAAAACTACTTAAAATTTCAAAAAAAACAAATTTAACTGTAATAGAATCGAGACTGCAATCATTAATATTAAAGCACTTAAGAGGATTTCATTCAAATAGTTCACAAGGAATTGAGTTGAATAATTTACTAGTTGAAATAGAAATTCTTTACAACAAAAGATTATTCAAAAATTGTGCTAAATTAATTTTAAAAGCAAAAAAAATAGCAACTAAATATGAGCATCATTTAGCTTTATTAACGATATTAAAATGGGAATCTTATATCGAAAAGGAACAAGGAAAATATTTATTAAAATCTCAAACTAATCTTAAAGAAATTCTTAAAAAAGAAGGAGAATTACTAACTGATTATTCAAAATTAATTCAGTTCAAGCATCATACTTTTAATCTTTTATTACTCTCAAAAAATAAAATTGTTGATGATTTAGATAAGGAAATAAAAGATTACGATAAATTAATAACTGATAAGTTTTTCGATATTACGCCATCATCATCTTTTGATGAAAAGATATTTTTACTCAATTTTAGAGGAATGTATTACATGAGTAAAGCCAACTTTAACAAGTGTCATCAACAATACCTCCTATTAATTAATGAAATTGAAAATTCCGACAGAAAAAACATTCTTATTAGCAACGAGTATTTCTTTGCGTTAAATAACTTATTGTTATTACAAGTAATGAATAACAATTTTGATAATTATAACGAAACCTTGACTAAAATATACCTGCAATTTGAAAATATTTCCGCCTACAATTCATTATTATTTAATGTAACCCAATGCTATGAATTAGGTATTTATTGCGAAATTGGCGATGTAGAAAAAGGGCTGAAACTTATTCCTAAAATAGAAAAAAATCTTAAAAAATATGATTCTGAAACCAATGAAATCAATAAACTTTTGTTTTACTTAAACATTGCAATTATCAATTTTTTTGATAATGAATATTCCAAATCAATTTATTGGTTAAACATTTTTTTAAATGATTACAGCATTAAGAAAAATGATGTAACTTCTAATATTTATTATTATGGACACATTATTAATATTTTGGTTCATTTTGAAGCAAAAAATTATGAATCAATTGATTATTTGCACAATCAGTGCATCAATAATTTAAAGAAAATTAGAAAAATTAATAAGTTTGATAAAGTTGTTTTAACTTTTATAAAAGCAAACTCCAATTATCTTGTGAAATCTCAAAAAGAGCAACTCAATTCATTCCATCAATTAAAAAGCACATTAACTGAAATCATCAAAACTCCAGAAGAATCAATTTCACTTCACTTTTTTGATTTTTTCTCATGGATTGATAGTCATTTAAACAACGTTCCTATTGCTGATTTAGTTAGAAAGAAGCGATTAAACCAACTCTAATAAAAATTTCAGTGTATCAACACCATCAGCATAATCAGCAAGTGCTGGAGATTGAGCTTGACCAAAAGCTAACGTTTTTATTGGTGTATTTTTACTAGAAACGATACATTGTAATTCATTTTTTTCACCAACTAATCGCTCTTGTAATTGAGCTAATGAATCGTAATATTCGTAGTGCAAAACACCAACTGGTGAAGCTAAACTAGCATCTTCTTTCAGTAGAATAAATCCATTATCCAGTAGTTGATTATTGCCTAATAAATAAACAGCTTTATTGTAATCGTAATTATTGGCATATTTATTATTATTAGTAACTTCTTGATAATCATCATAAAAAGCTTTAAAAATAGTATCCATTCGGTATCCTTTTGGTATGTATAGTTTTGAAACACTTCGACACCCTAATCCAAAATATTGAAAAACATCTTTTCCTAAAGGCTTAATTTCTTCCATAGTATCATACTCGTTGATGATGGCGATAGAAGTTCTATTCTTTCTTATAATATGAGGGTAGTTAGAAAAATAGTGATGAAAATATCGTGCGGTATTATTACTTCCTGTTGCAATTACAGCATCAAAATTCTCCAATCTATCAACAAAAGAAATTTTATCGATAAAAGTGGGTTCAATAAAAATCAGTATTTCTCCTATTTTTTTAATTAAGGTGTTATCATTCGAAGCTAATTTTGCTTGTAATTTATTTCCAGAAATTAACACACAAAGAAAATCATGAAAACCAACTAAAGGAATATTACCAGCCATTATCACTCCAATATTTTTGTTAGGCTTTTCTATGATGTGATAAGAAGAAATCCAGTTTTGGAGTTTATCCTCATTTAACAAATTTCCAATTTCAGTAATTGATGTAATTACATTTTCTTTAGTAAACCAACCATTATACGCTTTTTGTCTTTCCACCAATTCTTTAAACTCTTTATAAAAAATAGTATTGATGTGTTGAATAGCTTTATTGTGGACAGAACTCTCAAACTGTTTTAAAAATAACCCTAAGAGAACTAAGGCATTTATTCTTTTTTTTAAACTCATTTATTTATATTTGCAGACAAATTTACTAACATAAAACTTTTAAAAAAATGGCAATAATAATAACTGACGAATGCATTAATTGTGGAGCATGCGAACCTGAGTGTCCAAACAATGCAATTTATGAAGGTGGTGATGAATGGAAAATGAGTGATGGAACCGATGTTTCAGGTAATTTTAAGTTAAAAAATGGATCTACAGTTGATGCGGATGCGGTTCAAACACCAGTAAGTATGGATTTTTACTATATTGTTCCTGACAAATGTACAGAGTGTAAAGGTTTTCATGATGAACCACAATGTGCGGCTGTTTGTCCAGTAGATTGTTGTGTTCCTGATGAAAATGTAAAAGAAACAGAAGCGGAATTGATTACTAAAAAAGAAAGTATGCACAACGCATAATTTTTATTGTGCAATATTAACTTCATAAAACCGTGTATAACTAATATACACGGTTTTTTTATGCTGAAATATGTGTGGTAAAGTTGTTGAAATATAATTAAATTTACTATTGTTAAAACAGTCATCAATATTATTCCTCCTTTTTTGTTTTTCCGCTTTTGGATTTTCTCAAAAAACAACAATCGATTTTGATGTTGCAATTACTGAATTAAACGCAATTGGAGAACAGTTAATTAGTGAAATCTCTGACCAAGAAAAATATGTTGCCAACGAAAAATTTAAAACTACTTTAAAGGAACTGTTAATAAATGAGGCTTCTTTCGAATATCAATTTGACTCCTTAAAAACCATAAGCATCTTAAAAGAAAATGAATTAAAAATTTACAATTGGGCTTTACCTTTAAATGATGGCACTTTCGAATATTTTGCTTTTTTACAACTAAAAAAAGAAAAAAAGGGGCAAACCTTTCAGGTTATTGAATTAGTTGATCAATCTGATGAAATGATGAACCCTGAAACAAAAGTCCTCGTTCCTAAAATGTGGTACGGAGCTTTGTATTACAAAATAATTTACGATAAAAAATTAAGTAAAAATTATTACACGCTATTAGGTTGGGATGGCAATAATAACTTGACCAATAAAAAAATTATTGATGTTATTGATGTTGGCAATAATGGCACTATTAAACTTGGGGCTCCTATTTTTAAAAATAAAGGAAAAACAAAAAAAAGGGTACTTTTTGAATATTCCGAGAATGTAGTGATGTCGTTAAAATACCATCCCAAAGAAAAGAAAATAGTTTTTGATTTTTTAGTCCCTGCTAGTTCTTCACTAGAAGGAATTTACGAATATTATGGTCCTTCATTAAATCGTTTTGATGCTTATTTTTTTAATGAAAACAAATGGAACTATCAAGAGGATGTTGACATTGAGCAAGACCGAAACATAAAGGATTTTATGTGGGGCAACCCCAAAAAGAACTAAAATTGATTTTTAAATTTAATTTTAAAACGTTTTTTTTGAAAATATTTTGTTTGCAATTTCTCCAAATTGCAAACTCAGAAATAAAATTAATCTACAGGATAAAACCCTTTAATATAACCATATTTTGGCTCTATAATCCATTTCCCCTTTTTATCAATCACACCCCAATTATTTTTATATCTAACAGCGGCATAGCCATTATTAAAATGTTCTGCAATACCATATGTTGGTTCAATAGCCCAATTTCCTTCATTATTTAAATATCCACTTTTTGCATTACCCATTTGTTTAGTTTCACGGCACATTCCATCGGAAAAACGTTGATGATCTCTTGAATTTTCGAATTTTTTTTCTTCTCCCTTCATATTTACATATACCCAACCATCTTTTCCATGAACCTTAGCCAAACCACTGACAACATCATAGTCACTAGCTGTATCATATAAAGGATCAATTACCCAGTCGCCTTCTTTATTAATGAAGCCAATTTTATTATCAACAGTTCTTGCCCATGCTATACCTCCTTTAAAATAACCAACTCCTAAATACATAGTTCCAATAACTATTTCACCTTTCTCATTTACAAACCCCCAAAGATCCCCTTTACTCTCTATGGGCGCTAAACCTTCAGAAAACTTTTTAATGTAAGAAATTTTTTTCTTTTCATTATTCATCACTTTTTGCTCATTCCCTTTTTTATCAATAATAAAAAACCCTTCTTTTGTCTGTACAGCGGCATACCCATCTATGAAATCTGTAGTATATATGTATTTAGTTGGAATTATTAATTCTCCTTCTGTATTTAAATAACCCCAAAAATTTATCACTTTCACTCCCAAATATCCATCACTAAATTCACGTACATCAATAAGATTTCTTTTTACATAGTTTCTAACATAAAATATTTCTCCGTTTGGTCTAACAAACTTATCAATCCCAATTTTCGCTAATCCACTATTAAAATCTTCACATATACCAAACTTAGCTTCAATAAGTGTATCTCCTTTTAAATTGATAAATCCCCAAAGCTTTCCTTCTCTATACATTGCCAATGTATCTTGACCAAAAGAATGGAGTCCTATAACAATTAAAATGACAAGTAATAACGATTTTATTTTCATGATTGCTAATTTTTCTAGGTTATAAATGTAGAAAAAACAAATTGAACTATCAAGAGGATGTTGATATTGAAAAAGACCGAAACATAAAGGATTTTATGTGGAGCGACCCCAAAAGAGAACTAAAAATTGATTTGATTAAATCTTAAAACGATTTGAAAAAAAAGGTTAGTTAAAAAACAACTAATCTTATTTTTTATTTACAATCAAAGCATTACCCCCCTTTTTTAGAAGGCATTGAAGTTTTAGAACCACCTTTAGCTCCTGATTGTTTTGGTGTAAATGTTTTAGCAACAGGTTTTTTAACTATTTTTTTTGGCTGAACTACTTTTTTATCTTTTTCTGTTTTCTTTACTTTTTCTTCTTTTTCAGTTGGTTTTAATAATTTCTTTTCAATCAAAAGATTAAACCACAAGAACAACTTTTTTAAATCAGAATTATAAACCCTTTCTTCATCAAAATCTGTTATTACTTCTTTAAAATAACTTCTTAATTCTTCTGGAGTAGATTTAGGATCGATGGCTGCTTTACCAGCAGTTTTTTTATACATTTTTTCATACACTTCTTTTAAAGGCATATCGTCTTTATGTGTATAAATACTTATGTCGTTTAGGGCACTCACTTTTTCAGATGCATAAACAGGCATTCTTTTACCATCAACAATTGATTCTACAATCAAACCATTTTTAGTTTGTGAAATCACTTTAAATAAACCAGATTTACCGGTAATCGAAATAATTGATTCTAAATTCATATTTTATATTAATGAAAAACAAATGTACCAAAAAATAGAGTTATTAAATAACATTTTTATTTTGATACTTTTCTTAGTTGGTTAATTTTTTATAAGCATTTGATATACAATTAATTATATCACTAGCAAGTAATGAATTAATTCCAACTTTATTCTTTGCAATATCTCCAGCTAATCCATGTAAATAAACTCCAAAAATAGCTGCTTCTTTAGGTAAATAGCCCTGAGCCAACAAACTTGTAAGCATTCCAGTAAGCACATCTCCGCTTCCACCAGTAGCCATTCCTGCATTACCAGTTGAGTTAAAATAAACAGTACCATCTGGTAAACTAATAGAAGTGTTCGCTCCTTTTAAAACAACAATAAGTTTTTTTTTTGTGGAGAGTACTTTCTGTTTTTCTAATCTTTCCTCATCAGTTGACCATTTACCGACTAAACGTTCAAACTCTTTTGGATGGGGTGTTAGAATACTGTTTTGTGGGATAAAAGATAGCCATGTTAAGTTTTCTGAAATAATATTAATTGCATCTGCATCTATCACTAATGGATAAATAGAATTTTGGATTAATAGTTTAAGTACATTTTGTGTTGGTTTCTCTTTTCCCAATCCTGGACCTATACCTACCCCATCAAAGTTAGTTATATCAGGTAAAACTGAAATGTAATTATCCGCTGCATCACCAATACACATGGCTTCTGGCACAGTGGTTTGTATAATTTGCACTCCATTTTTTGGGATAAGAACTGTTAACAAACCAACACCAGTTCTTAAACATGCTCTAGCAGATAGTACTCCTGCCCCCATTTTCCCCTTACTCCCTGCGATTAACAAGGCGTGTCCATAATTTCCTTTATGTGAGAACTTTTCTCGTTGATGTAAAATAGTTTTTATTAAGTCTAATGTCAGGTAATAATATGATGTGCTCACCTTATTTAAAAATTCTTGATGTAAACCAATATCTAAAATTTCAAATTCGCCAACAAACCTAAAATTTTCTGGGAACATCATCGTCAATTTTGGTTGTTGAAATGTAAGTGTATAATTTGCATGGATGATGTTATCCAAGTTATTATTAATATTACTTGTACTAAATAAGCCAGAAGGTATATCAATAGCAATAATATCAACATCGGTATTGTTTATTTTGTAAATTATTTCTGCAACAAATCCATCGATAGGACGAGCTAAACCAGAACCAAAAATTGCATCAATGACTACCGTTTTTTGTGAAAGAATAAATTGGTATTCTTTTTCTGTTAAAAGAATTGGGTTAATCCCAATAGTTTTAATTCTACTTAAATTAGTATCAAAATCGGGGGTATGTTTTTCAGAAAAACAAACACCAAACACCATTATTTCATAGCCATTTTGTTTTAGCATTCTTGCTATTGCTAATCCATCTCCACCATTATTGCCAACACCACAAAAAAAAGTAAAAGTTATTGTTTGGTCAAATTTATTCATTAACCAATCCGCACATTTCCGTGAGGCTCTTTCCATTAAATCAATCGATTTTATCAGTTCATTTTTAATGGTATAAGCATCTGCTTCTCTTGTTTGTTGGGCTGTTAGGATTTTCATAATTGAATATTTTTAGTTTCATTGGATGACTTTAAGTCATCCAATGAAACTAAGTTTAACAATAAAATTAATAACAACAATAGACACTACAAAAATGAATTGGTACTTTAACCAAGTTCCTCCATTTTTAAATTTAAAAATGAGATGTGCTATTAAAAATAAAAATAGAATTATCATTGGAAGTAATGCTGGATATAAATAAAAACTGGTAACAAAATTCCCTTTCAATAATTCAATCAACGAGCGTTGCATTCCACATCCAAAACAATCTACTCCTAAATACTGCTTATAAGGACAAGAAAGCATGTTGTTTTCTAACCAATTAATTACACTCATTTAGTTGGTTTCAAATTCTAAAATATCATCTTCAATTTTAATAATCTTCAATTCATCTCTTAACGCACGAAACCTTTTCCGAGAATCTACCACATAAATACTGCTTTGATAATCAAACATTATTTTTTTGTATAGTTCAGCAGCTTTTGGTTTGTTGTTCAAAATATTATCATTTAATAAAGCCAATTGATAAATAGCATCATCTGCTAAAATATCGAAAGAATAATCTTTTATTAAATCTTCTAAATTTTGTGCAGCTTCTTCGTATTTTTTTTGTTTATAGTTGATTTGAAATCGTTTAAATAAAATATCATCAGCAATGGTATGATTGGGATAAGCTAATTTTAAAGAATCTAACATAAGTAGTGCTTCATTATTTTTATTTTGATAGTCTAATAAATCAGCTTTTGCAAACATTAACAATGGTGCTTCAGTAGTATCTATTCCAATATTATCAGTAATAGTAACTGATAATTGCATGGCATCATTAGCAATTAATTTTGATGTTGATGCTTTCAATGCATCCAATTGGGTTTTTGCCCAAGCAAAATCACCAGTATAAAAAGAAATTTTAGCATTTTTAAATTTTGCAGTTTCACCGATTTGGTCAAATTTATATTCTTTTTCAACTTGAGAATAAAGTAAAGATGCGTCCCATATTTCATCGGTAAATAAAAGGACATCTGCCAACTCTATTTTACTTTTGGCGACATCGTGTGGATCTAATCGAGGCATCGCAATAATTTCATTTAATAAGTTAATTGCTCCAGTTGTATTGTGTAAATAGAATGCTTGTAAATGAGCTAAACCTCTTAATAAAGAAGCTGTTGAAGCAGTTCTTCCTAATTCATTAATTGTAGTGTTGTAGGTTTTTTCTAAAGACAATAAATCCTCTACTGTATAATTTTGCGAATCGATAATTTTCGAATTATAAACATTTACCAATTCCATTTTACTGCTGATGTAATAGTAGTTATCTACCCCTTTTTCAATCACATACTGATAACATTTTATTGCTGTTTCATAATCTTTATTTTCTAAACTTAATTTTGCCAATTCGACCAATCTATTCCCCATTTCTTTTTGCCTTTTATCTAATGCTTTTGCTTGAATAAATGCTCCATTAAAATTTTTCTCTTGGATATACGTCCAAATTAATAGCTCAGAAAACACTTTAGCATCTCCATTTTTCTGAATATATTTAATTAAAAGTGTTTTTAAGAGTGCTTTTTTTTCTCCATTATCATCAGGATCTAAAGCAGTTTGAAGTGCATTTTGAACACTTTGAATGTATGATTCTTGATATAACAAAAGCGATAAATACTCTTCTAACATGGCTTCTGTATTTCCCTGAAGGCTATAAACTTGTGCTAACTCAAAATTAAAAGGATAACTTCCATTGACTAATTTTCTCCCTTTTATATAAGTTTGAATGGCATATTCTGTTTCTCTGTACTTTAAGAAGCCATTGGCTAAAGCCATTATTTGTTCGTTGTTGGGTGATAATAGTTTAAGTGATTTTTCATAAGATTGCTTGCTGTCGGCTTCATTTCCTGAAATTTTATACAAATTGCCTAAATCTGTCCAAAATTCGAGTTGGAAAGGAAAATTTTTCAGTTCTCTTTTAATAAGTTTCTCTGCATTTTTATATTCTTTTAATTCTATAAAACAGGTTAATAATCTCACATAATAAGTTGGTGAATGAGTTTTGTCGAATAATTTTTCATAAAATAGTACTGCTTTATCGTATTCTTTATTATCAAAGTATTGAGCTGCCAATCGATCATCTGATTGTTTTTGTGCTTTTAGGTGAGTTGATATAAAAACAACTAAACTAACTGCAACTACTATTTTAAAAATAAATTTCATTTCACAAGTTCATCAGCTGCTTTATTTTTTCTATGCTCGATAAATTCATCAATAGCTGGTCTAAACAACCTAAACTTTTCTAAATCAACGTCTAAGCCATCAACTCTCTTAGAAATTTTTTTCTTTAATTCAGAAACAGCATTTTGCTCTTCCACAAAATGTATTGCAAAATCTTCTTTAGTAATTAAGCCATTTTCTATATCTTGTTTAAGATTTTTTAATTGATTTTTAGAAAAATTGATTTGTCCAAAAAAATCAGCATAATTTTCAGCTAATCGGAAGACACGTTTTTTACTAGAAAAAAGTTCATCAATTTTAAAAGCTTCAGCTTTAGTTAAGGTATCATTTATAGCATTAATCGTCAGCAAATCTTTTTCCATTTGTCTTTTAGTTGAAAATACTTTTGCCGTGTCTACTGCTAACAATGATTTTTCTGTTTCGTTTACTTCTGCAAGTAATTTTTCAACCTCTCCTAATTCTTTTTCAAAAGCATTTTTACAAGAACTAAAGCCAATAGCAAAGATTAATGAGAGTATAATGTATTTTTTCATATTTATCTTTATTTAATTAAATCAAATCCAGTATAAGCAACCAATGCTTTTGGGATTTTAATACCTTCTTTGGCTTGGTTATTTTCTAATAATGCAGCTAATATTCGGGGTAACGCTAAAGCACTTCCATTTAGTGTATGTACCAATTGCATTTTACCATTTTCATCTTTATACCTACATTTTAGTCGATTGGCTTGAAAAGTTTCAAAATTAGATACAGAACTTACCTCTAACCATTTTACTTGAGCTGCTGAAAACACTTCCATGTCGTAAGTTAATGCTGAAGTAAAGCCTAAATCACCACCACAAAGTTTAAGAACTCTATATGGTAATTCTAATTTTTGAAGTAATCCTTTTACATGTTCCACCATCGTATCTAGGGTAGCATAAGATTCAGCTGGATGTTGAATTTGAACAATCTCCACTTTATCAAATTGATGCAATCTATTTAAGCCTCTCACCTCTTTACCATAAGAACCCGCTTCTCTTCTAAAGCAAGGAGTATATCCAGTAACTTTAATTGGAAAATCTTCTTTTTTTACAATAACATCTCTGAACATATTGGTTAAAGGAACCTCAGCAGTAGGGATTAAATAAAAATCATCGATGGGTGCGTGATACATTTGTCCTTCTTTATCGGGTAATTGTCCTGTCCCATATCCCGAAGCTTCATTTACCATTAATGGGGGTAATATTTCTGTATATCCTGCATCTCGTGCTTGGTCTAAAAAAAAATTGATTAATGCTCGTTGCAATCTTGCTCCTTGTCCGATGTAAAATGGAAATCCAGCTCCAGTAACTTTCACTCCTAATTCAAAGTCGATGAGGTTGTATTTTTTTGCCAACTCCCAATGTGGAAGGGCGTTTTCTATTAATTTTGGAATACTACCTTCTTCAAAAACTATTTCGTTGTCATCTGCACATTTTCCTGCAGGAACTATTTCGTTGGGAATATTAGGTACTCTATAAAGTAATTGCTGTAAATTTTCAGCAATCGAATTTTGTTCTTCTTTTAAGGTGTTGCTTATTTCTTTCAGCTCTACTGTTTGCTCTTTTAACAAATTAGCTTCTTCTTGCTTTCCACTTTTATGCAACTCACCAATTTGTTTGGCGAACTGATTAGCTGCTGCCAAATTTTCATCTAGTTGTTGTTGATTAGCCTTTCTATCATCATCTAACTTCAAAATTTGATAAATAATTTCTTTACCATCAAAATTTCTTTTTTTAAGTCGCTCTATAACTAATTCTTTGTTTTCTCTGATAAATGATGTTTGTAACATGATAACTTTTTAATAAATATTGTTTACACAAAAATACCAAATAGGTACTTATAAAAACGAAAACTCCTGTATCTATAATTTAGATACAGGAGCATAAAAATTTGGTATATAAACCTTACGCTTCAGTAATAGGATCAACTGAAACAAAAGATTTATTATCTCTTTTTTTTCTAAAACTAACCACACCATCTGCCAAGGCATATAATGTATGGTCTTTTCCAATACCTACATTTACGCCAGGATTGTGTTTTGTACCCCTTTGACGAACAATAATGTTACCAGCGATTGCTGCTTGTCCACCAAAAATTTTAACTCCTAATCGTTTACTTTCCGATTCTCTACCGTTTTTAGAACTACCGGCTCCTTTTTTATGTGCCATATCTTTAAAGTTTAAAGTTTAAAGTTTAAAGTTTGAGGTTAACCAAACAAAAACCCTTAACAATACTATTTTTATTTTTTATTTATCTTCTTTTTTAGTAGGTTTTTTAGCAGCTGCTTTTGGAGCTGCTTTTGGAGCTGCTTTTTTAACAGCAGGCTTTTTAACATCAGCTTTTGGTGCGGCTTCCTTTTTAGCTGTAGTTACTCCAGCTTTAGGGGCTTTAGCTATCACTTCAACTTTAGATTCTGCTTTTTCAGCAGTTGGTTTAACACCACCTTTTTCAGAAATTCCTTCTACTTGGATTTTCGTTAAATACTGACGGTGTCCGTTTTTAACTTTATATCCTTTTCTTCTTCTCTTTTTAAACACGATAACTTTATCGCCCTTAAGGTGTTCTAGTATTTTTACTGAAATACTTGCACCTGCTACAGCTGGGGCGCCAACATTAACTTTTCCGTTATCATCAATTAAAAGTACATTACTGAAAGTAACTTTGCTACCTTCTTTGCCTTCTAAACGATGTACAAAAAGCTGTTGATCTTTGCTAACTTTAAATTGTTGCCCTGCTATTTCAACTATTGCGTACATTATTTTATAAGTTTTAATTTTTTTAAGACGGCTGCAAATTTATTATTTTTTTTTTAATAAACCGTATTATTATGAATTTATTAAAAAGTTAAGTTTAAACCAACACTTGGCATTAAAGGTAATTGATAAACTTTTGCAGCAGTTACCCTATCAATAAAAAATAAATTGTTTCTATTATAAGCATTGGTTGCCCCAATATTTGCTTCTAATGTAGAGTTTTTACCCAAAATAAATTTTCTTTTTAGATTAATATCTAACCGATGATAATAAGGCAATCTACCTTTGTTTAAATCAGCAAATTCTATTTTTAAATCACCATTGGCACTTGTATAAGATTGGTCGATTGATGAAAAAGGAACTCCTTCGTAAAATCCTTGTGTTTGTGTAAATGGAAAACCAGAAGCTAAATTCCAACGGGCATTAAATTCCCAGTTCAAATCTTTGCCAAAAATGTAAGTAACCACCAAATTCACGTTATGTCTTCTATCAAAAACAGGATAATAGGCTAACAATCCATCCCATCGTGTAACTTTCCCTAAAGAATAAATGGTCCATACATTTAAATGAGTTGAGGAATATTTTAAAGAGAAATCAACACCATAGGCATCGCCTGTTTCAATAATAAATTCTTTTTTCACAACATCTGGTTTATCGACTGCAGCTGGGTCTGATTCGTCAAATATTTGATTTCTATTGGTATTGGTTAGTTGAGTAAATTTTTTATAATAACCTTCAACATTCAAATTTAAAGAACGATTTAAATCTACTTCAAACCCTAATATTGCATGATTGGCTTTTTGCAGCTTGTGCTTTATATCTCTTGTAGAGCCATCTTTTTCGGTAAATTGTTCTTGTAAGTTGTCTGGACCTGATAAAAATCCATAAAACAAATTAACAATATCTCTATCGGAATTGGCACTGATTAAATTTTGAGAGTACATACCTCCTGCTAATTTTAATCTAAATTTATCGTTGACATTATACTTAATACCTAAACGCTGTTCGGGAGAAAATGTAGCTAAAGATGAATAATAAATCAACCTAAAACTTGGTTCAACTACCAATTTACCTGCGTTAATTCGGTACATCATATAAGCATGCATTTCTGTAGTGCTTTCTTTTTGTTTGATGTTGGTTCCTAGTGCGTTTGAAAATTGATAATCTGTTGAAAGTGAATTAAACTCAAGCCCATATTTGAATTGATTATCGCCAGAAAAAGTAGTAAAATCCATTCCTCCATTAAATCCATTTACCTCACTTGTTCGAGGTAAGCTATCTCCAGCCAATAATTCGATTTTGTAATTAGAAAGGGCAACAACTCCTTCGATTAATGTTTTAGAAGTACTTGGAATTAATACAAAATTTGCACCCCCACCTTTCGAGTTCCATTTTAAATCAGAAATATCAGAATAATTGACATTATCTCTAAAATTAAATCCGAAGAAACTTACTTTATTTCCATTGTCACCATTTAAAGAAATTTTACCATATAAATCGGTAAAACCATAAGGAAGTCCTAATGTATCAACTCCTCTAGCATTATCTGAACTCAATCCTGCAAAATAAGGTTTATAAATTGTCGAAGATTGCTCTAAATAAGAGTGTTTGGCTGACATCACGAAAGTAATGCCTCCATTACCTTCTTTAGCTGTTTTTAGAGGTCCTTCTAACATTACTTTAGAACTAAATGTACTTGCAGAAATTTTTCCTCTTAATCTTTTTTTATCGCCGTCTCTAGTGGTAATATCCATAATGGAAGATATTCTACCTCCATATTCAGCGTTAAAACCACCAGTATAAATATCAGCACTTCTCATTAAATCAGTATCAAACACAGAAAATAATCCAATAGAATGAAAAGGATTATAAATAATCATACCATCTAATAATACTTTATTTTGAACTGGTGAACCTCCTCTAATGTACAATTGTCCTCCTTGGTCTCCTGTAAACGTAACTCCTGGTAATACTTGTAAATACTGAGCTAAATCTGGATCTCCACCAACTGCTGGAATCGATTTAATTTCTTTAGGTGTTACTTTTGCTACAGACATCTTCACCTGAGTTTTTGATTCTTGTTTTTCAGCAGAAACCTCAAAAGTGTTCATTAATGTTGCTGCTTCTACAAGAAATATATTTTTTGAAATAATCTCATTATCTTTTACAGATATCTTCTGTTGTATTGTATCAAAACCTAATGAAGTAACCATTAAAGTATATGAGCCAGCAGGTATTTTGGTGATAGAATAAAATCCATTTACATCGGATGCGGCTCCTATTGTAGTTCCTTTTAAATAGACGGTAGAACCAATTTCCGCTTCTCCAGTTTTATTGTTGTAAACAAACCCTCTTATCGTTCCTTTTTGAGCGACAAGGTTAAAGCTAAATAATAAGCTGAAAAGGATAAATAATACTTTGTTAAATTTTAATTTATTCATTATTTTTTTTTTAAGCGAGCAAATGTATAAAAATACTTTTGAAGATAAGTTGTCAAATGTATATAATCAGTATGATTTCTTTATTACCGTTTATCATTAATAAACACCGATTACTAAATAATAGCTAAATGCTAGCTTTTAGTTATAAAAACCAATTATAAATTATTTTTTTGTTTTTCTTCTAAATCTCGAAAATAGTTTTTGCCAAAATTCTTTATTGGTATCATACTCTTCTTTGTATGATATACCAACACCTTGAGTATAACTGCTGTTGGTGTTTTCTAATGAAAATTGGTTAGAATTATTAAATGCTTTTATTCTCAATTTACCATCTTTTGTTATTTTATATTCTATAGAAACATCTCCCAATAAATTATTGGTGTTTTGGGCTTCATTGGATACATTTTGTCTATCCGATAATCCTACATTTCCATCTAATATTAATCGATCATTAAAAAGCTGGGTCGATAATGCTAATTCTAATTCTTGATTAGAAAGTTCATCTCCTGGTCTGTAATTTACTCCTATGTCGAAGTCGTTACTAATTTTTGATAACCAATTACTCAGCTGGTTGGATAACAATTCGCTCGAAGTTGTTGAACCAACGTTTGCACTGGCATATGTTGATTCGGAACCTGGTGGAGGCAAAAACCTATTTAAAACCAATAATGAAAAAACTTGTTTGTTTAATTCCTGTATATTCTCCTCTTTGTCGCTAACATATAAAACGCTTCTCACTTTACTTTTGGTATCTTCATCGGCTGTTGGCAACTCTATATCAAAACTAATGTCAGGGTTCATCATTGCGTTACTCATATTTAATTTTAAATCAACTGGAATTCTTTTTTTATACAATTCACTGGTATCAATATTTATTAATAAATCATATAACCTTGCTCTTAAACGATAAACCGCTGTAATGCTTACTTCAGCATTATAGGGGCTTCCATTCCAAGAAATTGAACCTCCTTCTTGCAAATCAAATCGTTTGTTTATTACATTTTGAAGCGTAAATAAATAATCTCCATTTTTAATATAATAGTTGCCATACATGTTCAAATCCCCATCATTACTTATATTTAAATTTAGGTTACCACTTCCTGTGCTTCTCATCACATCTCCAATTTGGTCATCAAATATTAATCGGACTTGTGCATCTGGAGTAATTTCTAAATCAAAATTCATCTCAATATTTGATAAATCAACCTCTCCTTCTTTTTTAACCTTTAAGTTGTTGGTATCTTTAACTACAAATTCTATGAAATTATTTTCCACTAATTCAGTACTATTAGCAAGTGGGATATTAAGTGTTGTATTTTTTTCCGTTTTAATATCTACGTCCACTCTCAACTGTTTTTTGTACAAACCTATATCAACTAACCCACTAACATAGGCTTTACCGTAGTATATGTTATTATCTTTTTCTGTAGTGTTTAATGCTAAAAAGTTATTTTTCATTTCAATACCAATACCAATACTCCAATCGGCAAACCATCGATGATAAATAGTGCCATTAACTATAGCTTTATTTTTGTTTTTGGTTTCATCAAAAAATTCAACATTATCAAAACTTATCATGTCAGATGCGACATTAATATGACAAAGATTTGTGCTGTATTTAGTGTTTAAATATTTTACGATAAATTCTGTATCATTTAATATTATACTTCCGTTTAATTTTGGTTTTTTAAGAGTTCCTGTAATAGAAATATCGGCACTAGCATTACCTTTTAATATGTTAACAAATTCTTTGGTGTAAATATCAAACATTTTTAGTTTCGTTTGGTTTAATGTTAATTTTAGATCTAAATTTTCTTCTTCTTCATAAGGATAATAATACCCTCCAAAGAATATAGATGGCACATAATCTCTGTAAAACTTACCATCAAGCTTTAAAGATTTTTGTGCTGTATTCCAAACTGAGGCTATATTACCTTTACCAATCAGATTTTCATTAATAATAAAATTATCGAAATTCAAATCGGAAGTAAATAACAATTCATTATTTTCTTTGGTAATTGAAGCTACTCCATCAATGATACCTTCAACATTTACGACATCTCTAGGAATAACACCTTTTAGAGATGATAAGTTAAAGTTCTTTAGTAATAAATCAATTTGGTCATCATGATTATCTGATAATTGTCCATCAATTAATATACTTTGTGCTGCTGATGAAATTTTTAACCCTTTAATTGCTATTATTCCTGAGTCAATTTTAATAGTATTTGTTGTGTTTATAGTCCAAAGTGTATTCGAAATAGTAGCATAAGAATTGAATACACTATTAGTGGAAATAGTATACCCATTAAAAAAAGTACCTATTGTAATTTTAGCATCATTTGCCTGCGACTGATTGTTATTTTTCCACTGAAAAATAGATAACACAGAATCTTTTTGTAATTGACTTTCGATATTAAAATTAACGATTGATAAACTATCATTTTGATAAATTCTAGTAGCATCAACACCTATTTTTAGCTCATTTTCGTCTGCTATGGCTTTAAAATTAAAACCATCCACTTTAATTCCGTGTGCATCGATAAAATTAGATTTACCGTTTAGCGTTAATATTTTATTTTCTGCATTATAATTTCCTTTAAGTGATGTAGTATCGTTGATGATTATGCCTTTTAGTAAAAGTTTTGATATTAATGTTGTACTGTGAAAAGCAACATTAAAATGAATATCATGAGGTATATTAGTTATTTGATGTTTTGCATCAATTTGGGAGGGGATGTAACGGACAAAAAAGTTATTTATAAATCCTATTATTTCATTAAAATTAAATTCACCATCGAGGTTTGCATCTAATATGCTTGATTGAATAGAAATGTTTCTGTATCTCTCATTAATGTTAGAACTTATTTTAGTTTCTTTTATATAGGTTGAATCCAAATCATCAACATAACGAGAGTTGAGAAGTTGCACATCACCAACTATATTTTCAGAATTATTTCCAATAAAATTAACATTTAATTGGGTAGAAAATCTTGTTCGTAGTTTATTTTCACTGTTGATTAAATTCAATTTAGCCAGTTTTGCATTTTCTACATTAGAGCTAAAATGGTACGCTGGTATTTTCTTTGAAAAATCAATATTACCATCAAAATCAAACGAAATATTTTCATCTACTACTGCCAAAAATCCATTAAATAGTTGATTTTTAAAATTCACTTTTACCTCAACATTGTTGTAATCATAGCCTTTTATAACAATTTGGTTAATGGTTCCAGTTAATGACGCATCAATTTCTTTTTTAGAAAATCCTTTTCCATCTACTTGTACATTCATTGTTATTTCACCCATCTCGTTGGGTATTTCAAGAAATCGTCCTAAATCAAAATGATTCGACATTATTTTTCCTTTATAATGAGGTTCTCCGTTTGTTAGTTTTAAAGATAAGTCGGTAGTAATTGTACCCAACCTTGTTTTTATGTTTCCATAGGTTACAAAATCGTGATAAAATCCTGTAAAATTACCTTTATACCGAATGGTGCCTAGTTGTCTAAAATTATCTGGTAAACTGATAAAAGTTTCTTCAACAAAAGGATATAAAGGAATTGATTCTAATCGCTCTTTGGTGGTTATTAATTCTTTAACATCCACATACAAAAACATATCTTCTGGTTCTGGTAATCCTGTTATATCAATATTACCTTTAAAGCGAGTTCCATCATCAAATAATAAAGCAAGGTTTCTACCTTTCATGTTATTAATTTTTCCTCTTACTTCCCCTTCAACTACTATAGATTTATTTAAACAGTTTAATGCTGGGGCAAAATAACAGATGTCTTTAAAATCTACTTTTGAAGAGTTAAGTGATGATTTAATAGAAACAGCATTAATAAAGCTAGCTAAATCGGCATATTCTTTCGTTAAAAAAGAAACATCACCATCAACTTTTGAATAGGGTGTAGAAAATTTCAACTGTTGAGCAATAATTCCAGCAGGAGATATGTTAAAATTACAAGTAAAATCATCAAGCTGAAAGCCACTTTGCTCAAAAAACTTTAAACGATTTATTTGACAATCAATACCTTTTTCTATCAATTTTATCTTGCTTAGCGAAACATCAACATAAGTTAGTAAAACATGATTATAATCCACTCCTGCTAATTCTTTCTCAATATTCTCATTATCGTAATCAAACTTAGTTTTAATAATTTCAACATTATTTAAAGCAAACACCCAATCACTCTTACTGGAAGTAGTATCCTTTGGTGTAAAATAATCTATAATAAAAGTGAGGTTACTCCCTTTTTCGCCTTTATAATTTTTAAGGTTAAAAAAACAATCAGTCAAAACAATATCGTCCACTATTATTTTTTTCTTCTTAAAAGAAAATTCATCAATGTCGATTGCTAATTTATTGATATATAATAGGGTGTCGTGGTGTAAATCTTCAATGTATAAATCATTTAACGTAACTGTTTGAAATAACGAGACCTCAATATTAGTAACACTTATTTCGGTGTTTAAGTTCTTAGCTAAAGATTTTAAGTATTGTTTAATCAATAAAGTTTGAAAAGAAAAATTATAGGTAGCCAATGTTACTACTCCCGTTATAATTAACAGAAACAATACAATAACTATCAGTATTATCTTTCTTTTTTTAATAATTTCGCTTCTTAATTAACTTGTAAAAATAAACTTAATGCAGCAATCCTCAATAATAATTTTAGGTATTGAATCATCATGTGATGATACTTCTGCTGCGATAATTAAAGACGGCAAAATTCTTGCCAACATAATTGCCAATCAACAAGTGCACGAAGCTTATGGGGGTGTTGTTCCTGAATTGGCTTCCAGAGCTCATCAGCAAAACATTGTACCAGTTGTTGATGAAGCCATTAAACAAGCAAAAATTAATAAAAAAGAGATATCAGCCGTAGCTTTTACTAATGGACCTGGTTTACTAGGCTCTTTATTGGTAGGAAGTTCTTTTGCAAAAGCTTTCTCATTGGCAATGAATATTCCGCTAATTGAGATAAACCACATGCAAGGGCATATTCTAGCTCATTTTATTGAAGAAGAAAATACAACTAAAAAACAGCCTCATTTTCCATTTTTATGCCTCACTGTTAGTGGTGGACACACTCAAATTGTAAAAGTTACCGATTATTTTAAAATGGAGGTTTTGGGTGAAACCATTGATGATGCTGCTGGTGAAGCTTTTGATAAAGTAGCAAAAATGTTAAACTTACCTTATCCTGGTGGTCCAATTTTAGATAAATATGCTCAGTTAGGAAATTCCTCCAACTATAAATTTACTCACCCAAAAGTGTTCAATTTAAATTATAGCTTTAGTGGATTAAAAACTGGTGTGTTGTATTTCTTAAAAAATGAACTCCAGAAAAACAAAAATTTTATTCAAGAAAACCTATATGACATTTGTGCATCGGTACAAAAAACAATAGTTGATATCCTTCTGATTAACTTGAATAAAGCAATAAAACAAACAGGAATAAAAGATATTGCCATTGCAGGTGGTGTTTCGGCTAACTCCGAATTAAGAAAAAGATTAACCAATTTAAGTAGCGATTACAACATTTTTATTCCAAAAATGGAGTATTGCACCGATAATGCGGCCATGATTGCCATTGCTGGTTATTACAAGTATTTACAACAGGATTTTGCTTCTCAAAATGTTACGCCTAATGCAAGGATGAAGGTTTAGATTTAGTTGCTATTGAACTTTTATTTAATTACATTCGTTTATTCAGTTTGTGAATAATTGCACACTTCGATAATTTCAATCCTAATGAAATGTAAAAACTATCATTTGGAATCATATTACTTCATAAAATACAATCAATTTACCAATCTTAATCACATTAATAAATACGCTCAAACTAATGCTATTATTTGCTTTGATTTTGAAGATAGTATCAAAAACTCTCAGGAGAAAATATTACATAGAAATTACTTCAAAGTTATTCTAAATGAAATTATTCCAAAAGCTAATAGTATTAAAATTGGTGTAAGATTAAATGCTGATAATAATGAGTTACAGAAAGATATTGAAACATTAAAAAATCAGAAAATCTATTCGATACTCATTCCGAAAGTTGAAAATAGTGAACAAATAAGAGCTATTGAAAAAAAGCTCATTCACAACAATATCGATTTTGAAGAATTAATTCCTATTATTGAAAGTAGCGATGGACTTAAAAATTTAAGTAAATTAATTCGTGATGCACCAAAAAGAGTAAAGAAAATTGGATTTGGTCACTGTGATTATAACTTAAGTATAAAATCACTTCCTTTTTTTCATCAAAACACAACTCAATACTGGAAGTGGATTAAAGAATTTAGTAAGATTTTGAAGGCAAAAGATATTTCATTTATTAATTCGGCATATTTGGATTTAGCTAATTTAGATTTCTTTAAATCAATGCTAGAAAATCTTCAAGGAATATTTGGAGTAAATTGTAGTCAGTTTTGTTTAACTTCAAAACAATCCTTGCTAGTTAAGAATTTTTCAAAACTTGAACCTCATCAAAATTTCGAACTTCTTCTCAATAATTGCTATGATTTAACGCTTTCTAGTAATTTTATTGAAGGTATTATATCAGAATTTGAACAAGATTCTTTCAATAGGAATTTCGCTATTTCGAAACAAACCAATTCTTTAATTTCTCCTCAAGAATATAAAATGGGGCTTAATGGACATTTTTTAGGCTAAAATCTTTGAAAAGGCTTATCATTGTTGGCTTAAAATTAAATCAAAGGTTATGAATAAAAAAAATGCTTTTACTGTAGCAAAGGATTTACCAAGAAA
>Ga0100377_1000688_pt1 | contig 28902 bp, 31 predicted proteins | sample CryGeymeta201501_FD_83664 | JGI IMG/M metagenome (GOLD analysis project Ga0100377, IMG submission 83664) | Groundwater microbial communities from Crystal Geyser aquifers in Utah, USA - Crystal Geyser metaG 2015-01 | ecosystem: Environmental > Aquatic > Deep subsurface > Groundwater | place: USA...
AACAAAGCCGTAATTTCTACAACCCGTGCGGTTGGGATGAATTCTCTGGTGAGCGAAAAACCAGAACACTATGGGCTTCCCAGCGTGGAACGGCAAACTTTTGGTGATCACAAAGCCGGAGTAGTGTGGCACACCCAGGGAAGCGGGAAATCACTTTCGATGGTGTTTTACACAGGAAAAATTGTATTGGAGCTTAATAATCCAACGGTGGTGGTAATTACCGACCGGAACGACCTGGACGAACAATTGTTTGAAACCTTCGCCGGGTGCAAGCAGTTGCTCCGACAAGAACCTGTGCAGGCAAACAGCCGTGCTGATTTAAAGAAACTTCTCAAAACAACTGGTGGAGGAATCGTATTCACCACCATCCAAAAATTTTCTCCTGAAGATGGTGAAAATGATTTTGACCTCCTTTCAGTTCGTGAAAACATTGTTGTTATCGCAGATGAAGCCCACCGCACACAGTATGGTTTTGGTGCAAAAAATGTTGAAAAGGATGGAGAAATGCTCACCCGTTACGGGTTTGCAAAATATTTGCGCGATGGATTGCCAAACGCTACGTTTATTGGCTTTACCGGCACACCAGTTGAAAAAGAAGACGCATCCACACCTGCTGTATTTGGAAATTATGTGGATGTGTATGATATCGAACAAGCTGTTGAAGATGGTGCTACTGTTCGGATTTACTATGAATCACGACTTGCAAAAATCCACTTAAAAGAAGACGAAAAAGAGAAGCTGGATGCAGAAGTGGATTCCATTACCGAAGGTGAAGAATCAACTGCCAGTGAAAAAGCCAAAGCGAAATGGACACAATTGGAAGCTATCATTGGTCACCGTGATCGGATAAGAGTTGTAGCAAAAGACATTGTTGATCATTTTGAAAAAAGGCGTGAAGCCTTTGATGGCAAGGGAATGATTGTGACCATGAGCCGCCGGATTGCCGTTGAATTATATGAAGAAATCACCAAACTGCGACCAGACTGGCACAGTGAAGACAAAACAAAAGGGGTTGTCAAAGTCATCATGACATCCACTTCTTCCGACCCGGAAAATTGGCAACTTCACCACACCTCTAAACAAGAACGAAAAGCACTTGGAACCCGGTTAAAAGACACCAAAGACCAATTAAAACTGGTAATTGTAAGAGATATGTGGCTTACCGGATTTGACGCCCCATGTTTAAAAACCATGTATGTGGATAAACCCATGCGAGGACATAACCTCATGCAAGCCATTGCAAGGGTAAATCGTGTTTATGGTGATATCGAAGGTGGGTTGATTGTGGACTATATTGGCATTGCTTCCGACTTAAAGAATGCCATGGCGACCTATACGGAAAGTGGAGGACAGGGAAAACCTTCCTTTGACCAAGCTGAGGCTGTGGCTATGATGCTTGAAAAACAAGAGGTTGTCTGTCAGCTTTTTGACAGGTTTAACTACGAGCGGTATTTCACATCAGGGACACATGATAAATTGACGATCATTCTGGAAGCCCAGGAACATATTTTGGGTTTAGATGATGGAAAGAATCGGTTTACCAGAGAGGTAGGTTTGCTTTCAAAGGCATTTGCATTGTCAGTACCACATCTTAAGGCAATGGAAATCAAAGACGACATTGGCTTTTTTCAGGCAATAAAAGCCCGCCTCACCAAGTTTGAACCAACTGGTAGTGGGAAAAGCGATGAAGAAATTGAATCCGCCATCCGTCGGATTATTGATCGTGCTGTAGTTGCCGATGACGTGGTAGATATTTTTGATGCTGTCGGAATTAAAAAACCTGATATTTCTATTTTGTCTGATGAATTCATGGATGAAATCAGAAACATGAAACGGAAGAACATTGCCCTGGAATTGCTGAAAAAACTTCTGAACGACGAGATAAAGGGCAGAACAAAGCGCAACTTTATCCAAAGCAGAAAACTTTCGGAGATGTTGGAAAATGCCATTAAACGCTATCAAAATAATTTATTGTCAGCAGCCCAGATTATTGATGAGTTAATTGAATTGGCGAAAGAAATACGCAAAGAGGACAACAGAATCAAAGAATTGGGACTTACCGAATATGAAGTCGCCTTTTACGATGCCTTGGCAAATAACGATAGTGCCAAGGCAGTTATGAGTGATGAAGTATTAAAGGAACTAGCCCACGTTTTGGTGGAGCGGGTTCGTGCCAATACCGCCATTGACTGGACAATAAAGGAAAGCGTTCAGGCGAAGCTCAGAACGATTGTGAAACGAACCTTGCGCAAATATGGATATCCGCCTGACATGCAACTGCTCGCCACAGAAAATATCCTCCAACAGGCAAAACTTTTGGCGGATGAATGGAGTGAAAAAGTTAAAAAGGTTATCCATTAAAATTGATTATTTGCTTGCGGATTTAAGGTTAATTTGAAAATATAAAGCTGCGAACTACCAGAAGGGAACCATTAAAAACCCATCCCAATTAATGTGAATTTGGATGAAAAATGAATAGCTGTATCAATCTGACCTCCTCTATCAACCAGCCTCCACCACCATCAAAATAGCCGGATTGTATTATTCGAATATATCCAGTATTTTTGCACAAAATGATAACTATGAACATTAGTGACTTTATTGCTAAAGTAGAAGCCGAGTTTGAAGATGTAGAACCCGGCACACTTACTCCGACTACCATACTAAAAGAAGCATTCACCTGGGATTCGGTGAACGCGTTGATTTTTTTAGCACACGTTAATGTAGAATATGATGTGGAAATTAGTGCCAACGAGCTGATTGAAGCTGTTTCGGTAAACGATTTATACAACCTGGTAGAATCAAAATTGACTAAGATAGCGTAAATGGCCCTCTTTTCGGTTCCGGATATAAAAATTTCAGGAATTGCAGCCTGCGTGCCCGAGGATGTGTACCTTAACAGTGAGTACGATTGGGTGGAGGAAAAAGAACGCGCTACCCTCATCAGAACCATTGGTGTAGAACAAAAACGCCACGCACGAAAAGGCACCACTACTGCGGACCTGTGTTATGATGCTGCCGAAAAATTACTGGAATTGCTTCGCTGGGAAAGAAAAGACATCGAATTGGTCATCTTCGTTTCACAATCACGTGATTATATTATTCCCGCTACTGCGGGATTGTTGCAGGACCGGTTGGGGTTGTCTCACGCTACCATGGCGTTCGATATCGGACTGGGTTGTTCAGGCTATGTGTACGGACTTTCTGTCATCGGAAGCCTGATGTCTACAGGTCGGATAAAAAAAGCCTTACTGTTTACCGGTGATATTTCAACCCTCAACACATCCTTCCGCGACAAAAGCGCTTTTCCTCTTTTTGGTGATGCAGGAACGGCCACGGCCCTCGAATACAGTCCGGGCACCAAGCCAATGGTGTTCAACTTACAAACCGATGGCTCAGGATACGATGCCATTCTCATTCCCGATGGTGGCATCCGGAATTTTGCCGACAAAGAAACCTCGTTTGAGTACCACAAAATAAGCGAAGGCATTTATCGAAATGGGTTTAACATTGCCCTGGATGGTATTCAGGTGTTCAATTTTTCGCTGCGTGAAGTGAAACGAAATGTAAACCTGTTGATGGAGTTTGCAGGGACTTCCCTGGATGAGGTGGACTACCTGGTGCTTCATCAGGCCAATAAGTTGATGAACGAGACCATCCGTAAACAATTGAAATTATCACCCGTGAAAGTGCCGCTTTCGCTGAAAGAATACGGAAACACCAGTTCGGCTTCCATTCCTTTAACGATGGTCACCCAGATTAGGGAAGTGTTGGAGGCAGGCAAATCGCGGATGTTGCTTTCGGGCTTTGGCGTTGGCCTTTCGTGGGGATCGGTATTACTGGAAACAGACCACCTGCTATGTCCTGCCATATTGGTACATCCTAATCCTTAACGCCATGAACTTTTGTAACCTTACCGGAAAAACCATCCTGATCACCGGAGCCTCCTCGGGAATAGGCAGGCAAACAGCCATCCTGGTTTCGCAACAAGGAGCCAAAGTGATTATTGCCGGACGCGATGAAGCACGACTGATGGAAACCCTTACCATGATGACTGGCTCTGAACACCAGCTATATATTGGCGACCTTACAGAAGAAGCATCCATTTTTGCTCTGGCAAAAATGGTGCCTGAAATCGATGGGTTGGTTCATGGAGCGGGAATCGTTGGCCCAACACCCACCAAGTTTATCCGTCAATCAGACATCGACCACCTGTTGCGCATTAACTTTGAAACCCCGGTATTGTTGACATCACGCTTGTTGTTGCTAAAAAAACTGCGCAACAAGGGTTCTGTTGTCTTTATCTCCACCATCGCTACGCGATCGCCATATTTTGGAGGTGCCTTATATACTTGTGCTAAAGCGGGATTGGAAGCCTATTCACGTTCGTTGGCACTCGAACTCGTGAAAAGGGGAATCCGTTCCAACTGTCTGCAACCCGGATTGGTTAATACACCACTCATCAACCAACCGGCCAGCGAAGGTCAGATAGAGATGGTGGAAGAATCGCTGCAACGCTATTTACATAAATATCCAATGGGCGTGGGGGAAGCCAGTGACGTGGCCAATACCATTCTGTTTTTGCTTTCCGATGAATCGAGATGGGTTTCAGGCACATCCATTCCCATGGGAAGTGTGATTCAGTAGTTGGAAATCGATTACTTTTGTCATTAAAACCAATGTTGCCATGACCAAAGATTTCTCTGTAGTAGTACCCGTATTTAACAGCGCCGGCTCGCTTACCGAATTATTTAACCGTCTAAAGGCTTTTTTTGAGGGACAAAAGAAAAGTTTTGAGGTGATTTTTGTGGAAGATGGAGGGGATGACCGCAGTTGGGAAGTGTTGGGCAAGCTTAAAGAAAATTTTCCGGATTTGGTTAAGGCCATCAAGCTCGACCGCAACTTTGGCCAGCACAATGCGACCTTGTGTGGATTTGGTTTTGCCAAAGGAAACCAAATCATAACCATCGATGATGACCTGCAACATCCTCCGGAGGAAATCATAAAACTGATTCAAAAGGCTGAAATTGAGCAAAGTGTTATCACCTATGGGATTTATTCCAAAAAGCAACATTCATTTGCACGCAACATACTGAGTAAGAGTGTTAAAACCTCGTCTAAACTTTTTCATAACGGGGCTGAAAACGGTTCTTCTTTTCGACTGATCGACAGGAAAATAGTCCAAAAAGTGCTCGATCATCAGGTTAGTTTCGTATTTATTGATGAAATAATCTATTGGTACACCGATAAAATTGCCTTTGTGGAAGTGAACCATGTGAAACGCGAACACACCAAATCGGGTTACAACCCGATGCGGTTATTTATGATGGCCGCCAACCTTACCTATTTTTACACCAATATCCCACTTAAAATTATGGTCTACAGTGGATTTATTATCTCCTTCTTTTCTTTTGTAACGGCCATCAAATTCATCATTCAGAAAATATTTTTTAATGTACCGCTTGGGTATACTTCGGTGATTGTCACGATATTATTTTCAACCAGCATCATTGTTTTTAGCCTGGGAGTAATTGGTGGATATTTAAGCAGGATACAAACCGTTCAAAATAAAAAACCACCTTATCATATCAGCAAGGTACTGGATTGACATTAAAACTTGCACAAAGTTTAAAACTTTTGGAAAGCTAGTTTTAGACTTACAAATCGCTAAATCCGGTTAGTTTTTTTGGATTGAATATTTTAAGATATGTTTTTGCCAGCATCAATGGCCAACGGCTCAGGATGCGCTCACGCCAGGTATAGGGGAAATGATCAACTATTTTTGTCAGCAACCTCAACTTCCAGGCGATGACAATACCTGGGAAAGCCAGTAAGTAAATCCATAAACCGGGATGCTTGTATTCCCGCTGATATCCGGCCAGTTCGGCATATTTTCCAGCAGCAGTATCTGCAATTTTAATTTGTCTTTTGGTTAATTCTTTTTTGTAAACGCCAATTTTATCGGGATTGATCTTTTTAAATAAACTTGAATGGAATTTCCGAAAAACTTCTGACTTTGACATTTCATGATCCAAATCGGCTTGTTTGTAAAAGTCGAATATCCGCTGATCGAAGGGAACTCCGGTAAACTCGCACAAGCGTTTCATCTCCTTTTCGGGATGCAATACCAGGTCTTCATATTTAATTTCGATGTGTGTACCGGGGTGTTTTTTCACCATTTCACGAAAGTGCCTGACAAACAAACGCCATTTAAATACCACGAGCGAAATCATGGGCAGCTCAAAATCCACATTGCGTACCGAGACAAAATGGTCGCGATAATCGCGGGTAATATGGATGAATTTGGCGTTGGGAAAAATTTTAGCCAAACGTTCGGTATAAATGGTATAACCCGGGTTTTTATCCCCAAAAAACAGGATATCGCCCTTTGGGTAAATGGATTGATATTGCAGGTAAACCACCTTGCAGATATCACCATAGGGATGGTTTCCCGCGAAGGGAAGCAATGCCTTTTTTAACGCTTCAGGCGAGATATTCCAGGTCGAAAACAACCATTGATTCTGAACATCTGCAGCAAAAGCATCAAGCAGGTCCATGGTCCAGTTGGTGACCTTTCCGTAGCGGGAATACAAGTTTACAACAAATTGTGATTCAGGTGGTATCACAACATGCGCGTTGGCATCAAACAAAGTCCGAAGCAACGTGGTTCCTGAGCGAGGTCGTCCAACAATGAAGAAAAAAGGGAGGTTTTGTGAAGTGGTCATAAGTCAATTTAAAAAATGCCTGTTTACCTGTTTAATGGCAGTCCATTCAGCATGTTGTTGATGTCCAAAGGAGACTTTTTATTTCCAAAAGCCGTATTGTGCCTTTCCATATTTGAAGTGAAAGCCCAGGCTGCAGCCTTGGCACTCTTGGTGGCCTTGAGGGTTTTCAGCATCTTTTTATACAAGGTTTTTTCATTCCACATCATGCTCCAGCAAGTGTGCATGGTTTCCATCAACTCTTCGGGCGACATCAATTTGGGTTGATGGATTACCTCTAAAAAATGATAATGCTTCCAGTCTTCTGGAAAATTGGTGAAGAGTAACCTGTTTTCTTTTTCCAACCGTTCAAACAAACGCGTTCCGGGCAAAGGTGTTATAATGGTGGCCTGCATGGCATCAATCCCCGACTGGATGGCATAATTGGCCCTGTTTTCAAGGTCTTGTATCGAATCGGAGTCCAGGCCAAAAACCACGGCCCCCAGCACGCTGATGCCATGTGAATGAATTTTTTTAAACGCCTCTTCATAATGTTCCACACCAATTTTCAGGTTCATCTTTTTATTGGTTTCCTGAAGCTGTTCTACTTTTTCGGATTCGATGCCAATCAAAATCATTTTGCATCCGCTTTCAGCGGCATACTTCAGCACCTCATCTTGGTCGGCAATGTTGAGTGAAGCCTGACAATACCAATCCTTTTTAATGCCACGGGCAATCATGCCCTTGAAAAGCTGAACAGCCCTTTCGACTGAAGCCTTGTTGTAGCCAATGATGTTGTCATCTACAAAAAACAAATGCTCGCTGGTGATGGTCTCGAGTTCGTCCAACACATCCTCTATCGGGTGTGCCCGATAGTGATTGCCATTAAAGGTGTGCACAGAACAAAAATCGCAATTCATCGGACAGCCTCTTGTAGTCTGAATATTTGAATAGGCATAACCCGGATTAAACAGATCCCTGCGCGGCCATGTGGCATTTTCCAATGGAAGCTGATCGCCATAATAACGCTTTTTGAGTTTATCTTCCTCGAAATCGGCGAGCACTTTTGACCAAACGGCTTCAGCTTCTCCCACTACTATGGAATCTGCATATTGAACCGCTTCATCGGGTCTCATACTCACATGTATCCCGCCAAGAACCGTTTTTATGCCTTTCGATCTGTAAATTTCAGAAATCTGATAGGCCCGATTGGCAGCTGATGTAAGGGCGGTTATCCCGACAAAATCGGCAGGCGTATATTGAAACTCCCCGAAGTTTTCGTCCAGAATTTCTATGTCCCATTCATCCGGGGTGAGCCCGGCAATAAGTCCTAAACCCAGTGGAGGCGAAATAGTGCTGGTGTCGAATAATGCATCCCGTTTATACGGATTCAGTGGATTGATCAGTAATAATTTCTTTTTCCTTTTCAAATTTTAACTTTTGATACCTGCACAAAAGTAATATTTTTTGTGAACAGGATTGGCTTTCAGCACCCGGGTGAGCATCCCGGCCTGACTCTGTTATGCGTGAGAAGTGAGTATGACAACTGCCAACAAACGGGATATTGCTAATTCAATACAAGGTAAACAGGAAAAATCTATTTTTGCGATCGCTAAGGATATTTTCAAACTTCGGCTTTTAGCCAATTGCTATGATTTTAACTAAAGGAAATATTTCATTCAGAAGGCTAACCATCGATGATATCGAGCTGGTTAGAAACTGGAGAAACTCACAGCAAATTAATCAATACATGGCATTTCGTGACTATATTACCCCTGAAATGCAGGTAGCATGGTTTCATTCCATCAACAACATGAATAACCTCTATTTTATCATCGAATATAAAAATGAAAAAGTAGGAGTTTTTAATGGAAAGGACATCAACTGGGAACAAGGAACCATGGAAACGGGTATTTTCATAGCTGAAGAGAAGTACATAAACACCGAACTGCCCTTATTGGCCGTACTTTCGTTTGGGGAAATCGGGTTAAACATTTTTAATATGACCAGTTATGCCCACATGTTAAAATCGAACAAACGTGCTATCCGATACAATAAACTGTTGGGTTTTGAATTGTGCGATGGTCAGGAAGAACTTGAGAATCAACTATACGTGTTAAATAGGGAACGTTTTTTTCAACGGACAAAGTTGCTTAAAAAAGCCCTTTTTAAAATTATGGGAGTGACAGAAACCATACTGGTTTTCGAAAGAGAAGATATGAAAAGCGGCCTCAAGGACTTTTTCATGAAGCAAGTTACTCCATCCATGATTGGAGAGGTTGTTGAAACGACGGATTCTGTTATCCTTCGTTTTCGCACCATGTAGGTACGACGAAAAATTTATCTTTGCCACGGATATCAACGCGTTTTATGAAAATACCATTTAACAAGCCCTATTGCCAGGGCAAGGAACTCGAGTACATTAAGTCAGCAATGGATTTTGGCCACATTTCGGGCAATGGTATTTTTACACAGAAAGTGCATGCATTTTTCGAACAGCGTTATGGCTACAAAAAGACATTTATGACCACCTCGTGTACCGATGCCTTCGAGATGGCGGTCATGCTAATGGACCTCAAACCCGGCGATGAGGTCATCATGCCTTCTTTTACCTTTGTTTCCACCACCAACCCATTTATTCTAAAGGGTGCACACATCGTGTTCGCCGATACCCTGCCCAATCATCCCAACATCGATTTGGACGAAGCAGAAAAGCTCATCACCAGGAAAACCAGGGTGTTGGTTGTGATGCATTACGGCGGGGTAGCTGTCGACATGGACAAAGCCGTTGCGTTGGCAAAAAAATACAACCTGGTTCTTTTTGAAGACGTAGCCCATGCCATCGATTCGTACTACAAAGGAAAACCATTGGGTAGTTTTGGCCATTTTGCTGCCTTTTCGTTTCACGAAACCAAGAATATCAGTTGTGGCGAAGGTGGCTTATTGATTATTAATGATGAAAAATACATCGCCAGGGCTGAGATTGTGTGGGAAAAAGGGACCAACCGAAGTGCGTTTTCAAGGGGTGAAGTAAGCAAATACGAATGGGTGGACGTTGGCTCTTCATTTGTCCCATCAGAGATTATTGCTGCCGTATTGTGTGCCCAAATTAACATGATTGACGAAATCCAGCAACAGCGAATTCTGCTTTGGGAGAGGTATTTTACTAACCTGGCTCCACTAGCTAAAAAAGGGTACATTGCCCTGGACGATCTACCTGATTATGCCACCAACAATGGCCACCTGTTCTATTTTCTGATGAAGGATCAGCAATCAAGAAACCTCCTTTTGCAATACCTGAATGATCATTTTGTTCATGCAGTTTTTCATTATCTGCCGCTACACAAGAGCCCGTATTATGCCGACAAGCACGATGGACGTGAGTTGCCAAACACCCAAAAATATACCGACACACTCATACGTCTGCCTATGTTCTTCGAGTTGACTCCCGATGCAGTGGATTTTATTTGCGGAATTGTAGGTCAGTTTTTTGAAGAAAAACAAACCGGTTACTTCTCGTAAAAATGCATCTCCAGGATGTATTGATATACTTTTTCCGGCAGCCAAAAACTCATGTCCTTTTTTTGATGGATGGCTTTACGGATAAAACTGGAAGAAATTTCCATTTGAGGAGCTTTAAAAAGGTCAATTGACGGGTGATTTGCGTAATCACCCAAAACGTAGCCGGGACGGGGATATACATAAAACCGGGTTTGACTTAACAGCACCTGAAAGTTCTTCCATTTGTGGAACTTTTCGAAAATATCAGAACCACTGATGAGAATAAATTCCCGGTTAGGATACTTTTCCTGAATATAGGTTAGCGTGTCGATGGTATAGGACGGAACAGGCATTTTAAATTCAATATCGGTGACTCCCAACTTCGGGTGATCCTCTATGGCCAGTCGAACCAAGGCAAGACGATGATAATCAGCTAACAATGTTTTTTTGTCTTTTAAAGGATTTTGAGGCGATACCACAAACCATACCTCATCCAGGTCGGTAAACTCAGCCATGTAATTGGCTAAAACAAGGTGGCCAACATGAATGGGATTAAATGACCCAAATAACAATCCGGTTTTTTTAACTTCCTTCAAAGGGTATGTTTTAAAATTTCACAGATTCATCTTTTTCAGATTCCCAACTTTGGCAACATATGTTTTTACACTTCATCACTTAATGGTTTAAAAAGCACTTTCCCGTCACTCATGTTGCCCAGATAGCTTTTCAAACCGTTCACAACCTCATCCAATGCAATCATACGCTGTATTCGTGTCTTCCAGGCACCTTTGATAAACTGTTCTTGCAGCAAATAAGAAATACGCTCAAATTCATCTTGATCCAGCTCCTGCCGCCACGACGACAGGTTAAAACCCGAAATGAGTTTATCCTGAAAAATGAGTTCCATAACGCTGATGTCAGTCATGGGTTTGTTGGATAAACCACCATAGACCACCAGTTCAGAATTGGGTGGCATGGCATTGAACAACATCCCCGATTGAGCACCACCTACGGCATCAAAAGCAACTGTAGCATCCAGTTGATGAGCAAGTTCGCGTACCGCACTTTCAAATTCCTCATCGGTTTCATTCAGGACATATTTTTCACCTGCGTCAATCAAACGTTTTGCCGTCTCGGTATTCCTCACGATATTAATCACTTCTACCTGATGTTGGGCAGCGAGGTTTCTGATAAAAGCCGGAACCTGTCCGCCGGCTGCATTTACGATCACCGCGCTGCAACTCCTTTCTATGGCAATATTAAACAGGCCGAAAGCTGTGAAAGGATTAATTGCAAAACAGGCCGCCTGATCCATATCCATGTCATCACGAAGGTGGATCAGGTCAGTTTTTTTCAGCGTTATATATTCAGACCAACTTCCGTGACCATCGTTTTGAGCAAAAAAACTGACTTTTTTCCCAATTAAATTCACCAATTCATGGCCGGCTTCAACCACCGTCCCTGAACCTTCAAACCCCGGGATTACAGGTAAAGTTTTCACCACATTGTATGATCCCTGAATAAAAGCAATATCCGAAGGATTGGCAGGTGCGGCATGCACTTTAATCACTACTTCATCAGCATCAGGCACTGTCCGCTCAATTTGTTCGACTTTCAAGCTTAAGAGTGCCCTGAGTACATTTCGGTTATATTGATGCAGAACGATGGATTTCATCATATTCATTTTAAACGCTTAAATTTTACTCAGATAAAAACTCTGTAACCAGTGTCACGACTTCATTTACGGCTTTATCCAACCGATCGTTAATCACCACTACATCAAAATGTTCGGCGAAAGTAAGCTCAAACTCCGCCTTTTCAACACGGATGTCAATATCTTCTTTAGGGTCGCTGCCCCTTTGTTCGAGTCGCGTCCTCAGTTCCTGAACAGAAGGGGGCTGTATAAACACTGACAGGGCTTTCATTCCGAAAACAGCTTTGATATTCATACCACCCATCACATCCACATCGAACAATACGTGGGTGCCCTGGTTACGTAAACGTTCTACCTCTGAAACCAGCGTCCCATACAGGCGGTCTTTGTACACCTCTTCCCACTCTACAAACGCATGTTCTTCGATTTTTTTTTTGAATTCTTCTACCGAGAAGAAATAGTAATCCTTCCCATGTACCTCTCCATCGCGGGGAGGACGACTACATGCGGAAACCGAAAAAGCCAGGTTCGGCACCTGTTTCATCAGTTCTTTAACAATTGTTGTTTTTCCCGATCCCGATGGAGCCGAGAAAATAATCAGCTTACCTTTTTTCATATATGAAGGAAAGATTTTTTACAAAATATTAAACAACTGCTCTTTAATTTTTTCTAATTCGTCTTTCATCAGCACCACAATACGCTGAAGTTGAGAGTCGTTTGCCTTAGAACCCAGTGTGTTCACCTCCCGACCAATTTCCTGGCTGATAAAACCAAGTTTTTTGCCCGAAGAAGTTTCTTCGTCGAGGGTATCCAGAAAATAATCGCAGTTATTTTTCAACCTGACTTTTTCTTCGGTAATATCTAGTTTTTCGATGTAATAAATCAACTCTTGCTCCAGGCGATTTTTATCTACCTGCAAGTCATACGACTGATTATTTAAAGATGCTAAAATCCGTTCCCGAATGCGGGTAAGTCGTTCCTGTTCAAATGGCTCCACCTCGGTAAGCAATTGTTTAATTTTTTCCACACGAGCAACAAACTCATTTTTTAATAAAGCGCCTTCCTGAATTCTGAATTGATCGACAGCCGCAATGGCATCAGAAAACCCTTGTGAAACAATGACCCACTCCTCTTTATCGGCATCCTCATCACCTGAAATCAAAACATCAGGCATTTTAATAACGATAGAAAGGACATCTTGCGGTAAGGGTTCGAGCGTAGCCTCTGACAATTGCTTCATCAGCTGATAATACTGAAGTGCTACCGGCATATTTAACTTTAGCGAACCTCCTTCGGCCTTCTCCTCAACGGTAAGCAAAATATCTACTTTTCCCCTGTCGAGCCCTTTTGCGAGTAAATTTCTAATTTCCAGTTCGCGGTCTTTTAAGCTTCCGGGAACCCGTAAATTTACATCCAGCGTTTTACTGTTTAGCGTTCTTATTTCAATGGCATATTTACGTCGGGCAGATTCAGTAACCTGCTTACCGTACCCGGTCATGGATTTAATCATTGTAAGGTAATTTTAGTGGTACAAAGATAGAAAAGTTACACAGGCGAAAAGGAGAACACTTTTGGTTATATTTGCGTCATGAGCGCAAAGTACTACTTATTGGTTCTTCTATTGCCTGTTTCTCTATCCATTTTCCCCAATCCCTACGATAAAATGGATAGTATTGAAGCAAGGATGAATCAATTGGAAGGGGTTGAGCATATAAAAGCGCTATTGGTTTTATCGGAATCTTATAGAAATACTGCTTTTAACGATTGCCTCAAATATGGTATAAAAGCAGCACAATTGGCCAGTAGGGAAAATGAATACGATATGGAAGCGCAGGTTTATAAATCACTGGGTAACAGTTGCTATTTTCATGGAGAGCTTGATATGGCCAACGACTATTATCGAAAAGGGTTGCGCGGCTTTCAAGGCACCAATAATTTACAAGGGCAAGCCAACTGTTTGAATAACATCGGGCTCATTTTTGAGGAAACTTCCCGATTCGATTCTGCCCAATATTATTATCAAAAATCGCTGGATATTGAGAGCCAAATCGGTAATAAAAGGGGCATTGGGATTTCATTGTTGCAGTTGGGAAACCTAAGCTATTACCGCGATGAACTCCAAAATGCACTCGACAATTATTATCGTGCCATGCTGATTTTCAGGGATGAAAACGACAGCGCCAGTTTGGCCTTGTCATACAATAGCATGGGCATTATCTATCGTGAATGGAGCTTGTTTGATAAAGCCCTTGATTACTATCAACTTGCCATTCCTATTTTAGAGCAGACAGGAGATGATAGAAGTTTGTCGCAAGTATTGACCAACTTGGGGGAGATTTATAATTTTGAATTGAAAGACTTTCAAAAAGCCAAACAATTCTATGATCAATCGCTCAGCCTAAAACATAAAATGAACGACAAAATCGGTATTGCCCTCTTAAATAATAACCTGGGAACGTTGTATGCAAACATGAAGGATACCTCCAATGCAATTAGGCATTTCAGAATGAGCCAACAGTTGTATGAAGAGTTTCATGGTGAAACGGGCCTTGTCATGGTCTTGTACAACATGGGATCGCTATTTCTGGATCATCATCAGTACGACAGAGCCTTACCCTATTTTTTGCAAAGCCTGAAAATGGCAGAAGACTTTAAATATGTGGAATTCATTCGCCTGAATCAAGTTGCCTTAATGAATAGTTATGCCGCTCTTGGAAAATATCAGCTATACCAAAACTATTTTAAGCTGGTGACCCTTGATAAAGATTCGCTTATTGAGAGACTAAACGTGTTGCAAAGCCATGAATCAGAAGGTAAATTCAGAACCGAAGAAGCGTTGGAAGAAGCTAGAAAACTTCAAATATCAAACGAATTAAAGGAAGCTGAAATCAGAAAATACAAATTGATTTTAGCAGGAGTCAGCGCACTCTTTTTTTTCATGTTGATGGGTTATGCGTTATTTACCAAATTAAAAAAACATCCATGATTATACAAGAGCCTTACCACCTTTTTGCCGAGCCACTCAGGTATTATGAATTTATGATTGAAGATATTGAGTCTGCCGAGCGATATATTTACCTCCAGACTTTCAGGGTTGGTAAAGATGTAATTGGGGATAGGTTTAGAAGAGCCTTGACTAAAAAAGCCAAGCAAGGCGTTGAAATAAAGATATTGATTGATTACTGGGGAGCAGGACCGATTAATTCTGAATATTTTAAAGAATTAATCCAATATAAAGGAGAGGTGCGTTTTTTTCAAAAAATCAAATACAATACAGATATATTTACCAAAAGCCATAAACGAAACCACCGTAAGTTATTACTCATCGATGATAAAATCAGCTATATTGGTTCATCAAATATTACCGGTTATAACCTTAACTGGCGTGAATCGGTTTTGCGTATAAAGAGTAACCTGACGCCTGTTTTTGTTAAATTATTTAAACAAGATTTCAAAAATTTTAATAAATATAATATCAATACCAATAGCAGGACATATACCATCAAATTCAACGGTTTTGAAATAATTCGGGACGCTCCATCAATAACTTTTAAAAAGATTAACAATAAATTTATCCGACTTATCAAAAATGCAGAGCATCAGGTGGTTATTGAAACTCCCTATTTTCTGCCGGGATACTTTCTGCGAAAAGCACTCACCGACGCGGCTCAACGAGGGGTGAAGGTTAATGTGTTGCTTCCTAAGCAATCGGATGTTACCTTGATAGATATTTTGAGGAACAAATACCTGGGTCCCCTTAACAAGAAAGGAGTTAACTTTTTGTTTTATCAACTAAATAACCTGCATGCCAAGTTGTTGCTAATTGATAACTCCTATTTTGCCATTGGCTCATCAAATTTCGATTACCGCAGCTTTCGGTATATGTATGAAATTATGCTGATTGGGACAGACAGCAATATTATTGACCAAATCAGTGCCCATGCCAACCGTACCCAGGAAGATACTCAGCCATTTGATTATGTAAAATGGAAAGACCGGCCACTAATAAATAAGGTTTTCGAATGGATACTTTTGCCTTTCAGGCATCTGCTTTAAGTTGCGGGTAAAACAATTGAAATAGTTAAGAATCGCTCCAAATTCGGAATAAACCCTTCAAAATCTCCCTTGGTTTCGCTATAAATTACTAATTTTGAAACTTCAAATTTTATTTACATTAAACAGATTTTTTATAATAAATAGATTGAACAATGACAGAAAAAATCACGGCAAAAATGGCCATCGGGTTAGAGGATGATTATGGTGCACATAATTATCATCCGCTACCCGTGGTGCTTAAAAAAGGGTTGGCAGCTAAAGTGTGGGATGTGGACGGCAAAGAGTATTTCGATTTCCTTTCAGCCTATTCAGCTGTAAACCAGGGACATTGTCACCCAAAAATTGTAAGCGCACTCATTGAACAGGCGCAGACACTCACCCTAACTTCACGGGCTTTTTACAACGATGCGCTCGGTCCTTACGAAAAGTACATCACCTCATATTTTGGGTACGATAAAGTACTGCCGATGAACACCGGGGCAGAAGCTGATGAAACAGCACTTAAACTCTGCCGTCGTTGGGCTTACGATAAAAAGGGAATTCCATCCGATCAGGCAAAAATCATTGTCTGTGCTGATAACTTTCATGGTCGTACCATCACCATCATTTCTATGTCGACCGATCCGGAATCAAAAGCCAACTTCGGGCCTTATACCCCCGGATTTATCGTAATTCCTTACAACGATTTGGAGGCTCTGCAAAAGGAACTTGAAGATCCAAATGTAGCCGGTTTTTTGGTCGAACCCATTCAAGGGGAAGCAGGCGTGATGGTGCCTGACGAAGGATACTTAAAAAAAGCATACGACTTGTGCAAATCGAAGAACGTCCTGTTTATTGCGGATGAGGTTCAAACCGGCATCGGCAGAACAGGAAAATTGTTGGCTTGCGATCATGAAGGTGTGCATCCCGACATCCTGATTCTTGGAAAAGCATTGTCAGGTGGTGTATATCCTGTTTCAGCGGTATTGTCCAATAACGAAATCATGCTTACGATAAAACCGGGACAGCATGGATCTACTTTCGGTGGAAACCCGCTTGCTGCCAGGGTGGCAGTGGCTGCACTCAAAGTGGTGAAGGAGGAGAAATTGGCCGAAAAGGCTGAAAAGATGGGGGTTATCTTCCGGCAGGAAATGAGAAATATTAAATCGGATATGATTGAGCTGGTACGCGGTAAAGGGTTGCTTAATGCCGTTGTGATAAGGCCAAAAAATGGGAAAACAGCCATGGATGTATGTCTGAAAATGGCTGAAAATGGGGTGCTGGCAAAACCAACTCACGACCATATTATTCGGTTCGCCCCTCCATTGGTCATTACTGAAGAGGAGCTACATCAAGCAATAGAGCTTATCAGGAAGTCCATTCTCTCGTTTGAATAACTTAAAAATTCAGGGCAAAAAGAAAAGCCCTCGACCAGGCGGTCGGGGCTTTTCCCATATTAACCTAAAAACCCTCGTAGAAGAGGGATAACCCAAAAAATTAACCTGCTAAAGTTAATCGTTCAATTAAGAACAGGACAAAGATACGAAATAATTAAGACAATAAGTAAAGGTGGCGTAATTTTTTCTTTGAATCAATCATTCCCCTAATCAAAATTGTATGTTTTTTAAATTTAGGAATTTATACACATCAAAGAGGATCACCTGAAGTAATCACGAGTAAGTTGATCTATGATATTTATCATATTGATTAGAAATGAACGTTTACATGTTAAAAAATTCAATTAAATTTTCCCAACATTAAGTTTTAATTATCTTTTTTCTCAGGATATTATCTTCGTAGTTCAAAATTCTTTCCAAGATAAACCTTTCTAACATGTTTATCGTTGGCCAATTCTTCGGCAGTTCCTGACTTAAGGATGGCACCCTCAAACAGAAGATAGGCCCGGTCAACAATGGTCAATGTTTCATGTACATTGTGGTCGGTAATCAGGATTCCAATGTTTTTTTCCTTTAACTTTGAAACGATCAGCTGAATATCTTCAACCGCGATGGGATCCACTCCCGCGAATGGCTCATCTAAAAGAATGAATTTTGGATCAACCGCCAGAGCCCGTGCTATTTCGGTACGGCGCCTTTCGCCGCCTGAAAGCTGAATACCCTTACTTTTTCGGATGGCTTGTAAACCAAACTCGTCGAGCAGCGATTCAATCTTCTCACTTTGTTGTGCTTTATTCAGTTTTGTAAATTCCATCACTGCCCTCAGGTTGTCCTCTACGCTCAGGTGACGAAAAACGGAAGCTTCCTGCGCCAGGTATCCGATTCCTCTTTGCGCGCGTCTGTACATTGGTTCGTTGGTTATTTCCTGATCATCAAGATACACGCTACCCGAGAGCGGTTTAATAAGTCCAACGATCATATAAAAATTGGTAGTTTTACCTGCTCCATTGGGGCCAAGCAACCCTATTATCTCGCCCTGATTTACCTCTACGCTTACATTATTAACAACAGTCCGTTGCTTATACTTCTTAACCAGGTCTTTTGTCCAAAGTTTCATATTTTTCTATTTCAATAACTTAACATAATCCTACAAGATTCCTTCCCTGAGAATATCATGTAAGTGAATAACGCCAACATACTTATTTTCTGATACAACAGGCAATTGTGTAATGTTATTTTTTCGCATTAGTTCGAGAGCTCCCACCACCAACTCATCCTGGTCAACAGTAAGTGGATGTTTTGTCATCACATCATACGCTTTAAGCTGTCTAAAGTCATTGTGCTTTTCAATCATCCTGCGCAAGTCACCATCTGTAATTACGCCAACCAACTCATCGTTGTCGAGTACTGCGGTGGCACCCAGTCTTTTAGACGAAATTTCAATAATTACTTCGGGTATGAGGGCGTTTTGATTTACCGAGGGTAAAGCATTATTTACCGAAAGGTCGGAGACCCTCATGTACAGGCGTTTCCCAAGAGTACCACCCGGATGATACTGAGCAAAGTCGTCGGCTGAAAAACCCCTTGATTCAAGGAGACTAACAGCCAGGGCATCTCCTATCACCAACTGGGCCGTTGTGCTGCTGGTTGGAGCCAGGTTATTCGGGCACGCTTCTTTTTCAACCGTTGAATCCAATACCAAATCAGCTTGCTTTGCCAGATAAGACCCCGTATTGCCAACTAAGGCAATAATCAGGTTTTGACGCGCTTTTAATAAAGGGATTAGTACTTTAACTTCAGGTGTTTCACCACTTTTGGAGATGGCGATAACCACATCATCTTTTCTTACTATACCCAAATCACCATGAATGGCATCCGCAGCGTGCATAAATATGGCAGGTGTGCCTGTAGAATTAAACGTGGCTACTATTTTTTGTGCAATATTGGCACTCTTGCCAATACCCGTAACAATAACCCTTCCTTTTGATTTTAAAATAAGCTCAACTGCCCTAATAAAATCATCAGTCACCGAATTACTTAAATTCTTAATTGATTTCCACTCATTTTCAATGGTCGATAATGCAGCCTGGCGTATTTTTTCTCTTGATTCCAACATTTTTTATTTAAAATAGGTGATTATGCAATTTTTTAGTATTATATTTGTTCATATACACACAATAAAAAACCAAAATTCATTTTGGTAATTCTTTTGAATGCTTAAAATGAATTTCATGACAAAGATATGTTTTATCTACCGAAATGATGGAGACCACAACGGATAAATACAATACCAAAGAATTACTTAAATCATTTTTTGGATTCTCAAAATTTAAAGGCACTCAGGAAGTTATAATTGAAAACCTGCTCAAAGGAAACGATACTTTTGTCGTAATGCCAACTGGAGGAGGAAAATCACTTTGCTATCAACTACCCGCATTGTATAAACCAGGAACAGCTATTATTGTTTCCCCGCTCATTGCTCTGATGAAAAATCAGGTGGATATGATCAGGAATTTTGCCACCCAATCGGGTATAGCCCATGTAATGAATTCGTCGCTTTCAAAAGCTGAAATTACTGAAGTGAGAGAAGATTTGTTGAGTGGTAAAACAAAATTGTTGTACATGGCCCCGGAATCGCTGACAAAAGAAGACAACATCGAATTCCTTAAAAACATCGATATATCCCTCTTTGCCATTGATGAAGCACATTGTATTTCTGAATGGGGACACGACTTTAGACCGGAATACCGGAAATTGCGTCCCATTATAAATGCCATCAACCCGAATATTCCGATCATCGCACTGACTGCAACGGCCACCTTAAAGGTTCAGGAAGATATTTTAAAGAACCTTGAAATCCCCAATGCCCAGGTTTTTAAATCATCATTCGACAGGGAGAACCTATACTATGAAGTGAGGCCAAAAACCAAAGATGTTATTAAAGACATTATCAAATACATCAAATCGCAACCCAACAAATCGGGAATTGTTTATTGTTTGAGTAGAAAAAAGGTTGAAGAAATTGCCGAATCATTGGTTGTCAACGGTATCAGGGCACTGCCATATCATGCCGGATTGGATGCAGCCACCCGCCGTAACAACCAGGATATGTTTTTAATGGAAAATGTGGAGGTGATCGTGGCTACCATTGCCTTTGGGATGGGCATCGACAAACCCGATATTCGGTTTGTAATTCACCATGATATTCCAAAAAGTATTGAAGGCTATTACCAGGAAACCGGACGCGGTGGCCGCGATGGTGGAGAGGGAAACTGCATTACCTTTTATAATTATGACGACATCCAGAAACTGGAAAAATTTATGAAAGATAAGCCTGTCGCAGAGCAGGAAATTGCCAAAGAATTGTTGTTTGAAACAGTAGCCTATGCCGAATCTTCTGTTTGCCGTCACCGGTTGTTACTTCATTATTTTGGTGAATCCTTTACAAAAGAAAATTGTGGTGCATGTGATAACTGTTTGTCGCCAAAAGAAAAGTACGAAGGAAAAGATGAAATCAGACTTGCGTTAAAAGCCATTGTTTCCCTAAAACAACAGTTTAAAGCCAAAACGGTTGCAGAGGTCATTGCGGGTAAAAAAAGCGGTGATGTAAAAAGTATCAAACTCGATCAGCATAAGTATTTCGGAGCAGGCAGCCAACACGATGCCAAATACTGGGTCATGATTATCCGTCAGGCACTCATTCAAAGGCTCGCTGAAAAAGAGATTGAAAACTACGGCATTTTAAAAATTACAGAAGAGGGGAAAGATTACATCAAAGAACCTTACAGCATTCTTATTGCTAAAGATCATGATTATGAGTCGGTTGAGGACGATGACATGATTGTAAATGCCGGTGGACAAAAAGGAGGGGGATCTGACCCGGCCCTTTTTGCACTACTTAAGGACTTGCGTAAAGATATTTCTAAAAAAGAAAATCTGCCTCCATTTGTCATTTTCCAAGATCCTTCTCTCGAAGATATGGCCATACAATATCCTATTGATGAAGAAGAATTGAAACAAATTGTGGGTGTTGGAGCAGGAAAAGCCACCAAGTATGGACAGCCCTTTCTTGAGCTTATACAAAAATATGTTGAGGAAAACGAAATTACACGGCCCAACGATATGGTGATTAAATCAGTGATTAATAAGTCAGGATTGAAAGTGTACATTATTCAAAGCATCGACCGAAAACTACCACTCGATGATATTGCCTACGCTAAAAACCTTTCTCTTTCTGAATTACTTACTGAAATCGAGCGAATCGTGATGTCAGGAACAAAGCTAGATATCAGCTACTACATCAACGATAAAGTGGACGAGTACCATCAGGAAGACATTTACGATTACTTTGCCGAAGCCGAAACAGACTCCATTGAAGATGCTCTGAAAGTACTTGGAGAATCGGAATATAATGAAGAAGAAGTCAGGCTGATCCGTGTTATGTTTTTATCCGAAGTTGGCAACTAACATGCGAAAGTTATTAATTCCCATTTTATTGTTGATTTTAGGACTGACTTCATGTTACAAGAATAATAAAGAACAATCCCCGCTACCCAATAAGTTACTTTCTGAGCAGCAGATGATTGAATTCCTTACTGAAATTCAACTTGCTGAAGGGAAGACTGTTTTGCAAAGAGAAGTGAATAAGAATGTCGGATATTCAGGTTCAAAAACCACTTTGGAGATTTACAGCACCTATGGCATTACACCTGCCCAGTTGGTTGAGAATATGAATTATTACCAGGATCGCACAGAGGTGATGATTAAAATTTATGATGGAGTGCTTGCTAATCTGAGTCAGCTACAGGAGGAGGTTAAAGTAAGAAAGCAGAAAGAGTTAAAAGCCGATAAAATAAAAAAAGACTCCTTGCAGGTGTTTGACAACCAAAAAATAAGAATCCTGCCTTCCGGGATAAAAAAAGTGGACTATTTAACCCCCAACCTGACTATCTCAGATTATTTTGAAAAGATAGCGTCCCGCGATTCTGTATCTATTCCGTTATCGAGCTGGTAATTGAACGACAATTTATTTTGATTGATATAACTTCCTGAACCTGAAACAGAATTATCGCCCGAGAGCACTTGGTCATCAATAGCAATGGTATTGCCTACCACCAGACCTACAGCAGAATTTCCCAGGTCAGCAAAATTTTTCAGTAAAACTTCTGCTGAATTAAGTGGGTTGTAATCAATGGTTACTTCATAATTTAAACGGGCTGCCTGATCGTTCACACTCCAGGTACCAATGAATTTAGTAATTGGATTTAACTCATTGTCATCAGTTGGTACACAAGAGTTAAAAGTCAAGACAACGGTGATAAAAACAGTAATGGCTTTAAATAATCTTAACGTTTTCATTTGATTTAAATTAAATTGATGTAAAGATAAGACGTTAATTCATTCAGATGATCAATAAAAGTTAAAGCATTTCTAATTCAGGTTATATTCTGTCACCGGGTCTTTCCTTTATTTTCTAACTTATACAAATAAATATCACTACATTTGTGGGTTCAAAGAACGGTTAATCAAATACAAATACGATGAGTTAAATAATTTGTACACGAAAATGTTCTTGTTTGGATACTGAAAAAAATAGGTAATTAAGTCGTAAAATATGTTCAAAAAGTTAAATAAGATTGTATGGAAAATAATGAAATGATGGCCTTGGGAATGATCGAAACCCGGGGTTTTGCAGCCATGGTGGAAGCTTCGGATGCCATGTTGAAAGCAGCTAAAGTGGAGCTTGTTGGCTATGAAAAAACAGGTGGAGGTTACGTTACAGCCATTGTACGAGGCGATGTGGCCTCAGTTCGCGCCGCTGTAGATGCCGGTCTCCGCGCCGCCGAAAAAGTAGGCGAAATTGTATCCTCACATATTATTCCGCGGCCACATCAAAATGTCGACACCGCGCTTCCTCTCGGGAGAAAAACAGGTAAATAATCCCTCATAAGATGAAAGATTCCAAATCACACATTGATTTAAGAACGTATATATTCTTAGATTCCCTCCAGTTACAGATGGCATCCTATATCTCTACGGTTTCCAGAGGATTCCTTCCTGTGGGAGGGCAGTCGAGTTGTATTATCGAAATTGCACCCGGTATCGAGATCAATGCCTTAACCGATGTGGCCATCAAAGCCACCAACGTGTTGCCCGGAATGCAAATAGTGGAACGCGCCTATGGGATGCTCGAAATTCATTCCGACAACCAGGGAGACACCCGTATGGCCGGGGAAGCCGTATTAAATGCCATCAGCCAGACAGAAGCAAACAGAATCAAACCCAGGATACTAACGAGTCAATTGATTAAAAACGTGGACGATCACCATGCCCAATTAATCAACAGAACCCGGCATGGAATGATGCTTTTACGCGGCGATACACTGTATGTATTGGAGATGGAACCCGCAGGTTACGCATATTATGCTGCAAATGAGGCCGAAAAAGCTGCCAATATCAAAATAATCGATGTGATTGGATTTGGGAAATTTGGCCGGGTATATATTGGTGGGCCTGAAGCAGAAGTGCTTGAATGCAAAACCATCGTTGAAAAACGGTTGGCAGAAATTATTGGTAGAGAAGAATATTAAACACAATTAATAGGAGATAAAGTTATGTCAGATTTTAATACAGATGCGTTGGGAATGATAGAAACACGGGGGTTTGCAACCATGGTCGAAGCTTCCGATGCCATGGTAAAAGCTGCCAAAGTTGAGTTGATAGGCTATGAAAAAACAGGTGGGGGATATGTTACTGCCATTGTACGTGGCGATGTGGCTTCGGTACGAGCAGCCGTTGATGCAGGGCTTGTTGCTGCAGAAAAAGTAGGAGAAATTGTATCCAGCCATGTCATTCCACGTCCACATGCCAATGTTGACAGTGTCTTGCCATTGGGTCGCAAAAGCAAAAAGTAGAAATTATGATTTTGGCAAGAGTTACAGGTACGGTGGTGTCGAGTCAGAAAGCCTCACAAATGGAGGGCCTCAAGTTATTGTTGCTTGAGAAAATCGATCCCGTCAGTATGCAAGGCAAAAACGACTTTATTGTGGCCATGGATGGTGTGGGCGCCGGTGTGGATGAAATTGTGTTTTATGTTTCGGGCAGCAGTGCCCGCATGGCGGAATCCACCAAAGGATTGCCCACCGATGCTACTGTGGTAGCTATTGTCGATCTCATTGAACTAAAAGGCGCATTGACCTATCAAAAAAGATAAAGATTTCAGATGGTAATAGGAAAAGTGGCAGGAACGGTTACAAGTAGCTCCAATTGCATCCACATTAACGGAGGCCGGTATTTATTGGTTAATAAGTGCGATCAAAAAGGGGAAATTAAAAACGAATTTTTGGTGGCGCTCGATTTGGTAAGTGCAGGTATCGATGAATTGGTTATGGTGGCGGAAAGCACCTCAGCACGCGAAACACCTGTCACAGCCAACAAAGCCATTGATGCGATCATCGTGGGGATAATTGATGTGATTGATGAAAACGATCAGGTGGTTTATAAAAAATGATGGAAAAGGAAAATATTATTGTTCTCGGTGCCATTGAGTTTGGTAGCATTGTGATTGGATTACAGGCTCTTGATCAGATGGTGAAAAGGGCTCCCATTCAAATTATTGATGCACGAACGATTAGTTCCGGAAAATACCTGATTATTTTCAGTGGGGATGTGGCATCGGTGGAGTACGCCTACAAGGCTGGTTGCGAAACCGGAGGAAACCATATTGTTGATAAACTTTTCCTTCCCCAGGTACATCCCGATGTGATTCCCGCCATTGGAAACACCATTGTTGTAGGCGAATGGGATACCATTGGCATCATCGAAACCCTGTCCATTGTTTCAGGTATCGAATCGGCCGATAGCGCAGCCAAAGCTGGAGGTGTTAAAATTATCGAAATCCGTTTGGCGGATGGCTATGGTGGGAAATCGTATGTTAAAATGATGGGTCATCTCGATGCGGTACAAGCTGCAGTAAAAGCAGGAATTGAAAAAGCCAAAGAGAAAAACCTCCTGGGAATGGACACCATCATTGCTCAACCTCACAAAGAAATCAGGCCCTTTTTTATGTAAAATGAATATCATAAATGGATCGATTAGAAGAAAATATCAGGCAATTGGTACGTGAGGCTTTAAACGACCTCAATTTGAAGAATGAAATAGCCCTTCAATCAGAAAAGACAGGCCTTTTCACTACCATCGATCAGGCTGTAAAGGCTGCTGAAGTGGCCTTTCATCAATTGGAGAAGCTGACCCTGGAGACCCGTAAAGACATCATTGCCAACATTCGCAAAATATCGAAAGAGCATGTAGTCCTTATTTCGAAAATGGTTTGCGAGGAAACTGGCATGGGGCGGTGGGAAGACAAGGTAGTTAAAAACGAATTGGCTATTAACAAGACGCCAGGGGTGGAGGACATTGTGCCCGAAACATTCTCTGATGATCATGGACTCACCTTGGTTGAACATGCTCCATTCGGTGTTATTGGATCAATATCACCCAGCACAAATCCTACAGCTTCCATCATCAGCAATTGCATCGGCATGATTGCTGCCGGTAATTCTGTCGTGTTTAATACGCACCCGGCAGCCAAAAAAGTATCGGCATTTTTAATAAGCCTGTTAAACAAAGCCATCACAGAAGCAGGCGGGCCAAAAAATCTGATCACCACCATCGAAAACCCTACCCTTGAATCGGCCCAGTCCATGATGAGTCATCCAAAAGTGTCTCTTTTAGTTGTTACCGGAGGCCCGGGAGTTGTGAAAGCAGCCATGAAAATGGAAAAGAAAACCATTGCCGCCGGACCGGGAAATCCTCCATGTGTGGTGGATGAAAGTGCCGATATTGTAAAGGCAGGTAAAGATATTGTTGCAGGAGCCAGTTTCGACAACAACCTCATCTGTATCTGTGAAAAGGAAATCATTGTCGTTGATTCGGTGGCCGAGGCGCTTAAAGTGGAAATGCAAAAAAATGGCGCTTATATTTTAACACCGGAACAGATCAAAAAAGTAACTACATTGGTAATTGCCGATCCGGGACGGCCTGGACATGAAGGTGCCGCCAATAAAACATACGTGGGTCAAAATGCCGCGAAAATTGCCAGAGCCATTGGTGTGATTGTTCCTGAAACAACACGGCTCTTGCTATGTGAAGTTAACGCAAATCATCCTTTGGTCTGGACTGAACAGCTAATGCCTGTCATGCCTTTGGTTCGTGTTGCTCATGTGGATGACGCGATAGATTTGGCTGTTCGTTGCGAACATGGATTCAGGCATACGGCCATCATGCACTCGCTCAATATTGCTAAATTAAGTAAAATGGCCAAAGCGATGAATTGCTCCATTTTCATTAAAAACGGGCCCAGCTATGCAGGATTAGGTGAGGGTGGTGCTGGTTTCGCTTCCTTTACCATCGCAAGTCCTACAGGCGAAGGTGTTACCCGTGCCAGGACTTTTACTCGTGAAAGGCGTTGTACCCTGGTCGATTATTTTAGAATTATTTAATTGGAGTTGAAGGATGAAATTTGGAAAAATCATCGGCAGGGTTGTAAGCACCCAAAAGGTTGAATCTTTAGAAGGATTGAAACTTGTTTTGGTTCAGCCCTTAAACGAAAAGCTCGAAGTAGCCGGTGATGCACTGGTTGCCGTTGACACCCTTCAAGCCGATATAGGGCAAATTGTTTATTACGAAACAAGTAAGGAAGCCAGCCGGATCATCGAAAAAGAAATGAACCCCTGCGATGCCGCGGTAATGGGAATAGTAGATGATATACAACTTATTTTTAGACCATGAGGTTAGCAAAAGTGATAGGAACCGTGGTCTCTTCCACCAAAGCCCCAGGCTACGAATCAAGAAAAATCCTTGTTGTTCAGCCTGTTGATCCAAAGGGAAATTATATTGGCACTTCTTTTTTAGCAATAGATGCCGTACAAGCCGGGGTCAACGATCTTGTCCTGACCATTGAAGAAGGAAATTCAGCCAGGCAAATTATTCAGGATGCAGATGCTGTAACAGTGAAAACTGTTGTCGCGGCAATCGTTGATGAAATTTCGACATGATAAAAAGAAGAAATAGATTAAGAAAAGTTGCAAATTTGCAAACTCAACAAATGGGGATGTTACCCACCAGAGAAAAGAATATGGCGAATCACCAGGAAAATAGGATTAAAGATCATGTAAGCCGCATCGCTATTGGTGCCGATCATGGCGCTTTCGAGACTAAAGAATCTCTAAAAAAGTACCTGGAGACTTTAGGTTATAAAATGTTTGATGTAGGAACTCATCATCCCACCACCAAAGTCGATTATCCTGATTTCGCGTTGGCAGTATCAAAAAAAGTGACTGGTGGCGAGTGTGAACGTGGCATCATGCTTGATGCAGCCGGAATAGGATCCTCCATGGCTTGTAATAAGGTAAAAGGCATTCGTGCCGCTTTGTGTTGGAGTCCCGAAACCATCATCAACAGCCGGGCCCACAACAATGCCAATGTCCTGACCATGGGAACCACGATGCATTCCATTTCAGACATGGCTTCGATGGCCAAATTATGGCTTGAAACACGTTTTGAGGGTGGGAGACACTGGCCAAGGATAAATAAAATGATGTCAATTGAAAGGATGTAAAAGGATATGGAAGAGAACGAATTGATAGAAAAAATTACGAAAGAGATTCTTTCGAAGCTTGAAAAAATGAACATCACTGAAGGTGCTGATAAAAGCAGCACATCAGGCAAAAATACCCCCGAAGGCAGCATAACTCCTGAAGAATTAGCCGGATATATTGATCACACCTTACTGAAACCGGGTGCCACCGAGGAACAGTTTACAAAGTTATGCGATGAGGCTTTACAGTATCATTTTAAATCGGTTTGCGTAAATTCATCCTGGGTTCCTTTTGTTGCAAAAAAACTGAGAGGTTCATCTGTAAAAGTATGCTCGGTCATTGGTTTTCCATTGGGGGAAATGGATACCCGCAGTAAGGCATTTGAAGCCAGGAATGCATTGGCCAATGGCGCTCATGAACTGGATATGGTAATCAACACCAGTGCTCTTAAATCGGGAAACTTAAAACTGGTTGAAGAGGATATCCGGGCCATTAAAAGGGTTTGCCGAAACAATACCATCATGAAAGTGATTATTGAAACATCCTTGTTGACCGATACCGAAAAAATATTGGCTTGCGAAATTTCAAAGAAAGCCGGAGCCGATTTTGTAAAAACAAGTACAGGTTTTACGGGAAGTGGTGCTACCGTTGAAGACGTTGCTCTCATGCGCAGGGTTGTAGGTCCTAAAATGGGTGTAAAAGCCAGTGGCGGGATCCGTGACTTCAAAACAGCCATTGCGATGATCAAAGCCGGCGCTACCCGCATTGGAGCCGGAGCCAGCGTGGCCATTGTAACTGGAGGACCTGCCAGCGGAAGTTATTAAAATCAGTTGACCACAGTCACTTTTCGGGTCGTTATCGGACCTGCTTCATCGCCTATTTTTAATAGGTACATCCCATCAGCCAGGCCGGTAAGTGGTATGCGCACTTGCTCAACTCCATCCGAGTGTGCCTGAAAATTTTGAGAATAAATCATTTTGCCGGTAAGTTGATACAGGTTAAAGGTTATGCTAATT